>ERZ1106923.55-NODE-55-length-53135-cov-17.780972_pt1 | contig 53135 bp, 84 predicted proteins | sample MGYA00403657_ERZ1106923 | MGnify/ENA primary metagenome ERZ1106923 (study PRJEB35170, sample SAMEA104062425) | human gut metagenome | biome: human gut; feature: human-associated habitat; material: faeces | place: Denmark | collected 2012-06-19 ...
AAGACGTCGTCGTCGTCGTCTTCTTTCCGGGAATCATTTCCTTCAGTCTTTGCATCCTATCCTTTTCCAGTAACCGAATAATGCGAAAAATCCATTCTCTACTTCAATCGCCCATCCGATTGGATGCACGGGATTGGTGTCCGTGGGGAGTCTTTTGGGAATTCCCAAAATCGAGCGATTGACATTCTTTCGTGCGAGCCATGCTCTCAACATGCCGCATCGCTCCCGTGCTGACGGGACACTATCTTGGATGCTCTCAGCGACTTCTGGCCATCGGTAGAGATGTCGCTCTGTAGTGCTACAGCGTCATTCCTAGACGTACCGATACTACCACCTCGTCCCGGACAAGCAGAAGCGAAACTTCATGACCACACCTCCGAAACAGGGGCTGATTGGCGCTGTCTTCCTCGTCGGCGGACTCGCCTGGTCGTACAACTACCTGAAGAGAGTATTTCGCAGGGATTTGGAGTGACGTAAAGGAGAGCTATTACCGACGGGGCCAAATCCCACCCCCCTCTTCGGGCCTTCTTGCGCAGACCGCGAAGACGTTTCTGTTCGCGGCTACGCTGCCCATCACATTCCCGTATTTCCTGTATAAGTTCATCAAGGGCGATTTCCGGACCTTTCAAGGGTTCGACCCCTTCGGTTCGTACGGCGGGTACCAGCAGGATCCGAGGTACCAGCAGTACTCGACGTCGAGGTCGTATGGAGGGTATGGAAAGCGAATGGAGTGGCAGTACGTCCCCGGGTTCGGATGGAGATACGTGGAGGTGGAGTACGGTCCTGACGGCCCCAGCCAGAACAGCCAGAACAGCCAGACGTACTACGAGGACTTTGAGGACTTCTTCGAGAATGCTCGTCGCGAGTACACCAGGCAGCAGCAACAGCAGCAGCAGCAACAACAACAGTGGAACTACGACGATATGTTCGGGAATCGCAGTGGTATGAGTCGTCAGGAGGCGTACAAGGTCCTTGGATTACAGTGGTTTCAGAGAGGTGTGACTCATGTCTAGACCCAATGCCACGAAGCAGGAAATCAAGCTCGCCCACAAGAAGATGCTGATGAAGTACCATCCTGATCACGGTGGTTCGACCGAGATGGCAAGCAAGATTAACCAGGCTCGCGATGTGCTTTTAGGAAATGATTGACGTGCTTGTGGGACAAACAGCTCATTTGACAGAGAAACTCTCACCACATCCACACGTGGAGGTTGCCTAGTCGTCAGACGGACAATACGCCACTACTAAAGGATTATCGAACACGAACTCGGCAGAAATGTCGTCTTCTTTGAAGTCGATCTTCGTTCCGAGAAGATACATCAAAGAATCGGCATCTACCACCACCTTGATACCGTTCTGCTCAATCACCTCGTCGAAAGGACCTTCCTTTCCAGGCTCGCAGTACTTCATCACGTATTTGTTACCGTTGCAACCCTCTGCTCATGAGTCCCCACGAACTCACTCCTACTCGTCGTGGTGCTCAAAAAGAGGCCCGTACCAGCGGGTTTCTTGGACAGCAATTCGCGGACGCGGTCTTCCGCAGCCTTTGTCTACAATCAATCACTCTACAATCCACTACAAGTGTCACTGCTTGCGAAGAGCCCTTCAGCTCCCTCTTCTTGCCGTTCTTACTGGAGTTGATGACTTTCGTGAACGATCTGCCCACGATTCCTTGCAGCGCAGGGGTCGCGCATCGAACTGCGGCAACGCAACGATACATTTGTCGACGAAACGGAATTGGAGAAGATTGCGAAGAGCGCGCGAAAACCTCCCGATTTTGGTGCTTCATGCAGTTGATTGCATCTGACTCTCACGCGCGTCCTTCTCCTCGTGACTCCACAGAAAGGAGAACGGCGGAGTCTGAGGAACAAACAGTCCAATGAATGGGAAGAGCAAAGGTATTTGTGGAGTGCTTCGGAATATACACCTTGAGGACGTCGTTGTCGCCCTCCTTCGCAAAGCTGGCGATGACCTGCTTCACGGTCACGGGATAGGAGATCTCGCAGTCCACGTACTTCAGCATGGTGTTCTATCGATGAGAAGGGTATGAGAGCAATACGTTCGGCTCATTGATGTACACGGCAAACGAGTTCAGGCTCTTGTTGTCTTCTGAAACAGTCCAGTATATGCTCACATCTTCCTACGAAATGAAGCCGCGACACAACCCTCACCCTGCGCGTGCCTTCCGGCAGGTATATTGTGTAAATCGCAGTGTTGCTGCTGTCCTGGAGATTGTATCTGCACCGCTGGATGAAGCGGGAGAAGAGGGAGGACACGTTTCCCATTATGCTATTCCTCACGAAGGAACACACGCACGTACTTCTTAAAGGTAGTAGACAGCTGCGCGGGGAACGAATTGCCCCGCAGATACAGATAGCACGAGTAGATGGCGCCAGCCGCTAAAAGACTCACCGCGTTGAGGTGGACCACTTGGTACACCATGAAGGCAGTGACGGGAAGGGTAATCGGCAAGGAGAAGGGAATGAGACTCTCCGTCTCCTCGTTCTCCTCCAGCACCTTCAAAATGGCGTAGGCAGCGATGGAGGGACCCACGCCGAAGAACGCGAATGAAACGATGGTATTGCCAACGCCGACGGAGATTCTCGAGTTTCCGAAGGGCGCTGGTGTTTTGTCGGCAGGGAATGTAATTGAAATCGAACTGGTTGGTTGCATAAGAGTTTTATGAATAGTTGCAAACAAAAGACTGTAAGAACTCACTCCTAAACTCGCTCCTCCCTTTCTTCCAAGAAACACACCATAGGTTACACAGTTATTCACTATCCGAGTCGCTATTCTTCATCGCGTCCTTCTTGTCGGCGTAATAGTGCTTTCCCAAGCTCACGCACTCCTGGAACTACACATGAGGTCGCACACACTCCACCTACCTTTCCCGACAGCTTCGCGTCAGCCGGAGCCAGCTCGCAGCCCTGGTAAAACGACGTGGCGGCATCGATGTACTCCTTCTGCTCGAAGAACACCATGCCCTTGCGGTAGTAGCCGCGCTCCCACTTGGGCTTCAGACGGATGCACGTCTCCGCGTCCTCCATCGCGTGCTGGTAGTCCTTCAGGCGGAGGTAGCACGAGCTCCGGTTGCTGTAAAGCACCTCGTCCTCCGGGTTCAGCTCCAGCGCCGAGTTGAACATCGCGATGGCCTCCTCGTACTTGCCCGCGTTGAACAGCTTCACGCCCTCCTGCTTCTTGTGGTGGATCACCTCATCGTCCATCGCACTCACCGTGTGAGCCGGCTTCGCCTCCTCCTTCTTCTCCGCCTTCGGCTTGAACCGCTCCATCGCCTCGTCCACGCTCAGCGTCGCCAGCTCCGTCGTCTGCGGCAGCAGCAGCTCCACCACGTCGCGGTGGTTCGCCTGCACCGCCTCCACGATGGGCAGCAGGCCGTCGTCGCTCTTCGTGTTCACCAGCTGCGCGAAGGACGGGTACTTCATGAGGATCTGGATGGACGCCATGTGACCCGCCTCGCAGAGCACGTGCAGAGCCGTCACGCCGCCGTCCATAGTCAGCAGCGGATTCGCGCCGTGACGCATCAGACACTCCACCAGCGACGCGTTCGTGGAAATACAGGCGAGTAGCAGCGGCGTCACGTGGTGGTCGCCGGCTGCGTTCACATCCGCGCCGTGGTCTAGCAGGAACTCCACCATGTCCAGCCGGTTGTTGCTGCACGCCGCCAGCAGCGGCGTCTCGCCGGTCTTCGGATTGGCCTGGTTGACGTCCGCGCCGTGGTCCAGCAGCAGCTGCAGCAAGCGAACGCTTCCCTTCGACACGCACTGCACGATCGGGGGACAGCCCTTCTCCGGCTTCACCTCCGCTCCCCGCTTCATCAGCAGCTCGCTCATCTCGTAGAAGTCGCCGATACATGCGTGCACGAGCGGCGAATACCCATTGTGGTCAATACAGTTGATCTATACGTTACAACACGATGGCAACCACGCACACATTCGGAATCGTTGTCCAGGATCCAGTTCACCGTGTCGAGATGATTCCGACTCACGGCAAAGTGGATCGTTTTGTGTCCTTCCGCGTCCGACAGCTCTTCGAACAGCGATTTCAGGCTCGAAACGCTGCCCGCGGCGATGTACTTGTCGGCTAACGCCTTCACTTCGTCTAACGAGTTCTCTGCACGTCAACAACGCAACCAACACCTACCGCACACCGCCTTGATCCAGTCCACGAACACCTTCTTCTCGACGGCGTAGATCTTCTTCTTATCGACTTCCTCTTCCTGATTCTCATGCTCGTTCGCAAGATTTACACTATGTTCACTCATTTCAGCAGAATAATGAGCAGGAGGGGAGATATCCTTCCAGAAGCTTCCATCCGAAATAGTCGCTGTTTTCGCGTTTTCGATTCTTGTGGAAGGGGGGTTCGATTGTGGTGTTCTGACGCTGCTGATGGGAGAGAAGCGCATTCGAGTGGAGTGGGCTCTCTAGGCGGGAGTGCGTCGTTTTGAGAGGGGTGGTGAGGTGTTGTGCTCTTTGGTGGAAGTGAAGGAGCGTTCCTCGGTAAAGGAGCGTTCCTCGGTGAAGAAGCGACACACTCTAGTGAAGAAGCGACACACTTCAATGAAATAGCACATCACTTCAATGAAACAACAATCCCCCCACAAACAATCAATCCAACCAAACAATCCCAAATCAATAACCAAAACAATCAATCCCCTCAGCAATAATCGCCACCCATTATTGCCGAATGAATAATGCCCAACAATTAATCCCTCCCCAATAATGACGCCACAATAATAAATCCTCCTCCATTTGCAACAAACAATCGCAATCCATTAATTCATATACAAAGAAGTGTCAATCGTGTCGGGAAGGGTGGGCACGTCAACGGCGAACTTGAGCTGCACCCTCTCCATGATTTCCGCGTCCTCCTTCGTCGAGATGAACGAGATCGCGAGACCCTTCGTGCCGAAACGACCAGCACGACCCACGCGATGCAGGTACTCGTCCGCCTTCTCGGGGAAGTCGTAGTTGATCACGACGTTCACCTTCTCCACATCGATACCACGACCAAACAGCTGCGTGGACACCAGAATGCGGTACTGGAAGCTCTTGAACTGCTTGAAGTTCTCCAGACGCGCCTCCGTGCTCATGTCGCCCGTAATGCACGCGTTGTGGAAGCCGTCCTTCTCCAGAATGCGGGAAAGCTCTCTCGCACGCGCGCTGTTGCGCACGAAGATGACGATCTGGTTGAACTCCAGCGTGTCCAGCAGGTGGAACAGCTTGTTGATCTTGTCCTTCTACGCGTCACGACCGCGCTCCACGCCCACCTCGTCGATCTTCAGGTAGAACTGCTGCAGTCCGTGGAGCGTCAGGTTGGCATCGTCCAGCTCGATCTTCAGCGGCTACTCGTAACGCACTGCTGCAGAGCCCACGTCCTTCATGAACTTCAGACACACCGCCTTCGTCTCGGGGGGAAGCGTAGCGGTGAACATCATCACCTGCTTGTCGATGGGACATGCCATGAAGATGTCCTGCAGGTCGCGACGCATCGACAGCGACTCCATGATGTGGTCGCACTCATCCACCACGAAGTGCTGCAGCTTGTCCACCTTCATCCAGCCGCGGCGAATCAAGTCGAGGATACGGCCCGGCGTGCCGACGACGATCGCGGGGTGCTTGGCGAGAGCCTCCTGGTCCAGGCGGATGTTGCGGCCGCCGAAAAACACCTCCGTCTTGACATTGGGCATGAACTGTGTGAAGCGGACGTACTCCTTCTGGATCTGGAAGGCGAGCTCACGCGTGTGTGCAATAACCAGTACTTGAATATCTTGGTTCTCGGGATCGTCCTTCAGCATCTGCAGCGTGGAGATCACGAAGACGGCCGTCTTACCCATGCCCGACTTGGCCTGGCAGAGCACGTCCTTGTTCGTAATGGCACGGGGAATACAGGCATGCTGCACTATTCGATTAAGCCACTCCGCCAGTCAGTGTGGCATACCCTCAGAAGGGTGCTCGAAGCCGCACTGCGAGATTGCCTGGAGAATCTCGTCCTTGAGGTAAAAGTCCTTGAAACCGCTGCTGTTCATACCCACATAGTGTCCTCTACACGGAGTGAGCCAGATACGAGAATATGGAACTTGCGCGGATCAGCTTCCTCTTCTTCTTGAATGGGAGCCTGGTTGATCACCACCTCTTCAGCATCATCGTAATCAACAAGCTGGGCATCAGCAGGATTCTCGGTACTCATCTTTCTCTTTCTTTTTCTGTTGTGGTTTTAAAGGTCAAATGACGCAAATCGGCGCCATTTTTCTCCTCGTTTTCTTTCATTGGCGCTGCGTCGATCCAACGATTCCTCGCGAGTGCAACAAACAAAATCACATGTCGGCGTAGTCCACCCACTGCTTCGGAACAAAGTCCTTGAGCGCGCGGAATTCCTCGTCCGTGTACAGTTTGGCGTTCTCGCCCGCGGGGTAGAACTCGTTCCCCGTCTGCTTGCCGTATTCCAGCACGAGAAGACGGCGCGCGGACGCCTCCAGACCCTCCGAGTACAGAGAAAGAACAGCCTCCTTCGGGAGCTCTTCGGTCGCCTCCGCCGACTTCTTCTTCCAATCGAACTGATACGTTCCATTCGTCACTTCGTCCCAGTAGTACCTCCACAGCTTGTTCACGCTGAACACGCGCTCGCGGAGCCGATTGCAGAGCGACTGCTTCAGCTCCTCGAACTCCGCCTCCTCCATGGCTTCGAGCTTCTTCTTGTAGTCGAGGACACAGCTCAGCATGGCCTCCGTGATTTCCCTGCAGCTGAACTACGCGTCAGTGCAGGAGACCGGACCCACCGAGTTGCTCTGGAGAATCACGATGAACGCGCAATTGCCCTCAATGCTGCTGAAGAACGACCACACGACGTAGCCCATCTGCCTCACCGTCCTCAGCTCGTGGAACACGTGGTTCTTGATGCAGTGCGCGAAGAGCTGCACACGGTGCTTGTCCTCCGCGGGGAACTGCCACACGGCGCAGCACGCGCAGTTCACCGAGTCGGGGTTCATCACGCTCTCGCGGATCAGCGACAGTCCCGCGGGGAGGCGTCGGATGTACGGCAGCACGGGCGCGGGCGCGGTGGAGCGACGTTGCGCCTCGACGCTGTCGATCAGCCCTCGGACGCTGTCCATGTCGGTGTTCCCCACCACGAGCCACTCGAAGCAGGCGGAGGCGACGAGCTCTCTCTAGGGGTCATCCGGGAGGCGAGGGAGAACCGCGAACTGTTTCACACGCTCGAAGGAGATGGGGTGCGCGACGAGGTAGCGATAGCGCTCCGTGACGGGCCACCCGCTGTGCGTTAAGCGTCACACCCGGGGAGTGAGAGGATATGGGAGAAGACAGCAGAGCGCGTGACCGTACACGAGCGAGTAGGGCTCCTTCATGGAGGTGGTGTAGAGTCTGCATGTGACACACCGCAGTCAACGCCACTGGTCGCAGTAGCGCGCGTACTCGTCCTGGTACTCCTCCTCCGTGATGGACGGGTTCAGCAGCGCGTGCAGAACCTCCTCCATGACGGCGTGGATGCGCTCACTGAACCTACGCCTCACGCGCCCTCGACGCGGTCACCCCTTCACGTAGATGGACATGCCGCGCTCAAAGCCCGTGGACAGCTCGTACTTGTACCCCACCAGCGTGGCGGGATACAGGGCGGTGACCACCTGTCTCCTGATTACTCTACGCGTCACTTGCAGACTCGGTGGAGACCTCATCAGCAGATAGGTGCACAGCACCGTCTCCGGACTCTGCACGAAGCGCTCGCTGTTCAGCAGCACGGAGAGCACGCTCTTCGGCAGGCGGAACTCAGTGCACGGACAGTACCAACACTTCACGCGCTCCTCGTCGACCGTCTACTCGTGAGGCGTGACGCGCGCACGAACCAGAACGGGCAGCGTGGCGGCGGAGCAGCCGTCGAGGAGCGAGAAGTCGGAGCAGACGAAGCGGTTGGGGGCGGGGAGGTGGAGCACGGCGGGAACGCCCTCCTCGTCCATCAGCTCGGACACTACACATCACTTCCCGTCGCGAGACGGACGCGTGGACTCGTGCCTGCCGAACTGCGTGCCGTAGATGGGGTCGACGGAGAGGGCGATGTGCGCCATCACGTCCATCTTGGTGCTGAACAGCCCGACGCAGTTGGACGGCGTCAGCAGGCGAAGCAGCGACTGCACGTGCTCCGGGTCGAAGTCGCGGAAAGGCGTCGTGTTCAGCAGGAAGCGGACGGGCACCTCGTGCATGCGGCTCGCAATGTCGCTCACGTACGTCGCCGTGTTCCGCTTCTCCATGTAGCGGAACGAGGTGTTGTCGATGCGTCCCGTCTCCACGTACTGCTGCTGCAGCGCCGCCATGTCCCCCATCACCTCCACGTACTTGAACACATAGCCCAGCACGAGACCGACCTCGTTCACGCCCTTCTGCGTCAGCACGATCGAGACGCAGAACAGCGACAGGAACGAGTAGCTGGTGTACTGGCCCGCCGACAGCGCGGTCGCCAGTCCCGCTCTCTAGACGTGAGGCTCTCTCCCGAGAACGACGCGCAGCGCGACGAGAATCGAGCCCTCTCCCTCGTGGCCCAGCATCGCCGACAGGAGACTGACGCTGCTCCTCACCGTCTCGTGGCACTGCGACGGCAGCGGGAAGAGCAGCAGCAGCTATGCGTGACGGAAACAACAGGAACGAACCTTGTTGTCGTTCCCCACGGGGATGACGCGATAGAGAGCGTTCAGAGCCTCGGGCGCGAACACGTCGGTCTACGCGTCACCCTGTCTCCCGACCGCTACGCTTATCGTGGGAATCGCGGACGGCTGGTACGCCATACGCTGGAAGAGCGTTTCGATGTAACCGCGCAGTGCGGATGCAGACTGCGTGCTCAGCACCACGAGCTTCATCACCGAGGGCGCGTAGTACGCGCTGTGGAACGCGATGGCTCGCTCCCGAATGTCGGGACGTGTTAGAGTGTTCACATCTCCCGTGGCTATGCGTCAGAAGTGAAACCAACGAGAACAGAAGTGGTTGAGAGGATGGTCCTTGCGAGCCAGCGTGCGGATTAGGTTTCGGGTCCTCCACGCGTCGCTCTGCAGATTCTTGGAGTGCTCGTTGTCCACGGCCTTGATTTCGCGATTGACGCAACTCTCCAGAAACAGCGGGCAGGTGAAAAACCCCGAGAAGATCGAGAGCGCCTCGAAGAGCGCGTCGTTGTTCACGCTGAAGTAGAAGTTCGTGTTTTCGCCGGCCGTGAAGGCGTTGGACGAGCCGTTGTTCTTCTGCAGGAATACGTTATACGCATCTTCCTCCGGATGGTCCTTCGTTCCCATGAAGAGGAGGTGCTACGCGATGGGAGAAAACGCAGAATCCTACCTCGACAAAGTGCGCCAACCCGTTCACATCTGCTGGATCGTGGATACTGCCCACTCCGACGGACATGCAGGCCACCGCCTTGTCCGCCTCCGGGTCTGTGATGGTGACGACCTGGAGTCCGTTTGCGAGTTCAAAGTGGTCGTAGGAGCGACTGTCCCCCACCGACTTCTCAATCCCGTTTTCCTTGGCGTCATTCGACACGGCCAGTGACTACGATCACGTAGTAGCTGTCGCTGCTCATGAAAGGAGAGGCGAGGTAGAACAAACATGGCGCGTTAATTGTGCACCTTCAAGAACAAGCTGTTGGCGTTGATAGCAAAGCCAACGCGATTATCATCTGACACGATCTTTCCATCCTCGCTCTCCACGTAGATGTAGTAGGACTCCGTGTTCATCGAGCCCACGAACTCTCCCTTGATGAGGTTGCCCAGGGTGTCCGCGTAGTAGTTGTGGCCCGTCTCCAGCAGCTGTCCCGACACCTTGATGGTTCCGGAGATCGCGACGCTCACCGTGTTCTTCGTCGCCTCCACCACCACGCCCAGAGGAAGCGGCTTCACGTCCACCACATGGAGCTCGCTGTGCGCCAGACTGCCGTCTACGGACGTGAGCGACTCGACGAGGACGAGGCGGTTGCTGAACAGCGCGGTCTCTCCCAGCCAGTAGTACTGCGAGGTGGTGTTCGTCATGGGAGCGGAAATGATGTACTCGGGTCCCACCGCGATGAGGTCCTGCGCCGGCGTCACTTCACCCATGCAGAACGCCGTCGCGCCCTGGTTGAGCACGTTGGAGTAGAACACGCCGAAGCGGGTCTCGGACATGATGCGGATGTGGATGAAGTTGTACGCGCCGCTGTCGGACTCGCCGGAAGCGCCACCGTCCTGGTTGTCCAGGAAGGGTCCGATGATCAGCACGTCTCTGTCCTTGTTGTAGACCAGCAGGATGGACTCCAGACCGTTGTCCAGGTTGCCGTCGATGAACGTGACGATGATCTGGTGGTCGTTCAGGTTGTCCATGTCGAAGAAGCCGAAGTTGCTGCGGTTCTTCAGCACCAGCTCCTTACCCACCTTCACCACGCCGTCCTTCACCGTCGCCAGCTGGAAGATGATGTCCGAGTCGGTCATGTTCTCGTTCATCGCCTTGGCGAGCACGTACTTCTCCTCCGAGAGACCCGCGATGGCGTGGAACATGTAGTTGTCGGAGTACATCACCTCCTGCGTCAGCTGGATCTTCACGTTCTCCGCACTTATCGTGATGCAACCCGTGCGCGTGGCGAGTTTGGTCTTCCAGGCGTTGACCTCCTCAGAGTAGAAGTAGGAGAGAGCGAAGCAGCTGTCGCCGAGCGTGTCGATCTCGGGCTGGTAGGTCATGACGGAGCTCGTGATGGGAACGGCCTCGAAGAAGGAAATGGTCGCGTTCTTCTCGTCCGCCTTCACGATCATGGGGAGCAGCTGAGCGGAGCCCAGAGAAATCACCACGTTCTCCCTCAGCGTGACCAGGTCGTCGCAAGAACGCTGCTTCTCGCCGACGGGAGGAAGCTCGAAGTCCTTGGAGTACACGACCTTGCCGAACGCGTCGATGTACGTGACGGTAGCCTGTCCATCGTACACGGACACGACTACGTTCTTTCCGAGACTCGCCGAGTGGAGATGGGCCATGGGTCTCTTGTCCCACTGGTAGACGTTCTTGCTGATGGTCGTGCCAGCGCCCACCTGGAGTTTTCCCTCCCTGTTGATGGAGACGGCAGTTCCGGGAACGAAATCGCCGATGGTGTTCTCCGTTTTGAACGGGAATACAATCACATCCGAGACAATGGGCTACAAGTCAGTCAACGCGCGGACAGTCACCTTCTTCATGAATCCGCTGATGCCGATGATGATTGCGATGAGGGAAATGACGAGAGAGGAGAGGTAAATCCAGTAGGTCGAGTTCTTTTGGTCCTTCTTTTCTTCGGAAGGAATCAGCACAGTCGTGTCAGCCATTAGAATAGAACACACTAACCGATGACGGGCTAAAAGAAAAGTAGAATGATCTCCTACATCTCTCAGAGTTTCGTTCCGCCGTCTGATTGGCCGCACGAAAACAAGTGGCGGTCATTTTGAAAATCGGCAACAAACACCCGAATAGCTTCAATAGAAATACTTGACACTTCTCTTCGGGAAGTACGTCGAATCGTACTTTCTCCACATGTTATCCCAGATGCGGAGGTGCTTCGAGGAGCAGTCCAGACGCAGCGTTCCCTCCACTCTCTCGTAGTTGGGATTCCTAAACTCATCCACACGAGAGGGGTCGTTAATGAACGACCACAGCGACAGCGTGCGCTCCTTCGCCTGGAACTCGAAGCGCTTCGCCTCGCAATCAAACAGGAAGGTGCCGAACTTGCCGGAGTACACGTGCTCGTTGATGCACAGCAGCATCTCCTCGTTGAACTCGAACGCGGTCGGGTACTGCTGCATCGCCTGGTACACGCAGTCCAGCCACAGGATGAACACGGGCGAGCGCTGCTCGTCCTCCGCGTTGCCGTTGTCCTGTCCGAAGCGGCGGCGGAACTGGTGACCGAAGCTGCACCACTCCTTCTCGATGAGGATCTCGAAGCCCTTGATCGTGCGGTAGTACGGGTCCAGCATCAGCTCCGTTCCCGACACCATCTGCGCCGTACGGTCCCAGCCATCACTGCATGCGGTGAGTAGGGTTCTGTGATGTGAGTGTGGCAAGAGTGATTAATGGGGTGCATAACAGTACTCATCAAAAGAACAATAGTACTCATCAGAACAACAGCACTCACAACACCCACCACAAGAACAAAACAACAACACTCAAAACACTACCCACCTGCAGTGCGACAGAATCGAGCACCCTTCATCCTCCAGCATCTCCACCGAGCGAGCGATGGCGCACAGAATGGTGCGCACCTGCTCGTACCACTTCGTGTCCGCCAGCATCGTGTAGAAGTTGTCGTCGTCGCCCTTGTACACGTCGGGGTTGAACAGGTCGCTCATCTTCTGCAGACTCGTGCGCGCCGCGTGGATGTTCGCGATGTTCATGAAGAAGATATCCGAGCCGGGGTAGTTCGCGGGGTTCTCCGTGCCCTTGCCCATACTCTGGTTGCCCATAGCGGCCATCTTGCTACGCGCATCCACGAAGTAGTACTTCTTCGTCGACGCGCCGCAGCAGCCCATGATGCGCCGCACCAGCTTCTCGTCCATGCTGCTCTTCTTCATCTTCAGACCCACCATCGGCTGCGCCGAGCGGCACAGCACCGCGTTCGTCGTCGGGTGGCGCCACACCGGCACCGGCACACGCCCCTTGCTGCGGTACTTCGTGACCGCCGCGAAGTCCTCGTCCGAGAAGTCCGCGGGGATCAGGAAGCGCGACGGGTACGTCGGGTTCGTGTCGTAGCCCTGCACGTACAGACGCAGCTTCGGGCACGACAGCAGACCCACGCGGTCGTAGTCCAGCGCCGCGTCGTACAGCGTCCAGCCGTTCAGCTCGCCCTGCGGAATCAGCTTCGCCGCCTCCGGTCTACGCCTCACCCCGCCAGCCAGCACCTACCTGAAGGCGAACACCTCGTCGCTGGCGGAGGGCACGCCGTAGCGCTTCACGTCCTCCTCCCACTGGTCCATCGTCTTGCTGCTGCTGAACATCATGTTCACCACCTGCTTGTCCTTCAGCACCATGCTCACCATGCGCGGACCCGTCTCCAGCAGCTTCTCGATCTTCAGCAGCGGCACCGTGATGTCCTCCACGCCCAGCGGACCCTCGATCATGTCGCTCGGCTCCACGGGCGTCTCGGGCACGGGCGAGGCGGCATCCTCGCCCTCCTTGGGCGAGCGCGGCGTCTTCGCCTTCTTGCTCTTCTTCAGCTTCATGTACGGGTGGAAGATGAGGCGGTAGGTGGTCACGAACATGCGTCCCTTGTGCATCTCGAACGACGGCACGTAGAACGAGCCCACCACGTCGGGCACGCGGATCGACACCTCCATGTTGCGAACCACCTTCTCGCCGATGTCGAGGTAGCTCGGCATGTAGTCGTCGCTCACGTACGAGGACTTCTTGCTGCTCTCCTCCTCCCGCTTCTGCTCGATCGCCGACATCAGCTGGAACTTCAGCACCACGCTTCCCTTCTCCTCCTTGATCTCCTTGATCTTCTTCGACGCCTTCGACACCGACAGGCCCTCCTTCACCTCCTCGCCGTCGATCATCACCAGCACCACGCCCGGCACCAGCGCGCCCGACTCCTCCGCCACGCCCGGCGTGCCGTCGCTGTTGCGGCGGTAGCGACCGATGCACAGCATCTTCTTGTTCGACTTCAGCGTCAGACCCAGACTGCCCTCGCCGAACGTCACCTCGCAGCCGCTCCATAGGTTGCGGTCGCGGCTCTCGAACTCGCCCTTGCACGCCATCTCGTGCTTCTCGCGGAAGGCGCTGATCTTGTAGCTCGGAATGTCGCGCGCGATGTCGCGGGCGCTCGACACGATCGCCGCGAAGTCCTCCGCCTTCAGCGCGCGCACCGCCTTGGTGAGCGCCTTCGTCGCCTTGGCGCCGTCCTTCTCCTTCAGGAAGGACGCGGACGTGGCGCGCAGCACCGCGACCACCGCGGCAATGTAGTACGTCTCGGAGGCGAAGCCGATCTTGCCCTCGCCGCAGTAACAAGCGCAAAAGTAGACGTCAAAGAAACGCTTTGTTAACTCAACGGAAATGTCGTTGGCGAAGAAGGTGAGCATCCAGCGCAGAAGGATCTTGTCGAAGCTCATGCTCGTCTCATTGGCGTGCATAATGATCTGCGGGTCCTTCTCGAAGAGGACGCTCTTCACCACGCGCTCCTCCGGAAGGTAGCCCATGGCGTCAAACTGGCGTCCCTCCGGCCAAATGCGGCGGAACAGCACGTTGTAGACGTTGAACAGCTCCTGCTCCGAGAAGTAGTCCAGCAGCATGCCGAGGAGCGTGGAGGTTCCCGGAACAAAGACGTTCCTCTTGTCGTACAGCATGTACGCCTTATGAATCCTTCGCACGGCCTCCGCCTTCTTGTCTTCCTCGATTCCACACTTCTCAATGTCTGCGTCGATGTCCGCAATCACGTCCTTCAATTCGGAGTCGTCCGACGCGGCCAGCTCGTCGTAGGAACCGAGATTGTCGCCGACCTCCTCGTCCACCAGCTTGGACAGCATGAACTTCCATGCAACCGCTCTCTGACTGTCGGGAATGCCGTTAACGCAGCAGCACTGTTTCACGACGTCGCTGGCTTCCACTGTGTCGGAATCCGCAACCCTTTTCCAAAAGGATTTCTTGTTCTCTTCGGAAATATCGTTGTTGTACAAATCTGCCATGAGAATAATGTGGAAACGATAGAAACACACAAGAATGAGAGTTCGTATTTGTCGATCCAACTGTACGGTGTGGGTGCGCCTTGCCTCCCAAGCTGTCGCTTGCACTGAACGTGCACGCGAAAACGGGGGTATGATTCATCACTATTTCTCAATTCAAGGAGTAGCGCACTCTCCGCGAGACTAGCACCCAGAGTTGTTGCCAATGGAGGATAAATACGATTGGGAGGTTTGGGATCCAACGAGTTTGTCATTCCGCCATCACATGATCGCCGGAATATTTGCTGGAGTATCAGAGCACATTGTCTTCTTTCCAATCGACACTGTACGTGTATGTTTTCCTCGTATTTCCTGATCTCGCATAGACCACTCTCCAAGCAGTATCCCCCGACGCCATTCGCAGTCACGTCGAAGAGACGAGAAGCGAAGTTGTGAAACGACAAGCCCGCTTCGCCCAACGCATCCGTGGGGTCGTCGCTCTCTCCCCCTTTCATCGCTAGGTGAATCCAGCACAGTACGCGAAGTATGCCGCCGTCAAGTCGCACGTCCATTCGCAGGGCTGGCGTGTTCTGTGGAGGGGCATGTCGCCCACTCTCTGCGCTTGCATTCCCGCGCACGCGCTGTACTTTTCCATATACGAGTCGACAAAGGCCTATCTGGGAGGCAAGGACAATAGACATATCCTTGATTCGTTTTTCTCCGTGTCCTTCACTCGCAATGCATGCCAACGCCTCTGCGATCGCCGGCGCTCTCGCCTCCGTGGCGCACGACGCGGTGATGACTCCGCTGGACGTCCTCAAGCAGCGAATGCAACTGGGTCTCTATCCTCGTCCCTACGTGGCGTTTCGCTCCATTCTGAAGAATGAAGGATTCGGCGCTCTGTACGCGTCGTACTTTACGACGATTCTTATGAATATTCCAAACGCTGCTGTGCTAGTGGTGACAAATGACTGGATGAAGAGCATCTTGAATCCCTCCGGAAAGCAGGTATCCGTCGTTCATCGCTCTTCACCAGTAGAATTTCTCCGCTTTCCTCGTCAGCGGTCTCGCTGCTGGAGCGCTGTCCGGTTTTGTCACCTGTCCTTTAGATGTCATCAAAACGCGCATCCAGACGCAGGCTGGAGACAGCGTCGTTGTGCAGAGGAAGTACACCGGCTTCTGGCAGACGTGCAAGCTGATGGTGGTGAGTCCCTGTGCGCGCGGATGAGGCGTAGAAGGAGGAGGGCATCCGCTCTCTTTTCATGGGCGTGTCCACTCGCATCATGCAGCAGGCGCCTTCTGCCGCGCTCAGCTGGACGGTGTACGAGACGGTCAAGCGGCTGCTGAACTAAGCTGTCTGTTTTCGCTGTGCTGTGCGCGTTGTGGGAATGATAGTGTAACCGTACTCGTGTTTGTTGGGGATTGTGTGTTGAGTGTCGTGGATACTCCATTATTCGGGGTTCCATATCGAATCCCTCCTCTCAGTTCCCGCTCCTTCCCCTATATCTCTCACTCTCAATTCATTTGGGCGTAGTGCCGCGAAGAACAGCGGAATAGAACTGGGAATAGAGCAACGAGATGGGGGTGGCAATTCCCTAATACGCCAGTCACTCTCAGAAAGAGCACCCCCTGGGTCCTGGTCGAAACGCCCTCGCTATGTTCATTCACACCAGGTTTTTAAGGACTCGTTTAAAGAATGGCTAAGGATACTAAAGGTGCGTATTTCTCCTTCGCGTTTCGACTGAAATGGAAAAGGGATGGAGTCTCACCCCATTGTAGCTGCTGCTGCTGCTAAGAAGGTTCAGCGTGAACAGAAGAAGAGAGTGGGCCAGATTCACACCCACACCCACTTCTTCCGCCCTCACACTCTGAAGCTCGCTCGCAAGCCCAAGTACGAGAGAACTTCCGTCGCGAAGGACAACAAGATGGACATCTACGCCATCATCAAGAAGCCCGTGGTCACCGAGTCTGCTATGAAGAAGATCGAGGTAGGGGAGTGCAATGACGTGTGTTACGACTAGTCTGAGAACATCCTCACCTTCTTCGTTGACCTCCGCGCCAACAAGAGACAGATTCGCAACGCCATCAACAAGCTGTACAACGTGAAGTGCCAGAACGTGAACACGGTCATCTCTGCTCTCGGCTTCAAGAAGGCTTTCGTCCGTCTGTCCGGTGAGAACGAGGCTATGGACGTTGCCAACAAGATTGGTATCTTCTAAGCTAAACGTATTAGACTTGTCCTTATTGCTATTGCGTCTGTTTGTTTCAAAAGCGGAGCTCAATCATTTCTTAGAGAGGCTTTTGCTCAGAAGAATCTTGATTCATCGGTGGTCTCTGCGTGAATCATGAGTCATTCCGTTCCTCCTGCGTGGGTTTTGTGCTGCATTGCTCTTCTCGTTGCTCTCTTCGATCATTCGCATTCTCACCTTCTCTAGAGAGAACATGGGTAGTGATTCTCTTGAAACCGATCTTTCTATCGAAGACAGCGAGTTTTTCGAATCCTTGAAAACGGTTGTTCCCATTACATTCCGTTGAGCAGTAGTTGTCCTTCCAGTTCCCCGAATTCAACAGATTGCTCGCCTTACAGATGCCTTGGGAATGGAGAGTTGTCAAGGATTGCTATGAGTCGATTCCAGCCGCACTCTCCCAGCCAAATGCTTGTACCATGACCGATTCTCTATCTCTGCTCATTGTCGGTACCTACATGGACTGCATCCAGTTCTGTGGCGACGGCGATCTCAACGACAGGTACACTTTCCTCGATCACCTCATTCAACAACTCCCCGTCAATCTGGAGCTGGTCTTCCGAATCGTGGTGTACTTCTGCTACTCTGTTGTCCCTATCCTGCTGATTCACGCAATAGGAAGATGGAGTGGATGGAGATGCGGCCATCAAGAGTCTGATTCGCTCCCTATCTCAGCGTCTCCCCTTGGTTAGTCTCAGCTCCATTGTTTCCTCCTCTTTCCCGTGTAATGTCTAGGAGGCCCAACTCTCCCATGACAGCGATCTCTCCCAAGGGAAAGGATACTCTTCCGTTTTATCGTTTCTTCGAGCCCTCCTGGACGACTCCGTTCAGCGAGAAAAGGCGAGGCAGAACAAGCTGCTCATCGACTACGTGAACGCGATGTGGGCATGTCACGTGTAGACAAGAGATCTGACGCTTCACCTGGACGCCAAACCCACCAACGCATTCCAGATCCAGGCGTGTCTCTCCGGACTCCACGACGACCTGCTTCTCTTCGTGACGCTCGACGACACGCAGCAAGTAAGTCAGGGGTTGTGGCGTGACCGCGAGGTGAAGAAGCTGATCCAGCTCCTGTTGGACGTGCTCAAGAGCTCCAACAACGACACGCTCTTCCTCGCTCTCCAGTGTCTGACGCGCGTCATGCAGCTGAACCCGAAGCTCTTCAAGTGCTGGAACGTCGTCGCCTCCCTGCTGCCTCTCGTGCAGGCGCCGCACACCGTGCGAGTTCGCGATTGCGGGTTTCAGCTCTTCTCCCTCTACCTGGGCGCGTTCCCCGCCTCCTCCCTCATGCAGACGCTCATGAAGGAGCTGAACGAGCGCCCGCTGCCCGACGCCACCGCCCTCCAGTACCTGAGCACCAGTCACGCGGAGTGCGTCTGTGTGCTCCAGTGGCTGCACAGGCACAGCGCCGCCATCAGGCACGACGCCTCGCCGCTCTTCTGCAAGTTCCTCGAAACCCTCCTGTCGCTCTACGGCCAGTCGAAGGTGCTCTACCCCTACGTGTCCGACGTACGCGCGCGTCGCTCGTCTCACGCCTAGATCGTCGCGACCCTGCAGCCCACCAAGGGGGAGCTGCTGAAGGCGCTGAAGGACCAGAAGGAGGACACCATCCGACACTGCATCAAGGAGCTTCCCGCCTTCCTCTCCATCGAGGGTCCGTGTCGCGCGCCGTGCTCACACGTAGACTTCCCCGACCTCCGCACACTCAACTCGCCCTATCTGGGCTCCGCGGCGGTGACGCCCACGGGCGCGTCCTCTCCCACCTCCCCGAAGAAGAAGTCGCATCACGTGTTCAGATTCGACGGTCTTGGATATAACGTGAGCGCGCAGCCGCCGAAGAGCAAGAAGAACGTGTTTGCGGTGAGCGCGCGCTTCAGCCATCATCTCTAGAGCAGTCAACGCAACGCGCGCGAGGGCAAACTGGAGGTGGACTACGTGTCGTGTTCCTCTCGCGCCGTCGTGCAGCAGCGAATCGGCAGCTTCATCCCGGAGGAGAAGCACTCCAGCTTCTTCCCGGAGACGGAGAAGGCGAGAGTGAGCGACGCCGTCTACGCGGAGCTGGCGAGCGGCATCCAGAGCGGTCGTGCGCCCTCCGATCAGCCTCTTCTCTACGAGCTGGACGTGCTGTGCTCCTTCTTCTGCTACCGGTACGCCGTCCGTCGCCTCTCTTGACTCTAGTCTGCTCCGCGCGCTGGCTCCAGAAGAGCTCCAGAACGTGATCGCGTGTATCGAGGAGCTGTGCCTGTGGTGTCAGCAGAACGACGTTCTGTTCAGCGAGAAGGAGTGCTCCCTGCTGTTGCTCGGACTCGTCTACCAGTACACCCAGAACGACATGTCGCTGGCGATCGGGACGGTGGTGAGCACCTGCCCCATGGAGACTGTAGTCGCCGCCGTGACGCCTGACGCGTAGTTTGTGAAGGCGCTGTTCGACCTGGCGAACAAGAACCTGTCGAACAGGGAGCACCTCTGCTCCTGCATCAAGGACAAGTACGCCACGATCCTCCTGGGCATTGTCTACCTCCTCCACGCGCTCGCCGACAACGACGCCTTCTGCGCATTCGGGAAGAGAAACTACGCCCGCTGCCTGCTCGCGTTCTGCGACTGCCCGCTGCCGCAGGTGCAGGAGGCGGGCATCGTCATGGTGCAGAACTACGCGCAGCTGGGCTTGCAGTTGGAGGGCGAGGGGTATGCCTCCGACCTTCGGGTGAGGGTTCTGAGGCTGTGCGCGAAGAGCAAGAAGGCCTATCTCTTCGTGGTCCAGTCCTCGCCGAACCCTTCGCTGAACCACTCCTTCACCAGCACGAGCACCAACACCTCCTCTGAATCGAACACAACCCCTCCCGTCTTCCCGGGCTCGAATCGCCGTCCCACGCTGGTGTCGAGCAGCCATACGTCCCCCGACATCTCGCGTCTTCCCAATGTGGATTCTAATGTGAAAGCTGGTGTGAAATCTAACGTGAAGTCTAACGTGAAATCAAACGCAAAACCCAACACAAACGCGCTGGACTCCGTGCGAAGCCAGAACGGCAGCCAGGTGGTGGTCGACGTGGCGAGGGAGTCTGTGAGCGTAGCCGTGGAGAAGGACTCGCTCCTGCCGGGGAGCGAGGACAGCCACTCGGACACGAGCGACGACTTGATCGCGCACCCGGGTCACGACCGGCTGACGCTGGACGACGAGAGGGGCATATCGCGCATGTTCCTGCAGATCGAGCGCGTGTTCTACCTGACGACGCTGCTGTACCAGACCACGGAGTTCGTGACGGTGATCGAGCGGCACTACTCCACGCTGTTCAAGGAGTTCAACGCGGCGGTGGCGAACCTCGTGTCCTTCGTGGGTGAGAGAGAGAGGCCTGACGTGTAGTTCTCGAGGAGCAACTCGGTGATCGACTTCTTCTTCGCGAGCGAGAACAACATCCTGACGAGCTTCTTCAAGCTGCTGGTGCTGTGCTGCCGCAAGTACGTCAGTCTGTCGGCGGACATGGCGGAGCAGCAGAGGCAGATCGACGACCTCAAGCCGGTGATCCGCCAGCTGAAGGAGCAGTACCTCCAGACGCGCGACGAGGCGTGCGTCGTGCAAGCGAGCGAAGTGAAGCAGAAGCTGCTGTTCGCGAAGGTGCGCTACGTGTGTCTGAAGAACGAGCAGCCCGCGCTGCAGGTCTTCATCGAGTCGCTGATCGACCCGCTCACGACCCTGGTCAACTCGGAGCTGGCGGACGACATGTGCCGCGAGGTCAACCTCTACACGCTGTTCTACATCGCCTCGCTCTACTTCGTCTCGCTGCGCGACCTCGAGGTGCTGCGGCCGGTGAACGACAGTCTGGGCCCCTTCTTCTGGAAGTCGGGACGGCGGTGTAGGATGAAGCGTAGAGTGCTCACGGTCGCCAACCCAGCCGTCGCCTACACCTGCCTCTTCGAGTTCGTTCGCATCCACGGCGTGCAGGAGAGCACGCAGCCGTGGAGCGACGCGCTGTGCAAGGCGATGAGCGACATGATCTGTGCGCTCCACGCGAACATCATGAAGAAGTGCAATCCCTATGGCTCGTCCAATCTCGCACAACGTGGGCGTGATGGAGGCGACTGACGTGTAGTGAAGAGGATCATGCAGAACGTCCTCTCCTTCTCCCTCGTCCAGCCCATACAGCAGACGTGCCAGGAGGTGTACGGCTCCGTCTGCGAGCTGGCGGCCAACGAGCCGGATCACGACGATCACATCTACAAGACCGAAAGCAACGAGCGCTGCACAGACTTCATGGGCGTGACGGAAGGTTTTCCCACTTGCTATGCTGTTTCTTGCGCACGCTCCCCACTTGAATGTTCAGGTGAACACCTGATTCCTGGATTCGTGTCTTCTGTAACATACAGTGAAAGTCATCATGGGTGAGCACGGTAACAACTCCTCGCTCGCGTGATGCGTCTAGCACCTCCGCCTTCAAGAGAATCTTCGTCGAGTGAGAGCAGCGGACGGATAGAGATCACGATCTCTGTTCCCGAGCTGAAACAAACGTTCCTCGTCAATCAACCCGCAAACGGAAGCAGTCGCCTGCTCCTCGTGTGTATCAAATGGAGACTGAGCGTGGGACTCCGATTCGTTCGAATTATCCGTGTAGAAGCTGCTGGGGAAGGATCAACAGATCAGCGCCATCACGTTCAATGGCGAGGATGTGGATGGAACGCGATCCTACCCAGATTTAGGAATCACACAAGGAAGCATTGTCAATGTCGCGATTAGCAATGGTGTACGGTTTCCGTGGGCAGTCATCACCACTAGAGCAAGCCCAATCCGATCAGCATGGAATTGTCGGACGGACTGGACTATAGTAGCAGGACGGCGTTTTCGTGACTCGTAGTCATTGAGCGTCTGATGATCGTGTTCAGACTCGAGGGCATAAAGAGCTGCTTTGAAACATACTGTAAGAAGTACATCGCGAATGCCTTCAACGTAACGGTGCTCACGTCTCTCCGCGACATGATCCCCATTAGTACGGTCATCTCGCGAGTCTGACGGATAGACCCGTCGATAGAGAAGGACCTTGTGGAGGGATTGAACGACATGCTCTCCACCTTCATGACACAGCGCGTGAAACTGCAGCTGGTACTCGCGGTCATCCAGTGGTACGCCCAAATCATCCAGAAGTGTACCGGTCGCCCTGCCCCCTCATCCGTAGCGCCCACCATGACGCCGCTCATCGTCCCCTCCGCGATCCGCTGCCTGGACACCTTCTGCGCCGACGCGCTTCTCACCACGCCCATCCTCCAGCTGCTCAAGAGCGCGCTGAGCGTCACCAGTCGCCCCTGTCGCCGCCGCTCATCCGTAGTGACGCCCGAGCTACTGGAGGTGGTTCAGACGGAGACGTTCGTGAGCACGCTGCTGAAGGTGATTCAGCGGAACCCAACTCATTCCCACATCACCTCGCAGTGCATGCTGCTCCTGGCGCAGTGGTGCGCTCTCTCGCCGAACCCGTGCAGCGTCATCAACTACTCCTCCTTCTCCGAGGCCATCGTGAGTTTTATCCGCACCACGCGCATGACGCCCTCCTCCATCACCACCATCTTCAGCATCATCAACGCGCTGCTCACCGATGGTAGGTCCACGTCCGCCGCCTCACGCGTAGAGTCGATGGTGGAGCAGTTCTGCATGTCGCCGCTCTTCCACACGGTGATGAACCTCTTCGCCATCCGCGACGCCAACTCCATGATCCAGCTCTTCCGCTTCTTCCTCCCCTACTTCAAATACCGTCGGCATCCGCCACGCGTCTCACCTCTAGCCGCCATGCACCACACGCTGCTGCTCTGCGGCATGATGACCACCATGGAGAACGCGGTGAACCAGTACCCGCGCCACAGCGAGCTCGCCGCCGTCATCCAGTCGTTCGTGATGGCGATGGTGGACGAGGGTACGGCAGCGGAGCGGGCGTCACAGCTAGAGGCGGAGGCCATCTACATCGTGCGAAAGGGACTGTTCAACCTGGTGAGCACCACCTTCCTCGCGCTGAGCAACGACGCGCCCATCATCATCTCCTCCATCCACACCCTCACGCACCTCTGCTCCTTGTCGAGTGCCTCTCCCTCCCTCGTCTCACCTCTAGTCTACGTGATCGACCTCCTCGTCGAGTCCCCGCTGCTCCGCGACTCCGTCTACACCACCCGGAACCACCCCTTCTACGAGGAGCTGTGGATCGCCGTGCTGGACCTCCTCAGCACCGTCCAGCGCACCGAGGCGGGCAAGAAGGCGGTGCAGGTGAAGGAGATTCAGATGGAGATCAAGGGTTGTTTGTCGCTGCTGAAGGACTCCCCCGACGTGGTGAACCGCGCCTCCTCGCTCCTCAACTCCCTCTCGCTCCCCGTGGAGCCCATCCCCATTCCCCCGCTGCGAACGCCGCTCTCGCCACTCCGTCCCTCCGCGCTCACCTTCAGACGCATCGAGCTGGACCAGCAGCCGCTGCAGCAGCGTCTCTCCACGCGGGCTCCCGCGGGGACCGACTTCGTCTCGCTGCTGTTGTTCATCCTGGCGGACGACTCGACGCAGACCTTCGCGTATCGCGGCGTGGAGTGTCTGTACGACCTGATCGACAAGGGTGAGTGCGGGAGAGTGGCGTGACGCGCAGACTCGCTGCCGTACCTGCTGCAGCGCATCGACCTGTCGGAGTGCATTCCGTGCCTCTCGCTCACCATGCTCCAGTACATCCACGACATCACGCTCGTCGAGAAGGCGGTGATGATTCTGCGTTACTTCAGCGACTGTGCCGCTCCCGCGCTCCTCTGATGTGTAGACCCCGCGCTCATTCCCTCCTTCTTCTCGGAGGAGACGGTGACGGCGCTGATCGAGATCGCCACCAACTACTCGCACTCCATCTCCGTGCTCTCCACCACCTTCGACATCCTCCTCATCCTCTCCTCGCAGCGTGCGCTCAGCGGTGGGGCCTGACGTGTAGCCGTGCTGCGCGGACCGCTGAAGAAGGCGGGCGTGATGCGCATGATCGACAGCGTGTACTCTGCCTACGACAACGACGCCACCGTGTGCGACATCGACTACGTGCAGCTGTCGGAGCTGCTGCGCGCCGAGTCCTCCTCCAGCGAACAGTCGAGTTCGCTGCGCATCGAGCTGATCAAGAAGGCGCGCCAGCTGGAGTCGAACCTGGGCATTCGCAGTGCGTGCTGGTGGCGGGCGTGAGGCGTAGGCACGAACACGGAGAGCGAGGACGAGTCGAGCGAGAAGCGCATGATGGAGGTGGTGCTGCGGCACTTCGCGCACTCCGAGCGCAACGAGCAGCTGCAGATCCTGGACAGTCTGCTGGAGCTGGTGAACTCGGACTGTGGGCGCGGCGACGCGGCGTGACCCCTAGACCACCGCCTGGTGCGCTGCATGATCCACTGCAACGGCGTGCACACGATCATCAAGGTGGCACTGCGCCGGATGAGCGACAAGGAGATCGTCGTGCGCACGATGGCGCTGCTGAACCGCATTCTGGACGTGAAGACCTACCGGCGCGCCAACGACCTGCCCGCCATCACCGCCGTGACGCTGAGCGTGCTGCGGGAGCAGAACGCGATCGGGAGCGTGATCGTGCCGACGCTGATGGTGCTGGAGAAGTACACGTCGGAGGAGGCGGCGCACTACCTGTCGGAGTCGTGCTCGGTGCTGCACATGCTGCTCCAGAGCAACCTGGGCGTGAGCGAGGTGTGCGAGCACGTCTGCACCATCGTGAAGGTGATCTGCGACGAGTCGCACGTGTTCCGCATGCAGTGCATCCAGTGCGGGCTGCTGGAGAGCATCCTGGAGGCGGTGAAGTACCACAGCAACCACGTGGCGCTGCTGTACGACGTGTGCGACATCATCATCATCCTCTCCGACGAGACGGCGCTGGACACCATCGCCTGCCGCTTCGACGTGGTGAACCTGCTGCTGCACTTCCTCTCGTCCTCCTTCATGAGCGACCTCTCCTTCATCACGCTCGCGCTGCAGGCGCTGCACTCGATCGTGTGTCTGTCGGAGAGCATGATCGACCACTTCATCAAGAAGCAGGGTCTGACCTACCTCTGCCACATCATCGAGGAGAACGACACCTGCATCGAGGTCATGACCGCCTGCAACGAGTTCCTCTCCTCGCTCGCCTCGCAGTACGACATCACGCGCGACGTGATCGCCACCGGGCTCATCCCCGTGCTGCTGAGCACCATCACCGTGAACGAGGAGAAGGACCCCGTGCTGCTGCTCCCCGCCTACCAGGCGCTGCGCTCGCTGTCCTGCATCTCGATCGACTGCACGAGGAGCCTCATCGGCAGCCACTCCATCCCCGTGTTCGTGGGCACGCTGAAGAAGACGCCCGTGAACGAGAAGGTGGCGATGGAGTGCGTGTGGATCCTCTATCAGTGCTCGACGACGCAGGAGGGTTGCGAGGAGCTGCAGCAGTGCGACGTGGAGGAGGTGCTGCGCGGGCTCGACCCGAGCATCAAGCCAGATCACGACATCGCCATCAAACGCGACCTGCTGCTCCAGAACTTGCAGTTCGCGCGGAAGCAGTACTCCACGTCGCTGCACTCCACGTACGCCCAGCCCGTGGTGAACGACATCTCGCACCTGGTGGACTCGCCGCTGCTCCAGATCATGAACACGCTGGTGAAGTGCGCCGAGTACCCCGCCATCGAGGTGCTGATCAGCCTCAAGCGGCTGAAGACGCTCTGCGACAACAAGATCAACGTGGGGGATCTCATTCAGTACGGTTGCGACGTGACGATGATGGAGGTCATCACCACCTTCCTGACCGACACCGACATCGTCAAGCACGCCTTCCAGATCCTGGACTACTTCGCGCTCCACGCGCCCAAGCAGATCTCCATGACCGAGGAGGTGCTGGCGATGCTGCTGACCTGCGTGCAGGCGCCCTCCGTCACCTCCGACATCGCCTGCGTCATCGCGATGGTCCACTTCGCCACCATGGTCACCATCACCGCTGAACAGATTGCCGCGCTGACCGCCTCGCCGCTCCTCTCGCAGCTCATCCGCGTCGCGATGCGTCTCATCCCTCTGCTGCACACGCCCGACGAGTCGTCGCAGCACGAGCAGGGAGTGGTGATCGCCACCTACCGACTCTCCGACATCCAAGGACGAGACTCCACCGCGCCCGACCTCGACGCCTCCACGCCGGTCGAGTCCGCGCAGCGCACCAGCGAGTCCTCCGTGCCCGTCTCGGCGCCGTCCGTGCCGTCAGTTCCGTCGGTGGAGTTGGCGCCATCAGTTCCATCAGTTCCATCGGTTCCATCGGTGGAGTCGACGCAGCCGGCGGAGTCGAACCGCCCGACGAACCGGAACGACGAGGAGGTGCAGCTGTTCGAGCTGGTGGTGTCGTTCGTGTTCGCGCTGGTCACGCGCTGCGACTCGGTGCAGTGCGAGGGCATTCGCTTCTTCCTCGCCAACTGCGCGCTGGTGTCGGACTCGCTGCTGTGGCTTCTCAAGGCAGACATCATCTGTCGCGCCATCACTCGTCGTCTTCTCCTCCTCCACTGACGCGTAGAGAAGCCGCTGATCGTGTATCGGCCCGAGGACGCGGAGAGCGAGTCCGCGCAGGACTGCATTCTGATCAACGAGCCCTTCGTGGAATACTGCTTCGACACATTCAGCCAGCTGAGCGACCGCGCGAGCGACGTGCGGCTGTTCTGCGACGCGGTGACGCTGCTGGGCCGCATCGAGGCGTACAAGAGCGAGTTCATCGAGAAGAACGGGATCGAGCAGCTGATCGCGCTGTTCCAGACCCACAGACAGGACGTGTCATACGCGCCCTTCCTGAGCGCCTTCATGTCCATTCTGCCGGGTAGCGTTGAGAGAGAGGCGTGAGGTGTAGAAAAGGAGTCGCAGCTGCACCACCTGACGATCGACCTGCTGGTGAGTCTGTTCCTCGAGGACGGGTCGACGCAGGTGAAGAGCAGCGACGTGGTGCTGGCGGTGTTCTCCATGGTGTGCGAGCTGTTCAACAGCCACGCCGTGATCCAGAGCGAGAGCACGATTCTCGCGATCCTGAAGAACATCGAGCTGCTGAACGAGGACGAGCACTCCGTCGAGGTCGCCATCTCCACGCTCACCTCCTGTCTGCGCAGCGCGAGCAAGGACGACACGCGACTGAAGGTAGTGAAGGTGTTGTTCGACGAGGTGAACAAGGGCGCCAGGTACAGCTCCACGCAGAGCGACCTGGTGGCTCTCTACGACGAGTACCAGAACGACCGTGGGTTCTCACTCGTGCTGTGATGCGTAGGAGAAATGCTTGGACGGTTCGCCCGCTTCGCGCCCACGGCGGTGGTGCGCGCGTTCATCCAGAGCATGAACACGGAGGTGGGGATGGCGAACACGATCCAGCTGCTCTGCTCCTACCTGCACGACGAGACCAACGCGCAGCTGCTGCTGGAGAACGGGCTGCTGGACGCGATCTCCTCGCGCATGACGGGCAGCATGTCGGAGGAGGTGCGCGTGTGCCTGCTGCGCGTGATTTACGAGTTGTGTTCGACGGGTGGGAGTGTGGACGACGAGTGAGGTGTAGAAGTGACGTGCAACGAGCTGTTGAAGGACAAGGACCTCGTGACCGCCATTCGTTCCATGATATTCCAGGTGGACACGAGCAACGAGGAGCTGAAGCTTCTGTCGAATACTGTTTTTGAGTGTCTTGCGAATGGCTTCCATAATCAGCCTGTGACTCTGGAGTGCGTCGATCCACTGTCTTTTGACTTCGGCGCGCCTCCATCTTATTCTGTGCTTGTGTGGCGTGTTTGTTCCAACAAGAAGGCGAGAAGAGGTTGTCTAACGCCAGAACACCGAAGGTGAAAATGAAACTGGAGAAGAGAGAAGACGAGAAGAACTGAGACACGCGGCTTGCTCTACCTCTTACGCTCTCTCTCTTCTTCCTACACGGAGCGGCTCTCAATCCTCACTCTCTTCGACGGCTTGTCGGGGAGTCGTGTCGTTCTCTTTTCTCTTCTCACGACCTATTCATGAGTCCGCGTCTCTGGATCCACCGGGAGTTGAGGGAGTTTGTCGGGCACTCGCTTCTTCTCCGTGGTGACCGGCTTCTCTCGCGACGGAACAGTTCGTGCTTCTTTCTTTGCGTTCTGAGGAGGCTGCGTTTCTGAATCCTTCCCACTCACACTCACAGGAAGCGAGTCATTCACATTCGCAGGAGGCAGCGACTCACTCACACTCACTGAGGGAAGTGACTCATTCACACTCACAGGAAGTGACTCATTCACAGAAGACTGCACGTCCACCTCCTCCGAAGATCTCCCGCCCACAGGCGCGGCATCCTCCACAGCCGGCTTCACCTCGATGCTCGCCACACCCCGCTTTCGGGGACTTCGGATCGGTGGAACAATACAACCGATGGGTTCCATCAGACGCTTCCCGTTCACGATCCTCACCTCATAGCGCTGACCAGCCACCACCACCACGCGATTCGGCGAGACGGGAGCGTTCTGTGCCACTGGGGGTTTCGTGGGAGTTACAGGAGGAGGCGTGAGTTGAGGCTGAATCCGCTCTAGCGATGAGACGGGATAACCACCACAACTCTTCTTGGTGAACTTCGCCATGTCTCGCTACATATCAAGAAACAACACAACACGCACGCCAAACGTGATTACGCCCGATGTCATTCGCTGACGGAGTAGCTCCAAACACTGATCAATGGCGAGCAAGGAGGATTCCGATGAGAGCAAAACGGGAACGATTTCTGACAATCAGGGAATGATGCGAGTGATACCATCATAGGGCGAGCACTGCAAGAGGACGGAACTCTTCTTCATTTCCTTAACCACCACGTCGGTGCCGCCGATCCAGGGGAGCGTTCCCTGCGCCAGGAACACGAGAATGTAGGCGAGGGAATGGAGATTGTCGATCTGCGTTGGCTCTACTGTTGAAATCGGGCGAGCAGCTGTACCATTGCCGTTCATCACGGAAACAGAGGTGAACGTCGGATCCTCGATGAAGAAGCACTCTCTACACGTGAGACAGCTCCCTTCGCTCCTTTCTTTGAGAAGAAGTCCTGGTTCAGGAGAACGATGCGATATCCCCTGGTAGTGCGGCGAAAAAAGAAGTCGTTCACATGCAGATTCTTGAACACCTTCCCCTCAGCGAAACAAATGCGCACGATTTCCAACAGTTGGAAGGCAATGGTAAACAGGTCTTCGTCGGTCACGACCAAGGAAGTGTCGGAGACAACAGAGCTAAGACTGCGGGACACTCGCTCGAACACGAAGTATTCGTTCCCGTTGTAGGAGCCATAGGACTCGCTTGGCGGAATGATGGGAAAGCCTGAGGATGATTTGATATGGAAACGACCACAGTGATTATCGTAATATGTGTACAGAGGTCTGCAGTTCAGATTCACAGGCAGAAGCGAAGAATCGTCAATACAGTCCAACTCGTTGGGATCCGCCGACAGATCCTGATTTATCGCCAGCAGGTACCGTTCGTCGCTGTTTCCGTCCCGAAACACTACCGTGAATGGATTCAAAAGAGAGCCCACCCTTGTATATGCTGAACTGTGAGTCTCGTTTGATCTCCTCTCCCAACACCCAACAATCCAGTCTCTTTCCAGTCAAGCAAGCCATTTCTGTGCTTTTCGTTGTCCACTCCCGATTTGCGTTTTCCATCAAAAGAATGAAGAGATTGCAGAATCAGAGTCGTTCAGTCTCATTTCCCACGTAAGATGCATTGGCGATTAACAGCCCTCCTGTTAGTCCAATGCTTGCTGTGTGCGCTTTCCTTGTGCGAAAGAGTGGCGGGGGGTGATGTTCGTTATGTCGAGACGCCTTCCCATTCTTCCCACTCGGAGGGAAAGAAGAAGTCGTTGTTCGTGATTGCGTTGCCTTTTCCCTTCCATTTCGGTACTCTCTAGTGATATCGCTGAGTGTTGTAGACGCAATGATGTACATAGCCGAAACAATGCAGTCACAGTACGATATCACGGTGGGAGTGTTCAGACCGATTCCAATCGCAGAGAAGAGCGATCGCGTGACGTGGAAGGTAACTCGTTCCTCTTCCTTTCGATTCTAGACGTACAACATGGGAGCGTTTCCGATTGACGATAATCAGCTGAGTACTCTCATCAGGACTTCGTACCATTCCACCAATGGTCGCGACTACTACCTGAATCACCTGTTCCAAGTTTGGAAGTTCTGTTGCACTCACTTCTAGATTGGGAAGGAGAGCATGAACCAACTCTACAGGGAGATGGATTCTTACATCCAAAAGTGCTTCTTCGCTATTTGTTTGATGGCTAGATTTTCGCCCTCTCTCGTTTTGTGTGATCTCCTCCTTCCGGGCATTCAGGTGGCTGCTCACGCTCACAACACTCCCCTGGTTTTGTTTTCTGCAGAGCCACTCCACGACTACTATCCGATGCGTATGCGCTCTATTTCCCATCAACCACTAGATGATCTCGTTGACAGCTTTCACTACACGGAAATGAGCGTGGTGGTCGACGACATGGTTTCGTTCATGAACAACTTCATCGCGTCGCTCCATCTCCCGCCTCAGCCTCCATTCCTCTACTCGGCTCCTCTTCTGTTTTTTGACGGCGTTTCATCGTTGTTTCCACCTTCTCCTTTCCCTCGTTCGCTTCCATCCACGTGGATCCCCATTGGTCCTGCATTTCGTTCCGGGTCTGCCGATTTGTCGATAACGGGCCAGATTTTGTCTTTTCTGCACGCGTCGCAGATCACCACGCGTGTTCTTCTGTATGTGGGAGATAATGCCGGATTTGATGTGTGGCAGATCAAGACGATCGTTGGCGGTTTGCAAGACCCGTCCATCAACGTCATCATTCTGGGCACGATGAACCCGCGCGGCATCGCTCGGAAGAATGTGATGATCATCGATTCGTCGCGCGTCTCTCCTTTCCATCTGTTATCCACATACTCCATCACTGCCGTGATTTCCTACTGTGACGCGCTTCTCGTCGAGTCGGCTCTGTTCTCGCGCATTCCGCTGCTGTGCATTCCGTCACGTCGGAACCGCGTCACCATCCAAACGCTCCAGCGAGAGCAGTGCTGCGTTGTGTTCCCGGAGGGGTTCTGGACGGAGTCGACGGTGCGCGATTGTCTGCGCCAGGCGATGAACATCCAGCAGCCGGCGATCGAGGTGGAGCAGTGGGAGAAATCGAGAGAGGAGCTGAGGAGAATGGTGGAATCGGGGGAATTGCTGGAGAGAGGGAAATGCGTGGATGACAGGTCTGTGGAAGATGCGCTGTCACACGTTGTACTGTAGATGAGGCGGAGAAGAATAACGCATAGAGTAGTGTGCGTGCTGTTGATTTGTGGGCTGGTTTGGAGACAGCTGTACCAGGTGGTGCGGTCTTCTCGCAGTCGGAGCAACAGCCACCACGCAAAGCGGAGTTAGTCCTTTTGGCGTGTTTCCCGCAACAAACAGCGCTAATGCCAATGCTGATAGATAACGCTGAAGAGCATAGCCATTCCAGCGACCACGACACACGCAACCAGAGAGCGACGCGTGAAAGACACATGAGAAACACACTACGCATTACTCAGAACGCGCGCGCCTACACTACTGATACAGTCGTCCTCTTCGCCCACGGGCGATACGCAGGTCGAGTAACCAACGTCAGCAGGATTGGGTGGCTGTTACGAAAACCGGGAAGCAACGACAAAAGGATATTGGTGAAGCGCACGTTCAGGTACTTCGAGTAGCTCTTGCACGCCTGGATGGCGGACCACTAGGAATCAACGAGGAAGGGGAAAGCAACCTGCTCCTTCAGCACGTCCTTCTCCGCCTTGTCCTTTTCGTTCAAAATCACCTGCTCAAGGCCCTTGGTCAGCTTATAGGCAACGATCTGAAGCTTGTTCCTAGCGAGTGAGCGACAAACAGAACGCGTACTTCGTCGGCAAGTCCGCTTCAAGCAGATCGTTCACGGTAGCCTTATCGCAGCGCACTACATAATCACACGAGGCGCCACGAGAGCCTACAACTGATCAGCTTGTCCTTCTTAGGGGCAATAAGGAATCGCGTGGGCTTGACCACGTACAGTTCCTTGTTGTTTGAGTTCACCATACAGGCAACCTAATCGCTTCACGAGCCGACCAACACAGTCCTACACTCTCGTCGCTGTTGTTGAAAACACGGAATGCAATAATAGATTCCTCATCCTTCTTGACTACAGAATCACGCTCTACACCAACCGTTCACTGTAAATCGTCAGTCTCTCCTTGGGAATAGTGCTAATAAACTCCATGAGAATGCAAACCCGATCGTACAAATTGTGTTTTGGAATTGGATTATGGACCGATTTCCGCCCTTTTTCTGGCACTTCGTATTCCGCGTCATCCGGAAGGAAGAACAAACAGAAGCAAGCCTTCTCAATTTGTACAATCCATCTCCACCACAACGGGGTACTCCTTCCACTGCCCGCCTTCGAATGACACCTTCAAACCAGCGACGGGAACAAAGACAGGATTCCAGTCCTTCAACTCTACTCCTCACACGCGTACACTTCTCCTACCTTCTTGCAGCGCATTCCAATCCCCTTCCTTTTCCACATCGAAATAGACCGTGACGTACGAGAAGGCGAACGCTTCCTTCTCGATTTCCACATCCTTTTCGGAACGGAAGCCCATCACGCGAATCATGACGTGATCACCATACCGGATCTGAATCGAGTCCTCCTTCATCTCCACACACTCCTCGCACTCGTCGTTGTACGCATCCCGCACATAGCCGCGACAACTCTCCTGCACAGCGCAGTCGAACATCACCTTGTCCACCCATCCCGCCACCACCACACGCTCCCTCGCCTCCTCACGCTCTCTCGCCTCCTGCACCTCCTCTCCGAAACACGCTATCCATCACTCCCTCGCCACACTCCCACCACTCCGCAGCACCGTCCTCACGCACGGCTGACACCCACTCGACAGCTTCTTCAGCATCTTCGCCTCGTACTCCGCCACACGCGCCATCGCGTCGCTCACGGAAGCACACGCGTACACCAACGAGTCCGCCTCCACGGGGAGAATCCACGGCATCGAGAAGAACCTGCTTGCACGCTGGATGAGCGAGTACGAGGCGACGGCGGGCGGACACCAGCAACTGCGAGACTTCCACGTGAGCAAGGAGGCGGGGTGATCGTCGATGGTGAGAATGGGGGATCCCACCGAGGAGGAGAAGATGATTTGTCTATGGATGATCAAGAACCACTGAACGCACAGGAGCGGCGATGACGCGGGGAGACAGGACAGCAGACGCGAGGGCTCCACAGATGGCGGGAGAATCAGCGTAACGCTCTGTGCAGTGGTCGCTTGCTGGAGCCAAAGAGCCGTTTCCTCCACGGATCCCTGAACACGCTGGGAGTCCTCGTGGATCAGCGCAAACGACGTCCGAGGAGAAATCACTCTTCTTTCTGAGGAGGTGACGGCGAGTGGAGGAGGCAGTGGCGTGATCGCTGTCCACTCCTTCGGTTCCAGGTGCCAGGTGTGGGGCACGAGGAGAATGACGGGGGCATCCACGTCGTTGGAGTGAACGACGATTTCGGACTCATCGCTACATCATCAACAGTTAGCGCAGCGAGTACAACACGATGCGGTGCTTGAACAACGGAGAGTCGATGGTGAATGTTTCGTACTCGCCTCCTTCGCCACAGGGATTACAGCCGTAGATGTCTGCGATGTGCAGCAGATAGGGCTCCAGCTCATTCAGCGTCTTTCCGACATGTCTTCGATCGAGTCCCATCGCTGCCGTTTTGATAATGACAGCCACTATACCGTCTTCGATCATGTCATGAAGAAGAGCGCGCTGCTCCCGCTCCCACATGTAGGCCACGGAGATCAGTCCCAGACGATCGCATCTACGGAAAAGGGAATAGGAAAGGGTCTACACGTTTTCGACGCGCGTTCGCTGATAATTTGACAAAATGGCACCCGAAGAAACACCTTCGATCTCAGGAAAGCGTTCCTACGAGTAAGGAGAAACACGCGGAATGCACCTTGGTCGCTTTCAGAGCAGCATATAGGTCTTCTACCTCGTCTCCATTCTTGGGATTGTACGACAACTCTGAATCGATGCATTTGCCCGTAATGGCGAAACGCAACAGCGGGATTTCCATTGCTTGCGCGATTGCCTGCACGTTACTATCTGTGGAAAGCGCTACATCGATGGCCGTGTGTCCGACGGTTTGGTACATGAAAGAGTCGAGTTCGTTGATCTTTGCGTTTTCTGTCGAATCAGCATTCAGAGGCGAATCCTACCCGGAAGGAGATTCACGAGACACACAATCTCGTGTCCGTGCTTCACACACTGGAGCATGTTGTAGCAGGAATCCTTTCCTCCACTTAGCAGAGCAGCAATCTTCATGGGGAGGGATTACCAGGGAAGACGGGTGGAAGGGAAACCAATTGTGAAATGGGAAAGGGCTGTGAGTGAACAAACAAGAGCAGCTGAAGTAGCACGTAAGAGCTCCGATATCTAGCCGTGTGAGGAGGAGCGAAATGCGTACCTCCTTTGACAGTGACATCATCCTTGTACTTGAAGGCTTCCGGGAGAATCAACTTGTTGAGATTGGGCATGTCTAGTTATCACTCCACGGGAATGAGCACCACTCTCAAGGACGACGTGTTGTGGGTACTGGAAGGTGCCGCCGTACCATCGACACATTCTTCTTTCGGCAGTCGTCGTGAGAAGGGCGAGCTTGGGCAAGTCTATTCCATTACACCAGCCGAGGAGAACTACTTCGCATGATCAACGTGCTGACATCATCATTCTTGAATCGAAAGGCATACCCGCCCATTTGAATGGACTCCAATTCGGGCAAGTCTATTCAGTGAGGTGGAGGCGAAGGAGTCACTCTCAAACACAACGTGAGAACAGACGTAGAACGAGCCAAAGCCAAACACAAGGGATTTGAGCGAGGGCATGTCTAGTCATCACTCCTAATGAATGCGAATACTCTTCAACTCCAACGAAGCGGCGTGAAAGCTGCCGCCCCACTCCTTCAAGCCACCCATCTCGATCAACTCCAGCGCCGGCGTGTTTTCAATCTCGCACACGGAGTAGTCGGAGAAGGACTGAGAGCCGATCTTCATTTCAGTCAGCGAGGGACAGTTCTTCACAAGGAAGCAACGATTTGGGTCATTTCCATTCTTGCTCCTGGTGAAACTGTTCTCTCCAATCACAATACAGCTCAACTCAGTCAGTCCAATCAGTTTCATTTCATTCACATTCTCAAAGCAGTCATTTCCAATCCTTAGTGTTTCCAGCTTATGAAATGGACTCAAATCTAAAACAGGGGATTCACATTCCCTCATGCCATCACTGATGACGATCTCGATCACGATTTCAACAGACTGCTTGTCTGTGAAGCTGAACACAGTCACGCTTCGATTGGGCTTTGGGAGACGGGGATGACTCGCAAGAGCGCCGATGTCTGTGGGTGAGAGAGGAATGACGTGAAGACTCCCTGCAATCATGAAGTCAGTCGTGCTGCAGAAGGCATTCGGAAGTCGCACGTTGGTGAGATTGGGCAAGTCTACGCTTCACTCTACATCGGAGTGCATCACGCTCAAGAATGGTGTGACGCGTATTCGTGAATGAGCCGCTGTTCTCCTCTGTGGTGAGTGAAGTGAGGCTGGGCAAGTCTATTTCGTCAAAACCGTCGAGAAGGACCACTTCGCATGATCAACGTGCTTGCACTATCCTCCTTGAACTTGAATGCGCTGTATTCCATTTGAATGGAAGTCAAGTTAGGCAGGTCTATTCAGTGAGGTGGAGGTGAAACACCCACTCTCAAACACAACACGAGAGCAATCATGGAAGGCTCTTCTACCAAACACAAGTGTCTTGAGAGAAGGCATGTCTAGTCATCACTCACTGTGAATGAGAATACTCTTCAACTCCAATGACACCCAATAGAAGGCGTTATTGCCCATTTCGATCCCTTCTAACGCATCCACACTCTCAATCTCGCACACATCATAATCCGAGAAGGAATAGGAGTCAATCTTCAGCTCTCTCAACGAAGGACAGTTCCTCAAAACGAAACGGCCATTCTTCCTCGTGAAGCTGTTCATTCCAATCACCACACTCTTCAGTTCGCTCAACCCAGTCACAGTCAGTTTGTCCACGTTATCGAAACAACCCTTTCCCACTCTCAATTCCTTCAGATTCACGAATCCGCTCAAATCCAGCGCGCTCCATTCTTCTCCGTTGTATGCGTTGTCCTCCACTTCGATGACTTCAACAGACAGCAACTCGGCTCCGTTCCAATTCACCTCATCCCAGCTCCACTGACTAAAGCAGTCTAGTCATGAGACAACGGCACAGTCGGTTCTTTTCGTTGGCTGCTGTTTCTCCTTGAACGGATTCTTTGGAAGCACGCCGTCGCTGTGATCTACTGATGACTGTATGCGCGAACCAGCCACCGTCAAGAAAGCGGGGACGTTTGAGAGAATAGCGGTTCGCATTCGCATCGAGAGAAATGGAATTGGATGGGATGGAGTGGCAATCAGTCACACTTGGAGAACAGCCGCTGAATGAGCCTATCCCGAGCTGTATTGTTTTCAAGTTGGAGATGTCTAGTCATCACTCACTGTGAATGAGAATACTCGTTAGGTCCAATGAAGCGTAATGGAAGTTGAAACTCTCTCTATTCATATCTCCAATTACAAGCGTTTCTAATGCATCCACATTCTCAATCTCAAGCGATTTGTAATCAGAGAAGGAATGATAACCAATCGTCAGTACCTTCAGCTTGGGACAATTCTTCAAATAGAAATGACGATCTGGATCATTACCATACCAATTCTTGTGTTGAGTGAAGCTGTTAGTGCCAATCTCCACACTCTCCAACTTACTCAATCCATCCAGTCTGAACGAACTCACGTGCATACAGCACTCATCACCAATTCTCAATTCTCTTAAGCAGTTGAACCCCTCCATTCCAAACACCTTCCTTTTCACATCATTCCAGCAATTGTCACTCAGTTCAAGTACTCTAACACCAGGAGACAACTCTTCCAGCCTCGTCTGATCATCCACAACAATCCTCTCTCTCGCTCTCAATTCATCCACCTCTTCAAACGCACCCGCGTTATCCATCACTACTGTCTCAACAACCTTGAAGGCGATTCGTAGGATCAGTGCGCACAGTTCAGGGATGTTGATTAGGGTCACGTCCTTCACATTGCGAAGCGCCTTCATATCAGCATCAAGCTTGCTGAGATGATCCAAGTCTAATCATGACTGCTTCGCTGAAGGCACACTCTTCATCACGAACACATTTCGGTTCGTATCATCGCCTCTGAACACGTCCCTGCCCAGAGTCAATGTCTTTAATTCCTTCAAATCTAGTCCTTACATCTCCACCGTACTCAAACTCTCAAATACAGTCTTCTCACAATTCACAAAACAGCCATCCCCAATACTCACCTCCTCAATACTACAATTCTTCATCACAAATGAACTCCACTTCACACAACAACCCTTACCCATCGTCACACTCTTCAACGCACCGCACTCACTCACTTCAAAACAGCCCTCACTCTCACGAAAGCAATTGCGTCCAATCTCCACCTTCTCCAGCCTCTTCAATCCAATCAGCTTCAACTCCTTCACGAAGTGAAGACAGTCATCGCCCACAGTCAATTCCCTCAAAGCAGGAAACAAATGCAGCTTCCAACAATCAATGTCAGGATCGTCGCACACTCCACTACGCATTCTGATCACCTCCACTTCAGGTCGGTTCTCAAAGAAGGATCGATCATGCTCAATCAGCAGTAACGTCGATTCCGCTTCGATTGAGGGACCTGGATCGATGCATTCTGCCAAATCGGATCCACTTGGAGCACACCCCAATGCAAGCCGTCTCTTGCCTGCACTACCCATGCTAAATGGATGATTCCGGCTTCCATATGACGTCTGCCAGTCCAATTCTCTCGCAGCTTTCTCAGCCAATCTTAACAATATGGATGAACCACCCTTGTGCACGATTCTCTCCACAGAGTCTTTCACAAATGGGTGCTAATGATCACATCGCATTGAAAAGACTCACCTGCAACAACTCATCCACGGATGCTCGCTCTTTCACGTCCCTCACCAAACACCGATTCACAAAGTCCACCAAATCACTCGACCACTCCGACGAAGAGAGTGAAGGTGGGGTAGCAAAGATAACATGTTTCATTATCTTCACATCATACTGCCAGTCATTCACTACTTCAAACGGAGAACTACCCTGAAATGGATGCTTTCCTTCAGCCATCTCAATAACACTTATCCCAAGTGCCCACACGTCGCTCTTCAAGCAGGATTCTCCTCTATACGTCTCAGGAGCCATGTACATCGTAGTTCCACACACCGTGGTCCGCAAGGAATAAGAGTGCTCCAACTGCGAACACAAGCCGAAGTCGCCCAACTTCACAATCCCACCCTCGGAAAGAAACAAATTACCTGGCTTGATATCCTACAATATGAACCAGCGCGGTCCGAGTACTCGGTGCAGCATATTCCTCTTGTGAAGATACGACAACCCCAGCAAACAACAACTCACCACCTCCCGCAACTCCTCCTCATTCAATCGATTCCCATTCCTCAAATATCTTTCAGTCGTTCCATAATGCAAGTATTCCATCACGAGCTACTCTTCAATCAGTTAAGGCATTACGTACCCACAGTTCATTATCTTTCATTAATGCATCGTAATATCTCACAATGTACCTAGAAATGCATGACTTGAGCAATTCTGGTTCCTTCATCAGAGAGTCATCCCTCTCAAACAGTCTCATTCTCTTTATGGCAACCAATTCGTTTGACCTCTTGTCAAGCGCCATATACACTTCACTAAACCCTCTAGTTGTGACTATGCTCGAAGACTGTCACCCGTTTCCAATCATTTCTCTGATTTCATAATTGTCATCAGATTCAAGCAGCATTGGCTTATTCCACTTGAACACGAAGCAACGGGTTCGGAGAACTAGATAAGCTGCGAAAAAATGGGGTGATTTCGGGCATGGCATCCCAAGAATTGGAAGCCACGATGACGAAAACCAGCCCCGAATGCAGTCTTCCAGAATAAGGGTCGAAATCGGTCATTTCAAAGAAACACGAGAATGGAAGTTGAGGGAGAGAGTCAGTATCCGTCGATCCGTATTCCGTTGAGCGATTCCGATGAATGCATCGAATTGTTCGTAGATGAGTTGTCCGACGATCCCAGCAAGCTTATCGAGATTCTGCTGGGAGAGTGCGTGCACCCGATGTACTGGATCCAGGTCGCCGTATTGCTCTCGGATAGACGCGTGATTCGTAGTCGGGGTACTACAGCATGAAGAAGTACAGCCAGTTTCTTGAAATCGTGAACGCTGTGTTCAAGGAGGAGATTTTCCAGCGATTCCAGAACGAGTACTACTGCAAGCTGGTTCTCTTGAACTACCGAATGGCGTACAAGGTGAGACGTCGGAATTGCACCGTCACCGATAGATGAAGGTGAACACAGTGAGTCAGGAAGAGTTCAAGAAATACGTTTGGAGTGGAGCGAGGCGAGTGACGGCGTAGGATCTCGAGTCGAACAGTCTCATCAACTGGGAGATGCAGGATAAAACTGCGGCCGCAACCGCCCTGGCGTTGAAGTGCATCTACTGTCTCCGCACTGTGTGCTGCGTTACCGTGGCATGACGACTAGGACGACATGAAGGCGGCGCGCAGTTACATGAATCACGCCATCGACCGAGACGATCGCTGTCTGCTCGCCACCATCGCGGCAGCGCTCTATTTCATCCAGTCTCGTGACTACAAGAAGGCGATCCGCGCATACCAGATGGCCATCTACAGTAGTGATGCTTCTCTCTTCTTCCCGTAGACCATCCTGACGCTCCCGCCTCGCTCCGCGTCGGAGTTGCCTACTGCTTCTACCAGCTTGGCAACTACAAGAAGGCGTTCATGGCACTGGACCGCGCGCTTCAAATCGACCCCGAGAACGAAGAAGCCCTCGCGATGAAGGCGTCGCTGCAGCGCACCTCGCCGTCGCTGTCTCCACAGGAGCGCATCATCACATCCCTGCAGACCATCAAGCAACTGCATGCCATCAACCCCTCACACCCCCAAGTTCTCGTGTACACGGCCGATCACCATTTCTGGAGGTGGTCCACTCTGCCCGCGCTTACCGCCACCGCCACCAAGGGCTCGGTCCAGGTCACACTCGAGGGCGAGGGCGTTTCATCGCTCCACCCAGCACTGCCGCTGCGCATCAACAACACCGTGTGTCGCATCAAGTCGTCGCAGGACGCTGTGACGGCAACATCGTGCGTGTTAGCTTCACCCTTCACGGGCGAGTCGGGCGCCAAGCTGGCGATCGAGGTGCGCGACACGGCGACGTGCATGCAGCTGGCGAAGGAGTGTCTGAAGGAGGCGAAGATGTCGACGGTGAAGTCGGAGGCGTACGAGCTGCTGGGTCGCTGCTACCACGCGCTGAACAACTGGAGCCACGCGAAGGAGATGTACGACAAGGCGATCCACGCGAACAAGCGCAACCTGCTGGCGCAGTACGAGATGATCCAAGTGTGGGTGTCGCGGGAGCGTCTGAGGGATAGGCTGATCCACCTTTCCGCCGTGGCGCGGACGAAGAAGGAGAAGGAGGACTTGCGCATCCAGGCGCGCGCGCACTGCAGTACGTGCTCGCAGATCGGCGGCACCAACAACGAGATCGCCTTCCTCGCCGCCTATCTCCAGTTCAAGTCCAACGAGCTGCCGAAGGCGATGAACACCATCGCCGCCGTGCCCGACGTGGGGCTGTCATCGCAGAGTGACGCGTAGAAACCCGATCAGTTCGCCATCAAGCCATTGCTGAATTCACTGTTGCTGAAGGGTCAGTTGTGGCAGGGCAACTTCCACTCCCCCGACGACATCGCGCGCGCACGCGTGTTCTACGAGAACTACGTGGCGCTGGCCGTGTCCGCGGGCGTCGCGTTCTCGCCGCTGGTGTGGAACAACATTTCCGTGCTGCGCGACATGTGCGGCGACGCGAGCGGGGCGAAGACGGCGCTGAACGAGGTGGTGCGCGTGGCGCTGGGCAACTGCGGCGTCCCAGAGAAGAGCGTGAGCGAGCTGAGCGAGGCGGAGCTGGCGAAGCTGTGCGAGGACAATCTGAATGTAACGCTGCTGTATAACTACGGCGTGTTCTCGGAGAAGCATGGCGATGAAGCGTTGGGGCAGCGCATCTATGAAGCGATATTGAAGTGTGTGCCGCAGTACTACGACTGCGTGCTGCGAGAGGCAAAGTTGTTGATGAAGCGAAAACAGCTGGAGGAGGCGGAGAGCAAGCTGAAGACGCTCTCGTCCGAGCTGGGCAAGCAACTCGCGTCGGGAGTTTCATTTGCACGACGGAATCATGTGTAGTTCCTCCGTGAATCGGCGACGCTGCAGACATACGTGTTGAACAGTTACATCGACGCGCTGTGTCTGTACGTGGAGCTGCTTTCTCAGGCGCACCGCGAAGAGGAGGCCGTTTCGCTGATCACGCACTCGTACGTGTCCAAGATCCGCACGACGGACCTGTACCTGAATCTGCTCCTGATCAACCTGTACCTTCACATCTCGCGCGTGTCCGAGTCCTCCAATTACTTCAAGATCGCCGTGGAGATGCTGAAGAAGAGTCTTCATCGCAACCCGCGCAATGTGTTCCTCGCCAACGGCTGCGGCATCGTTCTCCAGCGCACGCACAAGACGCAGGCGGCGCTGCGCGTGTTCAAGAAGGTGCGCGAGAGCGTGATCGACCTGAAGAGCTGTTGTCTGAACGTGGCCGGGATGCTGTTGGCGGAGGAGAAGTACGAGGATGCGGTGTGTCTGTACGAGTCGCTGCTGAAGGAGAAGAAGGACGAGGCGGTGTCGCTGCGCATGGCGTTCGCGCTGTTCAAGGCGAAGAAGTACGCGAGGGCGATCCAGGTGCTGGAGGCGCTGTCGAAGGAAGACCCCGACGTACTCAGCGAAGATTGACTCTGATAAGTAGAACGAAGAAATCGGCTACGACCTCACGATCACACACATCACCTTCGCCGAGTCCGTTCTCAACAACGTACAGCATATCCACACGGGCGTGTTCGACCGAGCCACGCAGAGCTACTCCTGCTGCAAGCAGCCACTCCACTCGCAGGGCTGTTCGGAGCGCAGTCTGCGCAAGCCGGGCGACCTGGCGCAGGCGGAGATGTCGCTGCAGTTCGCGCTGAACAGCCTGATCGCGCTCCAGAAGAGCGCTGTGGTGTGCGTGGTGGTGGGGTGTGTGAGTTATAGCGACCGCGCGGCGATCGACGAACAGCTGCTGCGCTGCAAGAACCTCTGGACGGCGCGCGAGCACCAGAAGCAGCTGGACCAGGAGTTGGCGGAGGCGATGGAGCAGTCGGCGCAGGCGCAGGTGGACGTGCAGAAGGTGCTGGAGCAGAAGCGTCAGGAGGAGCTGAAGGCGGAGCAGGAGAAGCGTCAGAAGCGCGAGCAGATCGAGAGGATCGCTGCGGAGGAGAAGCGACGTCTGCAGGCGAGTCTGGCGTCGCTGGCGTCGATCGAGACGGCGCGTGTGGAGAAGCCGGCGAAGCCACGAGCCCATCGTACGGTGACGCGGAATCGCGGCGCGTCGAGCAAGTACGACGACGAGATTATTGAGAGCAGCGAGAGCGATTCGACGGACGACAACGGCGAGATGAGCGAGGAGGAGACGAGCGGGAAGAAGAACGTGTTCGAGGACGCGGGCAGCGACGAGGAGGAGGAGAAGAAGGCGAAGAAGAGAGTGCGCGCCGTGGACAGCTCGGACGACGAGGAGGAGAAGCGCTCGCGTGTGGAGGAATCGAGTCAGAAGGAAGTGGAGGACTCGAATCAGGAGGTGGCGGCGTCAATCCAGAAGGAGGTGGACGATGTGTTTAGTGATGACGACTAATGCGTGTTTGCAACAAACGCGTCCGCTACTATTGCTTTCTGCATTTTGAGAAGGTAATTCCTCCGCAAGCAGCGATTGCGAGAATGAGAATCACAACGATAACGATTATAGCTATCATAACAATGCTGCGAGTGTTCTGCCACCACATTGTGTTCTTAAGAGCGCGAGCGTCAGAGTTGAAAATGAAGGCCTGCTGGTCGAGATCGCGCGTCTTGTCCGCGAGCTCCTCGATCTTTTCGCCTCTGCCGAGGACCTTGTCTACTGATAATGGGGAAAAGCAGCTCCGTACCGATGTTGTCCACCATCACTTCCTTCACCTCCTTGATTTGGCCGCGGACGTGAGTGATCGTGTCGGCAGACGGGTCGTTGTTGAAGAACTCCTGAACGCGTCACCAGAACGAAAACACGCCATACCATACGCTTCTCCATGACCTTTGAGAATTCCTCGTTCATATTGTTTTCCACGGCGGTCTTGATCGTGTCGCCGTACATCTCCTCAAAGCGGCTCTTGATGTCGTTCAAGTACGCGAACGGAATTCTTCGCTTCGAGTCCTTGTCCGCCATGCACATGTACACCACCTCGTCGTCGACGATGTAATGGAAAACGTATCTACGCATCAAAACACATACAACACAATCACTTGTCGTACACGAACGACATCTTCGTATCCGTGGGCTTGACCTTGTTCAGCAAAACACGGCCGATAGTAGGGAAGTTGCCGGGAGTCATCTCCTTCTCGGCGAGGACCACTTTGCCGCGAGCAATGAGAGAATAGCTACTCGTTACGTGACCAACACGCAACACTACAGAAGAGGCATCTGTTCAAGCAAATACTATGACCTTTATCCTTTGATGAGAACCGCGGTTCTGACACCATCACAGCGGGATGGAAAGGGAGGTGATCCCAAGAATTGAATCTTCCACACTCATTAGCGAGTATGTTTAGAGCCGTTGTTGTCAGCAAACATGGGGGACCCGAGATGATGAAGGTGGTGAAGAGCGCCGTTCTTCCGTCCATCTCTTCCTCCCAGGTGTCTTCGTCCTTCCTGCCTTAGCTGTAGATTCTCGTCCGCATTCACGCCGCCGCCGTGAATCCCGTGGATACCTACATTCGCGAGGGTTGGCATGTGGCCTCGAGACCGTGTCCCTACACGCCCGGACTGGACTGCGCTGGAGAGGTAGTGTCCGTGGGAAAAGATGTGACTTCGTTCCATGTGGGGGATCGCGTTTACTCCAGCGGTTCGGTGAGCGGGACGTACGCAACGCACGGCGTCTTCACGGCGGATCAGCTGTATCCTCTTCCGAAGACCATGTCCTTCAAGGCTGGAGCGTGCATTGGAACGGGTTACTTCACCTCCCTATTGTACGAGCAGTGTGTGGAGATGAGCGCGTAGTGCGATCCAGTGCACCAAGGAGATTCGCGACCGCTGCGTGTTTATCCATGGGGCATCGGGAGGCGTGGGAACGAGCTTGGTGAAGATCCTGCTGAGCATGAAGAAGTCCATGGAGGCGTACAAGAACATCCGCATTGCAGCCAGTTGCTCCACGGAGAAGGCCGAGGCGTATCTGCAGCAGCTCGGCGTGGACTGGGTGTTCAACCGAACGAACCCCAACTACATCGAGGAAGTGAAGCGAATCAACGACGGAAAGGGACCCGATGTGATATACGAGATGCTCGCCAATGTGAACCTGAACAAGGACTTGGTGGGTGCGTGGGAGTGGTGTGACGGATAGGACGTGATCAACAAACGTGGCGAGATCATCATCATTGGCAGCAGAGGCGGCATCGAGATCCAGCCCCGAATGCTCATCACGAAGACCGCGTCCATGACGGGAGTGAACCTGTTCAACCAGACGCGTGAGGAGCGAGAAGAGGCGCTGAAGAGGATGAACGCGTTGGCGCTGGCGCTGCCGGAGCTGATGAGTCCTCTGATCGACTGCGAGTACTCGTTGGAGGAAGTGCAGGAGGCGCACAAGGAGGTGATTGCCCACTCGAAGGGCACTTTTGGGAGAATCCTCATCAACCCAGACCTGTGGCGTGTTTGTTGCGAAACAGAGCGAAAATAGTACAAGCGTTATTCCTTTCGGCATCTATAGAGAACGGGGGTGATGTTGGAAAAGGCCTTCTCAATCTCGTTCTCGTCCTACCCCATCACAACCACCACTCGTCGCTACCTTCGCCCCGGTGACGACCACCTTCCCAGAAACGAAGATCAGTAAAACGACTTTCGGATTCATCATTCGGTAAATGAGGCCAGAGAACAGCTCCGGTTCGTACTAGGCGTGAGACTGTTGTTGGGTATGTACGGTCGTGGACTCGATGTGGTCGATGGACAAACCCTCCAAACGAATTGGGAACTTGTAGTCGCCCACCGCCACCATGTTGTGGATGTTGGCCTTGACGTCGTCCACCTTGTTCAGATTGAGCGCCTTCTACACGTCACTCGTGTCGCTCGCGCCCACAGAGAGAATGGAAACAAACTTCTTGGCCGCAATATCCACGTCTGCAGTCCGCTTCGTCCCGGCGAGGACGACCTTCCCTGACTTGAAAATGAGGGCGGTGCACTTTGGATCGCGAATACGGACAATGAGTGCTCCGAATCGCTACGTCCTCACCCCTGTTCATCGTGCTTCGTACCTTTGGGTTGTATTCCGCGTTACGCAACTTGGTTACCGCCTCTTCGAGGGAAATGCTCTTCTTTAGGTTGAAGGTGGCCACAATGTTGCTAGTCATCACGCCCATCCCTCCAAACCGACTGAATCTTGTATTCCGGCACGAAGTTCGTTCCGGAGCGATCTTCTCCAGTACCCGCAACAGGGGGCTGGCTCGTTTCATTCTGCTGATTGAAGGCATCCATTGCGTGTACCGGGTGGATTTGAATTGCGCTGAATTGACTGGTACTCCGAACCCGCGAAATGCGCCCGTTCACAACCCCACTGGCGCACTGGAAGGGCGTTCCCCGCCCAGAATCGGATCCAAGGGTTCGATTCCTCTCGCTCCCTTTCTATTCCATCGATTTGGAAACAAACAGAAGAAGCACTTGATTCCTCCTCGTGGTGGCAATGACATCCATGATCGTTGCAGTGGCAGCCGTGATCCTCGCACTGGCACGTCTCTGCACAACACGGTTTGAACACCTTGCACTTCTCTGGGCAGTGGGGACAATTCCCGTGACAGCCCCAGAAGATGGCTTTGCTGATGTAGAACTCTCCGTCGTAGTCATCTACGCTCAAAGTGGAGTAGAACACTTACAGTACTTCCAAATGCGCATCACGCAGGTCGGCGTTCCGTCCTCCATCAGCGTGGCACCGTTCTCGACATACCCGTCCTTGATTTCTATTCTTCAAATAGTGGAGTCGCTAAAACCGTAGAATTCCGAGCCAGCCACGGGCATTTGTCGGTAGTGCATCGTATCCTCTCCCTAGAATTGCACCATTATAATTAGAATGTACAGTAATGATCTTCCCTTCCGAAATGAACAGGGTGCACGGATCATAGGGCATGAAGGGAGCGATCATCTTCAGCTCGCTCTACTCCTGATAACAGAGCACAACCACGCACAATCAGGTCCGGAAATGCCTTTGTGGCAAGACAGTCGGCATAGTACCTCACGGTTCTGCACGTAACGATCTGCGACTCTTCCGCCATGGAGCAGGGAGAATGGGACAAACAATGAAGTGATGACACAACACTCTCCAAAAGTGCTCCGTTCACTGTCTCTGATCATCAGCATCAAAACACCTCCTTTCTTCGACGCGGATCCATTTGTCGCGATACTCCCAAAAGAGAGCCGTTTTCCTCCCACTCCCCGAAATAGGGTCGAAAAGCGGGTTCGGACACGGGATCGACATCTTCGCCTCATTTTCGTTCCGGACGCCATCATCTGTCTCCCATGAATGAGTTTCATGTTGCGATGGCAGGCATTGACAGGGAAGCGGGCGGAAAAGAGTCGTTCGATTTCAAACACTACGTCCCTGCGATCGTTGTTCTCTCCATAAACACCCTCCTTCTCTATTTCTACTACAATTCGTTTGCTCCCGTCCTGTCCCAAATGGCCAAGGACTACCGCTTCTCTGACGCCGAGCGTGATTCCTTGATCGGTACCACACTATTTTTGAAATTGTAATGCGTAGGAAGTCGCTTTAGCACCGTCTTTTTCCTCATCGGCTCACCCGCGTCAGTTCTCATTTCATACCTTGCCGATATCTACGACCGGAAGATGGTGTTGTTGGTGATCACGCTGCTGTGCCATGTTACTGCTTTTGTGGTTCCGCTAAGCAGCTCCTACTATCCTGTTCTTTGTTGGAGAGGACTCTCTGGCGCTCTCGTGATTTCCAGCCTTCCCATCTATCTGTCGATTCTGGGCGACTCCTTCCCTCCCTCCATCCGCTCCACCGCCTCCGTGATCAGCTCCAGTGTCGTTGGATTCGGCATGCTTGCGGGTCAAACGCTCAGCGGATTCATGAGCGTGCGCTACGGCTGGCGCTTCTTCTTCAAATTGATCCCCCTCCTGGGTCTCTTCACGCTCGTCCTTCTCTCTCGTGTGCTCCTATCTGAATTCTCACTCGTAGAAGTGTCCCTCCCGCATCGAGGCGAATCGGACGGCATGACGCAATCCTCCCCCAAGTACCTCGACATCTCGGCGCGCGAAGTCCTCTCCTCTCTCTGCGTCCGCTCGAACGTGCTGCGTACCCCCACACGCCTCCCCTGACACACTAGTGTTCCTTCAGGGTCTGCCGGGTTCGATCCCCTGGGGCGTGTACAGCAGTTACCTGCACGACATCCTCGCCAACGAGAAGCGGTTCTCCCAGGACGCTGTAGGTGCCGTGGTGTCGTCGTTCCGTCGTAGGCATCATCCTTGTTCATCTTCTTCGGAATCGGCGCGGCAATCGGAAATGCCGTTTCCGGGCTGATTTGCGGCATCCTGTACCGATTCAACCGCGCGTTCGTGCCCGTGGTGATCGCGATCGGGTACTTGATCTCCATGCCGCTGCTCTCCCTCCTCTTCTCGCCCGCCATCAGCGAGGGCCTCTCCGCCGCCTGGTCCTTCGTCTGCCACGCGGTGCTGCTCTTCACGCTGGGCGTGCTGCTGAACATCCCCGGACCGGCGCTGAAGGTGCTGCTGCTGAACGTGAACCGTCCCCATTGTCGCGGCACGACGACGGCGGTGGGCGAGTTGTTCAACAACGTCGGGAGGATCGTGGGTCCGGTGGTGTTCACGTGCTTGCTGAGGAGTCGCGACCGCGTGGCGTCCACGCTGTCGATCAGCAACTTCTTCTACGTGTCGGCGGCGCTGTCCTTCTTGCTGCGCTACACGGTGGAGGAGGACGAGGACGCGGTGAAGGAGTACATCCACAACGTGAAGGTCTCGCCGATGGAGAGGGACGTGGAGCTGGACAAGAAGAACGAAATTGTGCCATTACTGCAGTTCTCTCTTTGTTCGAGGAAACGAGTCCAACAAACACACCACATGCCCGGAGGCGCATCGTTATCGTCCATGCCTGGAGGCGCCTCTTCCTGCTTCTCCGGTTGCGGGTTCGCCGCACTCGCCTCGCTCGTCGCCGGCACATACCCCGGATACGCTGACTGCGCGCCCTCAGGCTGCTCGCCCACAGCGGGCGCCGCGGGGTTCTGATAGAAGTTGGGGTTGCTGATCTGCATCTGGATCTGCATGTACTGCTGCAGCTGGTCGAGGTCCAGCGACCCGTTGAACAGCGAGCGCATGCCCGCCATCGGGTTCCACTGCGGTACGCCGCCCTGCGCCTCCCGGTACTCGTTGCCCACTCCCGCAATGGTGCCGATCATCCGCTGGATCTCCTGCTTGGCGGCTTGCTGCTGCTCCTCCGTGCCCGCGATGAAAACCTGACTACTCCTCACGCCACGCCCCGTCGCTCACCGCACTGGCGGGTTCGAGCCCTCCACCGGCTTGCCGGGGATCTGAATGTACGCCTTGGTGCGCATCTGAATGTCCTTGATGATGTTGCCGTTCTTGCCGATCACCAGACCCACCTTGTCGTCCGGCACCGTGATGCTGATCACCGGCAGACCCTCCGGCAGTGTGCCCGTCTGTCCGTCGATAATCGCCTGAATCAGCTTCTTCGCCTCCAGCACGTTCTTCGGGTCACCTGTGATGATCACCGAACGACGCGTCGGGTCGTCGCGGTCGGGCTCCCGCGGGACTTGGATCTGCGTGACGGTCTTCGCCATCATCTCCTTGATCACGCAACCGTTCTTGCCGATCACCAGACCCACCTTGTCGTTGGGCACCGACACCTTCTCGAAGCCGTCGCGACTGCTCTGGAGTGTCGTGATGATGTCTGCCTTACGCGTCTGCACGATGGTCTGCACCACGTTCTTCACCTTGTCGATCATCTCGCGACGACCGCGGATCGTCAGGTCGCGCATCACGGAGCCGTTCGTCACCTCGTTCTCGCGCTGCACCTGACGCTCACACCGCCGCCACACACCCCACACGCAGCGTCACGTTGAAGATCTCCTGCAGGTGGTGCAGGTTGTCGCCGCGCTTGCCCACGATCAGGCCCACCACCGTGAACGGCACCTGGATGGTCTCCGTCTCGATCACTACAACTCACGCGCACATGCCACAAATACCGCCCATTTCGTCCTGGTCGAAGATCGTGCCCACCGTCGCGATCACGGGGTTGAGCGCCGGCGTGTCCGCCACCTTCTGATTGTCATACTGAAACGAGAGAGTTACGGCGTATTTCTGGCAGAGACGTCGAGCGAGATCGGGCTGATTGAACACCTCGTTGACGCGATCCACGGCGTCCTTGAGCGTTTCCTCGTTGCTGGCGGAGATCAGCACGTGCAGCGGCTCGTCGAGGTCCGTCACCACCGTCTACACGTAATCGTCTCGGGCAGCGCGCACAGCCGTTCCGCCGACGGTGATGGTTGTGTGTGTGTCCGTCTCCACCTCGATGCGGAAGGGGCTGTTGAAAATGGACGCGTAGTCGATATCGGTGTTGTGCGTGGGGAAGTAGATCTTCTTCGTCAGCAGCGAGTTGCTGAAGCGGGACACGCGCGGCTTCGCGGTCGACGCCACTACCCAACACTCGCTCATGACAACACCCACTCGATTTGGATAGGTTCTTCGCAGCCTCCAGCGCCGCAATCGTTGCCGCGCTCAGAAGGGCGGTATTTGAAGAATCAGTTGAAGGGGCAGCAGGAGCGCTTTCCGGCTTCGGCTGAGCAGGAGCGGGCGTTTCCGCCGGTTGGCTGTGTCTGTCCTCGTGGTGGTGGCGCTGGGATCGGTCGCGATCCCGATCTCGGTCCCTGTCACGACTCCGGTCGTGGTGATGACTCCGATCGCGGTCTCTGCGACGGTCTCGATCTCTGCTTCGGTCGCGGTCGCGGTTCCTGTCCGAGTTGTGGCGCGACCGACTCGAGTGCTCGTGATGATGTCGATCTACGGAGTGAGCCGGTGCGATGCGAATCGCTCTATTGGAATCAGACACCACCGCCGCACTCCCTACACGCGAATGACGGTCTTCGGTTGTGGAGGGCATGGGTTGCTAACACCGATTTACGACTTTGTAGCCAGTACCAGCTGGAGTCTATTCAATCTGCCGATCGGAGGATTCGCGGAATTCCTGAAAGGGAAGCCTTTTCGGACAATGATCCATTTCTGGCATTCCAAAAGTGGAGAGCCGGGAGCCGTTTTACCGAATCCTTTTTCTTGAATCCATCTCCATATTTGGATAATCTTGAGCAGCTATGTATCTCGCTGTCGTTCTTATTTCAATTCTCGTCATTCTGTTGCTGATTGTACCGTCCATCCTGCCGTTTCTCATGTCTGTAGTATTGGTTCATTTGCAAGTGCTGCATCGTGGTCGAACAGGGAACGGCCGTCATCATCGAGCGATTCGGCAAGTATTTGAAGAAGGTGCGGCGCGCTCGATCTTCTTCACGTGTAGTGCGAGGCCGGATTCTACCCCATGATTCCCTTCGTCGACTCGCCCAGACGCATTCGCTGGAGAACTTACGTGACGACTCGCTGCGTCTCGTGATTGCGTAGGGTGCCAGCTCGTCGACCAAGATGAAGTACCACGAGAGCTTCTCCTACGTCATGGATCTGCGTCAGACCATCTTCGACCTCCCCATGCAGTCGATCATCACTCGTGACAATGTGGAGATCACGGTGCATCCCATGATGCTGATCCAGATCACGGATCCCGTGCGTGTCGCCTACGAAGTGCGTGCCGCTGGATTGCGGTCATCTCTAGACCTTCGATATCATTGAGGCCGTGGAGCGTCTCGTTCAGACCTCTCTTCGTAGCGTGATCGGTGACATGGGTCTGGATGACACGCTGGCGTCTCGTCAGGAGATTGAGAAGCTGGTCTCCAACAAGGTGAGCAAGGTGTGCCAGGACTGGGGTCTCACGATTTCCGGAGTGGACCTCCTCGAAATCGATCCCACGGACTCCATTCAGGTTGGGGTGTGTGGACATGTTGATCTGTAGAAGGCCATGCACGAGCAGATCCGCGCCGAGCGTTACCGCCGTACGCAGAAGGTCACGGCCGAGGGCTACGCCGAGCAGATGCGTCTTGAGGGTGGGTGTAACGAGATGATGTGATGTGTAGCGGAAGGAGAGTGCCAGGCGACGAAGGCCATCGCGACGGGAGACAGCGAGAGCATGAAGCTGATCGCAAAGGGCAACAGCGACGCGCGCCTGATCATTGCGGAGAAGACCGCCGACAGTATTCGTGTGGTTGCCGAGGCGATGAAGGGCATCTGCAACGACCCCACGCAGTACCTGATCGGTGTGAAGTACATAAAGATGCTCTCCGCGCTGGCGGGTGGTAATTCGTCGGTCGAGGTGTACATTCCCCTGCAGATGGATGTGGGCGGAGCTACGGAACGTTTGTCATAGCGTGTTTCCTAACAAACACACGTCAGCTATGCGAACTTTCTACGAATCACGCGTTAATAACAGGAAGGACTCTTTGAGGCAATTCAGATTGACATCTGTGAAAAAGGGGTGCTTCAGCGCTTGCTCGGCAGAGATGCGGTTCTTCGGGTTGTATTGGAAGATCTTGTCCAGCAGATCGATCATCTCCTTCGACGCACTACGCATCACGCCCCTCTTCCGCTTCCACTCTCTCAGCTCTGAGGTGAGACGTCGCGGCGACAGCTTCCCCGTGTAAAACTTGTTCGTCTTCGGATTGTCGCTGAACAGATCGTTGAACCCCTTGCACGTGCGGAGATACGCCAAATCACCTCCCGTTGCTAATCGTGAAGCGACCACTAATTCCAAACGCGCCCCACACAGCGAGATGATTCCCTTGAACACTTCCTCCTCGTTCTTCCCCACCAGAAACATGTAGTGCTTCAGCTGGTTCATGAACACACAGCCCGCGCTCCAGATATCGATCTTGGAGTCGTAGTAGCGATTGTGGAGGAGGATCTCGGGCGGTCGATAGCACATGGTGATTTTGTCATCCGAATAGGGGATGCTGCCGTCCTCCTTCGAGAATTTGCGAGCCAGTCCGAAGTCGCAGATCTTCACCTCTCCATTCTTGTTGATGAGGATGTTGGCGTCTATTACTCAATCTCACTTCTCTCCCGTACCCTTGATGTCTCGGTGAAACACCTTCTTCTTGTGCAAGTAGGCGAGTCCTTCAAACACTTGGTACATGAGGCACTTCATTTCCTCCATCGAGAAGAACACTTTCTTCTTCAACAGCTTGAAGAGATCGTACTCCGCCTTCCCATGAAGGACACTTCTTGCCATCCATGCAAGGATATGAATTCCATCACCATGTACAACTCGGGATAGTCTTTTCGGTACGGACTGACTAGCCATCAACCATCCCTCCACCTAACACAGTCCGTCATGAAGAAATCCTTCACCTTCATGATGTTCTTGTGATCCAACTGCTGCAATATCTGGCATTCCCGAAGAGAGGGAATGAGGAGCTATTCTGTCATACTAACTGAATACTCAAACTCCATATTCATCCTGATCCTTCATTTTGTGCCTCTTGATCGCCACACGCTCCCCTGTCTTTGAATCGGTGCCGACGTAGACATCGCTATTTCTGATTACTTGATTTAACAGCAAACCCATATTCACCTCCTCCCAGCGAGCTCCTGTCCTTATCGAAGATGTACCGGTTCCTCTTCTCATTCTTGCGATTGAACACTGCAGAATACTTCTCCACAATATCCATGACGCGAATGCAGCCACTCGCAGAGTGTGATGGACAATTCTGGCAGTTGCAAACAAACACTCCAAACTAAATAACAATCATTGTAACAGAGCCGCATCCTCCTTCATCTCGTCCTTTCCCCGTCCAGTCACTCCCGTCTCGTTCATCGTCT
>ERZ1106923.56-NODE-56-length-52732-cov-18.180230_pt1 | contig 52732 bp, 52 predicted proteins | sample MGYA00403657_ERZ1106923 | MGnify/ENA primary metagenome ERZ1106923 (study PRJEB35170, sample SAMEA104062425) | human gut metagenome | biome: human gut; feature: human-associated habitat; material: faeces | place: Denmark | collected 2012-06-19 ...
ACTGCGACTTGCCCTCGCCGCGCTTCGCCAGCGCCTCCGCCGTCCAGTCCTTGCAATGCTCCTCCTTGTGCCCCACGATCGACGGGTAGCCGAAGTGCACAGGGTAGTCGGGGGTCTTGTATCCGTGGACGAAGTACTCGTCCTCCGAGCAGTCCTTGCAGTGGCACTCGTGGTAGAAGTGCGGCGGCAACACCAGCCCGCCCACGATCTCGCGGAATTGCGAGCCCAGAATGGCGCGACCCGCCGGCCACGTCTTCCCTCTCGCGTCCTTCCACTCGTCGTGGTGGTATATGTTGCACTGGCGCGCGATCGCCTTCGCCGTCTCCATCGAGTCGCCCGTTACCATGCGCACGAAGATGCCCGCCTTCTGGCACGACAGCACCGCGTCCGGCACCTCGGGACGCACGGGGTCCTGGAAGCCCAGGAACGACAGCAGCGTGAGCCTGCTCTCCACCGCGGGACAGTCGCCCACGCCCTTCTGCTCCTCCGTCGCGTACTGCACCATCGCGTCCCAGTCCTGCGCCGTGTCGAAGTCGCGGTAGGCGAACGCGAGCACGCGCAGCGCCTGGCGCGCCATCGGAACAATGCAGTGCTGCACCAGCTTCTTGCGCGAACCGTTGCCCGAAAGGTTGCCCTCCGAGTCCTCCTGGAAAGTGCCCGTCAGCTCCTTCTTCTTGCCGTCCGGCAGCTGCACGTCGTCGCACAGGCGGATCACCATCTCGGGCGCGCCCTTCACGAAGAGACGGTAGCGTCCATCGGGCAGACGCACCACCAGCGAGGAGCGCTTGCGGTTGGAGTGGAAGGGGAAGCGACGCACGATGCCCACAGCACTGGCGTCGTCGCCCTTCAGCAGCGGGTACTTCTCGCGGATCGCCGCGTAGTTCTCGTTCATCTTGTTGCACCAGCGTAACAGCGCGATGTCCAGCGCGCTGCCCACGCCGCGCTCCTTGCCCTCCTCCGTCATCGTCAGGTAGCCCTCGTTGTTCAGCACCGCGTCGTCGATCAGCAGCGACCGGATTGCCGCGGGGATGTCCACGCACTTCTGGATGAACGCGTCCACCTCCTTCTGGTCGCCCGTCTTCAGCTCGTTCAGCAGCTGCGTCTGGTGCTCCATATTGAACACCCAGCCCTGCACCACCGTCATCTGGTTCTGCGTCAGCGTGCCCGTCTTGTCCGAGCAGATCGTGTTCGCGCCGCCCATCGTCTCGCACGCGGAGAGGTGGCGCACCAGGTTGTTGTCCTTCATCATCTTCTTCACCGAGTACGCCAGCGCGATCGTCACCGCCAGCGGCAGACCCTCGGGAATTGCCAGCACCAGAATCGCCACGCCCGTCGTGAACGCGTCCACCATCGCCGACCAGTCCGACGACAGCCAAACGGGGTTGCCGAAGCCGTCAGTGTTGCCCTCGCCGCGGAACCAGTGGTAGAGGTGCTTGGCGACGATCAGCACCACCGTGATCACGGCCATGATGCCGCCCACCATCGACAGCTGCTTCGCCAGACGCGCCAGCTTCACCTGCAGCGGCGTGTAGCCCTCGCTGTCGCCCTCGATCATCGTGCGCATGCGACCGAACACGGAGTTCGGACCCACCGCCGTCACCAGCATCATCAGCGAGCCCTCGTGGCACTCCGTCGACGACACCACGAACGGGTTCTTCTCGCCCTTCTCGATCTGGTCCGACTCGCCCGTCAGCTTCGACTCGTCCATCTTCACCTTGCTGCCGGACAGGAAGATGCCGTCCGCCGGGACGGTGTCTCCCGCGGTTACCTGCACGATGTCGCCCGCCACCAGGTCGTCGATGGAGATCAGCTGCTTCTCGCCGTCTCGGACCACGGTGACCTGCTTCCGGTTGTTCTCGGCGTTCAGCACGCGGAACTGCCGATCCTTCTGCAAATCGTTCACAGCGGACACGTTCAGGCACACAAGAATGGCGGCGATGATAGCGACGCCGTCATACCAGCCCTCCGCCCAGCCTTCCGTCTTGATGCCCAGCACGATCGAAATCGTCGCCGAAATCGTCAGCAGAATCATCGTGAAGTCGTGCATCCCCACCCAGATCAGATACCAGTAGGAGACGCCCTTTCGCTCGCTGCGCTTGTTCGATCCGTACACCTCCTCTCTCTTAGGGTCGTTGGCCATTTCCGTCGTCAATCCCTACGGATGATGCGGTCCGCGAGACCCAACGTTCTTCTCGTCCGTGCCGAAGTTCTCCATCAGCTTCTTGACGCCTCCGAACTTGGACACCGTGTCTTTGCCAGCATTCTCGAACTGCCAGTCAAAGAGGGCGTCCTTGTTCGTAGCTGTTGGAGCTCCCAACTCCTCAGGAGTCAACGCGTAAAGACCTGCATTCTACGTACTGAGGGGACTTTCCGGACCATACGTCATTCCCCGAATGTACAACGCATATATTCGTGAGTTCAACATTCTGTTCCTTGCTTTGCATAAAAAAGAATGACCAAGAAGAATTGGAGAAGATGGGCGTTTCCATTCAACTCGTGCGTCCAATCACTCGACAACCATACGACTCTTCTCAAGGGCGTTTCACCACAAAAGGAATCTTTGCCCCGTTTTCACGTGCATAGCCTCCTACGAACGCGCTTCAAAGTGATTCGGAGTGCTCAGGAAGCGATCCACGTCGCGTATTCGCCACGAGGCTCGAGGAATTCATATGGTTTCTCTGGATGGAATGGGCTCCTCGCCGGAGCCAATAACAGACCGGCCGCACGACTCTCTTTTGTCAAAAGAAACAAAACGAACACTCTCATTAGGGGGCATACTGTCTCTATTCCCTCCTATTCCGTTTTCGTCTGTTGTGCCGATTCCTCCTCTTTCCTCTGGTAGGGGAGAATGGCGGCGAGAGCAAAGGCCCAACTCTAGCGATTACACCGCACTCGCCCCTCCCACCTCGAGACACATCAGACACAACAGGAGGAAGAGTTCCTTCCCATAAGCGAACGAAACATGAAACGATGTCTCCAGGAGCCCCTTTTCGTTCTGGATTGTGGACGCATTTGATGTCAGGTACGCGGTGTACGGTACACGATAGAGAAAGTACACGAATACCGCCAGGATGGTCCCCACCCTCCATTTCAAGTACTATTCGTGAGCCAGTGGCACCACGTGGACTAGATCGCGTGACGAGGCGTTTCGAACCAGGTCCGTGGTGATCGGAAGCAGGGTAATCCCCAACAGAGGCCATCCGATGATGGAGATCACGGCTGCTGCCTATCCTGAAGAGAGACAACGATGCAGTACACTCTCGATCATGGAAAGCACGTGGAGATAGCCTTTCCGGAACAGAAGCGCTTCGATGCGACTATTCCGAATGCAGTTGTACAAATCCTCCGTCTTGAATGCGACAGAATTCATTTTGGGGACGATTACGTGGCGTCATTCAATGGTGCGCGAAGAAGTCGCACACAACTCTTCTTTGTGAGGTTAGTCGTGGTTGATATCGATGGGGTTGAATCGATGCGTTGTACAGCCTCACTATCACTAATTGTCTCTGTCACTGGATTCTTTTTGCACATGAGTAGTGCTTTACGTTAATGACTCAAGTGTAGGTGACCATTCGCGAAGCGACTCCGATTTCTCAGAGAGTGACATTTCTGTGGACGGAGACGGAGATCCTTTGCTGAACGAAGTGGTGAACGACATCCGTTATCGTGGTTCCCGTCCCAAGCCCTTCCCTGCTGAGATCGTTACGGACACGGAGAATTGCAACTACTTGAACGACATTGCAATCTGTATTCTTTTAGGCATCTTTGTTCTTCTCTTTTTGCTGTTCACCTCTCATCGTGAATGCTCTCCTTGTTCCAACAATCATGCTTGTATCAATATACTCTTGTCTCAACAAACACACTACAATAAAGATACCCTTATTCTTTCATTTGTTCCCCAAGCTTCTCCAACTCTCTCAGCTTCTTCTCCTCTTCCGCCTCCTTCGTAAAGTACTCCTTGTCGAAGAAGCACAGACGCACGTAACCATCTTCACCTCCGGTGATGAAGCTACACATCAACGCTCTCGCTCGCTCCCACCTCTTGCCATCGGGACTGAACTGCACAGAGTTCATGGTACCGAAGGAGCCCTTCACGCGACCAATCTCCTCCTTGGAGGCAAGGTCGTAGAACAAGCTCTACAATCACACTCCCCACACTCCACTCACCTCCATCTTCTGCGTGCGCGTCGTCGTCACATCGCGCGCCTCCACACCACCGACCACCACCAGCTGGTTCAGAATCGGCGACAGCGCCGCGCCGTTCAGAGGTCGGTCCGTCGCGAAACAGCAAATCTCCTCCTGGGTCAGCATGTCGAACACCTTCGCTTTCGCGTCCTTGCTCGCCGTCGCGAAGAAGGCGCGGTCGTAGGAGGTCACCAGGCACGAGATGCTGCCGTCGTGCGCCCGGATCGTGTTCTCCACCTCGCCCGTGGAGGCGTTGATGATGCGCAGCATTCCTTCGGAATCACTAGGCATGAGGTCCAACGTGCACAGTCACCATGCGATAATTTGTTTGTTTAAGGGAGTCCAGATGACTGACAAGATATTTGTGGTCGTCGACACGACGGATTTGATGATGAGCTTGGGGTCGCCAATCTCCTCCACGCCGTTCGAAATGTCGTAGATGTAGAGAGTGGGCTACGGGTGAGGAAGAGTGCGGGGAAATACGGCCTCGCCAGCGAAAGACATGGTGCAGAGACACAGGTACTGGTCTCCCTCGCTCACGGCAAGACAGCGGATCGGAATGTCGAGCTTAATCACATTCACGACTCTCCCCGTCATAACGTCCCAAATGTGGCACGTCGAGTCCATAGAGGCGGAAAACAAGTACTTCGTATCGCCTATGGACGGTGAACACGATCCAATCATGGAATACTCGTTGTGTCCAGCTGGAACACGGCTCCGTTGTGTCCCTCGAAAACACCGATTCTCTCGCCATCCGACGCTCTCCACATCGTGGGAGTAAAGTCCTTTGCGGCACTGAAGAATACGTCGCCATCGGGACTGTACTTCAGGTACGTGATGGCTCTCTCGTGTCCATGCAATAAAATGGGCTTCTAAAGGTGAGTCCATCCACTCTGACGCTCTACCATTTCCTAGCAATGGAGAAACCACTCCATTCATTGTCGTCGAAGCCCGCTCGCGATTATTGGCGCATTCCCGTTTCTCTCGGCTCCTTCTGGTTTTGATTCTCGCTCATTCGTGCGAATTTGGATCGTTATAACAAACAACATTCACTATATTACAACTCCTGGACGCACTCCGCCGTCCACTGCTTGATGACTCGATCGACCTCCTCCTCGATCTCGAACGGCAGATGGCGAGCGTCCACGATCTGGTAGCGTTCCGCCAGACTGAAACAGTACCGTGCGAGATACCTACGCATGACCCACTTCCCCCACCACCCACGTCTGAATAAACGTCTTCCGAAAGACACAGGGCAGACTGTTGGAATCGTCTCCCTTTGAACTCTGCATGAAGTCAACGACGGTATCGAGCGAGTAATAGTACTTGGCCAGCAAATAGCTGGTCGCCTCGTTGATGTCTCGCGCCGACAACGAGCTTCCTAAATGACGAGAAACACACCCCGCGCGCATTGACCGCCCGTAGTCGAGGATCGCCGCCTCCATTCCAGCGTTGCGCGTGCTCAGTTGCATGGACTTCATTGCGTCATGCGTCTTCACGAGGAAGAACTCGGGATCGTACTGAAAGAGGGTCGCCTTGACTACGCCAATTCCCTCGGCAAGGGACACGGTATCCAAGAGGTCCTGACGCACCGTTTTCACGGGAAGGTCATAGTCCATCACGCAGATCCGGATCTGACTCTGTCCACCTAACCGATCGAAGTAGTCCCTGATGAAGGGCACAAAGCGATCAACATCTCTCTCGTAGTCGAACACCCTCGTCTTGTCGCTGTGCTCGAACAGTTGCTGCGAATCGACGAATTCCCCTGAGGTTTACCGCTACCGGGAGCAACGTACCGTGATCATTCACTTGAACAATGGACAAGTTGCTCTTGGACGCCGTGACGCCGAAATAGAGTATCTGGCTCTTGCGCTGGCTGACGAACTGACGAACGCACTTCTCTATCCCAACGCGAGCGTTCCACTGCGTTCGCGCCAAACACAGCTCGTTCATGTTCTGGAACGCGTTCTTGAACACGATGCTCGATTGCCTGCTCTTCACAAGCAACTCCATCCTCTCGCAGCGCAATGACTGAAACAAACAAGTAACAGAAAACACGCTAGTTCTTTGTCGACACAACGATCCTCAGCTCCTTCAAAAGCAACTACACATAACCATCCGCTGTCTTCCTCACTCCAATCAGTCGTCTCACAGACTCGTCGTTATTGGCATGCCACGGGCACCACGTGTTGTGCTCACTCGAGATGTTCAAGTGCTGCGCATGCGCACCCCCTTGTGTAATCGATGGACGCACCAGCTCTCGTTTTGAAGGCGGCTCGTTCCACTTCATCGTCCTCTTTCCCGCACTGTCCTCGTCATCATCCTGCGCATCTCCCTGAGGAATGTGGTTTCTAGAATCATGAGGCAATCGCAAATGAAACTCCCGAGAAACCGAATCCCTCCTCCCTCGTTCATTTCCTCTCGGCGCACTCCCCATAATGCCCGAGATGATCCTCATTTCCTCGATGGACGAGGCGTCGCCGGAGTCGTTCTCGGACTCCACCTCGCTATCCTCGGGCGTGGTGCTCACACTCCCCACGTATATCGCGAGCGAGTGGAGGTCATCGTCAGAGCCTTCTTCGATGAGATTCTCGTCGTCGTAGATCGCCTCCGCGTCCTGGGAGAGGCGTGTGTGGAGAGGTGTGTGCGTTGCGGCGGCTCTGGGCTCAGCAGGTGTGGGGTTGATTTCAACTGTCTTCTCTTCAGGCTTGGTTTCAACAGGTTTGGATTCAGCAGGCTTGATCTCGTCAGGCTTCTCTTCGCTGGCGGGTGGAAGTGGCGTCGTCTCTACCGGTGCGGGAGCCTGCTCGTTTTCGTCCTCGTCGTCGATGTCATCGACGATCGTGGACTTCATCTCGGGCTTTTCTTCCAACGCCTTCGCGTCCTCCACCACCTCCTCCTCGCTCTCGACAGACTTCTCTTCTTCTTCGGGTTTCATTGCCTCAGGCTTCTCGTCGTTCGTCGCGTTGTCCTCCACTTCCATATCATCGTCACTCTCAGTGTCCGTCTCCATCATCAGGTCGTCAATCATCAGGTCGTCACAACTCGACTCGTCCTCCACCTCCATCGCCGTCATCACGTCGTCAATCATCAGGTTCTCTTCTTCTTCTGGCTTCTCCTCCACCGTTTGCTCCTCCACAGGCTTCTCCTCTGTCGTGTGTTCCTCCTTCTCTTCGCTCTCAGCAGGCTTCTCAGCCACCTCCACAATCTCTTCTTCAGGCTTCTCTTCAACAGGTTTCTCTTCTTCCGCCTTCTCTTCTTCAAGTGTCTGTCTCACATCCTCTTCAGGCGTCTGCTCCTCAGGCATTTCTTCCTCCACAGGCTTCTCTTCTTCCTCCTTCTCCTCCTCCACTGGCTTCTCAACCACTTCCATGTCTTCCACCTTCTCTTCAGTTTCCACGGGCTTCTCCTCAGGTTTCTCTTCCTCGACCATTCCTTCCTTCTCTTCAGTTTCCATGGGCTTTTCTTCATCATGGGTTTGCTCCTCGATCTTCTCTTCTTCCTCCTTCTCTTCCACTTCATTGTTTTCCATCTTCTCCTCAATCTCCACTGGCTTCTTTTCCTCAGGCTTCTCCTCTGTTTCAACAGGTGTTTCTTCTATTTCAGCAGGCTTCTCCTCAGCAGGTGTTACTTCAACTTCCACAGGCTTCTCTTCCATCGTCTCTTCTTCCATCTCCTCCTCCATTGGCTTCTCAGCCACTTCCATGTCCTCCTCAATCTCCTTGATTTCGTTTCCACATTCAGGCTGCTCAGCCTTCTCCATCTCCACGTCCACAGGCTCCACCTCCTCGCTCACAGCAGGCGACTCCACCACTGCATCGCCCTTCTCCTCAGGCATGTTCTCGCTCACAGGCTTCACCTCCTCGCTCACAGCAGGCAGCTCCACCTCAGCCGACGGCGCCGTCACTGGCTCCTCGTTATCGCTGACGACTGGAACAGCCTGACTTGCCTCTGCGGACGCGGCCTCCTCGTGACTGGGCTCTGCAGGCTTCTCTTCTGCCACTTCCGTCTCCTTCGCTTCGCTGGCGGGGGTTTCATTTGATGTGGGTGTAACTGTTTCGGCAGGCTTCTCTTCAGCCTCAGCAACGACTTCGTTCTTCTCTGTTTCAACGGGCGTTTCAACCTCAACAGGCTTCTCTTCTTCAACGGGCTTCTCTTCTTCCATAGGAGTCACTTCAGCTTCAACAGGTTTCTCTTCAGTGGGTTTCTCTTCCACAGGCGTCACTTCAGCTTCAACCGGCTTCTCTTCAACCGGCGTTTCAATCTCAATAGGCGTTTCTTCAACTGGCTTCTCCTCGGCTTCAACAGGCTTCTCTTCCACCTCAACAGGCTTCTCTTCCACCGGCGTTTCCACCTCAACACGCTGCTCTGCCGGCTTCTCGCCCTCCTCCACTTCCATGCCCTCGTTCTCCTCCTCCTCCTTCTGCTCATCGCTCACTGGCTTCTCTTCCACAGACGTCTCTTCCTCTGGCTTCGTCTCGCTCTTCTCCACCTCAATCGGCACTTCGACAGGCTTCTCATCAACCGGTTTCTCAACCTCATTCGCTGTCTCTTCGCCCTTCACTTGCTCAGACTCCTCCTCCATCACCTTCTCAGACTCCTCAGCAGGAGTTTCATTCACATTGTGTTCCTCGCACATGTACTTGTCAATCTGGTACTCACTCACGATTCGCTCCTTCGACACATCGTCTGCATACGTCACTTCACACGTCTTTATACTCTACAAGTCAATGATTTACAGTGTACTCACGTCACAAAGAGCCACATTCAACGCATTCTTGAAATTCCACAAACCAATATGACGACCGCATTCCTCACACAGAATGTCGTCGCAGGATCCCTTCTTCCACCCGTACAACGCAAGCAGAATGTGCGTTATCTTCCGATTACGAACCTCCACCGACTCATCAGCAGAGCCTCCCATCTCCTGCAAATAGGCCTCAACAAAAAGGGACAGCACGTTGTTCACATTCAACGACGAAATGTCAAGATCGATGGCGAAATCCTACACCTCACTTCATTATGAAAACGCTACATGACAGTCTGCAAACGAGTTCAGTCTCCGATCGAAAGCTTCCAGAAGGAGAGTCCTAGGCAGCGTCAGAGGGTTTGTGATTTGCTCGCATCCGCAAATGTTGTGCCACGGGCAGGACTCTGCATGACGACTCGAAAGATCACGGTGGTACTGCTCTTCAAGGTCCTCCATTGCCTTGGGCGACAGCGCGTTGTTCAACTGCACAATCACTTTCACCTTACATCTACACCTCATCACAACGACAATAAAAGACATTTGGCACTGGAGCGTGTTTAAAGCCACATTGATCCATCCTCTGGAGGCGCACTCAACGGGACTGAGCTTCGACGGCATCGCAAACCACTTGAATATAGTGAACGTCGCTGTTTGTCACTCCGCTGGGAAACGCGTCCTACCTAGTCTTTCCTTATACTGGGCTCTGTCCATCGGATTGAAGGGGACGTCAGCATCTAGCGTATTACATCTACGGCCTCGTTCCTTCACCTACCTCTTCCCGCAGGAATCAGTGAATCGGTGCTCGTATTCACGAAGATGCTGTTCCAGTTGTCCAGCAATTCCGAAATCCTCTTTATTTGGTCCATAGTGAACAACAGTCTGGATTCAAAACAAGCGCTTCTATCGTTTGTGGAGTGTGCATGGAGAGACGATTGCAAAACCAACTCCTTTTCCCTCGTTTTCTGATGATTGTGAAGTGCGCTCTCTTTACCTTCTTTCTATTCTGTGCACCAACATCACCCCGTTTGTTTCAATTTGGCGACGCTTCGCTCTGTGACACTCTGTTTCATGAACAGAAACGCCCGCTTCCACGTTTCCACGCAAGGTCTAGAACGTTCCTTTCCCGTTTTGGGGCATATTCTGTTTCTTCTAGTGGTGTTGTCGGATGGTACATGCTTCTTGCGTTGAATGAGCGCCCTAGTCTTTGGTTCAGAAGTTCATTCCTTTTGCTGACCGCATTCTCCTTAAGAAGGTCGTTCCCGTGGCGAAGGCATTGCTTCTGTCGTGGTGTTACTTCTAGAGCGTTGGTGGTATTCTCCTTCCCGAAGACAGCATGCCCAAGCGCAACGAGTGCGAAGTATGCCATTCCGCTGCATATTCAGAGAGTAGGTGATTGCCGTCGGTCCCGGCAGATATGCTGACAACGGTAATCTCATTCCCTGCAGTGTGAAGAAGGGAGACAGGTAGTTCAACTAGTCCTCGTGTGATGCACTAGAGTCCTCGTTCCTGGATTTGGCGGAGACCACATCAAGATCAACAACGAGGATTACCTGATCTTCAACGATAAGGACATCCTCGGTATCTTCCAATAAGTTGTCAACTCTAGTCTTGTATATGGTTATTCATTTGTTTGTTGGTCATCCGTTTTCCCTCCGTTTCCTTGCGTGAGCGTGCTGACTCATGTCGAAGTTGGAGATCGAGAATCTCCGCGCTATTCTGAACAATGCGCAGAAGAGCGGGAACACGCAGGAAATCGTACTCGAGCATTTCTCGTTGTCTCACACGCATAGATTGATTGCTACAACGCGCTGGGTGAAGAGTACAGGAAGAGAGGCGACAACGACAGTTTAATGAATGCCATCAAGTACCACAAGATGGAAACAAGAGAATGTGAAGAGCACGACATGATTGACGCCTCTGCGAGCGCCTATCGCTATCTGGGTGACAGTTATCGCGACATTGGTGATATTGCGAATGCCAAGAAGTGCTACCACACGGCGCTCGCATTGATGAGGGGAAACCTGGAACATGTGTCTGAGTGTGAGAAGAAACACGCCTGTAGCAGTGATGGTGAACTCCTGCGAGTTGTGTTATGTCTAGCAATTCATGAGGAGAACGTCTTTCTTCAATCGTGTCAGAATGAAGCGAAGCTGCTCGAGTACTACCGATCTCTGTGCAACTTGGGCATTTCCTATCTGAACGAAGTGGGTTTCTTGCCTGGAGAGTGAGGAGTAGTCCGTGAAGGATACGGAGCACGAGCTGTACGGCGAGTCGGATTTCCACATTCTCTACCGCTGCATTCCGCTCCTCCAGCGTTCCCTGACATGCATTCGCATTGTGGAGGTTCATGTTGGTGTAATCACTGATGCGTAGAAGCTCCACTGCTCTCGCCACGACGCCTTCATTGAGGATGAGCGAGAGGACGAGTGGTACAAACAATACTCGGAAATCCTCTCCTTCAAGTGCGACGCTCTGTCGAACCTGGGCTTAGCGTACGAAGATGGCGGCAATCTTCGCCAGAGCACCAAGTACCTGTTCCAGTGCATCTACATGAAGGAATCCTTCCAGCACGTTCCAGAGCGTTTCCGCGGGAATTGGGAGAGCGAGATCAGCCACGCGAAGCACTCACTGGGCGTGTGCTACATGAAGCTGAAGCTGAGCGACGAGAGCGAGAAGTACCTGCGCGAGGACCTCCACTACTGCGAGAGGAAGCGGATGTCCAGCGCGCTCAACACGCAGTACGCGTCCCCACGAAGTGTCAGAAATAGGGCCTATTTCCACGCATGCGTCGAAGAGGGCCAGACCCACATATCCCTGGGTTGGGTCGCAGGCACGTTCTCACAATTAGGCAACCTCTACCTTCACGCGCACACGCCTGCGGGGTACCAACAGGCGAAGCTGCACTACGAGAAGGCGCTGTCATTGTTCCAGTCCGTCGCCTCGCACATCGACGAGTCGTTTGTGAAGGATGCACGGCAGAACCTGTTCGTGCTGGAGGAGACGAAGCAGAAAATGGCTCGGTTTTTGGAGTTGGTGAAAACAGCGGAGAATTGTGGAAGTGAGGAAGAGCGCTACAAAACATGGAGGGAGTGTTGCGAAGAGGTGTTGCGGTTGGAACAATACGAGAATGAAACGCCCTTCAAGGCGTTACAGAATAGCGCCGAATTGGTGTATGGCAAAAGCAGCTTCGAATTCGCGGACAGCCTCCATCTCTACGCAGAATACCTGTACGTGCTGTACAGTGGTAACGAAGATCCGACGAAACTGAATCAGTCAAAGGCGTTCTGCGAGACCAGCATTGCGATTCTGCGTTCCACCGAACAGCCCAACGAACTCGCCAGCGTGCTGGAGTTGTACGGGTCCGTGCTGTCTGCGATTCACGACGTCAACAACGACCAAGTGGCGGGAATTGTGGTGCGTCACAGTTAGACAGAGATCGACAGTTACAGAGAGGCGTTGTCCATCTTCGCCAAGTCGCTACCCGAGCGTCTGTCCAGTTACCTGATCAACCTGGGCAATCTTATGATCACCTACAACCGGAAGGGCTTCTTCGCGCAGGCCAAGGCGCTCAAGCAGCGCATGGACAGGTACACTGAGAGTGTCGCAATCACCATCAGGTTACGCGAGGAGGCGCAGACGCAGCAGACCATGCTGGAGGAGCCATTGGAGCCATTGGAGCCATTGGAGCCATTGGAGCCGTTAGAGGCGGTGGACCTTACGCAGACACAGGCGTCGCCTCCGCTGTCGCAGCCGCTGCTTCCTGATGACGACGACGACCTCTTCGCGGAGGAGTCGCAGGGCGAAACGCGTGCGCACGAGTTGTTTGAGTGGGAGGAGGAGAGCGCGATGAGTTCGGAGTCCTCCGTCGGCGACTGGGGCGTGTTGGAGGCGGTGGAGGTGGAGAACGAAACGCCCGCGGACAAACGAAACGCCAGTGGAGCGGATTCTCCACTGGACGCGATGATGTCGCGAAGAGAAACCAAGTTGTTGGCGAAAGTGGAGGCGAAATCGGTCAATCCAGTAATGGAGGCGAAATCGCGCATGGAGTTGGCGTCGTTCTATCAGGAGAACCAGCAGTTCGCGAAGGCGGTGACGCAGTACGAGCGCGTGGCGTCGCTGATCGGGAATTCCAGAAAGTTCGAGGAGTTGGGTCACTGTTGCAACCGGTGTCTGAGCGTGTGTCTGCGCGAGGCGGAGGACGCGGAGAAGGCGGTGGAGGTGCTGAACAAGGACATCGACGTACTGCTGTTTCGGAAGACGCGGAGCGTGGCGAGCGAGTTCGAGCACTACTACAAGTGCGAGCTACAGCGCAGCTACGAGGAGCTGGGGAACAGCCACATGAAGTAACGGTGGTGAAGAGTGTGGACTGTAGGTTGTACGACACGCGTCACGACGCGACCGCTCTCGAGCAAGCCGAAGACGCCTACTCTCATAGCCTTCTCTACTCCCGCCAAGCAGACCCCGTGTCCCTCACCGGCGTTCTCGTCAACCTCGCCACCGTGTACGAGGAGAAGGGACAGCTCGCCAAGGCGGAGTCCACCTACCAGCAAGCCATCGCACAGTGGTCGTTGCCGCGCGAGGCCTCCGAACAGAGCTTCGCCTACGCGCACTATGCACGGGCTCAGTACAACCTGGCGAGACTACTCTTCCACCAGGGCGTTCGGACGATGGCAGAAAAAGCCGTGAAAACGGCGCTGGAGTATGACCAGAAATCGGAGTGTGTTTTGGACCTGTGTCGCACGGTGGAGTTGTTCTGCATGATCGAGGTGGAGATGGCGGCGCGCAAGCTGTCTCCGACGCTTCCTCGCGAGATGGCGGAAATCGGGACCATTTTGAAGCGGATGGCACGACGCGCGAGCGGTTTCGGCATCAGAGAGTTACTCCAGACGCAGCGGTTTGTGAAGCAGAACTGTGCGGTGGTGGAGGCGTGGACGCGGCTGGACGCGGAGTGGAGTTCCAAAAGCGTGCCCGAATTGTGTCGCATTGTGGACAGCGAGCTGTCGAAGGAAACGCCTCCGTTCTTTCTGCTGAAGAAGATCGTTGCTCGCTTGGTGGAGCACGCCTGGGAGGGCGTGGAGCGAGTGGAGTTGGCGGGAACGGTGTACAATGTAACTCCCGCGGACTTCAAGAATTGGCTACTGTTTGTGCAGATTGCGGCGCTGACGAAGGAGTGCCAGTTTTCGGAGATATTCGCTCTCATCCAGAAATACCCCGGATTTCTGTCACTGCGTTCGTGTCTTCCCTCCTTCACGCCTCTTTCCCTCCTTCACGCGCTGAACGCCGCCATCCAAGAACACGCCCATTTTCCCTCCACTGCGTCTTCCTCGCTTTTCGACACGCCGTTCTCCAAGTCCTCGTTTCTCGTGTTCAAATCCAAGTTGAGGGAGCTTCTGCCCGCGCAGCAGGACAGTAGCGACGACGACGAGATTCCCGCGGTGGCTCGGCAAAAGGTGCTTCGCGGGGATTCTCGGCTGTCCGGAGTGCTGAAGCGGTCGAACCAGGACTACGCGGATGGCGGGAATCGGATCGCGGAGTTTCAGCCGCGGAAGCGAAGACGGTTTCATCGGAGACAAGAGGATGGGGATGGCGGGAAGGAAGTGAGTTCCCGCCAAGTGGAGGCGGAGGTGCGTCCGAGCGTTTCGTTTGTGGAAGAAGAGTATCCGACGCGTGTGACAGAAGTGGAGACGCATTCTCCTGTTCCAGAAAGAGTCCCGATTTCAGAGAGAACACCGCTTTCAGAGAGAGCCCCACCTTCAAACCAAGACACAATCGAAGTGTCGATTTGTGCCATTTTGGCGGGAATGGAGCAGGAGTACAAGGAGTTGCTTTCTCCCACGGATGCCAGAAATCGGGACTTCTTGGTGAATCTCCTCACCTCCCGAATTCGTCGTGATTTCGTACTCGATTCCCATTCAGATCACTGTGTAGGGCGTGACGGCGAAAATCGCCCAGTTATTCGTCAACAACGAAATAGCGGGTTCTTCTCTCGTTCTCCAGCCACATGACAGAATTCAGGCCTATTTCCTAATCCCGTCGGACCAATCGCTTTCGGAGGCGTTTCAGACGGTTCGGTTGTCGCATGACTACCAGTCTTCTGGGTGTTATTCGATCACGAAGCAGCTCTTGAACGAATCTGGGAGTTTCACTTTCGTGTCGTTACGGGAGTTACGTTTGGATGGGTGCTGCCTGACGGATCAAGACGTGTTCTTTCTGCTGCTTCCTCTGCTGAACCCTCTTCCTTCTCTGCACACCTTCTCCATCCAGGATAACCAGCTGACGGACATTGCTGCGCGATGCATCGCATTGTGGCTTATGAAGGGGAATGCTCCAAGTCTGCGCGATTTGCGAATTGGACAGAACTACTGGCAAGGAGATGGTTTGATGAAGCTGTTGTTTGCGGCAAAGAGTCATTGCGCGATTGACTCTCTTGTTCGCGTTTCTCTCGGTTCTGATGTGTAGAATGTGTCGGAACTGCGTATTCCGGACGCTGGCGTGCAGACAGTGGTTCAGATGATGCGCCTCTTCGTTCCTCGTGTCGACAAGGAAACACACCAGAAGAAAGGCTTTTCGTTCGGTAAGGATGCAGCGAACGGAATGAGGCGTAGTGGGCAACTACATACAGATTTCGTCGATCGTGAGGAAGAGCCTGCTTTCGGCCTTCGACCCTTCCGTTGTGGAAGTGGTTGAGATCGCCGGAGTGGAGGTGCCTCAGGAGATTGAGTTTGTGTGGATTGGGTTGTTGTTGTGAGGCGTAGCAATTTGTGGAGGCGCTCTCTCGCTCGACGCTGCTAACCACGCTGAATGTGAGTTACTGCAATCTGGTGGGTTCCAGCGCATTCGCTGATGTGTAGCATCTTCAAGTGCTGCGGCAGCTCGTGAGCTCCCCTCTTCCCCGCATGACACAGATGAGCGTGGACGGGAACGTTCCTGGCGATCTGACGAGCCAGTCCGTGTTTCTGGATTCCTCCGTGTCCTTTCTTCTCTCCCACGCGTCGTGTACCATAAGTGCTTTAGAAATGGATTTGAAGTACGTCGTGGACGACAGTCTAAAGCGTCGTCTGCTGCTCTGATTCTCGCTGTTTGTTCACACGCTTTCGTGAAACCCCACTGAAACGAGAAGAAACCTGACTGCAACAAACAAGCAGAAACCCACTTTATTCACTCTTCACATTACACATGCCCTTGTACTTCTCGATGGCAGCAGCCAGACCGTCAGCAACGTACGTGAACCCCTTCTCAAGATAGCACTCCTTGTCAAAGAAGGCAAAGTAGTAGCAGATCGCGATCTTGACGATATCGAAGTAGAAGATGTGAGAGAGGAAGCCGGTGAAGACAGTCAAAAGGGAGAAGAACATCCAGTAGTACAGCCACTTCTTCAAATCCTTCTGCTCGTGGATATCCTTGCAGAAGAAGAACACGGTCGGGACGACAACCACGACGGTAGCAAACACTCTGCGCGTGATGATGAGGACCAGCAGCGCAAGAAGCGCGGAGAGAATCATGAGAAGGTAGTGAGCCGGAACGTGCACCGCCGTCTCGATCTTCGTGACCAACTCTACTCGTGACACAGGAACACAAAACGGAACCGTGCTTAGGGGTGATGGATTTGTAGAAATCCTCGACCTTCTTCCAATAATTCATTACACACTCCTTAGCTTTCTCCATTCTTTACAAACGAAACAATGGACTAAGCCATGCCCGTAAAGGATTAGGTGCAATAAGTCGGGGGATGATCCTATTCTTTCTCTGCTTCGTTGGTCTGGCTTTCATAGATACTTTATGGAATCGGAAGAGTGGTACTACGTATCGGATGGTCAGCAGGTATCCGTGAGTTCTTCGCATTATCGGGTAGAATGGACCGGTCCCATTCTCGGACCTTCGCGATTTGTGGAGACGAGTACGGATTCGTGTGTAGTACCATTGTAGAAAGAGATTGACAAGAGCACCTATGTATGGTGTTCCTTGATGGACAACTGGAAGCCGATAGAAGAGTATTCCGCTCTGTTAAATGCGTTAGAACCGCCCAAAGCGAGCGTAGGGAAGAAGGAACCACTGAATGGTAGTTGCCGCCTCCTATCCCGAAGCATCAAGCTGCAACGAAGCCGGTTCTGGATACGAAGCAGGATCACAAGCAAATTGTGGGCGTATTCCTTGGGATGGCGGATTACTGCTAGGAGACGGCCTCTTCCAATGCAACTGCGCACTCGGCCATGTCTTCAAATTTGCTGCAAGAAATCCAGGGCGCGTCGCTCAGTCGGTTGAGACACGTGACATCCTCCGAAGCGGCTCCCGTATCCTCTGCTCCAAAACCAAAATCGAGCTCTTCCTTTTTGGATGAACTGCGCTCAGCCGCTCTGAAGCGTTCCGAATCGAGATCCTCGACCAACACATACTCTGCTGCTTCCAACCCTGTTACGAGCAGTCCGCAATCCACTGCGTCCGTTTCGCAAGCAGTGAGTGCGAAGTCTATTTCCAATCGTCCATCTTCTCCCAAATCCGTTTCCAATCACCCTTCTTCTCCCAAGCCCATCTCAAACAACTCATCCTCCTTCAAATCCTCGTTCTCCTCCAAGAAGGCCTTCCCTGGCGAGATCAAAGAGGAGCGCATCGAGGTGGCGCGTTCTGCTCCCTCACCGCTCCTCAAGTCGTCCCCAGAGGGCTGGGAGGAGCGGAAAACCGTCGACGGCGTGCCATATTACTACAACAACAAGACGAAGTGTCTGTCGTGGGAGAAGCCCGACGTGCTGCTGACGGAGCAGGAGAGGTCACAGGGCAGTCAGCGATGGGTGTGGGTGGCGGACGCGGAGGAGGCGTGGATTCCAATATGTGTGGTAGGTGTGGCGAGGTGGAGTGACCCCAAGGAGTCGGAGAAGGGCAACAAGGTGAGTGGTCGTCGCGAAGACGGCGGATCGGTTTCGGGCGTGCAGAAGGTGGGTGACGTTCACTGGGCGTCTCTGCGAGAGCTGCCGGACGACGTGGTGTTACTGGAAGACACGAACGAGCCTTCGATTCTCTACACACTGAAGTAGGTGAGTGCACTGTGCGTGACGATAAAGGAAACGATATCTGAAGAACGACATCTACACATGGGTGGGAAGCAACAAGACGATCCTTCTGTCCATCAACCCCTTCCAACAGCTCCCGCTCTATTCGCCCGAGCAGATCACGCTCCACAGCCACCCCCCACCGAACCGCGCGCTGCCGCCGCACGTGTACGACATCGCGTACAGTGCCTTCCAGGAGCTGGTGACGACGGGCGAGGACCAGTCGATCCTCATATCCGGCGAGAGCGGCGCGGGCAAGACGGAGGCGACCAAGCAGTGCCTGGGCTTCATCGCGGAAGTGGTTGGTGGTGGCGTGGGTGAGAATTAGATCGCGGGCTCCGACTCGTCGCTGGAGCAGCGCATCCTGCAGGTAGCCGTCATGGGGTGTGTGTGACATAGACCAACCCGATCCTCGAGTCCTTCGGCAACGCGAAGACGGTGAGAAACAACAACTCCTCGCGCTTCGGCAAGTGGATCGAGATCCACTTCAGCGACCAGAACACCGTGTGCGGCGCCTTCATCGAGTCGTACCTGCTGGAGAAGTCGCGTGTGGTGACGCAGCAGTCGAACGAGCGCAACTTCCACATCTTCTATCAGCTGTTCACCTCCAGCGAGCTGTGTGCCGCGTACAACCTGTCAAAACCCGAACACTACCGATACTTGTACGGAGGCAAGTGCGTGAGCGTGTCGGGCATCGACGACGAGCACTGTTTCATGGACGTGTTGGACTGTTTCGAGGCGTTAGGGTTCAGCAAGGAGGAAAAGGACTCGATTTTTGGACTGTTGGTGGCGATTCTGAAGCTGGGCAATTTGCAGTACTACGACATCGACCCGTCCGCCATGCATCCTCACGCGAAGGTCCGAAATCGGCCTGTATTTTGTCATGCGTAGATTCAGAATGGCGACGTGTTGTTGGAGGCAGCGACGTTGTTGTGTGTGACTCCGGAGGCGTTGGAGGAGGCGATTTGCACACGTCGCATTAGCGTGCGTGAAGGTAGCAACGACGCGATTACGGTGATTCCGCTGAGTTGTCGTGTGAGGGGTGGTGATGGGAGGTGAGTATTAGGAGGCGGAGCAGAACTGCGACGCGCTGGCAAAGGAGTTGTACTCGAAACTGTTTGACTGGATCGTCGGTGTGTGTGTGAGTGTGTGAGGGTTAGGTGGAGAAGATTAATCTAAACCTGAACGGCGAGCGGAACAAATTCATCGGGTTTTTGGACATTTTCGGCTTTGAGATCTTCCAGAAGAACAGCTTCGAGCAGCTGTGCATCAATTACGCGAACGAGCGGCTGCAGCAGCTGTTCAACAGCAGCACGTTCAAGGAGGAGGAGACGGTGTACAAGAATGAGGGCATTCAGTTCCAGCACGTGGAGTTCATTGATAATCAGGTGAGTTGTGTTCCTTTTGGGTTGTGTTTGCGTCGTGTGAGTCAGTTAATCGTTTCAACTTTCATGAACTCATAACTCACTTCACTCTCATGAACTCACCACTCACTTCACTCTCATGAACTCACATCACATCACAACACCTCACTCACCCCCTCCAGGAAGTCCTCGACATGCTGGAGAACCGCTACGGCGGTCTGTTCTCCCTCGTCGACGACCAGGTGCGCATTCGCAACGGCACCGACACCATGCTTCTCAAGAACGTAACACCCACTCCACTCTCTCACTCCCAGATCCAAAACACGCTCACGAAATACCGCTGCTTCGACGGCAGCTCGGGCACCAGCGGCGAGTTCGGCATTGACCACTACGCGGGACGCGTGAACTACGACATCAGCGGGTTCGTCGACAAGAACCGCGACCGCATCTTCGACTCGCTGTAGGCGAGAGAGGCGAGAATGAGTCGCAGGTATGAACTGATGGCGTCGTCGTCGTCGCACTTCATCTCCGCCCTCTTCCCGCCGCAGTCCAGCAGCGCGCTGAAGACCACCGTGTGCTCCAAGTTCCACAAGCAGCTGAACGACCTCGTCGCCATCCTGCAGGCGTCGCAGCGCAAGTACATCCGCTGCGTGAAGCCCAACGACAAGAAGCGCAAGCTGCTGTTCGAGTGCCAACACTCGCTGGAGCAGGTAGGGCTTCGCTTGCCGCGTGAGCGCTAGCTGAAGTACAGCGGGGTCTTCGAGGCCGTCAAGATCAGAAAGTTGGGGTACCCCTTCCGCCTCACGCACGAACAGGTACGTTCCTTGCCCGCTCTCCAGCATAGTTCATCCATCGCTATCGCTGCCTCCTCTACAACACGCCGCGACCCCCCACCAACGCCTCGGCGCTGCTGCAAGCGATTATCCACACGCGTCCTGAGTGTCAGGATCGGGTGTTCGTGGGACGGTCGCTGGTGCTGTACAAAGCGACGGAGCACAAGATTCTGGAGCTGGCGAGGAATCTGGGTAGGGCCGAATTGGGCGGGATTATGGACAGCGCTGGACGAGTTGCTGCCGGTGGTGCAGAAGGCGGTGAAACGCACCCTCGCCATGAGGGGCATGTCCCTATTCTTCAAGGTGCATAAATCACTATCTGTCCCGATTGTTGTTCCCGTTCATCGTAGAGAGCCATGGAGAGCAAGGACCTGGAGACCATCCAGAACGCGCTGGCGCTGAACGAGGAGGACGCGACGGCGGCTCAGCAGCTTCTCCACATTCCCCTGCCCGCGTTGCGCAGGGCGGAGGAGGCGGTGGAGTTCTTGCAGCGCGTCGCAGAGATCGAGAGCCGCATCCACACGCTGCTCGAGGGCCCGCTCACGTCCAATCTGGGCGTAGGAGTCGCGGTGGTGGATAACGCATAGCCGTTGATGCAGGCGGTGGAGGAGGTGGAGGCGAAGAGCGACATCGTGCCGGACCACGTGAAGGCGCTGGCGGAGGAGGCGAAGGCGCGCGTGGCGCAGTTCGCAGCCTCGCTGGTGGAGCCGGACGTATGCGATGTGCCGCGGGGATGACGCGTAGCTGCGGGAGGCGCTGTACACGCTGGACAAGAGCGAGATCGAGCGGCTGGTGGAGCAGGCGGACAAGCTGTGCTATTCGTCGGAGAAGGTGAAGGAGGCGAAACGCCTCCTGGCGCTGTCGGAAGAGGACTTCTTCCAGCTGGAGATTGCGCGCGCGGAGCAGCTGGGCGTGGGGGAGTCATCGTGTTTTCAGTCGTAGGACGTGTGCCGCTTGATCGACCGAAAGATCAAACTGCGCGACCTGCTTCTCCACCGGAACGAGGACCGTTACGGCTTCTTGAGTTACTCGGGCCTGAAGACGCCGGAGGAGTACGCGAGCTACAAGATCCTGACGATGAACCGAAAGTGGTGGAGGGAGACGGCATACACGTTCATCACGCCGACGATTCCGACGTGCATAACGTCGTGTCCGAAGGAGTGCGACAAGAGCGGGATTCTGCTCTTCAAGTCGATTCAGGGCTACATGAAGGATCGGAAGTGGGGTTTGCGTTGTCGTGTTCACGGTAGGTACAACATGGAGGGAAGCCAGCTGGCGTACGAGATCGTGGCGCTGCTGCAAAACCCGAACACGCCGACCGCTCTGCGGACGGAAGCGTACTGCCAGTTGATCAAGCAGCTGACGGGGAACCCGAGCCAGCAGAGCATTTCATTGGTGCGTTTTGGCGGGTTTCTTCACGCGTAGGGCTGGGACCTGATGGCGATTCTGCTGTACTGGGTGCTTCCGGAAGACCATTTTCTGAACTACCTGATCGTCTACCTCTGGAAACACGCCGAGAACCCCGAGAAGTGTCCGCGATTGTCGTGTCTGACGCGTAGATACATGCACGTGCTCAACAACAGCTACTACTCGTCCAAGTACAGAAAGGACGGCTCGTACGCGAACGGGTGTCGAAAGCGACCCTCGGTGGCGGAAATCGACGAGTTTTTGTCCGACTTCACGATGAACTCGAATCGCTTCAGCATCGACAACCGCTTGGCCTCCTACGGTCGCTGCTCGGTCGGGGAGGAGAAGCCGGTGGTGCGACAGAGCAGCTGCAATGTAACGCCCACCGCGGTGAATCGCAACTCGTCACACCGAACCTCCGTGTTCATCGCGGGGTCCGGAACCCTGCACAAGCAGAAGCCAGCGCTACCAGCCGCTCCGGCGCCTCCGCCACCGGTAGCTCGCAAGGAAACGGCGTTGGTGTTGTATGACATCACGCCCGACATCAACCCCGACGTGCTGGTGTGCAAGGAGGGTGATGGTGCGTTCAGTGTGTGGGGGTGATGTGTAGTGATTGTGATTGAGGAGGACTTCGGCGACTGGCTCCGTGCGACGCTGAACGGGAATGAGGGTTTCGTTCCGTACAACTATATTGAGCGGAGAAAGTGAGCGGTTCCTGGGTTGAGCGATTTCATTACTCGTGTTGAGCGAAGATAGTGAGGGTTTTGTTTGATCACTGAAGTAAGAGTATGGAAGAAACACGCACAGTCCTCTCTCGCGAGTTCGTCGACCACATTAAGCGAGGCGCGAATAATGTTCTCACCCAGCTGAGACAGTATATCTGGGAACAGAGACTCCAAATCTACCTTGTGAGTACAGAGAACAGGGAGTACCACACACAGTGCCTTTTCCAAATACAAACGCTGCATTCGCGTCAACGCTGCAGTACACTACACGTGACGAATGGGCGAGGAAGACGGACGCGTGGGATTGATGAAGTGGATGACTTTACAGTCATTTCGAATCAAATTCGCTTCCACAACACCTGAAAAGGGAACTGCACCTAGCGTCTGGGCGAGTGCTTTCCACTTCTCCACTTCGTCCTTCTGCGAGTGGTGCACCCTCTTCGTCCTTCGAGACGCGTTCTTCCCGCACTTTGTGTTCTAGTCGCTGATACCCCTTGCCAAACTGAAACGCCAGCACCAAAGCGGCGAGCAAGCCTCTCGCGCGCGTCCATTGCAGAGTTCCCGTTGTGTTCCATTCCCGCAAACGAGAAAGGAATAGTCAGCGAAACCTTCCTGCGGAATGATCCTCCCTCTCCAATGGGGAGACGCCACGAGTTGCGTGCAACAAAGAGGGGAAATCCAATTCAAATTCTCGCTTCAACAGAAAAACCCAGCGAGCAGTTCTTGGTGCTATCGAAGAGGAACGGAGTCTACTCATCACTCCCGCTTTGCACACCTACGTTCAGTGTAAACGAATAGTTGAAATGATCGTTCATGACGCCCTTATAGTACATGGACACGAATCCCTTGCTATCGACCTTCACGCGCGTCTCGCTGCTTCTGGACGGCTTCACAGCGCAACCGAACGCCAGCTCAGGAGCCTTTCCCTCAAGAGGAAGGTCCATCGTCGCTCCGAAGCGGACGTTCCTGAAGGGCTCAGCAAAGATGGCTCCGTTGAAGATGGTGCAGTACTCGCTCGTACCGAACGAGAACACGGCGTCCTTGTACTGATACGCGACGGACGCATCAATGCTCTTCAGGAGCTGCTCGTACGAGCCCTGGACCTTGAGTCCGGCAATGAGGGAGCCCCTCTACACATGACAGACGCAGAACGGGAACAACGAGGTAGGACAGGGAAGTGGAGTACGACTTCGATACCGTATCCACCATTGCGTTCGTGGCCACGGTGCCGTTGATGTACTTCACGCCGACGACCGCCTTCTTCCACTGCCACTTCAACACATCATACTGAGCGCTGAACGTTATCGCAACGACGGAAGCACTAACCGCATCATAAACGTCGTATTCTTCAAGGCGTTGGGGACGTCGACTTCAAGAACGGAAGAGCCCGTCGTTTCCATCGAGATCTTCTTGATATTGCAGAACTTGTGCGCGTTCACGTCCATGGAGCACTTGCTGGTGATGGATCCGCCAACACTCTTTCCCTCGATGGACACGTTCTATTCCTCACGGAATCGGAGTGCGTCAAACCGTGTTGTACAAGCGCGTTTTGAGAGTGGCCTTGCTATCCAGGCAGTATCCGTCCTTCAGCACATCTTTCCTTAACACACATCGAATCGAATCCCACCATATGCGCTCTTGTTGATATCATCGAACAGAACAGATGTGAACATTGGTTGATCTTGAATACCCTTTGAATGGGGCAGGAGAAGTCCTGTACAAAGAATCGGGACGTTTCAGTGCGCTGAATAGGGTATTAGGCGCAATTCGCTTCAGAAGAATGCTTCCGCTAGAAGTTGAAGCGTCTCGTATTGCTGTTGGAGTGGTAAGAATGGAGCACTGTCCAAGGAAACAGAGGAGAGCGTTCATCAGAAGGGAGTGTTCTCTTTGTGCTGAAAGGTAATGAAGGAATGGGATACGATGAATGGAGAGACTTTGGGTGGATGACGCGAACAATTGGAAGACGGTCCTCCCTCCCCTTCTCCCATGCGATGACTCCTCCTCCACGTGCTGATTCCGATAGGCGGTTCTCCATAATCCCATCTGTCGGGATTCTGAGAAGGGCTCTCTGACCTGGTTTTCTATTGCCCTCCGTATGTCGCACACCATCCAAGGCAGTCTGGCTCTGAGCCATTCTCTCCCTTCCACACAAGTGGTTTAGAAATGTGTAATATTGTGTTTCCAGTTGAGTATGCAGCGAATAACCCAATTCCAAGCCGATGCGACAAAATTTGGAGAAACGGGGATCGGGACATGCGGTTTTATATGTGCCTTTACTGGGGTTGCATACGGGCGAAACGGCGGTATCTCGATTGGTTGTCAAATATAACTTCACCATGTTTCGTTTGGGTACAACCTCGAGAATCGTTTCTTCTCTCTCAAAGCGATGGATGTCGAAGACTCCCTTCACCAAAGTGATGGCGGCGAATCGCGGCGAAATTGCCATTCGCATCATCCGCGCCGCTCAGGAGCTGGGCTCGAAGACGGTCGCCATCTACTCCTACGAAGATCGCTACAATCTGCATCGCTCCAAAGCCGACGAGAGTTTCATTCTGAATCGATCCAAGAGTCCCGTCGCCGCCTATCTGGATATCCCCACGATTGTGTCCATCGCGAAGGAACATGGCGTGCAGGCCATTCACCCCGGTTACGGTTTCCTCTCCGAGAACCCTGAGTTTGCCAAGGCTGTGGAAGAGGCGGGTATCACCTTCATCGGTCCCACCGTGGACAATCTCCGCATGATGTCCGACAAGACTTCCGCCCGCAAGGTGGCCATCGAGCACGGCATTCCCGTGGTTCCCGGCTCTCCGGGTCCCGTGACCACGCTCGAAGAAGCGAAGGCGTTCTGCGACAAGGTCCACTACCCCGTCATCATCAAGGCAGCCTTCGGCGGCGGCGGCAAGGGCATGCGCGTGGTGAACAACGAGAAGGAGCTGGTCGAGAACTTCTCTCTCGCCTCCAACGAGGCCAAGGCTGCCTTCGGCAACGGCACGATCTTCTTGGAGCGCTACGTGGAGGAGCCTCGTCACATCGAAGTGCAGATCATCGGTGACGGGCATGGCAGAGTGGTTCATCTGTTCGAGCGGGACTGTTCCGTCCAGCGTCGCCACCAGAAGGTGATCGAGAACGCTCCCGCGGTCAATTTAGACGAGGGACTGCGACAGCGGATCCTCGGTGCTGCGTGCAAGCTGTGCAGCCTGATCAACTACCGAAGCGCGGGCACGGTGGAGTTCCTCGTGGACAAGCACAACAACTTCTACTTCATGGAGGTGAACCCCCGCGTGCAGGTGGAGCACACGGTGACGGAGGAGGTGACGGGCCTCAACATCGTGGAGACGCAGATTCGGCTCGCCGAGGGTTATAGTTTCGAGGACCTCAACCTCAAGCAGGAGAACATCAAGACCCGCGGCTACGCCATCCAGGCGCGTATCACCACCGAGAACCCCGCCAAGCAGTTCCAGCCGGACACGGGCGTGATTCAGTACTTCCAGTCCGCGACGGGACGCGGCATTCGTCTCGACGGCGCGGGCTACCAGGGCTACGAGGTCACGCCTCACTACGACTCGCTGTTGGTGAAGCTCACCGCGCGCGACCTGACGTGGGAGGACACGATGAACAAGCTGAACCGTGCGCTGAACGAGTTCAAGGTGGACGGTCTCCAGACGAACATCCCCTTCCTTCTGAACGTCCTGCACAACCCCATCTACCGCGCCGGCAAGGCGACCACCTTCTTCCTCCAGGAGAACCCCAAGACGATGGAGACGAACACGAAGGAGATTCCTGAGTCCCGCGTGCTCCACTACCTGGCGAACCTCGCCGTGAACGGACATCCCTCCGACCTCGGCACCAACGGCGCGATGCCCGCCAAGACGGACCCGGTGGCCCCGACGGTGGAGAGCAAGCCGCTTCACGGTTTCCGCGACATCCTGAAGAAGGACGGTCCCAAGGCGTTCGCCGCCGCCGTGCGCGCGCACAAGGGACTCCTGCTGACCGACACCACCTGGCGAGACGCCCACCAGTCGCTCCTCGCCACGCGTATGCGCACGAAGGACATCCTGGCGGTCGCTCCCGCCACCGCCGCGCTGCTCCCCCAGCTGTACTCGCTGGAGTGCTGGGGCGGCGCCACCTTCGACGTGTCGATGCGTTTCCTGCACGAGTGTCCTTGGGACCGTCTCCAGCGCATGCGCGAGCTGGTGCCCAACGTGCCCTTCCAGATGCTGCTGCGCGGCGCGAACGCGGTGGGCTACAGCGCCTACGCCGACAACGTGAACTACAAGTTCTGCGAGATGGCAGTGAAGAGCGGAATGGACGTCTTCCGCGTCTTCGACTCGCTCAACTACATCGAGAACATGCGCCTCGGCATCGACTGCGTGGGCGCCGCCGGCGGCGTGATCGAGGCCTCGGTCTGCTACACGGGCGACTGCTCCAGCCCCAAGGAGACCAAGTACACGGTGGACTACTACCTGGACTACGTGCGCAAGCTCACCGCCCTCGGCATCCACGTGCTCAACATCAAGGACATGGCGGGTCTTCTGACGCCGCAGAGCGCCACGCTCCTCGTGTCCGCCATCCGCAAGGAGTACCCCAACCTCCCGATCCACATCCACACGCACGACACGGCGGGAACGGGCGTCATTTCCATGGTGGCTGCGGCGAAGGCTGGCGCGGACGCGGTGGACGTGGCGATCGACTCGATGTCGGGAATCACGTCGCAGCCCTCGATGGGCGCCGTCGTGTCCTCGCTCATCGGTACGCCCGAGGACACCAAGATCTCTCTGGACGCCATCTCCAAGCTGAGCGACTACTGGAACGACGTGCGCGGCGTGTACGCTCCGTTCGAGTGCGGCCAGAAGGCGGGCTCGTCGGACGTGTACTACCACGAGATGCCCGGCGGCCAGTACACCAACCTGATGTACCAGAGCCAGCAGCTCGGACTCGCGGGCCAGTGGCCGCTGGTGAAGCAGGCGTACCACGACGCCAACGAGCTGTGCGGCAACATCGTCAAGGTGACGCCGTCCAGCAAGGTGGTGGGCGACATGGCGAACTTCATGGTGCAGAACAAGCTCACGAAGAAGGACGTGCTGGAGAGGGCGGAGACGCTCAACTTCCCCACCTCCGTGGTGAACTTCTTCCAGGGCTACTTGGGCATTCCGGAGCCGTGGGGCTTCCCCGAGGCGATTCGCGCGAAGGTGACGAAGGGCAAGACGCTGCCCAACGGCGAGACGGTGCTGAAGGGCAGACCGGGCGCGGAGCTGCCTCCGTTCGACTTCGAGGCGAACAAGAAGATGCTGGCGAAGAAGTACGGCGAGAACCGCATCAAGGACGAGGACGTGATGTCGTACGCGCTGTACCCGCGCGTGTTCGAGGACTGGAAGGAGTACGAGGAGAAGAACGGCGACGTGAGCAAGCTCCCCACGCGCTACTTCCTGCAGCCCATGAAGTTCGACGAGGAGATCGCTGTGGAGATGAAGGAGGGCCACACGATGTACGTGAAGTACAAGGGCATGAGCGAGGTGAACAAGGAGGGCAAGAGAGAGGTGCGCTTCCAGGTGAACGGCCTGAACCGCACGGAGATCATCGACGATGCCAAGGCGAGTCTGAGCATCGTGAAGCGAGAGAGAGTCACGGAGGGCAACAAGCAGCAGGTGGGCTCTCCCATGAACGGCGCCGTGGTGGAGGTGAAGGCGGAGGTGGGCAAGAAGGTGAAGGCTGGCGAGCCCATTTGCGTGCTGAGCGCGGCCAAGATGGAGACCATCGTTTCTGCTCCGTTTAGCGGCACGTTGAAGCGAGTGATTGTGAAGAAGGGCGAGAAGCTTCAGACTGGCGACTTGCTGGTCGAGATTGATCCTAAGTAGTTTGTCTGTTTGTGGTACATCCGTATATCGTTGTGAATCGAATTGGTGTGATCAGTTAGTGATTCTCTGAGTGAGTGTAATTGTTGTAGGGTGTAGATGCATATGCGTTTGTCTGGATGCGATTGTCTCATTCTTTGACGTGCTTTCCATCATAGTGATGAATGGTTTGAAATGAGCAAACCACTAAACAGATTACCCTCAGAAAGCGATTCGTTTACCAAAACGAGCATCCCTGCACACATGCTGTACTCCAAGGCTCGTAAGAAAAGCGTCGATACGGTTTTCACTCCCGATTCTGTTCATTCCCTGCCAGACCGCTATTTCCTGTATGCAGATGAGCAACAGTCGCCGACGCTAGCGATTGCAGACGACGAAACCATCATCTATTTGAAGGAACAACATGAAGAGCAGGATGGTCTGCTTATCGTGGCAAATCGGAGGGGAAAGCGGATGCAATCTGTTCAGCATGTAAAGAAGAATGGATGTCTGGTTGCTGTCGATTTCGATCAAGAGACGGAGAGGATTCTGGATACAAGTGAATTCGGTGATCGCTGGGAGGGGCCCATTCTTAACGGCACGCCGTTTGGTTGGGGTCTTCGCTACGACCGAAATGGGGAGTTGGTGTACGAGGGATTCTCCATATTTGGAAAGGCCTCGCTGTATGGCACTGAATACGACGCAGTCACCCACTCCATCATCTACCAGGGCACATTCTGTGACGATTGTCGCTGTGGGAGAGGCGTTCAGTACGACCGCAATGGGAGCGTTGTGTATGACGGAGAGTGGGTGAATGACACGCACAAGATGGATTCAGTTGTGAGAGTTCCTCGGTCGGTCGATTTCCTTCCACCGATCTCCTCCCTCCTCGTTTCTCTCCGTGTGGACTACGATACTTGTAAGAAGAATCGTTCGCTGCGTCTGCATCACTTTCCCCGGCTGCGCGAGTTGATTCTGATTGCTCATTGCTTCGGCAACGAGAGTGAAGAGGGGTTGGTCTTTTCCTGCGTGAACTGCTCCGAGCTGGAAGTAATCGAGTTCTTGTATGAGGCTGCGCTGAGTTGTTTCAACCGAATGATCGTAACAGGTGTGAATCCATTCTCAGCATGATAACTAGACAATCCGAAACTCCGTTTCATGAAGCTGTGTCCTGACTGCATGCGCGGTTTCACGGAGCTGCGAATTGAGAGTTGTCTCCATCCTTGCAGCTCACGCAATAGGAAACAAGAAGCTGGAATTGATAAAGGTCCCATCGGGTGCCTTTTCTGCGTGGAGGACTGACATGACGGAGGGCCGATGTGGGTTTGTCTATTTCTCGGACCTTCCGTCATTGCGTCGGTTCGAGGTGGGCAAGAATTGCTTCTCCTCGCTTAGCCACGTGGATTTCCGAAGTGGTTATGGGACAAAGCAGTGATGAGTAGACATCAGTGATGCTCTGCTGTGTCGCTTCGGAAAAGGCAGCTTTCACCCTGCCACCATGACTCATTCAAGTGCTTCAAACAAACGCGCGTGATTCCTAGACGCGGATGCGATTGCACAAGCAGTGCTGCCTCGCGTTACCAGCTCGCCCGTTTACCCCATTGATTTCTCTTCCGATGAAGAATCGATTGTGGTGGAGGCGCTGCAGCGCCGTGCATGCCGTCCGGATGCGGAGCTCCAGTTGGGCCACTGCTCGCGGCTCCGCGAGATCGTGATTCACAGCCACAACTACTGCAAGTGCAGCACCTTCGCCCTCTCCAACCTCCCTCAGCTTCGCACTCTGGTCGTGGAGGATTCCTCCTTCTACAACGATGCATCGGAGAAGCAAACCGGCACATTTACCATTCGTGATTGTCCGTCATTGGCGTCGATAGCGATTGGCGATTCGTTCTGCTACTACGCTCTGTTCAGTATCGCAAGTAGAAGTCACTGGGGCCGGTGAGGGATAGAGTGCGACGCTCTCCGATCGCTTACAATCAAGTCGAAGGATGTGGGTGCCTTCCTTTTAGTGAGGGAGCTGCTTTTGAGGAGTGGTTCTTCGTTGTTGAGAATGAGGAGTAGACCTTCCTTCTCTGGAGCGCGTTTCGATTGGATCCTACTGCTTCGTGGGGGCATCCTATGTTGCGATTGAGAGTGCGTTTTGAGAATGCGCTGTGATGACTAGATTTGCGTTCGTTGCGATTCCTTTCATTGGAGGGCATAACGCTCGATATGTATGGAAGGAGGAACTTGGAACGCTATCCACCCCAGTTCGGCACATCGTTGAGGATGACGAGTACGACATGTGTATTGGATGACAACCAGACCTTCCTCTTCTCGAAGAAATGGTGATGGGAGCTGGCTGCTTTACAAACGTGAATCGAGTGGGATTGGGGAGTGGTGGAGCATGAAGAGAGTAATCGAATAGACATCCCCAGACTCACTTCCATCCTTTGCTTCTCCACGTTCTCCTTCCTGACCGAGCTGGATGCGGGAAATGCGGACGCCTTGGCGGCAGTGTTCCGAAGCCGTGCTCCGTGGTGCAACTTCGAGCCCACGCTTCCGTTCACCGCGCTGGATGACCAGCCAGCTATGATTGAAGCCTTGACGATCGCGAGTGGAACGGGAAATAGTCCTGAGCTGGGAGTGGTGGACTTCTCATCTCTCACAAACCTCCGCTCACTGCACATTGAAGAGCGTTGCTTTCTCTACGCCTGCCAGCTCCTCGCTCACAATCTCCAGTTCCTCAAGTCCATTCGCGTCGATGAATACTGCTTCTTTGGGCTGAGTGATGTCGAGGTGGATTCTATTCTCTCCATCAAGAACTGCTCTCAGTTGGAGTCCATTCACATCGGCAGTGCCTGTTTTCGTCAGTATTTTGAGCTGGCATTGGAGAGTGGCTAAGGGAGGAGGGATTAACGGAGTAGACCTTCCGTCCTTCTCCACCTTCTTCATTGATGACGAGGCCAATCACCAGTCTTCGTTCGCGGATTCTTCCGATTTGGTGCTGAAGGGTGACTCTCTTCTCAGCGTGTTGATCGATAGACTTCCCTGCGTTGAAGTCGATTCACTTGGGTGACGGCTCCTTCTGCTTCCCATCCCATGTTGAGATCATGAGTGCGTGTGTGGTCAGAGGGTGAAGATCAGACCTTCCTCAGCTGGAGTCGTTTTGTCTCGGAGCAGAGTGTCTCGAAGGGGCTTCTAGCAATGATATGCGTAGTGACTACGAAGTGCCTAAAGGCACAGTCCGGATAGAAAGTGGAGGTTGTGAGTGGATTGAATGGCAGATTTGCCTTCGCTGAATCGCATTTCCTTCGGGAATGACTCGTTTTTGACATGTTATAGAAATGTCGTGTTGAGGAGTGGGCGTTTTCGTGTAATGTGAGGAGTAGACATCGGTGCGTTTGAGTGCGAGTGTTGGCCTTCTCATTTGCTGGAGGGCGCAGAGAGTGTGACGATTGAGAGTGAGTGTTAAGCTGTGTTGTGAGTGTAGACGCGCCCGGGTGGGCTGAGCACATGTCGTTGCACAATCGCGTGTATTGCTTCACCAACCCGCAACCGTTCAGCATGTCCTCTTCTCTCACGCATTTGGATTGCTGTCCGCATTGTGGAAGTGATGAGAATGTGAAGGAGCTGTGTTTGAAGGAGTATCCTTGTCTCGAGTCCATTCACATCGACTCCTATTCCTTCCCTCACATCCTGAGCGTGGAGGTGAGTCGTCTCCCGAAACTGAAGCAGTTCGTTGTGGAGGATCACTGCTTCATGCACCCAGGTACGGTTGCTGTGGAGAATGCTTGCTGTGTGGAGGATTGTCCTCTTCTCGAGTCCATTACGATGGGTGTGGGATCGTTCTATGAGTATTCTACTTTCTCGTTGAGGCGTGATGAGTTGGAGTGTGCTTTGAAGAGTAGGTTTGCCTCTGCTGAAGTCACTGTGTGTGGGAGGTGAAGCAGAGATGGGCTGTTTCTCGAAAGCGGAGTGTTTTGCGTTGCGAGGTGAGGCGAAGTGGAGTGGAGTGATGGAATAGACTTGCCGTCATTGCAGTGCGTTGAAATTGGATGCTGTTGCTTTGAAATGGTTGTGTCGGTGTCGTTTGTGAGTCGTTATTTGAGTTGCTGTTTTAGGTTCAGATCTTCCTTCCCTCACCAATCTCATTCTCCATAAGGATGCTCTGGCGGGTTATCACGATGAAAATGCCTTGTTCCCTGGAGAGAAGCGCGAGTACTTCACCAACACGCTCTCCATGATCGATTTGCCGTCGCTTCGTCGCATTCGTGGAAGTGGGTCGCGACAGTTCAAGAACATGAACGTGGTCACACTGAAGAGTGAGTGAGAGTGAATAGATTGAGCTGTAGACGTCTCGAATGACCTCGAGATTGACATTCCCGAGTCCTTTGGATGGGCTCACTCCATCACAGCGGAGAGGGGTGAATCAGACTTCTCCACACTGGAACAGTTCATTCTCGCTGCTTCCTATCCCTTCTCTCATATCATGAAGCAAGACTGTCTCTCTCACTCTGTGGAGGAGATCGACGTGAACACCTCTGTGGAGAGCAGTACTGAACTCGATCTCTCTTCCTTCCCTCGCCTCTCCTCCTTCCGCTGCGCGTCTTTCGCCTTCCCCAACGTGCGCGTGTTCAAGTGTGAGAACCATCCCAGCATCCAGTCCATCTCGATTGGGAAGAGTTCAATGTGCGGGAAGGAGGGTCACTTCACTGTGAGTGGTTGTTCAGTGTTGCATTCGTTGTGTATTGGAAGCAGGAGTTGTGTTCAGTTCGTGGAGTTCGTTGTGCGAGGTGTGTGCTTCTCCTTCACGTGACGTGTAGATTGTGATGCGTTGAAGACGCTGGAGGTGGGCAAGGAGAAGGAGTATGGTACGTGCTTCTATGGCTGTCGCGAACTGAGGATTGAGAGTAAGTGAATAGAGAATGAATGAAACATAGACCTGACCGCTCTGGAGCGAATCGAAGTGGGATCAGAGTGCTTCTATGAGGCGAGCACCGTGTCGATTGCCAGTAATCCCTTTCCCTCAATCAGTAGTGAATAGACCTCCCGAACCTCACCGAAATGGTGCTTGGAGAATACGCCTGTAATGGAGAGTACTGTGGATTGGACTATAAGAAGTGCATTCCTAAGTTCATTGATAGCGGCGAGTTCCTAATGCGAAGTGCGCGTGCTGAAATGCGATTGATGAGCTAGACCTCCCCAAGTTGCAGGTAGTCCGAATGGAAAGGAACGGCTGTCATATGAATAAATGCATCATTGAGAGTAATGGATATCTCACGTAATGATGAGTAGATGTGAACGTGGATAGGAAACGCTCCTCCTGCATTGATTGCCGCTTCTATACTCTGCTGTGCACAAGTAGATCACTTCTTGATGAGGTAAGAGGTAGATTCTCCGGGAATGAAGGAGTTGGTGCAGCGGTTTGTGGAAATGACAGTCTAACTCTTCTTGTTGAACACAATGCGAGTAATACTAGAAATGGAAGACGGATCTGTTGGATACTCTCAGTTCATGGTAAGAATATCTGATAGCGGGACTGAAATAACTCTCTACTCAGGTATTGATGGCTGGATCAATAGAGAAGTGTTTTCATCGATTGAAGCACAATGGCACGCTTTCAGCATTCTGTGATAACAGTGAATAGAGCCCATCTATTTGGAAAGCAAATGGACTCCTCTCATGGAAGAAATCGCTTATCAGCAACAAGTACGCTTACCATGCTATTCAGTCAGTAATACGAAAGAAGGGATCAGTAGAAGGGTATTGATACAGACAAAGATGATAATCTGAGGAGAGGCCAAGAAGGGTGAAAAACCGTGGAAACTTGGAGATGAATGTGGAACCTGGTATTACAAATGAATGGGCTGCTGATTCTATTGTCGTGTTTTGTTCTTCTAATACGGACAATACTCAGAGTGAAGGATCTCTTATTTGTTCAAGTTCTAGATTCATAATGCCATATCCGTTATCTCCTCCCATTCCCTATCAAACAATCATGTTACTATCTCTCTTCAATGGCGTACACCCTATGATGGTTGGGATTCTCTCTCCAAGGAGTTCAGGTATGGTTGTGGTGTTTTCATCATGAGTTAGGTTGAATCTATATCGTCTAAAGCGACTGAGCTCTCGAATGCCATTATTAGGGAAAGCGGAGCTATGGCTTGAGAAGTACAACCTTTTCTATGGTGAGAACATGCAGATGAATGTGAGAGAGAACATTGTCGATTACCACCTTCGCGTTTTAAGTACAGGTAGTATGAATACGAAGTCAATGAATTCCATTCATGTTTGCGTGAGAACGTCAGTCCGTCCTCTCCCAGTTCCTGGGGTAACATACGATATTGTGGGCATTGTCCCGTTTCGTTCTCTTTATAACCTCTTCCACTTTCCAGAAACTGTGAACACTATCGTTCATTTCATTCTACACTACGAAAAGCAGTTTCCTGTATCCCTATTCTACTTATCCTAATTTCTAGTTGAAGTACTTGTACTTCGCCCATGACTTGGAACAGCACAGCTTTAGTGGTTGGTACCGGGAGTATTTGCTGAGTATTCTCGATGGCTTTCCTCCCTCCAAGAGGCCCGTGATTCTGGAACGGGATATGCTTCTGAAGCAGAATAAAGTGGTTGAATTCAAGAGAGCTGTATGTTTGCAACGATGGGCTCATTGTTAGGTCATTCTCTCGAGGAAACAATCTGGGATTCTCTTTCAGGACGTTACTGAGTCGCGATGGGTTCGGGAACATGTATATAAGCGATGCGGAGTCCGTTTCAGCAATTCCACCGTTTTTCGCATTACCTACATAAGCCGTTGTTGCACTTCGTCTCGTTATGTATTGAACGAGGATGAGGTGATGAGTGGGCTTGTGTCAATGAGTAATGCGTCTTCATTGGTGAATTTTGATGGTTTTTCCTTCCAGAAGCAAGTCTCTATCATGTCTCAGACGGATCTAGCGGTTTCCATACATGGTGCTCAATTGACAAACATCATGTTCATCCCCCCTGGAGGAGGCGTGATTGAAATCTTTAATCCCTTCTTCAAGTTTCCGAATTATGGCTATCTTGCGGAAAAGGCGGAGTTGAAGTACGTTGCATTTCGGAATACTACAGTCAAGGAGGAGCCCATCGAAGTGAGACAGAAATGGTGGGATCCTACAGTGAACTATAAGGTGTATGTGATGGTCGATGCCCTTCTCCTGACAGTCAAGGGTTTCATGAAGTGAGTGAGACTGCTTTTGGTGTTTATCCCCGGACTCTATCGTTGTGTTTGTTATTAGTGCTTCCGTTTCATGTCTCAAATGAGAGCAGTTCCTAGGCAATTGTGAATTCTGCGAAATGTGACCCATCGATTCTGGTCCACACCGTTGAGCTGCTTAATGGGGTCTCTTTGACGTTTCAGAACCTCCACTTCTTTGTTGTCGCAGTCATCTAGAAACCGCTCTTTGAAGACGATGGAATGCAGCATGAAATGGGGTGGCACTACGTGATGCTTTTGTGGCACTTCAGAATAACTCAAGTGCATGAACTCTGTTTGTGGTATCCCATCAGTCGATGTAATCAAATGGTAAGTGTGATCAGTTGGATCCATTTTAGAGGGTTTCTCTGCTTGAATGGTTAATCACCGTTACATCGTGAAGACAGGCATACAGCATAGTCTGGCACCCTTCTGCGCTATGTACCTCTCGTTATTTGCTTCCCATATAGGCTGAAGGGAGTAATCTGTACCTGTCTGGAACGGAATGGTATAACCTCTATGGCCGTTTCTAGAATCAGATGAAGTATGCAATAGCAATGGTTTGCGGTCCATTGAGTGGTTAGATACTAATGAGACTGATTCAGTGTGAATGGAGAGCAATTCACTAATGCATATACTTGATTTGAAGGCGATAGTGCATTCTCTATACCATTTAGCTTCACTATCTTCACCATCGAAGGGATTATCGACGGTACCCCTGCCTCCCGAACCGCTTCCAACATGTGACGAAGGACCACTCTCTTCTTCTTAGAGGACATCCCTCTGCGCCTCTCCTCACTCAGTGCGTTCACGCAGGCCCTCAGAAACTTGTCCACATGTTCGTCGGGCAGTGCCTCCACTTCCACTATGCGCGACTCCCGGATTTCCGCCATCTTCTTCAACTCGTCCGGTTTCTCCATTATCTCCCGACAGTATGCAGCGATATCCGGTTCAGTCGGAAGCACGCTGTTCTGAAGGAGAAGCGAAGGCGCCACTCTAACCACCGCATCCGGGAGTGCACGGACGTCCCTCAGGTCGATTGGGTTCTTCTCCCAGCCGTTCAGTCTTTACGAGAAGTCCTTTCCTGCCTATTGCGTCCAGTACCATTATTTCTGGCATAGTCCTTCAAGTCTTTGTACGCCATCATGTAGTGCTCATTGAGGATTTTTGTCTTCACGTTCGGTGGGAGTCGTGCATTCCCTTCTCTTTGCGACAAGTCATAGTCGTGCGGAATGGCTACAAATGATAACAGCAAGCAACACATGCCCTTCAAGGCAATATCTTGCAGCTGAACCTCTGTTGGTTGTCTTTGCTGTTGTTCTTGGCATACTCCTTCAAGGTTTTGTACGCAATTTGATAGTATTCTTTTGTTAACAACTCCAAGAGACTGGATTCGTGTATTGACGAATTCATACCTCAAGAGCATGGCAATGGAGAGCTCAGACATGTGGGATCAAAAGTGAAGTGGTCAAAGCCTGTTTGTTCCACAACCAACACACTGGAGTAGCTGGAAGAGTGATTGTCAAACAAACGATTACGAAACATCATAGATTAATCCCATAATTCAGCGAGTGCCTTTAACAACTTTCAAGACGATCTGAATTACGTGCGAGACGACAGCAAGGTTTACGATGACCTGTTCTTCAAGATGGTGAACACGAACGGTGTGATGAGCGAGGAACTGAGTGACAGGAACAGAGCACCCTGTCCGTCAACCCTGCAGCAGATGGGTCTTCTGTCGCACTTCACGTGGAACGGGGTGGTCTATCACTCTGCTTGTGAACCGTTTTGCGGGAAGAGAGAGCGGCCGGCGCTTCATCAGATCACTCCCTCAACTCTGATGACGGCGAAGGACAGTCTTGCCATCACTCTCAACAAGGATGGCAGTATGCTTCTGCTCCTCATCGTCGGGTACTACGTCACCTTCATCGACGGGAATCCTTACCCGGAGGCGGTTGGGATTGTGATACCCACGTATCACTTCTCGTTGGTAGCCCCATGATGCCTATACTGCTACCTAGACATTCAGAAGATCCTTTCAGAGGACTGGGTATTCCGCTACGTACGCACGTCGCTGAATCGGATCCACGTCAATTCAGCAACCCCTCTTCCGTACAACAACGGGAATGTGATGATCTATTTCGGCTGCTTGGTGCTTAGAGCAGAAAGGGTGATTATGCATTCTCCGTTGTTCAGTCCGTCGCAGAATCCGGTGAAGAACTTGTTTTGCAAGAGGGGAAGGAAGGCAAGTGATGTCGACATGAGCAAGATGTCAGAGGCGGATATCATTCGGTTATTCAACGAGAATAATTTGAAGACAAAACTAGAAGAACCCAGTAACATTGATACGCAACACTGAAGAATGATCCATTCTATTGTCGCATTTCTCATAACTATTAAGACACAGTATTCCACCATCTGGATCGACAAGAGTTGTAGAAGACGAGTCAGAGTACCCTTTTCCTTCTTATCTTGCATAACACTGAAATCGTGATTGAGGACATCACCAAGCTCCGTTTCAAGGTAGTATTCTGTTCCATTGAGCTGTACATGTGATGAATGTGCAAGTTTCCGCGATTGGCCTTGCAGGAAGGAATGAGTCCATTGTTCCCCATGGGAAGTATTCAGCCGATCCATTATGAATCCGTGCACAATACAATCCAAAGGCCAGACTAGTCAGAGATGAAAAACGCAGAACTCTTCAATTCCACTCCACTCCTGTCCATAAACATCGCATATGCCCTATCGATTATCCACAAAGAGAGCAACGTACACGAACTCAAGAGGTGCGCATTCTCGAGCTCCGCATGAATCTCGGCGAAAGAAAGGAAGACAGCCTCAGGGTCTCCCTCATGTACATAAGAAGAACACAAGGTATCTGCTTGAGCAAGCGAGCGAGGATAGGAACTGATTTCTGAAATGTGGATCATTCTAGAAAGAAACGGATACCACTCGTCAGAGACACTGACACTCCTATTTTAGTTGTTCCTGCATATTGAAATTGCCTTCTTGATCGTCATTCGTGAACAGTGAAGTGGAGTTGAGATAAGCACAATGCATGATCAAAAACAGTCACTACCACTCATCCAGTGGCAAATCCAACATATGGAAGTACAACACCCTCATCACTCCGCTTCCCATTTCAATCCCTCATTTGCAACAAACACAGCACATGCCCTCTCTCTTCCTCAACAAACTCTACTCCTAACCCAACACCTCCACACCCCACATCATCCGTCTCAATGCTCGTCCTGTACTTCGCAATGAACATCCACAGCGCCGCAAAGCTCAGAGCCAGCAACCCAAACATCACTCCGTTCTCCGCGTAGAACATGCCCTCACTCACCACGCCCTCCTTCACATACAGCGGCGTCGTCAGCGAGCACACGGCGCCCGAGAGGAACTGGAACTACGCCTCACAGCCACCAGCCACTGCCCACCAAGCGGAAGCACGAGTTCGCCGTGGCAGAGAGACCGGGGAAGTAATACAGCGTCAGCGCGAGCGCCTGCGTCTGGAAGCAGCTGTCCGCTCCGCCGAAGAGCACGTAGGCGACTCCGTACACTAGCGCGTTCTGCGCGTGGTCGTTGCACATCATCAGAACCTGACCGAACGCCTGGGAAAGACAACCCAGGAGAATGACGTAAAACGCGCCGTATTTGTCGCTGATCACGGCTCCTACTTTGCTGTAGATAATCTCGGAACCTGGATATGAGAGGGAGAGAGGGAGGAGGACAGGCGTAGATGCTCATGAAGATGCCGACGGAGATGCTATCCCGCATTTGGCGGTTCATCTGCGACGGGACGAACAGTGCAATGTACCCGTTGGCGAACATGGTGAAGGTCAGGTAGATGAATTTCGGAGTGGTCAGCAAGTAGTAGCAGTTTTTGATCCCCTTCACGACTCCGACTGTAGACTCTTCTTTTGACACCAGATACTGGTTCGTAGCTGCATCTCTCGTTGCCGGAGGAAGATAGCACAGAATCAGGGCTCCGATGAACACGAACACTATGTGTGAGTCTTTGGAGAATGACGTACGCATCAACGTCAAGAACATGATGCTAACACTCGTATTCCAGCCCGATTTCATCTCTGGCTGTGGATGATCTCACTGCAACAGGACTACAAGACCAATGAACCGCAGGATCAGATAGGCACAGAAGTTGCCGCAAATGTTGCCCGCCATGAAGATCGCCCAGAACGTACCCGTTCGCTTTCCTCTATTCATCACTCCCTCCTTCTTCCATAACCGGTTCGTTGTGTCACTGATCCGTCCGAGATAAACGCCCTGTGAACTCCAGAAACACTACGCATGATCCCTTTCGTTGCATAGTAGCACACACTTAAGCAGACTCCGTGGAGAACGCTACATGCGATGTTCAGCACGGGGTAGTTCAATGCAAAGTTGCCCACAAATAGACTACTTGTGAAAGAGTACGGACACACGCTACCAAAACTCAAAGGAGAAGAAAGCCAAGGCACTCCGCTCTGACGAAAAACGAGAGATGATAGAGGGCGCAAAGAAGGATGCAATGGTTGCAACAATATACATGATTCCTAGAGAAAGCGCGCCAACCGATTCTATTCGTAAGCCGCATTCCAGAAAACAGCCACTGTAAATCGGCACCACGAAGTTCTGTGTTGTATTCGATCCTTCTTGTGACAGCAATTCAACAAGCGTACCAAAGAAGATGAAGGCAATACCAACGCTCATGTACACCGCCTTCCAATCATCCGAGCGATCCTTCTTTATCACGGTCGGTAGCTCCTCAATATCATTCATTTCAAACGACTATGAAGTGGAATGAGGGATTGTGTGAATCGTCCGTACCGTTTCAATGCCTCCATTCCCCTTCATCATTTGACAGCCGTTTAACTGTTTTACTACCCATCTCCCCATTTCACTCTAACTCGCTTCCCATGCACTCTCCACTTTCCACACTCACTTCCAAACCCATCCCAGCCTCCCTTTCCCTTCTGAACTGGTTTGATGGAATAACCGCGGTTCTCTCTTTCCTCCAAACCAAACCCAAAGAATTGTATTAGCCGAGGCTTACATACCTTTATTAAGTATGAGTGTACGTTACTGCACCACTTGAACGCTTATGAATAGGATAACGATACTTCTAAGGCCTATCCTCTTGCCCCTTCCGAATTGACCGCTACGATTCTGGATCTGGTTCAGCAGGCCACGAATTACCGCCAGCTTAAGAAGGGAGCCAATGAAGGTCGTTTCTGTCGCGTTTGCTGATGGTGTAGCTACCAAGACTTTGAATCGTGGAAAGGCCTCTTTCATTGTCATGGCTGCTGACACGGAGCCGCTTGAGATTGTTCTTCACATTCCCCTGCTGTGCGAAGACAAGAACATCCCCTACGTGTTCGTTCCTTCCAAGGTGGCTCTCGGTCGTGCTTGCGGTGTTACTCGTTCCGTCGTCGCGTGCTCCATCGTTTCTGATGAGAACTCTCAGTTGAAGGACCAGATTAACCACATCAAGATTGAGATTGAGAAGCTTCTCATTTAAGCACCTCAAGAGACATGGGTCACGTCGACAATCGTTTAGTGTGATCTATGTTTGTTCTGCTTTGTTTCACAAACAGCTTCACAAAAGTGTGCGTTTCTAGTGTCACTGAGTTCATTTCCGATCTCCCCTTCATCCTCATTCTCGACTCCCCTTCACAATCATTCCCGACTCCTCTTCTTCGTCTTCTTCTTCTCTATATCCACTCCTGTCACGTCCTTCTCCTTTTCTGGCTGTTCCTTTGTAGGCGTCGAGAACGACTACGCATCACACTCAACCCACTTCACTACCAGTCGACGCGCATCAATCTGCCACTTCTCCTCTTCCTGATTCGATGGCAGCGACAGATGCACTTCCAACGATCCGCTGCGCTTCTCCGTGTCTTCCTGAACGCTTCCGAGCGAATCTCTCCTACACATCACATCTCGACTCAACCACCACAGATTCGTCTTCAGTCGCGGTGTCGCAACCTGTGGATTGTTGGAGTGGGACCGTGTCAACAGCGGCGTGGCTAATGTGTTCACAGCGGTGATGGACTCCGCTTTCTGTGGTGTGCTATTCTACAATTCACTTCCAATTCGTTTCAAATACGCCTTCGCCGCTTTCGTCAAACTTCCTCAAATCGTACTCGATTTCCCTCTTTAACCGCGGGTTGTCGCTAAACACCGTATCCATTTCTTGTTTGAAATTCACCGTAATCACCTTCAAATACAGCATCAAGTCGCGCAACAACACACTCTTCTTCTTCTCCAACTGGAGTTTCAGCGACACCAGAAGCGGCAACACTTGCTCCAACATGGTGCGCTTTTCCAACTACTTCTCACATTCCATACACTACACTCACTTTCGTCAACACCGTTTTCTTCGACTCCAGGATGCCCGGAGGCAGATCTTCATCTTCGGCTCTTGTCTTCGATCCCACCTTCAATTCCTTCGAGCACAACACAGCAAACGCGTCCTTCACCAAATTCAGCTCGGGAGCGTTCGGGTCGTTGCGCATGTTCTCAATCTCGTCATTGTCCACCAACGGTCCCAGCACGTTCTGACACAGCTTGCAGCTAATCTGAAGTTTGCTTTCGTCATCCTCCAGCTCCAAAATGATTCGGTAGATTCGCTTCCGCGCATTCACATGTCGACGATCGCCGCCTCCCAGGTTAATGTCCACCATATTCGCTCCGAACTCCTTCTTCACCAGATTGTTGTCCAAGTACCCGTTCAGAATGCTCATAATCTCCACAAAGCTGGTGGCGAAAATCTTGGGGAATTTGCGGTGGATTTGCTTGGTGATCAGATGATAGGCGAACGCCGCAATCGAGTCGTCTTCGTCCACCAGCGAACACAACATGCAACACAACAACACGGGTTTCAGCTTGATGAAGTCCTCCTACGACTTAGATGGGAATGCAGAGGGTACGAGGACGAGTTTGGAAATCATGGAGAGAGAATGAATCCGGACGATCACATCGGGATCGATGATGCAGTTGGCGATGGTGGGAATGTACCGCTCCACGATGGAAGTGTGTCTATGGATGACGCTGGTGAACTGGGACCACTTGGTGCATATGTCCCCAATCACAATGATGATGTTGTTCCGAATCACGGAGTCCTTCGACACCTCCAACTCGCGGATAAACATCTACAGCTCACTTCGCAACACCAATCACACGGGCAAGTGCTTCTTCGCCAATGTCGTTGATGTGATGCACAGCTTCCCGAAACTGATCATCGCGTGCGCACGAATGTAACCCGGTTACGAAACTCCATCAATCGGGATCAAAGGATATACAAGAGGGGATCAAAATCGGGGCTTGTTTTGGATTCACCATGGGCAGCGAATTCGTTGTCAGCGACTTCAACAGCGTCACCGTTTTGTCGCGAACTACCCATGAAACGCCTCACCCAGTCCCACTTCGGATGTTGAGTTTGCTCAAGTTTCCCTCCTCGCTCTCCTCCATGCCCAACACAGCCAGCTCGCCCACAATGAAGATCCACGGGAACAACCACTGCAAGTCGGCGTCCTCCACCAACAACGAACACTCGTGCGTTTCGGAGACGTTTCCCTCCAACTCGTCCTCCTGCGCGAGCGGATCGATTAAGGGATCGTGGAAGTCTTGCGAAAAGGTCTGTGTTTTCTGGGTTTGCGAAATGGTTTCGTTTTGGATCTTGCCGCCCGATTTGAAAATGAAGGTGCGAAGAATCTTGTCCACCTTGTCCTCCACCTTCACCACGAAGAGGCTGGCCGCTTTCTGGATCTTTTTGGGACTATATGTCAGGACATGTCCCAATTGCCACTCGTGGTACAGACAGTCCAGGAAACACAAATAAAGACGCAAATACGAGTGGATCGTGTCCAACGGCATTTGGAGTTTCAGCAGCTGGCGGACCAGCGAAACGTACAGTGATTTGACTAGGAATGAAACGCCCTCTCCACCCGCACCTGTCTTCTCATCCATCTTTGGCGCGACGTGGATAGCGGTCTGAAGAATGAACTTGTCGCGCACGACGGAACGCGACGTGGCGCACGAGGCGATCAGTGCCGCTAACTGATTCTGAATAAACTGAACGTCCATCCGCTTATGATACTAACGAATCACGAGTCACCGCGTCGCCCACCTTCGCTATCAGACTCAACAACAGCCACGCATTCACCTCAATGTGTGGCATCTGTACCAGCAACGACTCGTTGTCCTGAAGCGAACTCTCCTGCTCTTCCTGACTCCACTCCACCGCCGCGATACAACTGCGCATGAGGTTGTGGAGGTTCAGCGCGTTCTTGTCCACGATCGCCTTCAGGATGGACTAGGAGTCAAATCGTGGGGGCGCCCCCACCTCCAGCACATAGACGTTCCCGCTGTTGAAGTACTCCATGAACCGCCAGCCGTCCGTGACGCTGGGGTCGGTCTTCCACTGAATGATCTTCTCGAAGACGAAGGCCTGACAGTTCTTCAGGATAACCGTGTCCGTGTTGTTGGAGTTCTCGAACATGGACAGCGAGATCGAGAAGAACAGGGGCGTGAGGGTGGGAATGATGGGCACCAGGCGGTAATACAGCGCCAGCGCGGCGCGCTTTACCGAAGCTACGATGAAGGCAAAGGAGAACAAGGTACCTGCAGAGTCTTGAAGCATCTCGCAGATGAGCGAGGAGATGGCGTCGTCGTTCATCGACTTGCGCAGCTTCGCGTTCATAATGCACTCCGCGAAGCCGTTCAACGCGTTCTTGCGCACCACCACGGCGGAATCGCTGATGCGCGCGGTGATGGTGGACACGATGGCGTTGCACGTGGCGTCGTCCAGCACGCAGCGCAGCGAGCAGTCGGGCACGGAGTTGATGTGGCCCAGCAGCAGTCCAATGCACTACGACTCAACACAGCGCTCCAGCCAGACGTGTGTGGCTTCGCCGCGAATGGAGATCACGACGTCCTGGCACCGACCCAGCACGAGGGAGAAGAACACGTCATACAGCGGCTTCTCGTCGAAGAAGAGCTCGCGCTCCATCACCGTGCACTCCTCCTCGTACGCGTCATCCTCCACCGCTCTCTTCTCCAGACCCGTGAACGCCTCCTTCTCCATCTCAGACTCCGCGTCTGCTTCTGTCTCTCTCTGGTCTGTCTCTCTCGCCTCCTTCTGTTCTGTCGCCTTCGCCTCTCTCTGTTCTGTCGCTCTCGCCTCCACTTCCATCGACGACTCCTCCATCGTCTTCGCCGCCTCCTCCACCTCCATCGCCGCTCCGTGTTCGCTTTGCCACTTGACCGAATCCGACACGTATTTGCTCATCAGAAGACTCGTGCACAGACACACCGTGCACATGCGAATGTTGGCGATCCCACAACGACCACAACATTTCAACCACGTGTTGATGCGCTTCTTCTCCTCCTCGGTTCGCGACAACAACAGCGTCATCAGACAATCAATCGTGTTCTTGCGGTCGTCGACGCGGTCCGGTGTGTTGATGATCAGACGTTGAATCAGCGCGTAAATCGGGTCCTTCATTTGGGGGGATTTGTTCTTGACGAGCACTTGGAGGAGTTTTTGACGATTCTCGCGAATGCACTTTTCGTCCATTTTTCGGCCCTCCTGGTAGAGGCAGAACACGGGCAGCAGCACTCGCAACAACTCGCCCATCTTGACGTCGGTTTCGCTCTGAAGCGCAAAGGAGAGCAGACTGGCGAATATCGAGGAGGAGTAGTTCTGAAGCGTGCCGCTGAGACAGCACTCGTAGCTCAGCAAGCAGAGCTCCGTCCAGACGAACTTCACCGTCATTTCGTCCAAGATGGGGAATGTGCTCAGAAGGGTGGAGAGCAACGCCACTGGCTTCACACGGTACTATGAGTCAGCAGACAAACGCAACAAGACAGCCTCCGTCTTCTGGCACAAGTCCTCGTTGTTGATGGAGTGAAGGATGGAAGAAATCGACACCTGGTACAGACTGCATCGCAACACTCCATGACCATAGGCACCGGGAAGCAACAACAGATTCAAATAGCTACGAATGAACACTCTGGAGCAGAAAGAACATGTCGGCACATAGCACTGGAATCTCTCCTGAGTACTTCTCCTTCGTAATCAGCACTACATACAACAACGAAAGGAGACCCTCCAGAGGAGAATACCCATTTCCCATCGATTCCGCTCCAGCTTCATCCCAAAACGCTCTCGAATTCGTGGCATTCCTAAATAATAACGCTATTTCCACGAAAGGAGTACATGTCTTTGCTGCGTTTCAGAGCGCCCAACAACTGCTGAAGATTTGAATAGTCGCTCACTACCTCTCCAATACTCTCCGTCTATTTCGTTAGTGCGTCGCTTCAGTCCAACGTCATCCAAGTAACCCTTTTTGAACGACGCTACTACCGTGTCGATGTCTTGAACACCGGATAGAACATCCTTCAGCAGGGAAACAAGCGTAGACATCGTTTTCTGGCGGCTTGTTTGAAAAATACCCCCTATTTCTGGAGTCATTTGAAAGAGAACAGAGAAGAGAGAAATGAATTGAAAGGAGGAGGAAATTCAAAACTGAATACATGGGAACCAGGATAGTGTGATCATGATCGGAAGAGTCGAAGTCTTTTGAAACGATTCCACTCTCTCTGATCACCACAATACAGTTTGAAATGGAAAAGAACGCTCACTTTCATGGATTGGGAATCGCTCTTGGATTCCGTTGAGACAGAATCGGACTGGCCGAAAGAGGCCCTACCGTTTCGGAACATCGAGAAGTCGTTGAAGTGCGCCATTTGCCATGGGACCATGAAGACGGCCGTTATGCTTACAAAGTGCGGGCACAGCTTTTGCTCCTACTGTATTCGTCAATCCCTATATAATGAACAAATCTGCCCTCTCTGTAGGAAACCCGCTACGGAGAGTGATATCGTGCGAAACGTGACTGTGAACGAGATCGCAGACACGTTTCGAGAACACCGCAACGATATGCTCCGGCTTTGCAATCAACTGTTCCCTCCGCAGGAGATACAAGCAAACGAAGAGAACGATACGAAGAAGGACACTGCCAAAGATGCAGCCGCACTGCTATCCTCCTCCTCCTCCAAACGCTCCACACCCATCAAGTCTTCCCATGAATCCGTGGTATCTGACACATCCGACAGCAGCTATGAGTTCGAGGAGTGGTTCTTTCCTTCGTTTGTGACGAGTAGGGATTTGCCGCCAAAACGTCAAAAGGGAGTTCCGAAGAACTGTAAGTGCTATTATTCACTTCTCATGCAATAGTGGTGGTCGAGTGTCCCATATGCCACGACTTCTTCGATCAGTCCGTCATCGAGGTAGGAGTGGAGTCCGCTCTCCATTCTAGTCCCACGCGAGCGTCTGCGATGGAACGCTGCAGACGAAGCACAGCAAACCGTTCACTGGGTTCGTGGCGGATGCGATCACAGTGAGTGACTGGAGTTGGAGTCACTTGTAGTCAAAGACGCCGCTGCCGAATCTGTGCTACCGTGTGATGAAAACCAGCGACATCAAGAAGCACCTACAGAAGTGCAATCTTCCCACGAATGGCTCCCGAGACGCTCTGATTGAGAGACATCGGCAATTCACCCTTCGAGTATGAACTAACGTAGGAAGTGAAGTGTAGTTCAATGCGGAGCTGGATCACGACAATCCGATGCCAGCGTGGAAGATTGCCCAACTCGTGGTATCCAACGAGGAAAAGACAAGGGTTCGACTCATCCCTCCCTCTTATTCGTAGTGTATGAAGCGCTAGTCCTGTTTTCCACAAACACGCGTTTAGATGAAGAAGAATACAACTATTATATTGACACACATGAAATCTCTCCAAAACGCAAACACGCATTGCTGCCGTTCTACCCATGAGTCCATTCCAACATTGCCACTAATCTCGTCCACCAACTCCGTCTCGTAACTCCGATTTGGTTTATCCAGCACATTTTGACGGCACACGGGACAAACATCGCTTCTCTCCAGCAACCAAGGATCAATGCAACCCGCGTGGAACACGTGACCACAGCGGATCCTCTTCACCTGCTCCCTGTCTGAAAAACCCTCCAAGCAAATTGGACAGGTTCCATCTCCCACAGCCTCAGGGTCCTTCAAGTGCTTGTAGAGGACCGACTTGACTCTCCGATACTTCCTGTAGTGCTTGTGCAGGAGACGCTTCACAATGCAACGGTCTGAGTAATAGAAGATGGAGCCCAACCAGGAGAAGAGAAGAGCCTACGCGTTAACCCAGCAACACATAGTCACGATTACGTAGAAAGCAGAAAGGAATTGGAAGAAGCCGTTGCTCTTCTCGCTCTCTACCGCATCAGAAAGGAGAAGAGCACCCACTCTGTCCCACTTCGTTGAGAATCACTTCGACATCCGGATGCGTCTCGATCACCGTCTTCAGCGCTTCCGCGTCTTGCCAATCGATCGTAACAGCAACAATCCTTATCTGGGTGTCACTCTCTCCTCTCACTCAAACCGAGTGGGACGGATTGCCGCCCTTCCCTCGCTCATCCACCGTGAGGGGCTGGGGAGAACGCTCCGCCGCAACCACCGCCTTCGCTCCCTGTTGCTGCAACTATCCGTCACTTGAGGGAAGCAGAAACTACGGCAAGCACGAGTTCAGCGAAACTGCATCCACTCTTCACGTCCGGCTTCTCAACGAGTACAATCTGATCGTGGATTGGATTGCTCGTGTTTCCGCAACTGGAAAAGGGTTGGGCAATCGCGACGAACCCACTGACACCTGATAATGACTCCAAATGCATATGAATAAACCCGTTTCATTCAGCCTAGGACCAAACGAAGCGCAGGTGTGAGGAATCACAATTCCGTACGGTATAGCAACTTCGAGGGAAACAGCAACACTGCACAAAAGAAAGAACTGCAGCACGGCAAACGCGCCCATTCGGGCCACCCTTCAGAGACAATTCTGAACAAACAGGAAACATATGCTTGTTGTAGCCCAACGCATCGAGCAAGTCCCCGCACAGATACAGGGAGCCCGTGCAGCAAACGACCGAATCCTCATCCCTGTCAGTCATCACCTGAACCGCTTCATCCGCGTCCCTCAGAATGCGGATTGGACTAGTCATCACCACCCCCATTTTCTCCTACACTCTCTCTTTCCGCGCCACAACCTCCTCGATTCTCCACAAGCAGCTCAAGTAGCCCAGCCAATCGCTTTCATCGAACTCAAAACAGCAATCCTCTCTCTTCACGTTCATCGTTTCCAACACCTCCGCAATGGAGGGTAATTCCACCTTTCTACCTCTCACTCCCTCTTCTCTCCCCTACACATATTCCGGCTTCGGATTCTTCACCTTCACAAGCATCACCTCCTTCAACGGGAGTTTCACCAGCTGAGACAGCAGCGAAGCCGCGTTCTTGTCACGACCACAGTAGAAGAGAAGCCTCTACACAATGAACTCCACAAGAAACCACCTTCCATTCCCTTCACTCCCTTCTTCTCCACCCACTTGCACACCTCCGCTATGCTGCGAGGCGTGTGCGCGCCGTCGATCATCCACGTCACATGACGACCTGACGCGGTGGTCGAAGTCAACACCTGACCGCGCGCACTGACGTGCGTGTTGTGGAGAACGCTGCGCATGATCTACACGTCACAGCCCGCACATACAGGCACCGTTTCGTCCTGCGGAATCCCGAAAGAGCGGAGCGCGTTCTTCACCAGCTGGTTCGCCACCGCGAAGTTCTCCAGCAAGTACGAAGGCAGGTCCGCTGGGAGTTCGTGAAGGAAGGACGCAGGCAAGGAGGAGGAATCGACCACATCCAACGAACACTCTATTCGTCGTTTCGCTTCCACACCACCCACGAACTTCGTTGGCACACTCCTGAAGCGTCTCGAGCACGACCGGATTCTGTCTGAGCACAACCGCGGGAGCGCCCTGCTTGAATATCCCTCCCTTTTCGCGCGCGATCGCTTGGAGCGTGCTGCCAAGCACGGCGGTGTGCTCCAGGTCGATGAGGGTGATGCCCGTAGTGAGGGGATGCTCGATGACGTTGGTACAGTCCAAACGACCGCCCATCCCAACCTCCAACACGACGACATCGACATCCTCCTCCAAGAAGAGAGAGAACGCCACTAGAGTGAGAAAATGGAAGAATCCCGGCCATCGCGTTATGTACGGAGGTCGCTCATTGCTCGGCAGCTGTTTGATCGCCTGCAATCGGGACCACACCTTGTCGTGGTGCTTCAAATAGGTTTCTTTTGAAATGGGGACGCCGTTGATGCAGAATCTCTCGCACATGCTCTGAATGTGGGGAGAGGTGTACAATCCTAGACATCACTGTCTCCACTCTCCTCCCACCCGTCTTCAGTCCATGCTTACGCAACGCCGCTTCCACATAGGAACATGTGCTTCCTTTTCCCTTGGAGCCCGTGACATGAACGTACTTCCTCTTCGATATGTCCAAATTCAGTTGTTGCAAGTAATACTGCATGATCTGGCACGCTTGGGTCCGGTCCAGAGGACCCTTCAGATCAGTGTACTCGAGAAACAGCGCGTGCTCCGCTTCCTTGTATCGTCTGCACATCAACTCGTCGAATCAGCGTCACTTGTCGATTTCACTCATCCCCTATCGCGCGATTTGAGAATCACCCTTTTGCGCCGACAGGACCCCTATTCCAACATTCATGCTGTCACTCGTAATCGCTTTAGGGACATTCTGCTATCGCGTCTCTCCTCTATTTCCTTCAGAATTATCCACAGATAGTGTTCTTTATTCGAGTAAGTGTGATGGAACGTCACCGCCCTCTCCGTCTTTCTTGTATTCGGGTCAGTGGTGGAAGATCGGGATTACTCACCCTGGAGTAGGATGGTGAAGCAAAAGCATCATACGGCTCGTAACCAGAGTATCAAGAATCACAAGAACGGAATCAAGAAGCCTCTCCGCCAGCGTGCTCGCTGCATGAAGGGTGTACGCTCGTTTGCTGCTTCCTCGTGACGCCTAGGTCGATCCCAAGTTCTTGAGAAATCTGCGTTACTCCAAGAAGCACAACAAGAAGGAATAAGAATCGCTTGTGGTTTGACCTGTTTTCAGGAAACACGGCTCACACACTATGTTACATAAATCAACGGGCGCTTTCGATTCTGATTCTGGCTAGGACACCCTGTCTTTCCATTTCCGCGCGCTCTTCTCCTTGCAAACGACGTTCACTCCACAGTAGTAGTGCTTGTTCATTTGCGGACGATTCAATACTCGGTAATGGCTGCTCACCGTCTTCTGCTCTTCCAGCGCACTGTACCGTTCGTCCGGCATCCCTACGTCCGATTCCTATGCATCACACGTGAAGAATCGAACCAACGGAAAACGTAAACCCCTCAACGAGCACGTTGCCATAGTCAACTACGAGTACCATGGACACGACGAGAAGCAACAACAATCCTACAGAGTGGGAATCACGAACAAACACCATACGAACTCTCATTCACTGGTTTTGGGCTGTCTCAAAAGCGTTTTCGCATACAAAGGATCCCAAAGAAGTGTAGAGAAATGTGTTTACGCTTGGGAGGTTGTGTTCGGTTGTTCCTTGATAATCAACCGCAGTGATTGAGGAGAAGAAAGGCGCGCTACCGAACAAACAAACCGCTATTCTACACTTTTCAAAAACGTATTGTCGCACAGTACGGTAAGAGAAGAAGGAAGATCGAAGCGGCACTCCACCGGATGCTCCTCTCCGTTACTCTTCCACGATGCGCTCACCACGATGTACCTTCCCTGGTCGCAATGCAGCCTTAGCGTAACGAGCGTGCACGGCGAGGGTTCAAACACGAACGAACCGACAAAGGTCGTCGCATGCTCACTCTTCCCCGTGTACACGTTCACCACCATCTGCGTCTCTTTCGTAGCCAGTTGAATCAGCGACGAGAACACTGTACTGTACGGCTTTCCCCTCTCCAACACCCTCCTCTTCACTTGTCTGTTGTTCTCGCACACGCCAATGTAGATGTTGTCAGGGAAGGAGTCGACTAAGGTTGGTTTGTCTGGTGTGAGTGGGGCTTCATCGCCCTTCATCATAGTTCCTGACACATTGCTCGACATAAGAGCAAGCATCCTTCCATCCTCCCCCTCCTCTGCTCGATTAAAGGGACGGAAGTGTTCGCCATACTGGTACGCTCCCTTCGCTACGCCCGTCGAAGACAGATCGCTGTCCACAACCACGCGCTCCTCACCGAACACGTCCATCATGCGCTTCTGAACCAACGGAATCCCCGACATGCCTCCGGTGAGGATAACCTTCTCCACATCGCTCACACCCAGTCCGTTCTCGGATAGAATGCGCTGGCACAACGCAACGGTCTCCTCCACCCGTGTCGAAATGAGTGTTTCGAACTCCTTGCGAGAGAGATAGATGATATCGTCGTCCGTCACAGACACCGTCACTTCCTGCTCAATCGACAGCAACTCCTTCTGCACCTTGCACTCCCACGCAATGGCGCTCTGGTTACGATTGTTCTTCGGCCACACGTCCTCCTCGAACAGCTTCACGCACTGCTCGTGGATGTAGTTGAACACGAGGTCGTCGATGTCGAAGCCGCCCAGTCGCGGATTGCCGTCCGTTGCCTTCACCGTGATCACGCCCTTCTCCAGCTGGACGAGACTCAGATCGAACGTGCCGCCGCCCCAGTCATACACCATGTAATAGCCATCGGGAGAGTCAAACCCCAGGAAGGCGTAGGCAGTCGCGGTTGGCTCTTCGATTAAACTGATGTACTTGAATCCGGCTTGCACTGCGCACACCTTCAGCTGCTCCTTCTGGGTGATCGACCATGTGGCGGGATGTGCAACAACAGCGTAGTCGATGGATTCGCCTGTCATGTCCCTCGTGGCATCATGCATCTTGAACAGCAGTGTCGTTGCGATTTCACTCGCATCGGTTAGAGTGATCTGTTTCCTTTCATCTGGCACTGGAAATGCTATTCTCCCGTGATCATTCCTGATCGCATACGGCGCTCGCGTCCTATCCTCCTTCACACCGTTGTCACTCCACACTTTCCCGAAGAAACGCTTCGTATCCGTGAGAACGACAGCGTCCTTATCGATCTTGGTTGGTTGATAGGATACGACGCACTTCTTCCCGGGTCTGTAATACACAGTCGAGTAAATCCAGTTGTGGCCTGCTATATTCGAGATGGGCCCCATCTCGAAGCGATCCCCTCTTTTAAGACATAGACACGACTTGTGCGTTCCCAGATCAATTCCAACGCATTTCAGGGGATGATCCATTCCAAACGAAATACGGAGTGAACGGGCTGATTCAGTTTATTGCTTCTCTTATTGAATACTTAGGCATGGAGTACTGCTGTTAGCAGAGTGCGAGAGGATCGTGTGCGAACAAAGAGCCACACTACGAAGACAACTTCTTACACAAACCAA
>ERZ1106923.58-NODE-58-length-51808-cov-17.736305_pt1 | contig 51808 bp, 61 predicted proteins | sample MGYA00403657_ERZ1106923 | MGnify/ENA primary metagenome ERZ1106923 (study PRJEB35170, sample SAMEA104062425) | human gut metagenome | biome: human gut; feature: human-associated habitat; material: faeces | place: Denmark | collected 2012-06-19 ...
TCTTACGAATCTTGGCCAACAGCTCTTCAGGCTTCTGCTTCTTTTCACCGGACATGGCGGCTTGGGGGACTTCAGAAATGGGCTTGTTGCCTGTTCAATGCAAATGATTGGATATAGGGAGCATTTGGCTGGGAGTGACCTATTTGCGTTTTCTGCGAGAAGAAGAAGTATGGCGTGAAACAAACAGGGAAGAGATGGACAAAGTGGATTGACAACACGAAAAACGCTAGTCGCTGAGAGTACCAATCTTGAGTGATTCCCACATCTCCTTCGCCTTTGCAGAGTGAATCGAGTACATTCCCTTCGCATCCCTTCCCTTCTGGGCGAAACTGAGGATCATGCCGGGACCCGGCGGATGCTGCGCCATGTAGTTGGTCAGGTCATATCTAGCTCATGAGTGAGAAGATACGGAGATACACGTTCCTTCCGACCACGATCCAGCAGCTCTCCTTCGTGCAGTGCTTCGCCACCTCTTCTCTTGTGTACGTATTCATGCTGGAAGAAAAGAATGAAGAGAGGACGGATTCCAGAAATCGTGTCGATTTCCGTCGAGCGAAATCGCACATAGAGACGGGGATTCATGAGTGCGGAATCTTTCTACAGCGATGAAGAGGACGTGTATATGAACATCAAGTCCGAAGAAGAGGAAAGCGTCGATATTGGGAGTCTTCGTTCGGAGCTTGAACATTTTCAGCAGGTACCATTCTTTCCGCGAGACGGTCACGGGTAGGAGGAGGTGGTGAAGGAAGCACTCAAGAACAATGTCGACCTGTCGGTTTACGGAGAGCAAATCGAGAAGGAGCTTCAGCAGTACACGAGCGTTTCCATCCAGGATTACATTAATGAAAGCAAGAGTATCGCGCACTTGCACTTGTAGCTGAAGCGGGGGACCGTGAGCTGTAGGGACGTGGAGGGCTGCTCGTCGCTGCTGAGCGAGATGGAATCCATTATGGCCAAGTACCAGGTCGATTTGGATCAGGCCGTGAACGGAATTCAAAACCTTCAAGTGGCGACAGAGAACATGCGTGACGGATAGAACGAATCGGACACGATCGGGATCCGATTGAACAACCGCAAGGCGGTCGACCAGGAGTTGCGCGCGATTGTGACCAACCTGACGATCCAGCCCTCTACAGTGAACTGTCTGATTAGTGTTGTGAGTTCCTGTCTGGCTTCATGGGAAGGGCGAAATGAATGAGGTGTTCTTCAAGGAACTGGAGACGTTCAGCCACATTCTCGACTACGTGGATTGCGTCGACGTCGACGTACTCATCGTTTTGGCCGTTCACCGTAGGATGCGACGATGATGAAGCGCAGCGCCATCAAGGCCATCGAGAGCCTCCGCATCGACCTGAACATTCTCAAGCTGCACTGCGGCAACCGCGTGCGCGATGCCGTGTTCCGCAAGATCGCGGAGATCTCCAAGGACAGCAACATCGAAATGTTCCAGAAGGAAGTGTTGCTGAAACTCCGCGGCGGCGTGCACTTCCTGCAGCGCCACCTCCCCGTGTACTACGAGGAGGTGGTGAGCAAGTACACGGAGGTGATGAAGAAGGTGGTGTTTCAGATCTTCTCGGAGTACTACACGGCGTTGGTGCGAGGGCGTGGAGTTATGGCTAGCTTGCAGAAACGTGTGTACGAGATTGGGTGCGCCGACGACCTGATTGTGGTGGGAATTGGGGGCATTGGTGAGACATAGGCGCCCAAAGGGAAGGCATCCCTACTGAAGAAAAAGCCCCGAATTGTGTCACCCTACCAGAACAGCGTATTCACCCTGAGCGACCGCCACACGGTGATCGACTTCATGGACGCGGAGCCGCTGCTGCCGTCCATTCTCGTGGCGGAGGGTCGGTACATCAGCTACCTGGAGCTGTTCCGGTCGATCCAGCGCCACCTGATCTGCTGCGCGCTGGCGGAGTTCGAGTTCGAGGTGCAGTTCTTCAACGTGGACGACTGTGGGGTGTTCATCGAGGTGTTCGGCGGCGCGTGCGAGGTGGTGCACGTGGGCACGGTGGAGTGGATTCGCAGCAGCTTCGACATCGTGGGCGTGCTGCTGTTTTGCGTGCTGCTGCAGGGCGCGGTGGAGAAGCTGGCGCGCGAGGGCGTGCCGATCCTGCAGGAGTTCTTCTTGAAGTGAGTGTGTGGGAAGGGCGTGAGACGTAGTCTGCGAGCCAAGAGCATGTTCCGCTTCAAGGAGTTGCTGAACAGCCAGATTCGCGTAGGCGTGGTGGGCGTGGTGGAGAGTAGAACGTGAAGAGCGTGCCCGTGCAGCCGAAGAACCTGGAGGTGACGGCGGAGGTGCACCCGTCGATCAAGAGCTACGCGGAGCTGTCGTGCTCGGTGTACGTGATCGGCTACAGCTACGAGGCGCTGGTGGACAAGGAGCTGTGGAGCGAGGGCATGGCGACGCTGTCGCTGGAGATGGTGAACCTGCTGATGAAGCTGGCCTCCTGCGTGAAGGAGAATGTGGGCGGTGGCGTGTGGCGTGAGCGTGTAGAAGCGTCCCTCGTACATCCTGAACAGCTGTCTGTACGTGGCGGAGGTGTACGGGTCGCGTCATATCACCATTGAGGTGGGCGTGTGCGAGCGCGCTGAGGCGTAGAACGACTTCACGAAGCTCTACGAGGACCGCCTGCACCTGTACGTGGAGGAGATGATGGCGCGCTTCTTCGGTGGGACAGTGGGTGTCGTGTGAGGCGTAGCCCCTCTGGTGAGCCTTGTGGACAAGTACGGCGATCGCGGGAGTGGCGCGGGGTTCACCAGCATGGAGGGGAAGAACATCCAGAAGTACAACATGGGGTGGAAGGAGGCGCTGCGCACCGTGAATGAGCGAATTCGGCTGGATTTCAGGCACAAGCCGATCGCCGTGTTTTCGCTGTTTGCGAGCGAGGTGTCGTCGTACCACGGGAAGTTCGTGCAGCTGCTGCAGGGAGTGAGGGAGAGGAGGAGGAGTGAGGCGTAGACGCCGTACGCGAAGGACGTGGTTCCGTTGCAGAGCGTGATGAGCGAGTTGATGCGGTATCGGGGCGAGTATGATAGTTCGTAGTTCTTTTGTTAGTTGTTTGTTGGAGAGGGGTGGGGTGTTGTTTATTGGAGATAGGTGGAGAGTTGTGAAAGAAACAGAGGAATCACATGATACAGGCTAGTAGTTGGAGTTCTCGATTTCCAGTGCGAGGTTGTTCAGCACGCCTTGGATTTGCGGCGCAAGCGAAATCATGAGGGCCTCGTTCTGGCTCTACGTCTTAGGAGGGAGAAATGGGAAGCACTTGCGAAAAGACGGTGATGATCAGGAAGGAGTTGTAGATTGAGGTGACGAGCCCCTTCTCGTATACGGAAGTCAGGACGGAGAGGTTGCCCACGCGGAGACGATGGGTCTGTGATAAGAGAGGTGGGGTGATTCCTACTTGCTCTGCGATGATCGAGAGACACACGGGGAACTCGACTTCCTCGGATCGGATGTCAATGGAGGAAGCAGGGTTGATAACTAGCTGTAAGGGTGGAGTGAAGGGAGTACCGCGCATGAGTGGAACGCCGTCGGCCGTGCTGGCGATGATGGCGTCGATGAAGGTGTAGCTAGGAAGTGATGGTGGGGAAGGATGGACACTGATTCATTAAATCGAGAAATGGCTTTTCCAGTTCAGGATTCTAGGGGTTAGGGGATGAAGGGGGTGGGACTCTTTCGAGTTGTGGGAGCGTTCTCTAGGGGTAAGGGAGGGGGAGCGGGAGTACGGTCATGGGGTAGAAGGGGAGTGGTGGGGTGGATTATGGGGGTGATTTGGAGTGTGGTTTTGGTGTTTTCAAATAGGGTTGGGACTCATTACTTGGTATAGGACTTGAAATGTGAATGGCCTATTGACTTGTACTCTGATTTGGAGCTGCAATGTCAAAATACGACCTATTTTGTCTGGGTCCGCCTTCGCTCCACAAGAACTGTGGGCCCAAATGAAGTCAGCATACTGTTCCGTTATCACTCTTTTTTTCTTTATTGATTCTGCGTTGATGAACCGTTGTTCAAAGAGTGATTTTGATCTTGTTGAGAAGATTGGAGAAGGGTTTGCCTGATTTGGAGCCAATTAGGTGTAGAGGATTTGGAAGAGTGTGGAAGGCACTAGACAAGACATCGAATTCTTATGTGGCAATCAAACAACTACCACTGAGCATAGACGATAAGGTGATCGAGAATGAGTGGAAGGTGCTGAGCAAGTGCGAATCTCCCTTTGTTGTTCGTTACTATGATGTGGTAAATAGCGATAATGAGCTATGGGTTCGTTGTCTCTTGTTTTGATAATGCGTAGATTGTGATGGAGTATTGCCAGCGTGGATCCCTTGGATCTTATATGAGGAGTGGAAACCGAATGAACGAGGAACAGATTCGCCTTGCTGTTTGTTGCTGCTTGCTGGGATTGTCGTATCTCCACAAGAAGAGAATCATCCATCGAGTATTGGTGGCAATGGGCGGTGATTACTAGGACATCAAACCGGACAACCTCCTTATTTCCGATAATGGCGTGGTGAAGTTGGGCGACTTCGGACTGGCCGTGCAGTTGGAGCATTCATATTCAGTGCGAAAGGCGGATTGTGGAACACCGTTGTACGTGGCTCCAGAGGTGTACGATGGGCAGGGTTGCTTGAAGAGCGATGTGTGGTCGTTGGGAATGAGCATAATTGTTATGGCTGATGGGAAGCACCCGTTCTATGGCTATAGCACACTCCAAGTACTGAAGCCATGGAAGTGTGACCAATAGATTATGAAGCAAGTTTACTTTGGAAGTTGTCCTTCGCTGTCTTCGTCGGACTGGTCGAGAGATTTGGTGGACTTTGTGGATAGATGCTTGGTGAAGGATGTGAACGAGCGGGCGTCGGTGGAGGAGTTGTTGACGGTTAGTTTTGTTGTAAAGAGTGATGAATAGCACCCCTTCGTTAGAGACCATGCGCAGAGAATCAGACTACAGATTGTTTCGTTGCTTGTGCAGGAAGCAGCCAGAACTGTTGTTCCGATACCAGTTCCTGGTGCTGTGGTGGAAGTGATGAGCAAGAGGGATTGGGATCATCTTGACAGACGGGTCAGTACCATTATTGTGGGAGATAACTGCTGCAATGAGGAGAGTGTCACGGAATTGGAATTGGGAAGATTTGTGAATCTGAGAGAATTGAAGGTAGGAAATGAGTGCTTTGAGAATGTGAAAAGAGTAGCGTTGATTGGATTGAGTGAGCTAGAACGTGTGGTGGTAGGAAAGAACAGCTTCACGAAAACGAAGAACGAAATGCCAAAGTCAGATCCAAATCGTTGTTTCTACTTGGATAACTGTCCCATGTTGAAGTCATTGAAGGTGGGTTGCTATTCATTCTCTGACTACACTGTGTGTGAGATTGAGAACGTGGATGCATTGGAGGTTATTGAAATGGGTGAATTGGATGAAGATAGTGACAATTTCCATTCTGCATCGTTGGTGTTGAAGAGTAATGAAGGAGAGAGTGAGTAATGACTAGGCATGTATTCTCTCGAATCACTCAGCTTTGGTGAATTTGCATTCTGTTGGTGTACTCGTGTTGTGTTTGAGAGTGATTGATTGTGATGTGAGTGATTGAATAGACTTACCTGAATTGACTTCCATTCAAATGGGTTTGTGTGCACTCATGTTCAAGAATGATGATGATTCAAACACACTGATAATGCGAAGTGATTCTCACCGAGTGAATTGAAGACTAGACTTGCCCAAACTTACAACACTTCGAAGCGATAATCAGGGTGGTCGTTCATTTACTAATTCTCATCACATCACTCTTAAGAGTGATTCTCATCCTTTATGAAATGATGTTTAGACATCCCTAATCTCATCGATGTGTGTCTTCTGTGGGCATTTGAGAGCATTTCTGAATTGAATATGGAAAACGCTAGTTTGCTGGAGGAGATAGAGGAGTTGAGTGCTATGAAGAGGAAACAAGCTAAAGAAAAGAAGGCGAAGAAGGCTGTGATTCGTTGTGAGAGGGATTGGGATCGTCTTGATACAATTGTGAAGTCACTTACCATATGTGATAATCGTTGTAATGAAGTGGATTTGGATGAACTGGATTTGAGTGAATTTGCGAATCTGAGATATTTGGAGATTGGAGATGAGTGCTTCATGCATGTAGATGAAGTCACACTGATCGGGTTGGAGAGGCTAGAGAGTGTGGTGATTGGAAAGAATAGTTTCACAATGTGGATGTGTGATAGTTATGATAATCCAGATCGTCATTTCTACTTGAAGGATTGCCCCAAGTTAAGTGCGTTGATTATTGGTTGCTATTCGTTCTCTGACTACACTGTGTGCGAGATTGAGAATGTGAATGCTTTAGAAGTGATCGAGATTGGTGAGTTGGATGAAGAGAGCAACACTTTCTATTATGCTTCAACATTGGAGTTGAAGAGTATTCTCATTCATAATGAGTGATGACTAGACATGCCCTCTCTCAAATCACTCAGCTTTGGTAGAAGTGCATTCTGTGGTTGTTCTTGTGCTGTGTTTGAGAGTGATTGATTGTGATGTGAGTGATTGACTAGACATGCCTGAATTGACTTCCATTCAAATGGGAGAAGATGCTTTCTTTAACACTCCATCGTTGGAGTTGAAGAGTATTCTCATTCACAATGAGTGTTGACTAGACATGCCTTCTCTCGAATCACTCAGCTTTGGTGAATTTGCATTCTGTGGTTGTTCTCGTGTTGTGTTTGAGAGTGATTGATTATGATGTGAGTGATTGAATAGACTTACCTGAATTGACTTCCATTCAAATGGGTAATAGTGCATTCGCTTTCAATGATGGTGATTCAGCCACATTGATACTGCGAAGTGATTGCGTGAATGTGAATTGAAGACTAGACTTGCCCAAACTTACAACACTTACAACTGAAGATAGTGATAGTCTCACATTCAAACGCCCTCATCACATCATTCTTGAGAGTGATTATCATCCACTATGAAATGATGTTTAGACATGCCTAGGATCAACTATGTGTATCTTCCAGATGCATTTGACTACGGAAGTGACGTTACAATTACAGGAAGTACTCACTTTATCCCTCTCTCACAAATAGGTATTGGAGATCTTCGAACCTACTTCAACTGATCAGTGACATGTACTTGACTCCCTCTCTTTGTACCACACACTATCCGCACATACTCATCCACTCTTAGAGCTCAATTGAGTGTTATCTGAGTAATTCATGTGCTGCAAAGAGAGAAAGGGAAGGAAATAATGATAGTCGCTGATTCTATCCGAAGATAGCCAATCAGAATGAAGGAGATGACTATTTGTTACATATTTAGCGAGTATAAGTGAAGAGACCCACTCGCAGTTAGTCACATTCCATTTGTTATCTAAGAGCCAGCGTGATGACTGAAATAGCTTAATCCTGTCTTCGTATCTCTTTCATAACAACGACTGGTATAGCCATAGTATTTGTGACATATTTCAACTGGATAATCATCTGAATAGAGTCGACGGCATTCTCGTGATGGATTTCACCTAATACTCCACTATCGTAGTAAAGAAAACGAAACACGATGAATGCCACGCTTACAGGGTCATCGCGATCATGTTTGTTATTATTTCGTTTCTTTACATATCATGACGTGTCAGTCACGCATTCAGTCATTTTCTGTTGCATTACACAAGATACCAGTGATTCAATCAATGTAGCCTATTCTTTGATTTGAACAACGGATTCTCTTCTCTATTATGAGGAGTTACCAATACACCAAAGTACTGATCCCAATTCTCAAAGACTCCCGTAATCCACCACATATGAGAGAATCCCCAGTTCCAAACAGCCATTCGTTTCAGTCTGAGTATACCAACATAATCACACCAGCAAACAACTAACGTGTTTATCACCATTCTCTTCTTCCACGGGAATGCATATGTAGGTTTTCAGTGAATTGCCACTATTGCCGTGCCATTCATATTAACCATTTGATAGTTTGCAGACTCTGTTCCTCATCACTGTCATCGTGCCAGAAGGCACTTGAATCTCTACTCTATGATTTCTACTGCACTCATCTAAGCTACCTGGAGGTGTCTCAATCGGATTCTGAGTGGATCTACCTTCATTACTATAGAGACCTGCTCTCTCCATAATAGTCATCTTTCCGAGATGCCCCCGGAGATCCCTCAATTCTACTCAGATGGTCGTCCCAACACCATCCGTTTGCTAGAATTCAGTCTTCTTCCATCATTCTCTGACTCTATAACCCTCATACTATTTCTTTTACATTCTGGATCGAATGTCCTATGCATTGCTTTCATTCCGTGGTGAATTAAGCTAATTCTCAAATCACAACCAAAATCTATTTTGCAGCCTTCTCTTGTTGCGATCTGCCTCCGCTAAGCGTATCTGACTATACATGTGCGCTTCGGCAAGCACGCCTTCGAGAAGCTGGACCAGCCGCTGAGACAGCTGGTTGCTGCGCGCCTCCACTTCCCGCTCATACGCCATCCATTCCTTCTCGGCGTCCACCATGCAGCCGATGTAGCTCTTGTCACGACGCTGGTTGTATCGACGCACAAAAGCATCGCTCTCAAGGCTGGAAGTTGAGGGTCTCGGGAGGGGAACCGTGTCTGCGTCGTCCAGATCGTCGTCAGAAGGAGCGTGAACCGCGAGCAGGTCGTCCCCGCGCTGGAGGTTCATCGCCAGCTGGGAGTCCTCAAGTCCACCCATTACCTCCTGAACAGCAACTGAGTTCGCAGGAGGTGCAGCTAATGATGACTCTTTATTCGAGGCTTACGCTCGTTTCCGTCGTCGCGGTCATTGCGAATGAAGTGACGAAGACGACCGGGTTCATCGAGTTCAACGTGCCGATCAAGGACGACAGCCAGATTTTCGTTCCTGGCTACAGATTACTCATAAGTGCATACCATCCCGAGATGGTAATACGCCTGTAGCATTTCGCGTAGTAGCGATCGGCCTCGACCAACGGTTCCCTTCGGTTTCTTACCACGGCCATTCCTCTCTACGCATAATAACACCCACCGCGCTATAGTACAGCTGCCGTTTTGATGATATACTTCACTTTGTTGTGGATGCCCTCAAGAGACCGGGACGCATCCGCAGGAAAGTGTGATACGTAGCGTTGGCGTAGCAATTCCCATTGTCACTAATATCCCTGTTCCATGAATTCACCTGAAAGCGTGTCGTCTCGTTCTGGTACTCGTTACTACCGTAGCCCAGTTCTCTCCACACAGTGGAAAACAATTATCAACCATTTCGGTTGTCCGCGGCAACCACGTCTTCTGTTGTTGCTATTCGAACCCATTCGTAAGTGCCAAGTTTAAAGAAATAGGGTGATTTGTTTGGTTCCAACAAACCCCATCTCATATCACTACTACACACTTGCTCCCATCGAAAGAAACAACCAATCATCCTCTCCACACCCTCAAAACCCCAAGAACGCCGCGCCTCCACCCTCCCCGCGGTTATTCCCCAAAACACACTCTCGCCGAAACAGACACTCTTTCCACCTCAACGCATTACATCATGTCGGATAACGACTCCCAGTCATCGGATTCGTCAGAGCCCTATTTAAACTACGCTCGTCTTCAAGACGACGTCGAAGCAGTAATCCGTTTTCCCCCTATTTCATCGCACTAGCAAGCCGAAACGGAGGAGTTCACGTCCATCGGAATTCATGAAAGATACATCGCGGTGGGAACGAATTCGGGAAAGATCCTTCTGTTCAACGGGAAAACAAAACTATTCAAGGTGTTCCAGTCCCATGTGGGGCGAGTGAACGCCATTTCGATAGATAAGTCGGGAGATACAATTGCGACGGCGGGAGAGGACGGCTTTGTCTACGTGCAGATCCTCTCGGAGAACAGCCGCATTCTACACAAGTACACAACGGCCATTCGCGTTGCTCCCTCGTTCTGTCCCTCATGCGTAGGCGCTTCGCCTGGACCCCTCCTCAAAGGACAAGGTGTTCGTCTGCGGCGGACTGAAGGGGCAGCTGATTCTGAACAAGAAGAGCTGGTTCTCCTACCAAGATGTGGTGATCCACGAGAACGAGGGCCCCATCTCCACCATCGCCTTCGCGTACCCGTTCGTGGCGTGGTGCAACGAGTACGGCACGAAGGTGTACAACGTGGAGCAGGAGTCGAGCGTGACGTACGTGCCGAAGCCGGACGACGTGCCGTCCACGAACGAGATCAAGCCGAAGCTGTGAGTACCGCTGTGCGCTGTGACGCGTAGGTGCTGGTACGGGAACAGCCGACTGATCATCGGGTGGGGCAACGTGCTGACGTCGCTGCAGATCAGCTTCAAGGACCCGTCGACGGGCAACCGCATCTGGTACGGCGAGCAGGGCGCGGCGTTCCGCCTGGACTTCTGGATCAACGGCGTGTCGATCTACGACGAGGACCACGTGACGCTGCTGGCGTACAACAAGGAGGAGGGCGGCGTGGCGGCGCCGTCGATCCACATCGTGAGTCTGCAGTCGGGCGAGAGCGAGAGCGAGGAGTGCCTTCCCATCCGCGGGTACGAGGGCCTGGCGCCGGCGGACTACCAGTTCGAGTGGGACGTGACGTCGCCGTCGTCGCAGCCGCAGCCCGTGTACCTGCTGGCGCCGCGCATGATCGTGCGGCTGATTCCGCGCAGCGAGCAGGACCACATCGACTGGGCGATCGAGCACCACGACTTCGCGGGCGCCATCGCGCTGGCGGAGAGGAGCAAGGAATTCAGCGCGGAGTACCGCCAGGCGCTGAAGGAGCAGCACCTGGACTACCTGTTCTCCGTGCACAGCCTGCAGCAGGCGGCGGCGCTGTGTCCCGTGTACTGCGGGAAGGACGCGGGGATGTGGGAGCGGTGGATCGCGCGGTTCAACGGCGTGCAGAAGCTGCAGATGCTGTTGCCGTACATCCCGCTGAACGAGCCGCGACTGCCGCTGCCCGTGTACACGCTGGTGCTGAACTACGTGCTGTACAACGACGTGAAGGGCTTCCTGGAGCTGGTCCGCACGTGGCCGCGGCCGACGGGCGACAGCAACGATCTGTACGACCCGCGGGACCTGGTGGCGCTGCTGGAGCAGATGAAGAAGACGACGCGCGACACGTCGGTGCAGGAGGCGCTGGCGCTGCTGTACGAGATGACGGGCGACGTGGACCGCGCGATCCTGTCGTACCTGGACGGGTCGCTGGCGAACGTGGAGAACGCGCCGGTGTTCGAGTGGGTGGAGAAGTACGAGAAGATCGACCTGGTGGCGGACAAGGCGCTGGTGCTGTTCCGGCTGAGCAGCAAGCAGGCGGCGGCGCTGCTGGTGAACCACATGGAGCGCGTGTCGGTGGGTGTGGGTGTGGGACGTGACACATAGCCGCACGACGTGATCCGGCAGCTGGAGCACGAGCCGCAGTTCCAGGAGGCGTACCTGCACGAGCTGTTCTGCACGCACACGTCGGAGTACAACACGGAGGAGTTCAAGTCGCTGCACGCGCGGCAGCTGGACCTGCTGATCCAGTACAACTCGCCGGACCTGCTGTTCTTCCTGGAGACGAGCCAGGAGTACGACGTGCCGACGGCGCTGAACCTGTGTCTGCACTCGTCGGTGCCGCACACGCGCGAGGTGATCTACCTGTACTCGCGGCTGGGCGACACGTCGCGCGCGCTGCAGATGATCGTGCAGGACCTGGGCGACGTGGACATGGCGCTGGAGTTCGTGCAGAAGTGGAAGGACCGCGACCTGTGGGACGACCTGGTGCGGTACTCCATCGTGAAGCCGGCGTTCGTGGGGGGTGAGTGACGGTGGGTGGCGTGAGGCGTAGCGCTGCTGGACCGCGCGGGCGAGTACATCAACGCGACGACGCTGATCGAGTGCATCCCCGAGGGCATGGAGATCCCGCAGCTGAAGGAGAAGCTGATCCACGTGCTGGGCAACTACTCGCTGGAGCTGGAGCTGCGTCAGGGCTGCAACACCATCCTCACAAGCGACATGGCGGAGCTGTACGAGCGGCTGTAGGCGCGCGCGCGGGGCGTGAGGCGTAGGGTGAAGAAGAAGATGGCGGGCATCCGGCTCAACCCGAACGCGGTGTGCACCATATGCCAGCAGGAGCTCTTCCAGATCCGCAAGGCGACGCGCACCTGTCCGCCGCCTGCTGTGGTGGCGTTTCATTGCTCGTGAGGGAGCGGGGAGGGAGTGAGGCGTAGCCATCTGTACCACAAGTCGTGTCTGGAGCACGTGTGCGCGCGGTTTGACAACGTGAAGGAGGGCGAGAAGGTGAAGTTGCGCTGCATTCGCTGCGAGAGCGGGGAGACGCATGAGGAGACGATACACGCGAGCCAGGACGCAGTGGAGATGGCTTTTGAGCTGCAGGAGGAGTCGGAGTCCGAGTGAACTAGATTCTTTTGTTTGTTGCCAGTCGTTCTTTGCGATGTCAAAAGTGCCGGCGAAGAAGCAAACCGATTCACAGTACATGCCCGAGAACAAGGAGCTCCAATTCCAGAGCGTGGTCGTTGTTGCGTGCTCATTCCGTTTCATGTGTAGAAAGCGTTCGAGAAGCAGGAGTGGCAGAAGGGAATGAAGCTGGTGGAGGGCATGCTGAAGGAGTTCCCCGAGAATGGAAGTAGGGGCGGAGTGGAGAGGGTAACGGGCAGAGCTCCTGTCGATGAAGGCGATTATGAAATTCAATATCGATAAAAACGCGGAGGAAGCGGAGGCGGGTCTGAAGCGCGGAATGATGCTCGGCCGTCGCACGAGTCTGTGCTGGCATCTCTACGGCATTTTCCAGCGCGGTCAGAAGCAGCGGCTTCCTCATCCGTTTGACGCGTAGGAAGTACGTCGAGGCAAAGAAGGCGTTCCAGTTCGCACACGCGCTGGACCCCAAGAACCTTCAGATCGTGATCGACTTGGCGGATCTGCAAGTGCAGGTGGGAGACTACGCGGGCTACCGCGTCTCGAAGCAGAAGCTCATGAACGAGCGGTCTTCGGACAACAACTACTGGCTGGGGTTCATCATGGGCGCGTACTTGGACAACAAGTTTGACCTGTGCGTGGACATCATCACGACCTTCCGGGAGACGCTGGACGCGAAGCCGTCCTATTGCCGCCAGGAGCTGCTGTTCATCGAGTCGGATTGCTACGCGAGGAAGAAGGACTGGGAGAACGCCATCCGCGTTCTGGAGAAGGGGATGGGAGACATTCTGGACGAGAGCCGCGCGAAGGAGACGCTCGCCCGCGATTACGGCTACTCCAACCAGCTGAAGAAGAGCGAGGCGCTGTGGCGAGAGCTGCTGAGCGAGAACTGCGACAACGTCCTCTACTTCAGAGGTATCGAATGGTACGCGCGCTGATCGCGCATCATCCCTAGCTGTCTCCTCCAGTGCTTCGACCGCTTCGACGCCTTCACGGGCAACGAGACGCCGTCGACGGGCGCCTGCTCGCAGGAGCAGCGCGCGCTGCTGCTGCCGTGCTACCTGGCGCTGCAGCGGGAGTTCCCGCGCTCGCTTGTGGTCCCCCAGATTCTGCTCTACGTGCTGGAGGGCGCGGACTTCGAGGCGCGCGTGGCGTCGGAGCTGCGTCGCGCCGTGCGCAAGGGCGTTCCCTCCTTCTTCAACACGCTGAAGCCGCTGTGTCGCGCGCAGCCGGACAAGTTCGCGGTGGTCAAGCGCGTGGCGGCGGAGGCGATGAAGGAGGTGGAGGAGAAGGAGTCGGACCCCGTGGCGTTCGTGTGGGCGAGTCTGTTCCTCGCGCAGATGGCGGACTTCGAGCACCGCACGCAGGAGGCGCTGGCGTACCTGGAGAAGGCGATCGCGCACACGCCCACGTGCTACGACCTGTACGTGTACAAGGCGAAGGTGCTGCGTCACGCGGGCGCGCTCCTGAGCAGCGCGGAGGCCATGCGCCGGGCAAGTGCGCTGGACCTGGCGGACCGTTACATGAACACGGGGCTGACGAAGAGTCTGCTGCGCTGCGGCGCGATCGAGGAGGCGGACCGCACGGTGAGTTACTGGGTGCGTCGCGATGTGCCGAACCGCATCGAGCTGAGTCTGCTGCAGGCGTGCTGGTTCGAGGTGCCGTGCGCCGACGCGTACTTCCGCCGCGGCGACGTGCCGCACGCGTACAAGCTGTACAGCACGGTGCTGAGCCACTTCACGACGTTCGTGCAGGACCAGTTCGACTTCCACGGCTACGTGCTGCGCAAGAGCGTGCTCACGACGTACTACGACTTCTTGCACAGCATGGCACAGGTGTACCACGACCGCTACTACCGCAGGGCGGCGATCGGCGCTCTGAAGTGCCTGATCGCGCTGCACGACCACCCTTTCGACGAGGCGGCGTACAAGCAGACGCACGCGCTGACGCCCGCGCCGGTGCACAAGAAGGGCGCGGAGTTCACGGACGACAAGGACGCGGACGGGTTGGTGCTGTGCGCGAAGCAGGGTTCTCTGGACGCTGGAAACGAGGCGGTGATGGAGCTGATGCTGTACGCGAAGGAGGACGAGGAGGCGATGAAGACGGTGTTTGAGTGGGCGTCGAGGAAGGGAGACGCGAAGCGGTGCGAAGAGGCGTTGCAGAATCTGCGCGAGGCGTGCCACCGTCCGCTCGACGCTGCCTATCTGGAGGGAAAGCGAGTCGAGAAGGCGTCCGCGGACCTGACGTCGTTCCACGACCGCGTGCTTCTGGCGCGCCAGTGTCTCCGAGAGGACGCGTCGGCGGACGTGCTGGACGTCCTCACGTCGCAGTGGAGCGAGGTGAAGTGCGCGCCCATCGAGGCGTATTTCGAGGCGTACGGTTTGCTGAAGAGCGAGCGTCGTTCGGCGTTCGTTGCGTTGGTGAAGGAGCATTATCCGGGTTTCGAGGAGTTTGTGAAGGCTTGGAGTGGTTAATTGTGTTTGTTGTCAATTCGAGGGGATTAATGGTGGGAGAATTAGTGGTGGAGGAGTAATGGTGGATGATTAGTGGGAGTGGTGGGATTAATGATTTGGGATTAATGGATGGGTGTGTTTGTGGGTGGCGATAATTGTGGGGAATTGAATGGGTGGTTTTGTGTGTTTTGTAATTGTTGTTGGGTTTTCGATTGTTGTTTTTGTTTCGTTCGTTTCCTTTCTCCGTTCTCTTCTTGCCTTACTTCCCATTCTCACAATGTCGGCGCGTAACCACAACGACTGTAATGCTCACTCACAAAGCCTCTCGCTCCACTCGCAACAACACTCACCAACTCACCCCCAAAGAACGAACTACTCACCCCCAAAGAACGAACTACTCACCCCCAAAGAACAAGAAACAACACACACAACTGAAACGAACACAACTGAAACGAAAACGAACCCACAACGAATCAAAAGAGGCAGTTTCACCGAGAGAACGCGTTATTCGGGATATCTTTCTTCCTGCAAGCGCGAATTCCTCACTCAAATCGCTTCTCCTGAATTACGATGCCAGAACCAGCCAATTCGGACGTAAAGTTGAAAGGAGAAACATGGGTGCACATCATAACCCTCATCCAACTGGCAGGAGACAAGAAAGCCTCTGAAAAAGCGAAACAAAAGGAAAGGAACCTGGTTGCCACTGCCACGGATGATGTTCATTGTAAGCGACGATTCTGGAGAGGCGTCATGATCGTAGTGTTTTTCGAGCAGTTAACCGCAAGATCCGATGTGTACGAATCACCCTACTTCGTTCCCGAGCTCATCAACGTGCTCAACCAGCTGATACACTACCGAAATGTGACCTTCTTCAATCTGTTCACAACTCGTTTTCTTCCCGTGTATCTGAAGTATCTGTAACGCAGTCGCCCAGGAATCACGTGTAGCTGTTTCCTTCCGGAGTATTTGACGCAGAAGGAGATACCACAGGCACTCTCGCTGCTCTGCCTCTCCTATCCCATCCACCGGAGCGTATTGGAGACGCTGCAGCCACTCTTGATCGAGCTGTTCTACCACATCGCGTAGGCTCTTCTCCGGAGCGGTTATGTGTAGGGAGCTGGGCAAGGCCTCGTTGCAGACGGAGTATTACACCTTCTACCAGAGTTTTTGCTACCTCTACCCCGATCTCCATCTGTACCAGGCGCTGCACCACTTCCAGCTGGCGTTTACGCCGTTCAACGAGACGGCCATCGCCAGCAAGCTCAAGCCGCGCTTCATCGCGTGCTGGAACAAGTCCGATGTGGCGAAGAACCCGCCGAACGGCGAGTACGCGAGCGAGGACGACGACATCATCGCCGTGAAGGCGCAGTACAGCCTGCCCATGTCCTTCTCGAAGTGCCCGTCGAGCGGCGAGTGGCTGGACGTGCGCCCCGTGGGGAACTTCTTCTCCAGCGTGATCCACCTCCCGCGGGAGGGCGATCGGTCGGACGAGGTGGTGTGCATGTTTGAGTCAAAGAGCCAGGTGCTGTACTGGGTGTGTCCGCACTGCAGCGCGCAGAACAACAACATGACGCGCTGCACCGCGTGCAACACGGCGATCCCCGCCACAGTGGTGAGGCGCGTGGAAGAGTCGTTACGTGTAGCGCAACGAGGGACTCATCTCCATGCGCTACGTGTACCCGGGCTGCTACTTGAACCACTCCTACATCACGCAGTCGGCGGACCCCGTACGACCTCTCGCCGCCGATGAGGACTAGATGACCCCCAACGTGTACGTGCGCTACGCGCTGCCCTCCCGGACGATTGACGACTACATGCAGTGCGACCTGACGTCGCACCGCGAAGCCTTCTTCCACCTCTGCCCCCACTACTCGCTGCACGGCGTGTTCCCGCCGATGCTCTCCTCGTTCAACTCCATCATGGCGTCTCTGCTGCTGCCGCTGGTCCACACGTCCGTGGTCATCTTCTCCTCCAACCTCCTCACCGTGTCGTACGTGGGGGGCGAGTCGCCGCACCTGGAGGTGGTTCTGAACTCGGAGCGGGTCTCCAAGTTCTCGCTGCTCCTCTGCGTGGACCGGAACAGCATCGACGTGGAGGCGATGAGATGCCGCATTCCCGTGAACCCGGAGTGGATCTGCTGCATCCACTACAGCGTGTACTCGCCGCAGCAGATCATCCTGCAGATCAACTCCAACATCCTCAAGATCAAGGTGGTCCAGCCCATCGAGAACAGCGCCGAGCACATCGCCTCCGTGCGCCTGACGAACATGCCCGCGACGCCGGAGCCGTCGTGCCACCTGGGCGTGATCGGGATCTTCTACTACACGTTTTTCTCGAAGGAGAACTGGATCTCGATTCCGTACACGGGCACGCTGTTCACGATGATGGGCGGTCGCGTGATGATGGAGAACGGGCTGCACGACGAGAAGGAGCAGATTCCGAAGGGGTGTCTGCGCTGCGCGCTCGCGCTGGTGACGGACGCGGAGGCGGTGGTGACGCCGTGGAGCAGCTTCATGTTCCCGGACCAGCGCATCCAGCGGAATCGGAACGTGCACGTGTACAACGAGTTCTGCTTCTACAACTCGGTGTGCTGCTTCGACTTCTTCGTGAGCTGGGACACGCAGGAGCACAAGTGCCGTCTGGGCTACGGCGCGCGCACCGGCATTCTGTACTGGAAGACGGCGCTGCAGCCGCAGTCCTTCGCGCTGCGCTACGGTTTCTCGCTGCACGTCTCCTCGGACTCCTACTGCATCTGGTGGCTGTCCAACCAGGCCCTCCCGAGCCACCTGTACATGTCGGTGATCGGCGAGCGCATCGCCAAGTACATCCGCATGAAGACGGGGGAGGGCATCAACCTCAGCGTGGACTTCCAGCTGCCCTTCCCGGTGGCGTTCGTGATCGCGTACCGCCGCTCCGAACGGTCGATCTGCGTGCAGTACGGCTTGACGAAGACGGTGCAGGAGACCTTCGAGGACTCGAGCACGACGAAGTACTACTTGTCGCTGTGGCCCTGCGCGACGCTCTCCAGCGACTCTGGCTACGATGTGGAGATCCGGTCGAACGCGTCGGGACTCGTGCTCGCGCTGAACGGCATGCGACTGTACGCGTCCTCCGCCCTCACGCTTCCGACGGAGATGGTTGCGCAGGGCGTGATGGGCGTGACGGGCTTCATGGGTCTGGACGCCACGGTGCGCTCGTACCACATCGAGGCGGCGAGCGACCAGGAGAGCTCCATCCTAGCGTGCGCGAGCAGCGTGGTTCTGCGGGACGCGAGCACCATGACGTCGAGCGAGCACTTCTCCGTCACGCCGTGCGAGGTGAAGTACCGCCAGCACGCCGCGTATGGCAGCGAGGACCCGGAGCTGAGCAACCCCGAGGAGTTCACGGTGGAGGGCGACGTCTTCGCCCTGGACCGCACGCTGCACAACTACGCGGTGGTGGGTCGCGACCCCACGCGGTCCTTCCTGTTCTACATGGAGCTGCACGCGGACGTGCCTGCGCGAAGCTGCGTGTGCGTGTTCCGCGACCTGAACTGCTCGGTGAAGCGGGTGAAGCAGCGCAAGGACAGCATCCGCTCGTGCTTCGTGAACAACCGCCTCTCCGCCTTCGAGAAGAACAGTAGCGGACTGGTGAACAGCAACAACACGTGCTTCCAGAACAGCACGCTCCAGCTGCTCTTCCACTCGGACGCGCTGAAGCGCTCGATCCTCTCCTTCTACCAGGACTACGCGAAGTCGCCGTGCGACAAGAGCACGGACGATTTCGTCTGCATGAGGGAGCTGGTGATGATGATGACGCGTCTGCAGGTGTCGATTCGCTCGGTGGAGTTCAACAACGTGATGCTGGCGCTGGCGAAGCGCTTCGAGATCGGGTACCAGCACGTGGGGACGGGGGAGCGGCGTGAGTCGTAGGACATGTGCGAGTTTCTGGATTACCTGCTGAATTGCGTGGACAACTGCTACCAGGTGCTGAAGAAGGAGGAGCCCTCGCGTCGGAACCCGATCCGCCTGATCCAGGGCAAGCAGAGGAAGACGCGGAGCTGCGCGTGCGGACAGACGCGCGAGAGCGTGGAGGAGGGCGCGAAGGAGGCGCGCGAGAGCGTGTTCCAGTACTCGTACATCAACTTGACCTCCTTGCTGTGTCCCGTGACGGACATCTCCTTTGAGGTGTGCGAGTCCTACGTGCGCGTTGAATCGCCTCGTGACGCGTAGACGCCCAAGCCGAAGCCCAACGTCACCTACCTGTACGTGTTCGACTACCGCGAGAAGGGCGTGTTCATGGCGGTCGAGCGCGACCCGTCCAAGACGCCCTTCTCGGACGTGATGATGAGCGATTCGAGTGGGGAACGGGCGTGGTGCTCACGCGTAGAGAAGGCGCCGCGCGCGTACTCCAGCCTCAAGTCGTTCCACTCCTTCTCGTCGATGTACCTCTACTCCAAGCTGTACGTCGGCTGCTTCGGCTACACGGGCGCGGAGAAGGGGAAGGAGAGGGAGAACGACAACATGCTGGTGGTGGACGTCATTGTCCGCGAGGCGACGAGCACCATGTCGCGCATCGCGGAGACGAGCAACGGCTTCATCGTGACGGTGGGAACGTTCACAGTGGAGGAGGTGGAGTACGAGCTGTCGGTCAAGTGCGTCGACTTCTCCACGCTCCTCGAGGCGGAGGACTCGCACATCCTCACCTTCACGAAGACGGGCAACCGCACCGCGCAGCTTCCCATGCGTCTGGACACGCCCTACTCGTTCCTCGCGCAGCTGACCAGTCCGAACAACGTCACGTGCACGGCGGCGAACGGCGAGGCGCCGACGACGCGGTGCTACACGCTGTACTCGGGAGAGGTGATGGGCGCCGTCTCCAAGCAGAAGCCGACGCTGCTGATCGACGATGAGGACCACAAGGAGCGGATCGCCTTCTACATCGGGAACTCGCTGGCTGCGCGTGTGGAGATCGAGCGGGAGAAGCTGCCGTGCTGCACGGGCATTTGCGAGCTGATGGTCGGCGGGAAGCGGACGCGCCAGGGCGTGGTGTCCATGACGCCGGCGGCCATCACGATCTACAACGAGATCGACATGCGCGTGTATTCCTACGTGTGCACCATCGACACGGGCGTCCCGACCTCGCTGGAGTACGAGGGAGAGCACTTCACGCTGGTAGGAGTGGCGGGCTGGCTATAGCGTAGGTGTCTGCGGAGCAGACGCCGTCGGCGCCGTATCGCCACATGATGGACTACACGTTCATGTGAGAGCGCGGAAGGAGCGTGAGGCGTAGGTGCGGGGACCAGATGCTGCAGCTGGTGGTCGCCGATCTGGACCCGTCCTGCTTCGTCCAGAGGGCGCACTACTTCCACACGACGGACGCGAAGGTGCCGGCGGTGGAGGCGTACTACCTGACGAATATCCTTTCCGCGGGCGGTGAGAAGTCCTTCACGACAGGCGAGTCCAAGTCCATTCTGTTCGTGCCGGGGTGCGCGTCGTTCAACGGCTGCTACTATAACCTGGACCAGTCGGACCCGCAGATCCACATCCTCTACTCGGGCACGCGGTACTGGGTAGGAGAGAGGGCGGCGTGTGAGGCGTAGTCGCAGAAGAGCCGCCTGAACACGAACGAGGTCGTCGGCATCCTCTACTCGGGCTTCACGCTGACGTACGCGGTGTACGCTCCGGGTGCGTGAGAGGCGTGTGGGTGACGTGTAGTGGTGCGCGTGCTCTCCGTCGCATCGATGCTGCCCGCGTCGCTCGGCATCCAGGACAAGGAGAGCGAGGAGACGTGCGACGTGTGCCACACCCCCGTGTGCGTGCGAGACCGGATCGTGGAGTACCCCGAGTACCTGCCCGTCTCCATCTGCCGCACCTTCTTCGAGAAGAACTACGCGATGGTGAAGGACTGCACCAACATCGTGATCGACCCGATCGTGACGGTCCAGTCTGTGCGGATTGCGCGCTGCCCTCACGCGTAGGAGTCCTACGCGCTGTACGCCATCGTGGTGCACGTGGGCTGCTCCTTCGACAGCGGTCACTACGTCGCGTACTGCCGCCACTCGGACGACGGGAACAACACGTCGCCGGAGAACGCGGAGAACCAGTGGAACCTGTTCAACGACGACATCGTGTATCCGCGCACGTGGGCGGAGGTGGCGATGGAGATCTACAGCTACGGCACCTGCCCGTACTTGGCGGTGTACCGCCGGTTGCGTTTGCTGCCGGCGTCGTCGAGCTCGTCTCTGCTTCCGAGCTACCTGGGCGAGTCGCCGTCGATCAACGAGTACGACATGGGTTTTGTGGAAAGAGTGGAAGAATCCAATGATCAGCTGCTACGCGAAATCGAGACGGGGTCCTTCCTCCTGAAGAGCTCGCGCGCGAAACTGGTGAATAGTTAATGTACTGCTGTTTGTTCTAGAACGGATTGGGGTGTACGAAGGGGCGGCGATAACCGCGGTTATTACAAAACACCCTTGACTCTTTCTCACGATTTAATCCACGAGCCCTTGTGGGAATGCTAGAATCGCAGATCGTTTCTTTGGCTAATAAGTTCCTGTCGAAGTTCCTGCTGGAAATCAACCCTCAAGATCTATCTCTATCTATCTTCCGAGGGGAGGTTTCCTTGCACAACGTGGTACGTTCCGTCGAAGTGTGGTGTTATCGTTAGCGAATCAATACGGCTTTTCTAAATGACATGAATCTTCCTTTGTTGGTGAAAGAGGTCTATGTCGGGAGCCTGTTGATCAGAGTACGTCCTGTGGGTGGGTTTGACGGCTAGTTCCCTTGGAGAACCCTGAACAAGGAACCCATATCTGTGAGTATTGACGACGTTTACGTCATTGTGACCCCGCTCCCTCCAGCCGACGCGTCGGAGAAGGAGAGTACTCCTGTCGTTGAGGAGGTGAAGGAGAGTACTCCCGTGATTGAGGAGGTGAAGGAGACTCCCAAGGAGGAAGCTCCGAAGGAGGAGGCTGCGACGGAGAGCAAGGCTGTGGACGATGGCGGAATCATGGATCTATCTGGTGCCTTTGATCTGGCGACCGTGTTGACGAACAACTTTGAGTTTTCGATGCGCCGTTTGCACGTGCGCGTGGAGGGAAATCCCGCTTCCCCCATTCCCCTGTTCTCGCTGGGTATTGCGATCGATGAGATGAAACTGGACACCATCGACCCCACTGAGAAGGTTTCTGAAAGCAACCTTAGAAAGAGCTTCCGTATGGACGGCTTTTCTCTCTACTGGTGCATCAATGATAAAGTGCTGATTGCCGAGGCTTCTCCCGAGGTGCGCATTGCGGGCATGCGCGGCTTCTTCGGCGGCAAGGAGGCGAGTCCGATCGCGTACGACAAGAACGACCGTCTGCTGGACGACCTCCACATGCACGTACAGATCGTCGGCGACTTGCGCAAGATCGAGGACCGCATGCGCAGCGAGGAGGAGTGCATGGCGCTGATGAAGAAGGACTGCAAGGTGGACGAGTCCAATCCGGTGGACGCGCTGGTGGTGGCGCGCCTTCAGAAGCTGGACCGCAAGGACCTGAGCATGACGCGTCGGGAGTACGCGCAGCACCTGCGCAACCAGCTGAAGGAGGAGGACGAGGACTACAAGGTGGTGATGGGTCTGCGTGCGCGCGAGCTGGCGGAGTGCTACTGGGAGTATGCGAAGACGCCGCTGCCGATGCTGCGCGTGGAGGTGGTGATCGAGAAGGTGGACCTGGAGATCGAGAAGAGCCAGTACGAGAACATCATCTGCTTCGCCAACGACTTCCTCAACTCGCTGCCCAAGAGCGACGCGCCCGCCGTCGAGGACAAGCCGGCCGAGCAGGCTGAGCAGACTGAGCAGGCTGTGCAGGCCGAGCAAGCTGAGCAAGCGACTCCGAAGCCCGAGGCAGAGGCGGCGGAAGTGGTTCCTCACTACACGTTCGGCGTGGTTCCGTTCGTGCTCGTGGTGGCGAACTACCTGCTTACCTCGTACGTGCCCTTCTGCGGCTTGGTCGTGTTCCTGTTTGCTTTCCCCGTGCTGCTGTTCAAGCACTTCTTCCAGGCGCTGCTGATGCTGCTGACGCTCGGCGGCGTGGTGGGGTACGCGTGGTGGCGCTGCCAGCAGCGGAACAAGAAGGACAACGAGCGCGTGGACGTGGCGGTGCACCAGCGCGACAACCTCGTGGAGGCGGGCGTGCTGCTGAACGCCTTCGAGCTGCGCCTGAACAACGACATGGTGCCGAACCGCGACGTGGAGCACATCATGGCGCTGTGCATGAACGAGATGGGCGTGTCGGCGAACGTGACGAAGGCGAGCATCGGCGTGGAGCTGCTGATCCGCGACGTGCACATCGTGGACCAGGTCGCCTCGGAGCTGCAGCAGCGCGAGCGCTACATGATGTGCGTGTGCGACGTCGACGAGAGCGGCTGTCCCACGCACGTGATCCCCACGCCGCTGCTGCAGGCGAGCGTGAAGCTGATCCCCGCCTCCTCGCCGCTCAGCGCCCTGAGCAAGCAGGACATCGGCGTTGCCGTGAACCTGGGTCAGGTGAACGTGGTGCTGAGTCGCGTGCTGGTGTACTCGGTGCTGCGCTTCGTGGCGCCGTCCAAGAGCGTGAAGGAGCTGCTGAGGAAGGCTGCGGAGAAGGCGGACGAGACGACGAAGCAGCTGAAGGAGATGTCGGACGCGATGGTGACGGCGCCGCCGAAGCCGATTCCCGCGGACTGGGAGCGCAAGAGCGTGGTGGTGACGCTGCACATGGTGGGCGCCGCCATCATGCTGGACAGCGAGGAGGACGGACTGGTGATGTCGGCGGGCGTGAGCGGCATCAAGGGCGAGGTGGCGATCTGCGCCGCGAAGCTGTCCGCGTACTTCAACATCCACGACGCGTGCGTGAACGACCTGACGAAGGGCTGCGGCCTGTACCGCGGCGTGGTGGCGATCCGCCACGGCGAGATCGACGACTCGGCGAGCAACGACTTCCTCGACGCGGGCGTGACGCTCTACAACGACGACCGCTGGCCGCGCTACCCCGGCTTCTCGCTGGAGGCGAAGTGCAGCATCGGCGCGCCCGTGCTGACGGTGCGCATGCGCTTCATCCAGGAGGTGCTGAACTACGTGATGAACGGTCCGCTGATGGAGGGCATCCAGCTGCTGTCCGCCGCCGACGACGCGCTGACGGCCTCGGGCAACCTGCCGGAGATCGAGGAGGCTGCGAGCGAGCCGCAGGCGGAGACGCAGATCATGGAGAACATCGTGGAGACGGCGAAGACCATCGGTATGCAGTACATCGTGACGAACGCGGAGGGCGAGGACCACGTGGCGAACATCATCCAGAACCTGGAGGGCGTCGCTGCCAACCTGAAGCGCCGCTTCATCGTCCCGAACCCGCACGACGACATCGTGCCCACGGAGATCCCGAAGATCGACGTGGTGATCGCGAACACGCTGCTGCAGATCCCTCGCTCGTCCACGTCGGCGGACCTGCTCGCGTGCCGTCTCGGTCGCATCACGATCCGCAACAGCGCGCCCGAGCTGGTGAACCCGGACGGTCTGGAGGTGAACAAGGACAGTGTCGTGTACACGCTGAACTGCATCGCGCTGAACGTGTCGGGCGTGACACTCTACAGCACGGTGAGCGGCGTGACGCAGAGCATCATGGGCTCGATCGACATGTCGCTGACGGTGATCGCCGCCGTGAAGATCGAGGCCGCCATCTACCTGAGCCGCATCGTGCTGGCGCTGTCCGAGGGACAGGTGCTGACGCTGATCCACCTGCTGACGGAGAACCTCAACGAGAAGGCGCTGGTGATGAAGCCCGCGGAGGCGAAGCCCGCGCCGAAGAAGGAGGAGCCGAAGAAGGAGGAGCCGAACCGCGGCAGCAACATCGCGGTGCGCGCCAGCCACCGCCTGTCCAGCCAGATCCAGGAGGCGAAGGAGGAGGCCAAGCTGGAGGAGGCCAAGCTGGAGGACATCGAGGAGAACGAGGAGGAGGAGTTCTCCTTCCTGCCGCGCAACGACAGCTCCGCCTCGCTGTCGTCGTTGTCGCCGATGGAGCTCACGGACTCGGTCGTCCTGGAGGAGGAGAAGCCTCCCGTGGAGCACAACGGCTCCTTCGCGGACCGCATTCACGTGAACCTGCTGTTCGACGGTATCACGGTGGAGCTGTTCCGCGAGAACCACGGCTACGAGGGTCTGCAGTCGTCGAGCGCGATGTACAAGAAGGTGGGCGCGGTGGAGGGCAGTCTCGCGGCGATTTCGATGAACGAGCTGACCATCGGCGCGTACTACCACAACATGGACATCTCGGCGTCCATCTCGCTGTCGACGATTCTGGTTCGCGACAGCCGCCCGGAGTCGCCGATCGCTCCCCACTTCCGCAACCTGGTGCAGATCGGTGAGGAGAACAAGCCGGCGTTCAGCGTGATCGTCGCCCTGCAGCAGAAGACGCTGGGCGACCTCCACGGAGTGATCATGAACAGCGACCACAAGGTGAACGAGCCCGTCTTCGACGTGGAGACGTCGCTGTTCATCGGTCAGGTTGCCCTGCTGCCGTCGCCGTGGATCTTCGTGATGCTGGACTGGGCCTCGGCCGTGGGCGGAAAGGTGGGCGCTGCCTTCACGGAAGCGACGAAGAGTTTGGAGAGCGAGGAAGAAGTCAAGGAGGAAGTCAAGGAGGAGAAGGAGGAAGTCAAGGAGGAGAAGAGCGAGGAAGTCAAGGAGGAGAAGGAGAAGGAAGAAAAGGAGGAAGAGAAGAAGCCCGCGGCTCTCATTCCCAACGTCGTCGTGAAGATGCACATGGAGCGCATGGCGATGTACGTGGTGGAGAACTGCTGCGACGCGGCTAGCCCGGTCTTCCTGTGCTGCTTCGGCGTGGAGCTGAACACCCACGTGTCGCCCTTCTTGGACATCGCGTTGGGCATGAGCGTGAACAACACGCGCGCGGCGCGCTCGACGGCGGACCTGCGCCTGCTGCCGACGGACATGCGCGACGCGCTCTACCCCTTCACGCTGCGCGTGGACGTGTCGCTGACGGAGCAGCTGAAGAAGGTGCGCGCTCGCGTGCATGCGGTGGACATCGTGATGCGTCTGGGCATTCTGGACGCCAAGCTGGTGCTGAACGCCATCACCAACCTGCTGCCTGCCGCGACGGAGGAAGTCAAGGAGAAGGTGAAGGACAACGTCAAGGAGGAAGTGAAGGACAAGATGACGAAGGAGGATGAGGAGGTCAAGGAAGAAGTGGTCGAGGTGAAGAAGGAGGAATCTGTGGAACCCGCAGAGCCCGCGATGTACATCGAGGCCAACGTCGTGTTCGAGAAGATCGCGTTCATTCTGGTGAACGACGCGAAGGCGTTCGAGCTGCCGGTGCTGCAGTTCAACATCAACCAGGTGAAGGTGGACGCCGCCATGGGCGCCAACCTCTACTGCCACGTGCTGTGCGCGTTCTCGAGCGACTACTACAAGTCGAGCCAGGCGCTGTGGGAGCCGTTCATGGAGTCGTGGTCGATGAACATCCACGTGAAGCAGATCAAGAACAAGAGCGAGAAGGACCCGTACATGCCGCAGGACGCGACGAGCCAGGAGAAGGACAGCGACGCGATGCAGGTGGTGATCGACGCGCCGCGCATGCTGCAGATGAACCTCACGGCCACGCTGCTCTCCGCGCTGGTGGAGACGCTGAGCGACTTCATGAACTGTCTGGGCGGCAAGCGGGAGCAGACCGACGGCTTCTTCGTGATGGTGCAGAACTCGACGGGCTTCGGCATGACGTACCGCATCGAGAAGGACGGCGGCATCAACGAGATGATGATGCTGCTGGAGAGCCACGCCACCGAGGAGCTGGCGCAGGACCACGTGGTGTACGCGGGCGTGTGCGACGTGGTGGACTCGTACAGAACGCGCTCTCGCTGGCTGGAGTACCACTCGTGCGCCCCGCACCTGCGCCTCTACTCCCAGGTGCCGCTGCTGTGCGAGGAGAGCAGCGCCGTGCTGAGCACGAACACGATGGAGACGAGCGACGCCACGTGCGGCCACATCTTCCCGATCGTGTCCACGCTGAAGCACGCGCACATGACGTACTACCTCGAGCAGTTCAACGACCACATGCGCGACCGCCTGGTGGAGCGCTTCGACGAGATCCAGAAGGACGCGCAGACGCCGCGCGACCTGGAGAAGCTGAAGGAGACGATCAAGCAGTCCTACGCGCAGCGCTGGGTGACGGTGCCGAAGGAGGGCGTGGTGTCCACGATGCCCGCCCACCCGTCGCTGGCGCTCCTCTTCCTGAAGCAGAACTACCGCAAGATCCCCGACCGCCGCGTCATGCTGAGCGTGGGCGGCTTCGAGCCGATTCCGTGCGAGGTGGACCGCGAGCGCACGGTGTTCGTGCAGCTGCAGCACAAGGACGGCACGGTGTACGACGCGCTGCTGGTGAACGGCATCAAGAACGGCCGCAAGGTGATCGACATCGTGTCCCCGGTGTCGGTGGAGAACGTGTCGTCGAACACGGTGAGCGTGGAGTTCGTGAACGGCAAGAACGAGGAGGAGAAGAGCGCGTACACGCTGAAGCACCGCATGCACGAGGCGTGTCCGCTGAAGTGGTGCAAGGACGCCTCGATCGTGATTCGCTGCGAGGGTCACGAGGGCCAGGGCGTGATGAAGGTGGAGGACATCCAGAACGAGACGCTGGCGTCGTACCTGAACGTGGGCACGGAGGAGGAGCCCTTCTTCATGCGCGTGATGATCCACAAGGACACGGTGTACGACATCTACAACAAGCAGTCGGTGGACTCCTTCCGCGTGACGCTGGCGCCCGTGATGATGATCATGAACCTGCTGCCGATGCCGATGCAGTACTGCATCTGGCAGGGCGAGGAGCAGCTGGACGAGGAGACGATCGAGGAGGGCGAGGAGGTCAAGTGCTTCGACGTGGCGCTGGTGGGGAAGGAGCAGGAGGACGAGACGGTGCGCGTGTCGATCATGCCGGACGGCTGCCCGTACTTCACGACGCCCGCGGAGTCGATCATCCCGTGGTCGCTGGAGAAGCGCCAGTCGGTGGCGATCAGGGACGTGATGGGCCGCAAGGTGCGTCTGAGCTACAAGGCGATCGCGGACATGAACGGCACGATCAGCATCCAGGTGTACTGCGACTTCTGGCTGCTGAACCGCACGGGCGAGGAGGTGTTCATCCAGGAGAAGGGCGCGAAGAACACGGACCCGGTGGTGCTCCCGGCGGTGAAGTGTCCGATCGTGAAGCTGAGCTCGTTCAAGTTCGACAAGAAGGAGCGCGTGCAGCCGGTGCTGTTCTCGTTCTCAGACCCGGACAGCCGCAGCCGCGCGATGCTGCTGCGCACGGCGCACTCGAAGTGGTGCAACGACGGCGTGACGATCGACGCGCTGGGCTCGAGCACGCGTTTCTGCCTCCCCGAGAAGAAGGACGAGGCGAGCGACGGGAAGAAGCGCGTGTTCGGCGTGAACGTGGTGCCGGCGCCGTCGATGTTCGCGAACACGTACGTGGTGACGATCACGCCGGGTCTGTTCATCTCGAACCACACGAAGGACGAGCTGGCGCTGCGCCTGGGAACGAAGGAGACGAGCCCGGTGACGCGCGTGGGCGCGGGCGAGACGATCGCGTACCACTGTCCGACGGTGGTGGACAAGATCCAGCTGGGCGTGCAGATCGACGCGCTGGCGACGGAGTGGACGGAGCCGTTCGACGTGACGAAGGAAGAGCAGGACGAGATGCTGGTGTTCAAGGGCGAGAGCGAGAAGGAGAAGGTGCTGCGCATGCGCGCGGCGATGAACGGCGCGCAGCGCGAGGTGGTGTTCGACTACGCGGACGCGTTCAACACGTTCCTGTTCAAGCAGCAGATGGAGAAAAAGAAGTCGTTCCTGCAGGTGGGCAAGAAGGAGGAGGTGAACATCGCGTCGCTGCTGGAGGAGTGTGACGAGAACAAGGAGAAGAAGGAGGGCAAGGAGACGGTGAACGTGAACGTGAACTTCGGCGGCGTGGGCATCAGCCTCGTGGACCAGAAGCCGCAGGAGATCATGTACGTGTGCGTGGACGACTTCAAGTGCCAATTCATCCTCTGCGATGACGGCAAGATCGCGCTGGGCGCCACGCTGATGAAGTGCCAGATCGACAGCGGCGTCCCCGGCTCAAAGTACCCCGTGTTCTTCGGGTCGACGGAGGCGGGCGAGCCGAACCCCGAGTACGACGAGGAGCACCCCGACGGCGAGCTGCCGTACAAGCCGTTCTTCCAGCTGTCGCTGTCGATGCCGTCGCACCCGTCGATCCTGTTCCTGGAGTACCTGGGCGTGTGCATGCAGCCGATGATGTGCGCCATCGACTCGGGCACGCTGGTGGGTCTGATCGGCGTGGTGAGCGAGCTGTCGATCCACGTGGAGGACGTGCAGCAGGCGAAGGGCAGCGAGGTGCTGGAGCGCAGCGTGCTGTTCACGTCGGCGAACACGGTGTCGGACATCGTAGGCAAGTCCTACATCCTGGCGGACAACTTCATCATGCAGCCCATCATCATCAAGTTCAGCTACCACAACGACCCGTCGGCGCCGCTGTCGGCCTCGCTGCTGCCGCAGAACCCTCGCCTGATGCCGCTGTTCTCGGTGTTCAACACCATCACGAACCTGGTGGGCAACCTGGACAACGCGACGATCAACCTGCGCTCGCTGCTGCTCACCAACTACTACACGGACGTGGTGGCGTTCGCGAAGAAGGTGGCGACGTTCTACGCGCTGGAGGTGATGAACAAGTTCTACCTGCTGGTGGGCTCCTTCAACGTCATCGGCAACCCCACGGAGCTGGTGGGCAACGTGGCGGACGGCGTGAAGGCCTTCTTCATGGAGCCCGTGCAGGGACTGATGAAGGGCCCCGGCGCCTTCGTGGGCGGTCTGGGCAAGGGCACGACGCAGCTGGTGTCGAAGACGGCGTTCGGCCTGCTGAACTCGGTGAGCAAGATCACGAGCACGGTGGGCGACGGCGTGGCTGCGATGGCGATGAGCGACTCCTACCAGGCGGACCGCGCGGCGGGCAAGTCGAATCTGGTGCACGGCGTGTGGAGCGGCGTGACGGGCGTGTTCACGGAGACCAGCCAGGGCTTCAAGGAGAAGGGCGTGATCGGCGCCGTGACGGGTCTGGGCAAGGGCGTGATCGGCGCGGGCGCGAAGACGGTGACGGGCGCGATCGATTCGGTGACGCACGTGGTGAACGGCGTGAAGGACGTGACGCACAAGGAGAAGACGCTGGACCCGATCCGCTCGCCTCGCTACATCCCTCTGGACAACGTGCTGGAGTCGTACAACGCGCACCTGTCGGACGGCATTGCGCTGCTGCAGATGGCGAACCGCGGCTCCGGCATCCACCTGGAGCCGAAGGAGCGCTACGTGATCCACTGCACGGTGGACAACGGAACGAACTGCCTGATCCTGACGACGCGCCAGTTCATCCTGGTCACGCCGCGCGGCAAGCTGCTGGGCGTGGCGTCGTTCGGCGCGCTGGAGTACAAGCGCAACGGTCAGGAGCTGGAGGTGATTCCCACGCGCGGCAAGTCGCAGAAGCAGCTGGTGCGCGCGATGGACAGCGCGGTGAACCAGCTGACGTCGCACGTGGACGGCGAGCTGCGTCTGAAGCAGTGCTCGCTGCTGATCGAGTCGGAGAAGCTGTGCAGCGAGATCGAGGCGTACTGTCTGGGCGTGCGGTCGATGACGATGGACGAGATCGCCGACGCGGTGCGACGCATGATGCCGCTGATTCACGCGGAGGCGAGCGGAGAGGAGGAAGAGCCGGAGGAGACGAAGCGCGCGGTTCCCGTGCTGGAGGAGCTGGGTCTGAAGAGTCTGCGCTACGAGAGCAAGAAGCGCGTGAGCTGCAAGGAGAACGGCATCGCGACGAAGGAGGTGACGCAGTACAAGGTGGAGGTGACGAGCACGGGCGACCAGGCTGCGGTGTGGTACGTGTACATCCGCTACAACGACTTGGAGTGGGCGTGAGGGCAGTGGGTGATGTGTAGTGACCTGTTCAAGGAGCTGAAGAAGAAGTGCAACAAGGAGGACATGAAGAACCTCCACCTCACGTCGCAGAGACTGAAGCTGTTCAAGACGAAGAACCAGAGAGAGGAGGCGGTGCGCAGATTCATCGGAGTGCTGTCGTCGAGCGAGAATCTGCTGGAGCAGCCCGAGGTGATGGAGTTCATGAAGAAGAACGCCTTCGGCGTGCACTGGATAAACGAGATGCTGGAGGAGACTCCGGAGCAGGAGGAGGAGACGATTGACGAGGAGTAATGTGGTGTGTTTGTTTCACAGTGATGCGCTTGTTTCGTGGATGAGGTCGTGCACTTGTCTCGTGGATGAAGTCGTGTGCTAGTTTCACGGTCCTAGTGATGCGCTTGTTTTACAGTCACAGTGGTGCGCTAGTTTCACGGTCAACGCGGTGTTTTGCAATCAATGGAGGGGGTGTTGATTCCACGCAGTGAGAGTAGACCCGAGGACGCCATCAAGGGGTTCCGATTTGATTTCTCTGCCTATTATTGACCCCGCATTCCATTTCATGGCTGCTGTCGCTGAAATCAAGCTTTTCGGAAAGTGGTACGTCCCTTGTTCACCGTTTCTTCGTGAATGGCGTCTTCCTTCCCGTTGTCAGTGTACTAACTCGCTGTAGGACCTTCGCCGATGTCGAAGTCACTGATCTCGCTCTGAAGGTTTGTTTTGGCCTAAAATAACCTCACCGTTCAGGATCACCTCGCTGTGGCTCCTAAGAACGCCACCTATCTTCCGCACACTGCCGGAAGATACCAGCTCAAGAGATTCCGCAAGGGTCAGGTGGGTCGTTGCGTGGTTGGCTCATTTCGTAGTGCCCTCTTGTGGAGCGCCTCACGAACTGCCTCATGTTCCACGGCCGCAACACGGGTAAGAAGCTGAACGCGATGAAGATCGTCGAGCAGGCTTTCGACATCATCAACCTGATGACCGACAAGAACCCCCTGCAGGTGCTGGTGGAGGCCGTGTCCAACGCTGGTCCTCGTGAAGACTCCACCCGTATCGGTACCTCGGGTGTGGTGCGTCGTCAGGCTGTCGATGTGTCTCCCTTCCGTCGTGTGAGCTTCGCCCTCACGCTGATTACTCAGGGAGTTGGTTTGATCTGAATGAATGACGGGTAGGCTCGCGAAGCCGCGTTCCGCAACATCAAGACGATGGCTGAGTGCTTGGCTGATGAGATCATGAACGCCGCGAAGGGTTCTTCCAACAGCTATGCCATTAAGAAGAAGGACGAGATCGAGCGTGTGGCGAAGGCGAACCGATAATTGTGTATCTATGTTATGGCTGAATTGTGTTGGGTTTTGTGTGTTTGTTGGGAATACGAATAACCGACTGGCTGCAATCAGTTAGAAAAGAATCTGTTCGATTGATCCTATTCATTCTGGGGTGAACTCTTGATGAGTAGGAATCAAGAAGAAGAGAGTAAGAATCGCTATCAGGGCATACTCGTTGAGAAGCCAGATGAGAGCCATCAGTACTGGATAAGCAAGGAAACACGAATGAGGGGTGCCGTTCAATGGTGTCGATATGTTATTATCGAAGGAGAAGACTTCTGTCTGAAAAAGGAAGAGAATGGGTCTTCAGAGAATGGATTTGTCACGTATGAATACGACAGCGATACAAAGCTTGGATTATCGGGTAGTGGTAGAAGGGCTCCCGAATCCGATATGGGCGATCGTGGTTGTGTAGAAATTGAATGGATTGACAGTGACGTGTGTGTAAAAGGAGAGGGGAGCTATTCTAGAAGGATGGGGAATCTCGAGTTTGCTCCGTGTACTATCACTATGGTAGGAAGTAATCGTGAGTACAGAGGTCCACTTGACAAAGATCTGGAGCCAAATGGTCATGGTATCGTCACTGTCACTGATGGTAGGAGTAGTAAAAGGGTTAGTAGTATGTGAAAGGAGGATGATGCATAGGTTATTGGTGACTGGGAGAATGGGAAGATTGTCACTCTCTACAAGCAGCTTGCTGGTGTTGTGTATGCGAAGATTACCGTAGAAGGAAATGATATGTTTCGAAGGTGGACCGACTACAAGTCAGTAGGAATCCAGAAAGAAAAGAGCTACGAGGTCGTTTACAAGTATACGAATAATGTAATCTACAAAGGGAGAATAGAGGGGGACTGCTTTGCTGGTGGAACGATAGAACACGTGAAGAGTGTGTCCTTCGACGAGATCAAGCCGTTGATCGTGGTCTGGTGTCGTCAGAAGACCAGTAGTGGTGAAGAATGGGTCGTGTTCCACGACAAGAGCCTTGATCGTATCGAGATTTACAAAGACCAATGGGTTTGGAGGGGAAGCGAGTACATAACCTATGTGAAGGGCGGGGTTAATCGGAGGAAACTGAGAGAAGGCTTGATGGGGAAGAGTTACGAGGATGGCGTTGAGTGTGTCGAGGATCTGCTGAAAGACGCCGACTGGTTCTGTGAAGAGACTGACGGGGGCAGGCTGTATAAGTACCACTATAAGGACGTTGAGACGGAAATGAAAGACGGGGTGTGGAAGGTGAAGCAGACGATTGACGACGAAACCTACGATGGTGCTGCGAAGCCGGTCAAAGAGGGTGAGGGGTTTGTCTTCGTCAAGGAAGGTCAGGGGACATGGAGGAAGAAAGACTCGACCTGGACTGGCACATGGGAAGATGGTCAGTTTGTCGAGGGCCGTGTGGTATTCAAAGGACAAGATCTCACAGTCCAGAACGTCCACAGGAAAGGAGAGTGTTTTGAGGGGGAGATGGACATGGGAGACGACATCGCGTACCGAATCCGCTTCACCGCCAAGCTGGAAATCAAGCGACGCTGGTTCTTGAAGGGTGGCGAGTGCTTCATGAAGTACAAGGACGACGACAACCCGAATTGTTTTTCGTTTGTGTACTGCTCCGACGGCCTGCGTTACGAGGGGAAGGTGAAGAAGGGGAACTACACGTGCAAGAATCTGCCTGCAGTGATCAACGAGGGCGACGTGTACCAGATTGAAGACGGAGTGAAGGTGTACCAGGGCGACCTTCTCTTGGTTGACGAGTGTTTCCGAGAGTGGCAGAGGGAGACGAGCCGAGTGCTCAGCAAAAAGAGAAACAGTAACAGTCTGTCGTACTTGAAGTGGTACGGTGTGATGATGACATGGCATATCAACCCAAATACCAACAAAGAGACGACGATCAAAGACGCCAGAGAGATCACAGGCAGCAAGGAGATCAAAGACGCCAGAGAGATCAAAGACGGAAAATGGGTGTATCTTCCTGACGGCTACGGAGAGTACTTTATGAAGGGTAGCGAGAGGACATTGTACATGTATGGCTTCACCAAGAAGGAATTACTGGGCCAGTTTCAGGAGGACATGCACAAGACGTGGATGCTGACAGAAATGTCCATGGACCAGAATAGCAGGGAGTTGACGGTGAGGGATCTGGATGGGCGGTTGGTGTTCAAAGGGATACGAGATTACAACTACAAGCCGGAGAGTGGAGAAGTGCACATGTGGCTGGAGGGCAGGGATAATGTGATCAGGGACTACGATGAAAAGAAAAAGGATAAAGTGTACGAAGTGTACGAGGTGGAAAGCGACAAGAAGGTGTATGCTGGTCAAATGAACATCGTGTTTGAAGAATCGAAGTATGTCGTGGAGTGCTCGGGATTGGGGACACGATATAATGACGATAATTCGACCACTTCCGGCATCTTCCGTGGACTCAATTACATCGAAACAGGAGAAAACAGGAACAAGAGAGGGAACTGGACGAAACGAGGTCGCTTTGACGCTGACATGTTTACTGGGATAGCGAAGCAGAAGAGTGGAATAATGGTGTATTTCAAAGGACATGAAATGTGGAAGCTAAAGCAGGAGGATGGTGTGTTCAAGAAGCAGGAGTTGAAGAATGGGAGTCTTTACAATAGCGACGAGCGCATCTACTGTTTTCGAGGAATTGACGAGGATGGGAGAGTGGTGGAGAAGACCGTTGTTCTGGGCCAGAAGGACACGATCGAGTTCAAGGAGAACGGGGTCGTCATCACGCGTCAGGGTCTGGAGAAGCCTGAGGAGTACTTCTTGAGACAGGTGAAGAAGACGTTCTCACCTCACCGAATGAGGCGTTATCGTGAGGAGGAGAAGAAGGAAGAGAAGGAAGAAAAGAAGGAAGAGAAGAAGGAGGAAGAAGAAGAAGAAGAAATGACAGGCTCTGTGGACTACGAGGCGCATCCGGAACTGAGCGAGACCCCAAAAGAGAAGAGGATGAACCAGATCGAAACAAGTCCACGGAAAGAGGAAGAGGTGCATTGGGAGACTCCAGAACCGCAGTACTCCATCACTTCCCGAGAGAAGATCCCAGCTCTTATCGAGGAGAGAGGGAGGGAGGTGAATAAGGTCCTGAGTACTGTTGCCGGGGATCTGAGAAAGATGTTATTCGGACAGGGAGTGGATGATGACAGGTTGAGGGCGTGCAGGGAGCAATTGGATGGAATAGAGGACCAGGTGAAGGTGTTCGTCATTGAAGAGTACAGTCTGTTGGATGACATCATTTCCAATTACGAGGAGAAGAAGCCGCTTAGCGATGAGGTCGTTGACAGGTTTGTCACGCACTTCTTATCATATACTGTTTGCTGAAACAAAGCCACAACAACACAGAGGGGTACTCGCGCCCATTCAGCTCACACTCCTCGCGTATCCTGTCATGGAAGCGCTCGTTCACGCAGCTCTTCACCTTGATGTCGTAACTCCAGTCCACCTTCGTCATCGCCTGCGTCAAGAACACCTCGGGGTCAAACACGTACTCCTCCGCCGCGGCTGGCTTCTTCTTCAAGTAGTAGAACGAGAACTTCACTTTCCACGCGGTTTTCACTACCACTCAGGGGACTGCAACGACATTACCTTGCTCGGTCTGAAGCGAGGGCGGATACACCGCGGGAATGCTGAAGGAATAGGGGTACTTCTTGATGTGTTTCGTGATGACGGAGATGGTGCTGATTAAGTCCGACTTGACGATCTTGTCGTGGAGATAGGGCGAATACTCTTCGTAATACAGGGAAATCACCATCTGACAGTAATTCCGCTCATTCTCGACATACTTGCTCGCAGGGAATCTGGGTGTCCGAGAAGTCTGCAATCACTTGAATCACGTCGCCGTGAATCACCGGCTCTGTCGTGAGCTGCACCGCACAAATCGAATTCCCGTTATGCGTCACAGTGAAGATTCCGTACTGCGTGGCCGAGCGACGCGAAACAGGCTCGTCGAGGTTGTTCACGTCCGCTTGAGGCGTTGCGGACAAGAAGTCAGCGTAGGAGGTCACGAAGCGCGATTTCGCCCACTTGACGTCCTCCGTGGTCTGGTTCATGTCGATTTGGTACAGGTTGTTGAACTCTTCCTGGTGATGCATGACAAATGTGCCGTACCCAAAACACTCTCGCTCGGTTGATTCTCAGCACATGCCTGAGAACTCTCCGTGATCGTTATTGAATCGCGATTGTTGTATTCCTACGCTTAACGCGGGCGTGGAGAAGCAACTCGGGTGATCTCCTTCGAGAAGGATGGAGTATCAACCGGAGAGGGCTGGATGGAGTAGTGGTACTCACTCTCGAAGTCATACGAGGAAGGAGTGCGGTAAAGGAAGGAGGATTGAGGGGAAAATGGGATATGTCAGTATGTTCAATGGAACGGATATGTAGTGAGGCTCTGAGTTGCTGTTAGAAAAGCAGAAGGAAAGGAGGTGGCTACGAATGAGCCGCACGAGGGATTTCGACAAGTATCGCACACAGTTCGTTTTCAGAGAGGGAGGGATATCGCTCGGAAGCGTGATCTGGAAGAAATCTACAGATGAAGCCTCAGGTCGGAAAGGGACAGGCTCTCATGGAATCCAAGGTAACGTCACTATCGACGATCATGGGGTTTGTCTGGTATATGCAGTCCGTCGTGTCGTTGGTGAATCGGTTCACATTGCCGTACGCGACGGGTTTGCTTCGCTGTTTGCCCCTATTCAACTCCTTGGGAAACACTGCCAGGTTGGGAACGATTCCGATGTGTCCGTGGAGCTAGACAGTCAGCGATCCGCGGTAGAACGCACCTGTGCAGATATAAAGGAGAGGTACTCCTCGCGGCCGTCGTCGTTTGCCGGTTTCACTGTCATGACACCACTCACAACAGCTCCGGGAAAGTACGCCTTCCTCGACAGCTTGATCACGACAGATATCCACTGTTTGTCGGTGGTTGGGGCTAGAGCCATGAGATTATGGATGAATGCAAAACCATTGGGGATGGGGATATGGATTCCTCTCGATGTGCTTGTGCACCAAAACACTCGTTTGGAGGTGGGGTCAGTGAAGTCGTTTACTCGTGCTTTCTGGCTCTATTCCGCAGTCTGGTACAGAAGGGAATCGTTTCGAGTGCAGATGGTCACTTCATGCGATGCCTGTCAATTCAAAGCGGAGGGCGGAAATGTGCTCTATAAGGAGAGTCATGCATCATCGCTTCTCCGTTCATGCAAATTCGCCTTCTGTTCTCTGACACAAAATCCCCACAATTTCACCCCTTCCGCTCTTCCTGGGGATTTCTGTTCTCTGTGCGATTCGCCAAAAGACTGCAATTCACCATGGCTGACGATTTCATTATGACAATCCCGGATGACGAGGGCGTTTGATGTGGATGGAATGTTGGTTATCGGATAGGAGGACAACATGGTCTTCAAGGAGGAGGAATCATCGGACGAGGAAATTGGAGTCATGCACATTTCGAATTTGTGATTGGTTAGAAGCAGGAAGCGAAGAAGGTCGATTTCGACAAGAGCTTTGTGTTCGATGGCGATAAGGACAGCAGCGAGAGCGAGGAGGAGGATAATGATTCCGGAAAGGGTAGGTATGCAAACTGGTGTTCACTGTAGTCAAATCCACTCGTCTCCAGCCCAATTCGAGACAGTACAAGCTGGAGGAGCGCATCAACAAGAAGAGAAAGGAGATTTTGGGCCGTCAAAAGGAGGTTGACGAGGAGGCAAAAGACATGAACGACGAGGAGGGCGATTTGAACGAAGCGGAGGACGTGGTGAAGAGCGTGAAGGCGATCATGGAGGGCAAGGACGATAAGCTGCCTTCTCGCGAGGAGTTCTTCGACACGGAGACTCCGTCCACCGCCGACGACATTCCGCGTTCGTTCAACCAACTCCACCTCTCCAGACCCCTGCTGCGCGCCATTAACGAGCTGGGCTTCACCCACCCGACTCCCATTCAGGTCCGACTTGTCGTTCCCGCTCACTCACAGGCTCGTTGCATTCCGCTGGCGCTGGCGGGCCGCGACATCTGCGCCGCCGCCAAGACGGGCAGCGGCAAGACCGCCGCGTACTTGCTGCCCATTCTGGAGCGTCTCCTGTAGCCACGCAGCCCCACTGTGACGCGTAGGTACAAGAACGCGAGCCGGAACCTCATCCGCGTGCTGATCGTCACGCCCACACGCGAGCTGGCGTCGCAGGTGTTCTCCATCGCGCAGAAGCTCACGAAGGTAGCGACTCGTCCACTTGTCCATTCTAGTTCACCTCAATCACCAGCACGCTCGTCGTGGGCGGTCTGCCTCTCGAGTCGCAGGCGGTGGACCTGAAGCGTCGACCCGACATCGTGGTGTGCACGCCGGGTCGCATGATCGACCACGTGCAGAACACGATGAGCGTGGACCTGGACGACGTGGAGGTGGTGATTCTCGACGAGGCGGACCGCCTGCTGGAGCTGGGCTTCACCGACGAGGTGGCCCTTCCCCGCGGGGATTGACGCGTAGATCCACCAGCTCATCGGACTCTGTCCCGTGAAGCGCCAGACGCTGCTGTTCTCGGCCACTATGACGGACTCCGTCTCGGACCTCATCTCGCTCTCGCTCAAGAAGCCCGCGCGCGTGTTCGTGGACCCCGTCAACCAGGTGGTGGACCGTCTGGTGCAGGTAGGCGCGGCGGCGAGTCTGGACGGTAGGAGTTCATCCGCGTGAAGGACGTGGCGCAGCGCGAGCCCATGTTGGTGTCGCTGCTGAAGCGCCAGTTCACCTCGGAGACCATCATCTTCTGCGAGAAGAAGAGCGAGGCGCACCGCCTCCAGATCGTGTTGGGACTCCTCGGACTCCACTGTGCCGAGCTGCACGGCGACCTGAACCAGACGCAGCGTCTGCAGGCGCTGGACCGCTTCGCGAAGAAGGAGGTGGATTTCTTGCTGGCTACGGACGTGGCGGCGCGTGGGTTGGATATCAAGGTGGGTGTGGTGGCGTGGGATGAGGGGTAGGGCGTGAAGACGGTAATCAACCTGCACATGCCGCAGACGGAGGCGGTGTACATTCACCGTGTTGGACGTACTGCGCGTGCCGGACACAGCGGCCGTGCTGTGACGTTCGTGGAGGAGGACAGACGCATGCTGATGAAGGAGTTCGTGAAGAGGGCGGTGGAGGCGCATCAGCAGATCAAGACGCGTGTGATCAACAAGGCTGTAAATGCTATTGGTCTGGTGTGAGCGTAGTGCATCGACAAGTACAGCAAGGAGTTGGAGGCGCTGAAGAAGGACATTGACGAGATTTACGAGGAGGAGGTAAGGCATGTCTCGCTGTGTTCACAGTGCAGAGAACAGAAAAGGAGTTGAATTTGGCCCAGAGAGAGGCTCAGAGGGCGGACAACCTGATTAAGCACGAGGACGAGATCAAGTCGAGGAGGAAGAGAACGTGGTTCCAGTCGGAGAAGATGAAGAAGGAGGCAAAGGCGAAGGAGTTCGCTGCAAAGAAGGGGAAGAAAATGTGATTTAGCTGGTTGATTTCGGCTGTTTGGATGGAAACAAGTCAGGCTGTGGAGATTTCGTCGTAGGTGACTCTTGACAGGAAGGAATGACACAGAAGAAGGAACATGATGCCGCCAAACGCATACAGGACGAGGGAGCATCGCAGTGCCACAGCTCTATAGTGGAATCGTGAGGACCCATGGCTACAAGACGGTATTCCAGTAGGGGAGGAGGCGCCTTATCGAATCGGGCGCGAATACGTAAGCGAATAGCCCGTCTACTCCATCATCCACTTGACATGACTCCACAGAGAAGGCAGTTCAGCACCTCGTACAGACAGAATCCGGCGACCCCTAGCCGACTCATATGTTTAGACTGGGCGAATCATTCGATTGAAAGGAATAGCCGGTGCCGTCAGAGAGTGGAAAGAACCGCGGTTTCCGCAAGGCACGCCCTTGTGTTCTCCTGCAGAATACCGAAAGCTTCGAGCTATTTCATTAGTGTGACGTTAATGGAACAGTCTCAAGAAGTTGATTCACCTCCTGGGAGTGAATGCCCTCTAAGCGGCAAGATCGACGATCCTGGGGGTGAAAGGGACGGCAGTCCCGAGCACTCGACGGAGCAGAGCGAGGACGTCTCGGAAAGGAAGCCGAGTCCGATACCAAGTATAATCTCGACTATTCATCTGAAGCGAAATCGGCTATCGAAACGCCTCTCCATCATAACGCTGAATAAGCCCGAGAAGATGAGTTTGCGTGCTCTTGACGCCAATCCGGGTGATTCCACGCCGTCTCCATCGCTGTCGAGCACGGACGAGAAGGCAAAGGAGCAGCAGCGCTTCCTTAAGCATGGATTCCTCCCCCGTCTCACAGTGAGCCCGACTGCGGAGCGGAAGCACTGCCCGGGGTCTCCGACGCATGGACGTACGAAGCACGGCGTTAGTTCGTTCTTTGGGAAGGGCGATGGGAAGGTGAAGGCATCCCTGGCTCCGTTGGTGACCCGGAGAACGGTTCCGTCTGTGAATGCGTCGTGGGTTCAAACGAGCAGCCGGGATAGTCATGGGAGCTGGTCTTCTCGCTATCCGTCCGATTCGAGCGTGGATCCCGTTCCCGACAGTTCCTACCGCTGCAGCTCTCCGATCAGCAGTCCGCGGGAGTCGATCAACATCGTGATCCGCCCTCCTGTTCGGAATTCGCTCCGTCGCCGCTCCAACCTCTACAACACGCTTCCATCGACCGTCAGCGAGGAGTCCGCGTCCGTGCTGCAGTCCCAGTCGAAATCGAACCCGTCGTCTCCGACATCGTGCGCCGATTCTCCGTCTCCGTTCGTGGCGACCGCGGAGAGCACGCCTCTGACGAACACGCCGACGCCTCTTCCGCTCCACACGCAGCCAATGCGCCCGCTGTCGAGCATGTTTTCATCGAACCGCGGGATCCACATCTCGCACTCTGTGGACCCCGAAGAGTTGTCGTCGCTTCAGGAGGGCAACGTGATGTGCATGACGATCACCGCGGGGAAGCACGCGCCGTCTCTGCACGTGGTGCCGCCGCAGCCGCACGAGGAGGACGAGTTGTGCACGACGCTGATCGACACGGGAGACGAGGAGGCGCGTCCCGGCACGCTGTCGTCGTCGTCGCACGATTACCTGTTCGATGACCTGGACTTGTCGTCACTGCCCGAGCAGAGTGACGAGATGCTGCCGTCGATCCGCAGCGTGGAGGACGGGGAGTGCACGGGCGTGAGCGAGGCGTTCGACGAGCTGATGAACGACGAGGTGAAGAAGAAGGAGGAGATCGGCGAGGAGGTGGAGGGCGAGGCGATGAGCAGTGATGAGGACATGCTGGATGACGAGTACCTGGGCATCCAGAAGCGTGTGGAGGCGAAGCAGAGTGAAGAGAAGGTGGAGAGTCAGGTGCAGAGCGAGGCAGATGGTAAGGCGGAGGCGAAAGTGGAGGCGAAAGTGGAGCCGAAGAAGGACGCAACAATGGAGCCGAAGAAGGACGCAACAGTGGAACCAAAGAAGGACGCAACAACGGAACCAAAGAAGGACGCAACAACGGATACGAATGAGAACACAACAACAGACCCAATGAAGGACGCAACACCGGACACGAACACGGACACACAGACAGACACAGAAGAGAAGGCAGAACCACCAGCCAACCCTCCCGAACCATCGCCCGAGCCACAGCCCCACATCGTGGGCGATCTCATGACCATGGGCGTGAACGACATCATCTCCATCTCCGACCCCGTGGTCAAGCGGGACGTCTCTCCCGAGCCCGTCGCGATGGACGTCATTCCGGAGGAGCCCGTCACGGAAGAGGAGACCGTGCAGGAGGTGGAGGAGAGCGAGTCGATGGCTTCGGAGGAGGAGACGGAGCCTTCCCTCCAAGTCTCTCCTTCTCCACAGGACGTCATCACGCCTGAGGAAGAAGAGAAACTGAGGCGGATTCGAGAGGAGGCGGTGAAGGTGAGCGTGACAGAATTCGGGTCATTTTTAGGAATTGGTTGCATTCAATGCGAGACGCGAGGCGAAGAAGAAGGAGAAGCGGAAACAGCGTGCTGTGTCCACAATCGACTTCCGATTATTGGAATTCCAGAATTTGTTCGGAGATTGCGCATCCCTTCTTCTGCCGTTTATCCGCGTGATCGATTACACGCTCGGTCCTCTGGTGTATGTTCAGTGGTTCTTGGTGATCAATAGACAACCGTCCGACTCGTTGTTGAATCTCGCCGAAGTGGTGTATCGTCGGATAGAGGAAGGCGGCGCGGACGATAGTCTTCTTTTCCGGAGAGCGGAGGGCGAGGGAAAGAAGACGCTGGAGGAGAAGCGAGAGTGGATGTTGCGGGTGGTCAAGGAGTCGCGTTTTATGCAGTGCCATTTTTCTTCTTTTGTATTCTATTATCAGTGTTCGCTGAACTATATGGCGAGAAAGGTGACGTCCGAATTGCGATTGTCATGTTAGTTGAGCTATCATTTTCTCTTTTGATTGCTTCACCAGTTGCAGCGCTGTTTGCTAACAAACACGTCAGTTGACTCGAGGTTCTGGAGTATCCGGGTAAAACAACCTCCACTTCTGGAGCAGCCAGTCATTTTGAAGGGCGATGACGAGGTTCTCCTTCTTGTCGCACGAAAACAGCCTCTTCCACACGGTATCCTGATGGGTTGCTTCATTCAAGTACCGATTCACCTGCGCTCTACGAATGAGTGCAAACAGGACGCAACCACAGGCGCAGCATGTCCACACTATCCAGCATCGAAAAGATGCGACTGTCTTCGATCAAAAACGCAGCCATGGAATGCAACTCTACACGCTGAATTTGCATTAGAAATGCATACGCACCATGCTCCGCTTTTCGTTTTCGATGAGCTGCTTCGCCTTTTCGATGAGTCTCTTGTGTTCTGCCACCTGGCTCTCCAGCCTCATGATTTCGCCCTAACGATGAGTCGAAACGCGAAGCGAGACGTCGATGATTTCCTTCTTTGCTTGGCGCTGATTCGCAAGCGTTTTGAGTGCTTCCAGCTCGGCGTTTCTTTCCTCGAACACCTGCTCCAACTCCCTGGATTTGAACGTCAGTTGGTGGAGATCGCTCAGAATGGCGCTACGGATAAGAGAAGGCAGTCACTGCACACGAAGAGCACCTGTTCCGCATGCTCGTGGGGAGCTGCGGGATCTTGAGACTGACGGAGAAGACGACATTCCTCTCCCTAATCCATGCCCGTGAATTGTCCCATATGAGATTGTACGTGCCGCACTCGTTGACGAGTATCTTCCCCTGATATGTTGTGTCTGACGAAAACGTCTCCTTTTCGACGATCACTTCCGTATTTTCGTCCTCCAACTCCCTCTGGACCGCGAAGTCAATGTCATAATAGGAAGAGTAGAAGGACCAGCTCAGGACCGTGTTTGGGACAGACACCAGAATTGGATAGGAATACTGCTTCCCTGCAGGAATGGTGCACGAAGTAGTCGCCAGCTGCACGTCTCGTATCTGACTGCTACGCATCATCTTCACCGGGATTCAGCACAGAAAGAGAGTCGAAAGAGGCTCGTACTTCTCCATCGCGTATCAAAACGGCGTAGTCTCGCAGGAAGAAAGAGAAGAATGAGATAACAAACAGACACACTAATTGCGTTTACGGGCAAGCTATCACGTAGTAATACAACAACTATGAAATCCTTGGGGAATAAGCGCCATTCCGACTCTTCTCATGAGAACCGGCAGCACCCTTTACCTCGTAGTGCTGCTGGAAGTCCTTCTCAAACCTAAACATCCTGTCCTGGAGATATCCCACGCGATTGACAATGCGTGGATGATCGTCCACAAACTCCTTGGTTTTCGACACAATCTCCATATCGTCGTCCTCCGTTGCATCGGGAAGCAGGGACAGGGTGGTGATCATCGACGACGGATCGTACCCGCATCGCTTCAGCAAGTACAGGGCTTGGAGATCCGCCTCGTGCTCCTGTTCGCGGCTGAGTCTCTTGTCGACAATTCCCTTGATGACGGGCATCACGATCAGATCGGGGATGAGCGTGATGTACACGTAGTAGGCAAAGCTGGTCCAGCGCAGCATGGACTCGACGGGATGACTAGGGATGATGGGAACGATGATGTGTCACCGAGAGAGACAGTGCGACATTTCGTGCGACAGCACGCCTGCAATGCACTAGACATGAGGAAGGAAGAGAGACACAGACTTCTTCGTAATTCGAGATCTTCCCCTTCTTCTCGAGATCCTTGAAATAGTTCAGCAAACCGGTGTAGACGACAATGATCGACCCCATGGTGGTGTACGCGTTGATCTCGTCGTCATCGACCACGAGAATCTCCATCTGGCTCATGTAGTACTCGCACTCGGGAGAGAAGTAGACGCACGCCTCCTTGATGCGGTTGACAATCTTCGACACGAAGACGACGCGCTCGTCCTTTGTGGGGAGAATCAGGGAGTGGACCGCATCGCCGTCCTTCTTTTGGAACTGTTCTCGGAGACTCTGGATCATCGAGTCCTGGTACTTCAGTTCGAAATCCCGAGGAATCACCTACACGTGAGGAGAGAAGGCAGAGCGAACGGCGAAGTGCCTGCGATGGGTGATGGGAACGATGTTCCGATGCTTGTAATATTCAAACGAGCAAATCCCGACCCCAACGAGGAAAACACAGTAGAGACCGACTTTCTTTTGCGCTTTTTGGTAGAGCAGCTGCTTCTCTACTCGTGATCCACGTAGTCCGCACAATACCCAATGACTGCTTGTAGAAAGGAATGACTTCCCTCATCACCTCGGAAGCGGATTTACTCCCGGATACGAATAGTTTGGCATTTGTTGATATCTTCTATGAAATGATACCGCGGTTTCCGCTCCTACCGCAATGCGCTGGTTCGACGCCAAGTAACGAGCGACAGCAAATGCCTTCAACAGAAGGCGTATTCTGCTAGCCATGTGATACTCGGAAAAATAGAAATGGGAGGAGGGAAGAGGAAGGATATGAACCACCTTCGTGAAGTCGATTCATCTACCATCGTTTGAATCCATCTGGAAGAGTGGTGCTGTTGCTGCGATTCACTCCACGCAGTTGTGGACACAGACACATAATGATGGTCAAAGCCGCGAAGCCCGTTTCATCCATCCACTCTTCATTACAATAGGCTGCATTTGATGAAACGGAAAGGATGCAGAAGGATCATTCATTTGGGCTGAATGGAGGCCAAACCTTCGAACCGAGAGAAGTTGCTATCCGCGACGGAGATGAAGCACCGGATTGCATCGTCGCTGGATTCCATAAAGCGGTTGAAGGAATTGTGCCAAACGCATCTATCGGATCCGGATGGAACGCATAACGAATCTACGGAACAGGTACTGAGCGAGTGCAGTCGTTTGAAGACCGAAATCGAGAAGGCGGTGTCGTTCTGCGACACGGCGTCGAAGAAGACGGACGCAGTGAACAAGCTGCTGAAGGTGGAGAGGAAGAAGCGATGGAAGCTGAAGAAGCGCCGTTTGGAGCGCGTACGCAGTTCTTTCTATCGCTCGATGGTAGCGGAGCGGAATCGGTATGGCAACCTGTACGCAATGAGGTGTAGACAGATCGATTTGTGGAAGAAGGAGCGGGAGAAGCAGAATGAAGAGGAGGTGGAGGAGGAGAGGAAGCAGACCCTGATATACGACAAGCAGTTGGAGATCCAGCGGTTGAAGAGAGAGCGGTTCGCGTTGCAGAAGCTGTTCTGCTCCATTCACGAGTTGTGCACGGAACGGTTGCTGAAGTTGGAAAAGCAGGGATACCGTCCAGAGAGTCGCGTGGACCCGATAGAGCAGGGACTCCTCAAGGCGGCGCAGAAGGATGTGGACAACTACGCAGAGACGGTGGTGTCGAGGAAGAAGAGGAAGGAGTGGTAGCGAGTGGGTATGTTGCACTCATGAGTAGGGTCGGTGGTGGCAATGAGGATGAGGACGATGAGGAGTATTACTTTGGCATGCACCGCAACATCAACAAGCTAATAGCGATTCGGTCGGTGCGATTCGGTGGAGTGACGTGTAGACGAGCCTGGGACACATATCTTGTGCCGAAGGGACACGGGTCGCGCATTCCCACCCATTTTGTGGATCCTCCGACGCGAGAGTGGCTGTAATATAGTGTTCCGTGTTTGTTTCGCATCGCGCTATCTGAATGAAACTCCCTTTCATTTCTAGAAACTTCGATTACGCTGATTCCCTGGGTAGATATTCTTTCTTCGTGAACACCGAATGAGATCTTACCTTGTGCTTTGCGCTCTTCTGATTTGGTAGCTTCTTCCGCCGTGTTTTCACATGCGCTAGTTCGTCTCTCGCCTTCTACGATGAAAACGGTCCGGTGACGATTCTGACGTCCAAGAACTTCAAGAGTCTTGTGCTGGACAGCAACGAAGTGTGGATGGTCGAGTTCTTCGCTCCGTTTGGGGTTGTTCGATGCGTTCATCCGTAGCTGGTGTGGCCACTGCAAGGCGATGAAGGACCAGTGGATTAAGGCGGCCGGAGCGATGGGAGGCATTGTTCACTTTGGTGCGTCCTACTGTCCTGTTTGTGATGACTAGGTGCCGTGGACTCCACCGTCGAGCAGTCGCTCGCTTCGCAGTACGGCATTCAGGGTTTCCCCACCATCAAGATCTTCTCTCCGCTGAGAGCGCAGCCGACTGACTATCAGCAGGCCCGCGAAGCGAAGCCCTTCTGCAAGGCGGCCTTTGCTGTATGGGCTGAGGTGTTGTCGTCACGCGTAGGCTGCGAAGGAGCTGGTGTCTGCCCGTCTGAAGGGAACTGCGGAGAGCAACTACAACGGGAACAAGAAGGCGGAGGAGCCCAAGGAGACGAAGAAGGCGGAGCCGCCCAAGCCCATCGAGGTGAACGAGATTACGAACCAGGAGCAGTTCGACGCTGCGTGCAAGGAGTCGACGTGCATGCTGCTGTTCGTGCCCGACATCCGCGATGCCGGCAAGACCCAGCGTGAGGAGATGATCGAGACGTTGAAGAAGGTGGCGGAGGCGCAGGTGCGCGGACTGTTCTCGTACGGATGGATCGTGGGAGGCAGCCAGTACGACATGGAGCAGAAGCTGAATCTGGGCTTTGGCTACCCTGCCGTGATTGCCGTGAGCGGCAACAAGGGACGTTACGCTGTCCAGAAGGGCGCGTTCACGGAGCACAACCTGAACGTGTTCGTGAAGGGACTGCAGCTGGGTTCTGTGCGCACGTCTCCTCTGCCCGAGTTGCCTGCCTTCGTGGAGGTGCAGCCTTGGGACGGTCAGGACGCTCCCGTCGTGGAGGAGGAGGAGGACTACGATGACGAGATTTAAGTGTAATCTTTAATGGCTGTGTTTGTTAGAGTCGTTTCAGAGCAATTAGCCGTTTCAGAACAATGAGGGGAGGATGAAAAGGAGCAAGGAGAGGATGGAAGATGAGCACGCATAGCCTAATTGGATAAGGCGCTTGCCTACGGAGCAAGAGATTGTGGGTTCAAGTCCCACTGTGTGCTTTTTTCATTCTTTTCGGCATGCCTCAGGATCCCTATGATCATGCATTTGATCTTTTGGCGAAGGTGAGGAGGGCGTCGAAGGAGTACGCGCTGATGCGGGAGTCGAATCAGATGTGTGTCTTTGCGTTCTCTCCTTATTGACTAGGAATATGGAGCGAATCGATCGGACACGCAAATTCATGGTCCCCGTCTCCGTAGTCCGCTCATGCGTAGTATGAGAGAATCCGGCCTCTATCGAGCGGGAAACTGCTGTCAAAGGAGAGGAAACAGATGCTGCTGGAGCAATTCGAGGAAAGGATCTCGGTTGGGCTGAGGGAGCAGAGTCATGCGTAGCGAAAGGACAAGGAGATTCGCGAGTTGGTGGAGGAGCGGAACGATTACGTGGTATGCGTCTTCACTTGCGTTGTTGGTGTAGACGGAATTGATCCAGCTGAATAAGGCACTGAAGTTGCTGTTTGCGGACCGCAAGAATCTGGAAGTAGTGCTTACGGACGCGCGTGTGAGACTAGAACGAGAAGGAATTGAAGGAGGAGTTGCTGAGCGAGGTGCGGCACTTGGAGGACGTCATTGCCGAGAAAGAGGTAGTGCATACATGAATGCGTGACGCAAAGATGGTCATCAGCCAGCTCCAGAAGGAGAATTGCCGTGTGCGTTCGGAGAAGAACCTGCTGTTAGAGGAAGTGTCGAAGGCGATCGAGGACGACGAGCAGTCGATCGCCGCAGACGAGAACTCTGCGTCCTGTTAGCTGTATCATAGTGACGTTTGTTCAAGAAACACAAGTCAACCCTCTTCCTCTCCCGCGTATTTCTTCTTGTACAGCGCGATGGGAGACTCCTCGAGGTTGAACGCCGTCTCCGACTTGTGCTCCTTCCAGTCCGGCAGACACGGCGCCTCCTTCTGCACGCAGGCACGGACCATCGCCTTCTACCCATCACACTCCACCACCCGCAGCGACATCGGACATGAACACGTGCACCGTCAGCCACTCGCTCAGCACGTTCAGCAACTACCCTTCATCGCCTCCCCGCACACGAACCCGCCTTGCCACGACACTCTTCTTCTCGCTCTCCATTTGTCCCAGCAGCGACTTCGCTTTCAGCGCAAGCTCCTACGCCTCACCCAGCCTCCCTTCACGCACTCGGTGTTGCTCCAGGTGCTCGCCTCTCCTCTCGTAGTCCTGCCTGCCTTCAAACAAGGCGTGCTCGCGCCGCAGTCCGATGGTGGCATAGTCCATCGCGAAGAGGACGATGTCGGCGAGACAGAGCTGGAGCTGATTGCCTCCGAGGAAATGGTTCAGAGCGTGGCGGTGAAGGAGCGGCGATGGAGAGGATTCAGGATATGTTGATGACGAGCACGAGCCACTGCGTCAGCTGGTCCGTCACATAGTAGCCGGTGGAGAACATGGAGGGAATCCACTCGATGAAGGGCTGATCTTGAGATGAGCGGTGAAAAGAAGAACTACCGTGCGTGACCATGATTTGGGGCAGCACAACCGTCGGCGTTTCCTCCATGTCCACTACCCGTCACAGATCACGGACAGAACGACAGTGGAGTTCGTAGAAGATCTCGTACAGATTCGAGTATATGGTTAGCATCGTCTTCACGCCGGCGCTATTCGGGCTGATTCTAGAGGTGAGAGGAGGAGGGAGCCGGCACTTCGTCCACAGCGCCACTGCCGATAGAAGGATGCTCACGATTTCCAGAAAGGCCGAAGCGGATATCGAATTGTCGTTCAGGTAGTTGACGATGCTGCACATCTGCGTGTGCAACTCCTGTGCATCACCACAGCCTTGGATTCCTACACAGCGAGAGGTGCTCTTGGTGAGACTGGAAGGGATTGTAGAAAATAGGAGTGTGAAGTAGAACTAGGCCGTGAGAAAGGAGGGCGACACGTACCTTCCCGATTTGGATGCCCCGCTGTTCGTAGTCCCGAAATGAAATGGAGGCGTCCTCATCCACCTCGATGATAACCTTCATCGTTATTCGCTTGATATTGCCAAGTACACGCACTAGCTCGGGACACACAATGCCGACGCGATAGAATATGTACAGAAAGAGTGCATTCTCGTTCTCCTCCTTGTTTCTACTCTGTAACCCTTGTTCCACAGAGTACATACGGAAGTATATCGTATATGCTCGTGTCCCATAACTGCGACGTGTTCAGGAATGAAATCGCGTTCTTCACGTCTTGGCACATGATTTCATGCTCCAGAATGAACCTGATGCTCAGTATACACGATTCGCATATACCACGAAGGGAGATAGGCGCCGGTCCTTCGACTGTTGAACGTCTCTGGAATGGCCAAGCTTTGCCCCATACTGACTGGCTACTCTATTTGAAATCGAACAGAGGAAAGGTGAAGACGGTGAAGCGGAATTGTGTGGGTATGTAGTACTGCCTGTAGTGCGTGGGCAACAGCATTGTCGACTCGATGGAATCGGTAATCGGATGATTCGCCCTTCATTGTCTCTCTCGTCTGGGAAGAAATGGACGATTTATCGATCTTTCAGAACAAGGCGCCCATTGTATATAAAATATCGAGTGTAGTGGTTGTTTTCCCGAGCAAGGAATAGATATCGAGGAAAGCGGAGCTGTCCATTCCAAATTCCAAATACGCTGAACCGATCGATGCGCTGGAAGTGTTTAGTGGGGAGCAAGGAGGGACGTGTGAGGAAGTAGACTATCTCCGAACGATTAAGGACCCCGAGTATCCCATGAACTTGGAGCAGTTGAACGTAATCCAGGTGCGAGACGATGAATGATTTGATTGTAGTTGGCGAACATTTCGGTTGACAATGAAGCAAACAAGGTGGTCGTCTATTTCACGCCGACGATCCCGAATTGCACGTTCGTTTTACTGTGAAGCCATGACGTATAGACAAGCCGCTGTGATCGGTCTGTGCATTCGCGTGAAACTGGACCGGTGTCTTCCCCCGAGACTGAAGTCGCGAGTGTACATCGCGCCGGGGACGCACAACACAGAGGAGTCGCTCAACCGTCAGATCAACGACAAGGAGAGAGTGGCTGCTGCCCTGGAGAACCCGTCGTTGCATATCCCTGAGTTGCTGTGCGTTGGCTCTTAACCGCACTGAAGGTGATAGAGAAGTGCATCGTCGACACGGACTTCGCGAACGTGGACGAACTGCTGAGCTCGTATTCGCGACTGTGTCAGAACGTGTATTCCGTGTAGTCTGTTTGTAACAAGAACCAGCCTAAAGAAGATTGTACATGTCACTAACTGAAACGAGAGTCAAATCGGGCGTGATGCTCGCATAGGAGTAGCTATCCGTCACAGAATCGGGAAAAGAGTACGGGGAGATGAGCACCGTTTTCCATCCCTTCCTCTTCGCGTTCTGGATATCGCTGATTGGATTGTCCCCCACCATGACGCAGTCCTCGGCACAGATGGAGGGATACTGCTCCAACACGAACGAATACGCTTCTCCGGTAGTCTTCGTCTTGTTGCTCGTTTGTGGACTGACGTACAAGTCGATGACGTCCACGACCTCGGGATGGAAGGTCATGTCTGCAGTTCCGTCCGTGATTACAACGACGATGTATCCCTGGTCGTGAAGTCGGTGCAGAATCTCGGGGACGCGTGGATAGAAGTGGAACTAGAATGGAGAGACGCAACGGAGACTACATGGTTACGAGCCTCTTGCCAAACCGCGAACAGTTCCGCTCCCACTTCACTTGGATAGCTATGCGTGAAGGATTTCGTGGAACGGGACCCGGATCGCTGCGCGAGACTCTTGTACGCCTCAAGTCGCATATTCCCGACCGAACCCCGCATATCTGGGTTGTTTCTCTGGTACTCCGTGATGACTTCCGTAATCCTAGCGAGTAACGCACGATCGCTGTGATCACATGGAGGAGCTCGACAGTCCCAGGTTGGGGTACTTCTGCGTGGCGTACTCGAAGAGCGTATCGTCCGCCTTCTTCAAGATCCCCTCCACATCGGCTAGCGTGCCATCAATGTCGAAGGCGATCAGCTTCTGCGGTTCACGGGACGATGCAGTGACCCACCATGTTCTTCAGCACCTCGGGCGTGGACGTCATGGAAGAAAAGAATGAGGGTTCAACAGTTAAGGAATGAGAATGCACCAAATGAGGATCAACAGTCAGGAAAGAATGACGCAACAAACAGCCCAGGAAAGACAAAGGGTACAGTTAATTACGACCTTCACAATGAAGCTCCTTGAAGGCTTCCTTCACACGCTCCACCATCGACTTCTCGC
>ERZ1106923.61-NODE-61-length-50836-cov-16.224100_pt1 | contig 50836 bp, 61 predicted proteins | sample MGYA00403657_ERZ1106923 | MGnify/ENA primary metagenome ERZ1106923 (study PRJEB35170, sample SAMEA104062425) | human gut metagenome | biome: human gut; feature: human-associated habitat; material: faeces | place: Denmark | collected 2012-06-19 ...
TTCGACGAGGCGATGCTGCTGGAGCTGGCGAAGCAGGAGAATGAGCTGGGGTTGTGAGTATTGTTTCTTTGAAACGCTTTCAGTGTTGGAAAAGACAGCTTACGATGGAGGAAATCAAGAGGAATCCAGAGCAGTACTATCGTTTGAAGGACAAAATAGGCGAAGGGTGGCTCGCTGGATGGTGCATTGAGCCATAGATCATTTGGTAACGTGTACACTGCAGAACGAATCGCAGACAGTTGGATTGTTGCGATCAAAGTGTGCAAGGATGCGATGTCCCTGGTTCAAAAGAATCAGGAGGGTTCTGTGCTGAAATCCTGCAGCTCGGACTTTATCGTTCGCTATGAAGATGTTTTTGTGAAGGATGACACGGTTTGGGTTTGTTTGAATTGCCGTCGTGACCAGTAGCTCGTGATGGAGTATTGTCATTGCGGATCGCTCAGCAGCTACGTCCGAAATGGTAATTCGTTGGATGAGTTGACCATTCGTGACATTGCCGCCTGCTCCCTATTTGGGATCGTCTATCTTCATAGCAAGAACGTTTTTCACAGAGTAGTTGAAGTAGAGCATTTGAACTGTAGGATATCAAGCCAGACAACATGTTCATTTCCGAAAAGGGCGTCATCAAGATTGGTGACTTCGGTCTGGCCGACCAGCTGAATTCGTCGGCCTCCATCCGCTCTGGCGCGTGCGGTACGTTCATGTACTTGGCGCCTGAAGTTTTTGACGACCAAGCCTGCTTGAAATCGGACGTCTGGTCTCTGGGCATCTCGCTCATTGAATTGGCAGAGGGCAAGAACCCCTACGCGAGTATGAAGTCAGTTAGCGTAAATCCCTCCCTTTTCTGTCACCCCTAGATCTTCAAGAAGATCGTGCTGGAGGACCCGCCGTCCCTCATCTCCTCCCACTGGTCCTCCGACTTCGTGAGCTTTGTTTCGCAGTGCCTCAAGAAGGACGTGAACGAACGTCCCTCCGCGTCTGCTCTGATGCAGGTGTTCGCTTACGCACACGGATCACGCGTAGCACGCTTTTGTGAAGGACGCGATTCAACGCATTTCGTCGGAAGGAAGGTCGGACGTCATTCTGGAGATGTCGAAGCGGATTCGCAACCACTCGTTCACGGACGCGTCCACGCAGTCCAGCAACATGCTCTTGAACACCTTCGTCACGCCGTCAGGCAGCGCCGCGTCGGGCGTGAGGTCGTCGAGTGGTGCTGTGTCATTGGACGTGAGAGGGTCGAGTGACATGACATCGTCGGGTGTGAAATCGTCGAGTGGTACAGCATCATCGGGAGTGATCGCATCAAATGACATGACATCATCGGGAGTGATCGCATCAAATGACATGACATTATCGGGAGTGATCGCGTCGAGTAGCACCACATCAGGGGACAGACTGCCCACAGAGATGCCATTGGGTGCCGTTGAAGGAGACCCCGCGGAGAAGGAGGTGTGGGGCGATCCAAGCGAGCCGAAGGAGGCGCGGCACAGCGCGCACTCCATCGTGGACGGCGTGCTGACCGTCCTCAGCATCCACGACCTGACGACGTACGTCGAGGGCATTCGCGAGATCGTTGTCGGCGACGGCATGTGCAACGACGCGTCCGTGACGCTGTGGAAGCTCAGCCCCTTCGAGCAGCTCCAGACGCTGCGTCTCGGCGACCACTGCTTCCGCTACCTGGAGGAGTTGCGCATCAACTGCATGCCGTCGTTGGAGCAGGTGGAGATCGGCAACAGCGTGGCGATCGGCGAGAACAGCGCCGCATCGGCGGGAAGGAACTGCTTCCTCGACATCGTGGGCTGTCCGGCGCTGATGGCGCTGAAGATCGGCGAGGCGTCGTTCCCGGACTGGAACAGTTTCCATCTCGAATGTGGGCACAAGGAATGCGTGTGAGGCGTAGCGTTGAACGCGCTGGACTGCGTGACGGTGGGCGACGACTCGTTCAAGACCGCCAGCGACGTTGTGTTGAAGGGTGGCGGCGTGTTGGATGTGTGATGGATAGACCTGAAGACGCTGAAGACGATAACGCTGGGCTATCACGTGTTCGAGGGACATCCCAACAATTCGAACCAACTCACCATGATCGGTACGAACCGTGAAGCCGTGTGACGTAGATCTGCCCGAGTTAGCGATTTGGATGACGAGTCGGAGAGCGCTGGCAAACGTCAGCGTCGCCACCTTCACGAGTGCGTGTGGAAGCGTGAGCTAACAAGCAGACATTCCCAAGCTGGACTTCCTGCAACTGGAGGGCGCCTTCGAGTCGCTGCAAGAAGTGGCCCTCACGGGTGAGAGAGGAGACGATTGAGTGACGAACAGACGCGCCGAAGCTGGAGGCGCTCCCAAGCATCCACTCTGCTCTCAAGACGACGGGCAAACACCAGAAGGCGGAGGAGGACTCGCTGGTGGCGGTGATCTCGGGCAGCATGACGCTCGGCGACGTGGCGAACACCATCGAGTCGCTCACCTTCGACGACGGGAGTTTCAGCACTTCCGAGTGCCGGACGCTCAAGCTGTCGGGGTTCGACCAGCTGACGGACGTGGTGGTCGGGAACAACGTGGGCTACTACACCAAGAAGGTGATGTTCGTGGGCATGGAGTCGCTGAAACGCCTGGTCATAAAGGACTTCTGCTTCACGCAGGTGAAGAGCCGTAGCGACGAGATCCCCTGTCGCAAGGCGCGGCTGGGGATTTCCAACTGTCCTGCGCTGAAGTCCTTCGAGATCGGCGTCTTCTCGTTCGCGGACTTCGCGGAGTGCTCGTTCAAGGGTACGGCATGTTGTGGGTGTGACGAACAGACTTGCCGCGTCTCAAGACGATGGACATTGGGAGGATCGGAGAGGACTCGTTCTGCTTCGCCAACGCCGAGTTCGACGCCTATGGTACGCAAGAGGAGCGCGGTGAAGTGTAGATCTGCCCTCGCTCAAGCACGTGGTGGTGGGAGACTACTGCCACACGGACGCGCTCCACTTCCGCTTTGAGTGTGGGTGGTGTGTGCGTGGGTTGAGTGTAGTGCTGCCTGCGCTGAAGACGGTGGAGCTGGGTTACGCTGCCATGAAGGGAGTGGACGGACACGAGGAGTGCTCGCTGATCCTGAGAGGTGCGCATGCCGTGGGCGTTTCACCCGCAGATCTTCCCGCCATCACGTCGTTCGTGAGCGAAGGCGAGAGCTTCAAGTATCCGTACGTCGTCGCTGTGGAACACTTGAAGTGGAAGGGATTCAAGCTCCCGGGAGCCTTCGAGAACTCCAACAACCCGTTTATGAAAGGTGGGCGAGGGGTGTTGCGATGATGATTAGTGGTGGGGTTGGCTCATTCCTTCTTCTTCTCCTGTGTTTGTTAGAAAACACGAAACGAAACCGATTTGCCTTCGCAGCGCTCCTCGAAGCAGCGAGCGAATTCATCAACCGTGCCTTCTCCGATGCTCTTTCTGACGCTCTGCAGGAACTCCATGAAGTGGTGGAGATTGTGTTGCGATCTATGCATCATCTGAACAGTGCATCGCTACAGCAAGATCATTCCCAGTAATTCGTGGCAGTTGAACAAGTGATGGACGTAACCCTTTGTGAACTTCTTGCACGCGTAACACGAGCATCCCTCCATCAGCGGAGTCTGATCGTGCTCGTACACAATGTCCATTAGATTCAATTTGGTCTTGTTCGCAATGCAGCCTCCATTCCCGTTCCAGTAACTACAAGTGATTCCCGAAGACAGTTCTCACCAAGAACAGTACGCCTTCTCGGCCAGAAGGAACGGGTAGGAACACACCGTCACATCTGCCCCCAGACGGATCGAGTCCAGCACCTCCGACGGAGAGTTCGGACCCGTCACGAAGCGGACGAGGTTCTCCGGGATGGCCTCGAAAATGGTCGTGAGCAGTTCTTCGCGCTGCTTCGGCGATTCGCCCAAATGAAGACCCGAGACGTTGACGCCCAGCAGCTTGCTCGCGTTTTGATTTATGAGGTCCAGCTGATCCTGCAGCAGCTGCTGGTTCTCTGTGACCTGGATGTTGGCGATGATGCCCTCCTTGTTCTTCGCCGTCTCCAACTGCTCCTTCAACCACTTCTCGTTTCGTAGCACGCTCTGCTTGCCCCGTCTCTTGCCAATGGTCAGCGGCACTTCGTCATTCAGCGTCACGTACGAATCGACTCCGAACTCGTCCGTGTACTCCATGTACTCCTTCAGCGAAATGTCGCGATTGCCCTCAGAGGTCATGACGCCCACTGTTTTGTCAGAACCCTTCGGGACCTACGGTAAAGTCATTTCCAATGAGGGTACGGGAAACTGGTCGACATCACGTATTTGGAGGTGCACGTAGTAGTCGTTCAGCGCCGTGAAGGCCTTCAAGCCCCCATTTAACCCCTTCATCGTCTTTGCAGCATGGTATCTACACGTCAAAGTTATTGCGCAGTCGATACACGTCTCCAGCGGAGATCGAGAACATCGGCTTCTCAGGGAGCTTCTGGAGCATGTCTTTGTATAACAATTGCACTCTACTACAAACCAAGCGTCAAATAGGGCTGGAAACACGTCCGCGTTTGGATCATAACGGCGGGGGTCTGCACGTTGTTAAAAGACAAGCACCGAGCCTTGCCACACCGAGAAACGATCGTTGCCTTCGTTGGAAGCGACATGGGAATGGTATTCTAAACAAACACAGGAAATCAAGCATTCACCACCTTGATCGTGGGGAGCATGTCTGGTGAGAATTGGAACTGAACCTTCACCGGGGGATTCGAGAGAATCGCCTCTTCCGTCTTTGTTCCGATAGCAGCGAGGAGCTTCTTTCCGGCGAGCAGGTTCGTCAGCGACGCGCGCTGATACATCGTGCAGTTCTGCTTCATCAGCACCTCACTCGATACGGATGACTTGGTCTTCATCTCCGATATCGATTCCTGACATCGCTCCAAATATGTGATTCCGTTCTTCACCAGCTCCAACGCAGTGCTCTTCTCAGGTTGGAACATGTTCCTGAAATCCCAGTAAGCGATGGGAGAGAACAGGCCCGACTGCATTGGAGACATAACACGCTGCTGGAACAGAATATCCATGTTTGAAAAGGTCAGCTCGTGACTGGGAGTGATGTGGAGTCGGGAGCATCCCTGGAGCAACTACAGGTCAATTCATGCATGAAAATGGACGAAGAGAAGGCCACGCTCGTAGTTCGTGAAGAAGGTCCAGTAATCCGAGAGAAGTGGAGTAATCTCCATTGTCTGCTCTGCTTTGGATTTCGCCTTGCCCTTGGGTTTCGCCTTTGTCTTTGTGTTGTTTGCTGGCACTATGCATCACAGAGAATCACCACAACGACATTTCACGTAATTCTGCTCCATTTCACGGAATTGCATCATCATGATATCGATAAACCACAGCGTCACCGGGAGCTCGGTGGAGGAGATGATGCCGAGACGCAGCTCGAAATGCGTGTAGCAAATGGACAAGTACATGGATAGAAGGCAGGGAAAGTATGTGAGTTTGTGGACAACGACTTCTGAGAAGGGATTTCCATCGCTATCCTTGTTGTTTCGCAATACGCCCATTAACTAGGATTGACACAACATCGAAGGCGAAACGGTTCCCGACATCGACGCCAATTCCGAAATCCTGCTTTCCAGATATCGGTGAATGCCGCCGGGAGCATTCAGCAGCAATCGGATTACGCCCGTAATCGTCTAGTGTTTATAAATAAGCATGAATACTCACAGAAGAAAACGGACCGACGACGTTGGCGAAGGCAGGCTGGCGGAAAATCACCACATCCACATGGGCACTCTTGCAGAAGAGTTCGATCACTTCCTTCTGAGACGGGTACACCGTGTCGAAGCACTTCTAAGAGTAAGAAGGGTAATGAACAACAACGAAGATGATACTGCGATAGAAGGGCAGCAACTTGGCCAGTGCAAGTCCCGTCAGTTCTCTGACAAGTCCGTACAAATCAATCTTCGATGTCACGACAGACACGAAATCGAGCGTGATCTGGGACTGCTCCTTCAATTCCTTGAACATCTAGTCCTTACTCCCAACCAAGTGTCACCAACCTGTGCGAACGGGTATCGAGGCGGCACGCGAGACGGGAACGTGGTTGGGGTGAATCGCGCGAAATGCTCGTCAAAGAATTCCGTCGTGGCAATCTCTGGCTCCTTCGTGTACTGAGAGGACTATGAATGATAAGAAGAAGGAATCGAAACAAGTGTGGTGAGAGCGGCAATGAAATCGGCAAGCGCCTGCTTTATGGATTGGATTCTTTCTGTTTTGCTAACGCCGCACGCATCGAACACCAGCCTCAGTCGCTCCAGATACACAAGTTGCTGGAGGAGGAGGCGATGATGCTCACTCTCCTTATGAAGATAGATACTAGCAATTTGGGTCACCTCCTTCATCTTCTCCTTATCCACTTGGGGATTCAGCGTGAAGCCGCTATTCCAGTCGAACTCGTCCACTTCGCACACATTGCAGCACGTCATCAACGACTGCATGGAGCTCAGCAACGAAAGGATCGTTGAAACGAACGAAAACAACACGCACATGCGACAATTCTCGTCGCTCACCGAATCGGAGGACACCCTCATGACGCGCTCTTTCAGATCTTCCATCACGCATGTGTGGATGAACAGATTCTGGAGCATGCAGTGGTTCAGCGAATCGCCCTTCATCCATGAAAACAGAGACGACAGCAGCGCCTCGACAATGTGTACCAGTTCTTCGTCCGAAGGGGAATAACGAATCGATCCTACACGTCACCGGGATGGAAAACGACAATACCGTTCTTGACTCGAACGAATATGGGTTCGATGTCCATTACGCCGAGACCCGAATCAATCTTTGGATCCATAATGTCAATAGCGCGCATGGACGCCTCGAAGCTGAATTTGGGACCCGCAACGAACTGTCCGGGTCGAATCTCGCTCGCCGCTGCTCTTAACAAACTGGTGATGCCCACCCACGACTCGCTCTTCTCCATTCAAACAAGAATCTGCTTCATGAAACGAGTAGGGCCTTCACAGACCAATAGGAATGGACTTCATAGCATAAACGTCTCATTCATGGAACAAACACAGCCAAAACACTACGACTGTCTCCAGCAGATGATCGACACGGCTCTCTCTCTCCACATCTCCGTAGGAATCGTGTTCACGTGCTTCAGATCCACAACGTACAGCAACTGGCTTCTCGTTTCGTTCAAGTAGATGGGGACCTGAATCATCGCCTCCTCCTTCTCCTTCACGCAACTCCACTCGAACAGCACCTCGTCCAGCGGGTAGCGAATGCCGTCCGACGGCACCAGTCCCTCGTCGCACCAGTCCGCGCCTTCCAGCACCAGGCTGTGGATCAAGAACGCGGTCTTTCTCTCCTGCAACACCTCGCCGCAACGCTCGAACTGCTCCGTCGTCAGGGGAACCAGGTTCAGCTGCACGTCGTTCAGCGACCAGCCGTTCTCCTGCGCCACCAGCTGGCGCATCGCGATGATGAACGCTTCGGGATGCAGCAGCCCGCCCAGCCACACACCCGACGTGCGGAGCTGCTGGATGGTCAGCGTGGACAGCGCCGCGAAGTGCTGGCAACGCAGAATGAAGTTCTGGATCCACACGGAGCAGACTACGGATCACACACACCACGCTCACTCACTCTCGTTCGAGGACGCCACGCCCGGAACCGTCCAGGCGCTCGGCACCTGGTCGTGGCCCAGCTCGCGCATCACTTCACGTACACCGTGAGTGCTCTTCACCTTCCCGCGACACACGCCCACGACACACTCCAAGTCGTGCACAACAGTGTGCTGCAGCTTCTTCATCTCCTCAATGTCGCGCGACAGGAACCGGAACACCGGATTCTGGAGCAATTCCGGCGTCGCCTGCATCACCTTGATCTCCACCATCGTCGCCGCCAGCCACGACTCCGCCTGCACGGCGAGGTCCTTCATCCAGCCCGAAGCGCTCGCCTGGTTGGCGCCCTCGCCCAAACTCGCCTCCACGTCGATCTGGTCCTGAAGCAGCAGCGAGGAGCGCAGAATGTAACTGCCCTGCTGCGACAGGTAACGACGCTCCGCCGTGGCGGGCAGACCCAGCCACACGGGACTGTTGTACACGGGTAGCGTGTCGATCCACTTCTCGAAGTCCGCCTTGCACGTGCCCTCGGGGATCGTCAGCACCGTCTCGCGCGAGCCGTCCGTGTGGCAGTACGCCACCAGCGGGAAGCGCGAGTCGAAGCTGGCTGGCACGAAGAGCCGATCGATCAGCGCGTGGAGCAGCTGGTCGTCGAAGGGGTTGTCCACGCGCCCACCGTACAGCGACTCGCTCAGCAGACAGCGGATCGCCTTCCAGTTGAGCAGCGCGGGGTCCATATGGGACAGGCCGCGCGAGGCGGCGCTGATCCACCGGTCGATCACGCTCAGCGAGCACTTGAGGTCGCTCTCGTTGAACTCGTAGCTCTTCGTCCAGCCGACGGGCACGTACCGCAGACGCTCCTCCACCACGGCGTGGAACCAGAGCAGCAGGAAGTACACGCGACAGCGCTCCACCGGCTTGGTGTTCATCACCTCCTCGGGGATGGCGTTCAGCGAGTGCTTCAGCGACGCGCGGATGCCCGTGGGCGTCTCGAACACCAGCGTGTAGCAGAGGCGCAGCAGCGAGGGCGGCAGCTTCGGCGAGATCTCGCTCGTCATGAAGAGTCGGAAGCTGTCGTGCGGCTGCAGTGTGAAGAAGAGCTTCTCCAGCGAGCACAACCACTCGGGGCAGAGGTGCACGTTGCGCAGCAGCACCGCGGAGCCCTGGAGTGTGGCCACCTTGATGATCCGCTCCGCCTCCTCGAAGCTCTCCGCGTTACCCATGGCGATCGTCTCCAGCGGCAGGTGCAGCTCGTCGTACAGCTGCTCCACGCGCTTGCTGGCGTCGTAGCCGGGCGCCGAACACAGCAGGATGGGCATCTTGGCGCAGGACTCGTTGGCGACGACCTCGCGCAGACTGTACGCCTCGCCCTTGAAGAAGTCGGCGTCGCACAGCTCCGTGACGAGGTACTCGATGGACGAGATCAGCAGCTCGGGACGCAGCTCCTTCACGAGCAGCAGCCAGCGCCACAGCGTTTTCCCGCGGGACCAGTGCGCCTCGCCGATGTCGTTCACGCAGGAGAGCAGCGTGTCCAGCGAACCTGTCATGAACTCAGTGGACCAGAACGCGGACTTCTGCAGCAGCACCTTCTTCAGCGTGGTGGTGTTCGGGAGCGACAGGTGTAGCGTCAACTGCGCCTCCTGCTCCTCGCTCAGCGACCCGCCGAACACGGCGGTCACGAACTTGCTCGCCGTCGCGTCCATCGCCACGCCCGTTCCCTTCAGCAGCAGCTGGAACTCCTCGGGATCGGGCTGGTCGGGCGTGCCCTGCACATACAGCTGGCACAGCCGCAGCGCGAGGATGCGCGCGTCGAGGTGCTTCAGCCCGCGACTCACTCGCGCGTACACGACGCGATAGAGCGCCTGGAGGAGGATCGACATGCGTTGCGAGGGCGACAGCGTGGCGTCCATGGGAAGGAGGAGGATCGAGTTGAGCATGGACATGAAGAACTGGAGGTTGAAGCGATAGAGCGAGAGGATGTGGTGCAGACTGTCCAGGATGAAGTAGATCTGCGAGCACGCCAGCGACAGCGGCTGGTAGATGCGACTCGACTCGCGGATCGATTCCATGATCTCGTTTGACTGGTTGATCTCCTGCGAGATGGACGCCGCCTCCGTCTTCAGCTGCTCCAGGTTGTTCATCACCGCATCGCTGTCCAGAATGTTGCCCTGCAGCGAGTTCAGCGAGATCAGCAGCTGCTCCTCCAGGTCGCGCAGACGCGCCTGGTACTCGCCCTGCAGCTGCAGCAGATCGTTGCGCTTCTGGTACAACGACGGCGCCTCCTTCTGGAGGATGAGCGACAAGCACTGGTCCTGCAGCGACGAGGCGGTCATGGTGAAGTTCACGAAGGTGACGCGCGAGCAGAGGTCGGGCGGGAACTGGTGCGAGGAGTCGCGCGTCGTCAGGAACAGCTTGAACGACGGCGAGAAGTCGATGTCCTGACCGCCCAGACGGATCAGCGTGCGCCCGCCCTCCTTGTGGAACTCCTTGTTCAGCAGCGGGTTCAGAATCGGGTCCGCGTTCTCGACGTCCTGGACGATGAGAATGCTGCCGAAGCGCAGCGCGCTCTCCAGCTGCCGCATGAAGTTCTTGTCGAGGAAGGAGGTCTTGATAACGAGGTTGTTGCTGAACAGGTTCATCAGGTAAGTGGTGCCCTGCTCGCTCGGGTCCACGATCAGGGGGTAGCGGTTGTAGCGGTTGAGAATGATCGCGTTCTGCAGACACAGCTCGTCGGAGGGCAGTCCGTAGCTCTGCCACGCCAGACGGTCCTTCGAGGAGGACAGGTAGCCCGTCACGTCGAAGTTGGGGTTGTACGGGATGCACAGCGAGCCAAGGAGCGACTTCCACTGCTCGAACAGAATGGAGCGGTGGTGCTGGTCGAAGAATCCGCCGTACGTCATGAACGACGCGCCCAGCAGACAGTCGCCCGTCATCGACACCACCTCCTTCACGAACTCGTCGCTGCTCTCGCGCCAGCGACGCTGCTCCGACTCCAGACTCTCCAGCAGGTTGCTGCTGCGAATCGACTTCTGCGTCACCACCTGGATGTCTGCGGTGATCTGCTGACAGCGCTGCGTCAGCGCGCCGTACTCGCGACTGTAGCCCTCGATCTCCTCGTTCAGCGCGTTCAGCGTCGACAGACACTCCTCGTGCTGCTTGCGCAGCTCCTCGCTGGTCTGCGTCAGGTACGTCATCTCGTCGCTCAGCGGCTTCACGCGCTGGATGATGTAGCTGTACTCCAGCTGCGACTTCACCCACTTGTACAGCGGGCCGCACGCCTTCGAGGAACGGTTCGCCGCCTCGAACGTGAAGTCGGGCGTGCTCAGAATCGCCTTCACCTCGTCGGCGCTCTTCCGCGTGATGCGCGAGGTCTGGAAGTTCACGATGCTGCTGATGAAGTCCTCCTTTCGAATCGCCTTCTGGATCTCCTTCCACGAGCTCGAGTCCTCGCCGAGCAGGCAGCACACCGCCTGGATCGTCAGCTGCACGTTGATCGGCGGCTTGATCATGGCGCGCATCTCGTTCAGCTGCGCCTTGTTGATCTGCTTCACGCTGTTCTTCGCCTCGAGCAGCAGCGGCTCCACCTGGTTCAGCTCGTGGTTCACGCGCGCCCTCTTCTCCGCGATCTCGCCGTACTGCACCTTCAGCTGCTCCGCCAGCTTCATCGAGGTCTCCTGGTTCTTCGTCGCCAGCTCCTTCTTCTCCACGATCTGCTTCAGCTTCTCCTGCGCCGCCTCGTTCGCCGCGTCCAGCTCCACGCGCTTCTGCGACACCTGCTCGCGCAGCACGCGCACCTGCTCCTCTGTCTCGTGCAGCTTGCCCAGACCGACGTGGAGGTGCCGCTGCTGGTCCTCCAGCTCCTCGTGCTTGCGCTGGAACAGCGACAGGTAGTGGTTGATGAAGTCCAGATAGTCGCGCGGCGAGCAGTAGCACAGCGTGTCGCTCGTCTTCTCCTCGTCCATGTGCACCACGTCCTGGTGGATCGACAGGATCGCCGCCGTCAGCGCGTCGTGCAGCGTCACGCGATCGCTCGCGTCCAGCGCGCCCATGCCACGTGAGGCTCCGATCAGCCGCAGCGCGTCCTCGGACGGGTGGTACTCCGTCATATCAAGCGCCAGCGAGCGCGTGAAGAACTGGGACACCTGCAGCAGCGCGTCGCGGTCCCAGTGACCGAACCAGTCCACCACGCAGCGGTTGAACAGCGCGGGCGAGGTGGCGGCGCGGTCTCTGAAGTCGCCGTTCGCCGGGTTCATCGTGAACACCACGTGGAGGTTGCGCTGCACGCGCGACGTGAACCACTTGAACAGCTCCTCGCTCGTGTCGATGATGGAGCCCTCCTGCGCCGCCGTCTCGCGACACGCCGTCATCAGCGAGATCATCTCGTCTCCCTCGTACAGCCCGGGCACCTCGCCGCTCGCCAGCAGCGCGTTCATGCGCTCCAGGAAGCCCGTGCTCAGGATGTTCGACTCGTCGAAGATGAAGCACGTCTGCTCGCCGTTCACGCCCGCCAGCTTCATCACCTGACGCAGGTCGTCGTCGAAGCTGTCGAGGTTGTAGCGGCGGTTCACCTTGATCTGGAAGACATTCATCGCGTTCATCCACGCCACGAAGCGCGTCAGCACCGTCTTGCCCGCGCCGCTCTCGCCCACGAGCAGCAGGTGGCCCAGCGACTGCCGCAGCACGCGGTCGATGCGCACCACGTGCTCCAGCACGTCGTCGAACAGCACCAGCGGCACGTTCAGCTCCTCCTCGTTGAACTGGCGCAGACGGCCCTCCAGGTAGCTGCGCAGCGTGCCGCGGTCCACGCTGCTGTAGCTGCCGTCCAGCCACCGCGAGTACAGGATCGGCTTCTCCAGCACCGACGGGCTCAGTCCGGCGAAAACGCTCGTGAACACCTCGTCCAGCCGGTCCTGACACCACTTCTTCTCCTCGTGCGTCACCAGACGGTCCGAGAACAGACGCAGCGCCTCGTGCGCCGAAAGCCGCACCAGCTCGTCGGGCGTGACGTCACGCCGGTCGGCGAAGGCGGCGTGCAGCGCGCGCGTCCAGCGACTGAGCTCGCGCGGCGAGTACACGTACTGCGGCTGCTGCTCCAGCGAGAAGCGCTGCTTGTTGAGGACGTAGAAGCGCACCATGCTCTCCGTGAGCTGCGGATATAACGCCGCCACGCTCGGCTTGCTCTGCAGCAGGATCTGGTTGAACACCGAGTAGATCTGCATCAGCGACTGCTCCTCGGGGTAGTCCACGAACAGCACCGGCGCGTGCGACAGGAAGCGCATGGACAGCGGCACGCGTCCCGGGTCGGTCGGCGGGTTGCACGCCGCCACGAACTGGATGTTCTCGATGTGCACCCAGAGGTGCTCCTTGGTGTTCCAGAAGCCCTGGTGCTCCACCAGCTGCCGCAAGAAGCTGATCACGCGCTGCGTGCCGTACTGGTCCTGCTCCGGCAGGTTCACCTCGTCGCAGAACACGATGAGCCACTTGTCCGGAACCGCGGGACGCAGCACCAGCCCGTTCGGCGTCTTCTGGTAGGTGCCGTACTGGTCGAAGATCTTCATCACCAGCGAGGGCATCGTCTTGCTGCTGAAGTTCACTGACACCACGTCGAACCCGGGCAGGCTCTTCAGCGAGTCCGTCAGCGTCATCGTCTTGCCCGAACCGGGCGGGCCGCACAGAATCACGGGCTGGCGCGCGTTCAGATATGCCTTCATGATGTGCTGGTTGCGGATCGTGTCCACCGTCGGCACCACCACCGACGTGTCCAGCACGCTCTCCTCCTGCAGCTGGATGTGCGGCACGCGCTCGTTCCAGAGGTGCCAGCGCCCGTCCTGCACGCTCACGAAGTAGTCCAGCAGCGAGTGGTTCGCCGCCGGCAGCACCACGCCCGCGGACGCGCGGATCATCTCAGCGAACTCCAGACGGTCGTTGCCCACCAGCGAGCCGCCGAAGCTCCAGAGCGCGGCCTCCACGAGGCGGTTGGAGACGAAGTTGAGCAGGTGCTCGCCCTGCATCGCCGCCTCCAGGTGCTCCATGTTGTACTCCACCACGTCGAGAACGAGCTGGTGCAGCAGGCTGTTGAAGGAGCCGACGAGCTGGCTCGCCGTGGTCTCCATGATGTGCGCGCGCGCCAGCGACCACGCCACGCACTGGTCCAGCAGGCAGTGCTCGTCGCAGTACGGCAGCAGGATGTCCGCCACCTTGTTCTGCAGCGCCAGCAGCTGCGTCTTGTCGAAGTCGCCCACCACCGGGTCGGAGCGCAGACACAGCAGCGCGCGCTGCAGCATGTCCACCGTCGTGACCGTCTCCTTGGACAGCCACACGGTGCCGCAGCGCGAGACAGACGCGGGCGTGGCGTAGCGCAGGTTCTCCACCTCGAACAGGATGCGCACGTTCTTGGGGAGCGACAGACGGTCGCCCGTGGGCAGCGTCAGCAGCTTGTTGTCGTCCAGCACGCTGTTCAGGTTCTCCGCCCACTCCGGGTCCACGTCGCCGTCGAACACGATCCAGTGCCGCCTGGAGGACTCGCCGCGCACGTCGTTGTAGATCTGCCGGATGATGTGCGTGAAGATGCCGTCCGTCCACTCGTTCGTCGTCGTGTCCAGGTACCCGAACAGCTGGTCCTTGCTAATCGCCTTGGGGTCGATGGTGTAGATCACGCCCTGCTGCCCGTCCACGCGCTCCAGCGCCTCCTGCAGCACGTGGATCACGCTCGACTTGCCGCTGCCCGAGGGGCCCACCATCATGATGCCGTGGCGGATCTCCTGCACCAGATACAGTTGCAGCACCTTCTCCACGAACACGTCGGTGGCGCGCAGCTTGTGGTCGCTGCAGACCTCGCGGATCATCGCGCGCAGCTGCATCGCCTCGATCTGCTTCACGGTCGCGCCCGTGAACACGCTGCTCAGGAGCGACTGCAGCAGCGGCAGGTCCTCCGCCACCAGCTTCGGCACCACCGTGTCGCACACGCTCGAAATGAGCACGTCGCGCTCGAACGCCTCCTGCTGCGCCTCGTCCATCCCCAGCAGCTCCTTCTCGTTCTTCTCGTACTTCTGCCGCTTCAGGTTGCCCGCGCTCGTCACCACGCTCTTCAGCGCGCGCAGTCCGAAGTCGTAGTGCGACTGCGACGACAGCTGGTCGTGGCACAGCGAGAACAGCAGCACCAGCTTCCCCGCCAGCGTCTCCGACGTCTGGAAGCCCTGCGAGAACAGCATCACCTGCGCGATCTTCTCCCAGTCCGGCTGGATCATCGCGATGCTGCGGAACAGCTGCTTCAGGTTGTCCGGCAGGTTGCTGCGGCCCGCGTAGCCCGGGTTCATCGTCACGAAGATGCCCACGTTCGGGTGCAGGTTCACCGGCTTGTCCAGCAGCCGGATCTCGCGCTTCTGGTCGCGCAGGCCCGTCTGGATCGTCCAGATCTGCTGCGACACGGCGGACAGGATGCGCTCCTCCAGGCGGTTGAACTCGTCGAAGCAGCCCCACGCGCCCACCTGGCACAGCCCGCGGAAGATGCGACCCATCGCCTGGAAGTCGAAGGACTCGTCGCAGTTGAACACCAGGCAGAAGCGGCCCAGCAGCGACGCCAGCATCTTCACCGACTCCGTCTTGCCCGTGCCCGCGGGACCGAACGGGTTGCCGCCCAGGCCCATGGCGAGCGCCTGCGTCAGCGTCAGGTAGCAGCGGTCCGTCAGCGGCGTCTGCACCAGGCGCTCGCACACGCCGAGGTACTCGTAGCCGTACTCGAAGCAGCTGTCCGCCACGCGGATCGTGAGGCGCTTCAGCGGCTCGGGCTCGCTCTCGTCGTAGTACGCACGGAGGCGATACTGCCAGTTGAAGTCGGTCGGGTCGGTCACGCCCTCGTCGATGAGACGCTGCGTCGTGCCCTTCTCGTAGACGAACTCCGTGATGAGCTGCTCGTACTTCTTGCGCTGGTCCACCTGCAGCGGGTGCAGCACGCTCTCAGCCAGCAGCTGCAGCATCGCGTCGATGTGGCGCACCGTCTCCTGCAGGCGCGGCACGCTCTGCGGAGAGCCCAGCGCCTCCTCGATGCGGCGACACCACACGATCTGCGAGCTGATAATGATGATCTGCGAGGGGAACCGCACGATCCACTCGATGAACGAGGCGGACTCCACGCGCACCGTCAGCAGCGACGCCAGCGACTGCTCCAGCAGCGTGGCGAGCGTGCGGTGCATCGCCTCCTCCACGCGCTTCAGCTGCGTGACGATGGAGCACTCCTTCTCGATCACCACCGGCTCCACGAACGGCACCACCTCGCCCTCCTTGCTCACGATCGCTCGCAGCTCCATGCCGCCCGCCTCCAGCGGCGCGTACTCGATCGCGTTGATGCCCGCGAACATCTTGTTCAGGTGGCGCTGCACCTTCATCGGGTCGTTGCTGTTGCCGATGATCTCCAGCAGGTCCTCGTCGCCCACGAAGTAGAACCGCGAGAACAGCTGTCGCTGTCGCTCCAGGAACTCGCCCAGCGCCTTCTGGATCTTCGACAGCTGCTGCGAGAGGCGCTCCAGCGTGCGCTGGATGTTTGCCGTGTTGAACACGTCCAGCACGCGCGGCTGCACCGACACCCTCCGCATCGTATTCACGAAGTCCGCGTCGATCGTCTTGAAGCGGTTGTAGTCCTGCGGCAGCTGCTGGATGATGTCCGCGCCGCTCATGAAGATGCCCTCCAGGTACACCCACCGCCGCTGCACGTCGATCCACGTGTCGAACAGCACGCGCATGCGCGTCAGCTTGTCCTCCCAGTTCTCCGCCTCCTCCGCGAACACCTTGTAGTACGGCGACTGCTTCATGCTCCCCAGCGCGGAGATGTGCTCGTCCAGCTTCTGGAACAGCTCCTCCCACCCGCGGATCAGCTTGCAGCGCTGCTTGAACGACACCAGGTCCAGTGCGTACGAGCCCCAGAACTCGCGGATCTGCTTCAGGAACTCCTCGATCGCCAGCTCGCCCTGCGCCACCGTCAGAATCTCGCTGATCTTCGCCTCCTTCGCGCGGAACGCCGGCGTCCAGAAGTCGCGCACGCGCAAGAACTCGAAGGCGCAGTGGATGTCCAGCGCGCTCAGCACGGCGCTCCAGTGACGCTCCTTCAGCGAGGAGTTCTTCAGCTCCTGCAGCAGCTTGAAGTCCTTCTTGCGGCTGCGGATGTCGCTCTGCAGCGTCGTGAAGCACGCGTACTGCTTCACGCGCGACGGCACGGTCTCCAGGTCGCACTCGATCACCGACAGCTCCTGGTTCACCGCCTTCGGCACGAACACCGACCACATGGTGTCGCCCAGCGTCTTCACGCGACTCCAGAACGGTCTCACGCTCTCCCACGCCTCCTGCAGACCGTTCAGCTCCGTGCGGATCAGGTCCATCGGGTTGTCCAGGTGCACGTCCAGCCCCAGCGCGTCCCTGCCCTTGTTCATGCGCACCCACTTCTCGTTCACCGTCTCGATGCGCTCCTTGAACTGGCCCAGCACGCGCAGCGCCTCGTCCACCTCGATGCTGCCCTCGAGCGGCTTCTGCTCGTCCCACTGCTGCAGCACCTCGCTGATCGCGCTCTTCAGCTTGCTGTCCTCGGCGAGGACGTTCTTCTTCAGCTGCTCCTGCGACGCCTTGATCGCCTCCTGGCGCCGGTTCACGATCTGCTCCAGACACGACCAGTCGTTCTCGATCTGCTGACTGTACACCCACTCGCTCGGGAACGAAAACGCCTGCTGCTCCAGCAGGCCCTGACACGCGAGGAGCGAGTCGCGCTGCGCCTTCCACAGCGGCAGGTTGTGCGTGATCTCGCGCGTCGCCAGAATCAGGCTGATCGCCTCGTGCGTGGAGGCGTTGATCGAGTAGTGCTCCAGCGTCGCGCGCGACTCGCCCAGCTGCTTGATGAACTGTTGCGTCTGCGCGAACACGAGGTTGCTGAAGGCCGTCAGCAGGTCCTTGTGCAGCGAGTCGTACCGCAGCGACATGGACGACTGGATCTGCTCCAGGTTCATGTGCACGCAGCCGATCGTTTTCTCCGTGTTCTCCGTGTCCAGCTCGCTCTTCGCCTTCACCAGCCCCGTCAGCAGCTGTTGCCACAGCGTCACGTTGCTGCCCAGCTTCTCGCTGATCTCCTTCGGGTTCAGGCGCCACACCGCCTGGTTGCGCAGCCACGTGGCGACGAAGGCGTTCACGTCCCGCATCAGGCGCTCGATCGCGTCCACGCCCTCGAGCAGCAGCGGCTGCTGCACACGGCCCACGATCTCGCTGTACGTGGAGTCGGGCGCCGCCTCGCGCGACGCGAACACGTCGGAGAGGCCCTTCAGACGAGGCAGCGTCGCCACCATGCTCACCACGTCCAGCAGACTGTCCAGCCACTTCTTCTTGCTCTCCGCCACGGGCGGGTTCACCACGAGGTTGCGGTTCGCCACGCGGATGAGGTGCAGACAGTTCAGTCGGAGGACGCTGTCGTACACGGCGGGCTCCGCCACGCTCTCGCGCTCCTCCGCGATCGCCTCCTCTTCCTGCATCATGTCCGCCGTCTCCTCGCGCACGCGGCGGCGGAACGCCACCAGCCACGCGCTCAGGCCGCGGTTCGCTCGCTCAGTCAGCAGCTCCATGATCTCCTGGTCCAGCGTCTGGATGAACGCCTCGATGTTGTAGCAGTGCAGGTTGCTCAGCACGTCGACGGCGCTCTGGAGCTGCTGCAGCAGCGACAGGAGGCTCTCGCGCGTGTACGGGCAGCGCGACAGCTCCAGCTTCAGCTTGTTCACCGCCGCCACCTGAGACGCGATCTCGTTCACCTTCTCCTGCAGCGAGTACACGGCCTGGGAAAACTGGATCGTGTATCTACGGCTCAGCGCCTCCGCGCTCGCTCACTCCTTCAGCTTCGTGTACTGCCACGTCAGCTTCTCCGTGACGCCCTTCCGTAGCAGCTCGCGCACCGCCTGGTGGTACTCCGCCGCCAGCTCCAGCACCTGCCGGTCCGTCTGCTGCACGATGCGCACGTACGTGGACAGCGCGCTGCGCAGCGTCACCACGCGCGAGTAGCACGCGCGAGTGAGCTCGCCAGCCACGCGCACCGCCACCGGCGGACGGATGCCCAGCCAGTTGAGCGTGCGGATCTCCTTGAAGAGCGAGAGGAACGACTCGTCGCAGTTCACCTACGCGTTACATCCCCGAGAGGAGACGACGGTGATGGAGTACCCCGACGCGGGGTTGTGGCGAATCGAAAAGATGGGGGCGTTGAGGGGCTGCTCCGCGATCTTCGCCTTCATCGCTTCCGTCCACCGGTTCACCTGCCCGTTGTAGTCGATGCGGTTGCGAAGCACGTCAGTGAGTTGCTACGCGTCACGCACCCAACCACCTCGCACCTTCAGCTTCCTTCCCTCCTGGTGCCGCTCCCAGTCGCTGCCCAGCAGCACCTCGATGCGCTTCAGGTGCTCGTCCAGCTTGTTCTCGATCTGCTTCGCCCACATCACGGAGCCGCCCAGTTCGGGGATGTCGTGCAGGGTGAGGAACCGACACGCCTCCGACTCGGGGTACAGCACGCCCTGGATGGAGTCGCCCAGCGCCTCGATGTCCTTCCGAATGTGCTCGAGCAGTCCGGACTGGTACTGCTGAATTGCCGCTACGCCTCATACCACGCCCACACACCCACCCTGAATGCGCGGACGGAAGAAGAGCGCGTTGTAGCGACTGAACACGTCGAACATCTGCTCCGTGGAGCGCGCGTTCTCCAGCCGCGTGCGCAGCGTGTCGACGAGGCTCTGGTCCACCTGGTCCAGCGTCGCGTTGTACTCCTTCATCAGCAGCTCCCACTCGTTCAGAGCGCTCTCGCTCAAGTCGCTCACGTTGTACGGACGGAAGCGCTCGTACGCGCTCATCACCTGGTGGACGAGGTCGCGGTCCTGCTCCTGCGTCGAGAGCACCTGCTGGAGGATGGTCACGAAGCGCTCGTGCATGTCGCGGAACGCCTGAATCACCTTGAGGCGCTCCTCCAGTGGCACCAGCGTGTTCTGGAACTTCAGACTCGCCTTGTCGTTGCGCCGCGTGCCCAGCTCCCTCAGAAACTGCCAGAACGACACCGTCTCGTCCTCCCACGTCTTGAACACGCTCGCCGCGTCGTTCATCATCGAGGAGAAGTGGGAGTAGGTCAGGTTGAACACGCGCTGGCTGGACAGCACCGCCATGCACTGATTGAACACGTCCTTGTTGATGGAGTTCACCAGGTCCACCGTGCGCGAGATGGAGTACCCGCGAGCGTTCTTCACCTTCTTCAGCTGCGTGAAGATCTGCTCCACGATCGTCCGCACCGTCGCGAAGTCGCTGCTCGCGAGGAGCGAGTTCATCGGGATCCCGCTCAGAAGCTCCACGTTGCCCACCACGTCCTCCAGCTTCGCCTTCATGCCCGTGGTGATCTCGAAGGACCCGGCGGACACGATCATGTTGCTGCTCTTCAGCACGGAGAAGAGCACCTGCACCTCGTACGACTGCAGCGCCTCGTTCACCTTCTCCAGCGCGCCGCGCAGCACGCTCCAGTAGTTGATCTCCTGCAGCGTCGTGCCGCGCTTCAGCTCGCGCGTGTGCTCCGTCAGCTTGTGGATATCGCGCATCCACTGCCCCTTCAGGCGCATCAGCTGGTTCAGCATGTCCGACGACGGCTTCTCGCTCCAGCCCAGCTCGGAGGAGCTCAGAAGGCGTCCCGCTGCGCGGCATTTGTTGCCCGCCTCCACGAGGAACGGAGGGAAGTTCAGATGGACGTCGGGGATGTCGAGGTTCTGCTCGTAGTGCACGAGAGCCATGTCCAGGTCGGCGACGCGCTTGAGGAGGGACGATTCCCCGCTGTCCTCTTTCTCGCTCCGTCTGAACGTGTTCAGCAGAGGGTTGAGTGTGTTGTGCAGGCAGGAGCGAACGATGGCGACGGGATTCACGCCCTGGTTCTCATACTCCTCGTTCATCTGTAATCCACTACGCATGATAGGGGATAGAGGTTATCACTTTTCGCTCACGTAATCGGCAATGTCGCGATCCGTGAGGGAGAGAACTGTGATTTGCGATCCCAGGCGTGTGTCCATCGTCATGCACCCTCCCGATCGGTTGAAGTAGAGAGTGCACTGGTTGATTGGGAGAGACAGCTCCGAGATGTCGAGAATGCTCAACGGCTTGACTCCTTCGCGAACTACGTATCACACATCGACCCAAATGGCACTTTCATTATCGGGATGGAGTTGGATCACAATATCCTTCACTTCTCCCGAAACGAAGGATACGAGTCTGTCCTGCGTCTCCTTTTCGTTGATAAACGCTTCGATCACGCCGGAATCGAGCGATTCGAAGGAAGCCAGACACGAACCTACGCCTCACACTCCACACCTGCAGCGAACGCAAAAAGAAGTTCGATATGACACCTCTATTACTATTCCAATCCATGAAACGATATTCGTATTCCACAAATGGAATTGTGGGAATGCCATAAGAGACAATCCGATTGATCCACTTCTCTCTGTCGGTGCAAAATGCAAGGCTACGGAGATTGGTCTGGGAATCGGCGCGGATGGAACGCGAATGCAAAGCCTCCCGTCATTCCTGGCTATTCGTGCGTGCTTTCCCACTGATTGACGGCTAGAAAGGAAGAGTTCATGCGTGAAGCCAATGCAAGACAGATCCCGCAAGAAACGAACGATTACGCGAAGGACGGCTCGGTTGCCGGAAACGACTATTCGAATCGATGTATTGAGTTAATAAAAGGAATAAGGAATAGATAAAGAGTCAGTATCCTCCGTCCATCAGCAGAATCCAACGAATGCGCTGTGTGTGAAGAACTTGGCGATGGAAGTGACCGAAGCGATGGTAGTCGAATCGATGTTTCTTTCCTGTAGCTGTGGGAAGAGATGATGAACGACCGCTTGAAGGTGGTGCGCCTCATTACCGACAAAGTACTCCTTGATGTATGTGTACATGATAGGACACCAAAAGGCCTCGCGGTTTCGCCTTCCTCTCGTTTCCCTCGATTGTGGACGCCACAAACATTCTAACCAAATACCGTTCACCGCCGTGTGCCTTGAGTCATCCGTAGCAGCGAGCTCGGGAATGGGTAATGACAGACCCCTAGTGCTCTGCGGTCAAATATGTCTTCTGGAATATGCAACTACAGCAACGGATCCACGATATGACAAGAAAATCGACTGGGTGTGTGAGCAAGTGGGAATCCTCCTTCTGTGTGACGGCTAGTGCAAAACACTGAACGCGGGAAGGAGACAGAAGTGCGTCCAGTGTCACGCGCCTCGGACAGAGAACTGCATCGATCCGGATCGCGCTCTGTTTGAATTCTCGCAGACTCCCTGCTTGTCCATTCTAATTCGCGGACTTGGACTCACCACCTCGGAGACGGACGTAATTTGCATGAATGGAGTGAGGACGGTAGATCATTGCGGCATTCAACATGTACGCTCCAGCAAAACGTGCATACGTGTTCCGTGACAGCTACAGTGGTCTCTCACGTGGTTATGGCGTTGTCGAGTTCGATCGCGTGGAATCATCCATTCATGTTCTCTCCTTCGCCAGCGACATCACCGTGCGTGGCATCCAAGTCCACATCGGCTACGCGAATCCGCAGTGCATTCGAGAAGCCCACAACTCAGTTCCCACATACACCGCTCCAATGCCTCCGTCTCTGACGCCAGCTCTGTTTCAGCCCAGCTATCCCATGGTGATGAACTCGCTCGTGATGCCCAACCTCATGGACGGAATCAAAATGAGCGACGGACGCCCCTTCCCGTCGAACTTCAAAACCGATATGGTCAAGTGAGCGTGGATTCGTTAAGTCACTTTCAGTTATGTGTTCGACCCGCTCTCAGGTTATTTCTACGAAGCGGCCTCGCACTTCTACTATTGCCAATCACGCAACATGGTGCGTCTGTCCCGTTTCAGTGATTCATTAGTATCTTGACAGCGTCACCTTCAAGTATTACCTAATGAGGGACCATCAGCTTATTCCCTACACGCCCCAACCACCCCAAGTTGTCGAGAAGGACGACTTGCCCCGAGAGGTGGAGCCCCCCTCCAACCCGCTCGTCGCCACGCCCGTCTCCAATCCGCTGATCCCAACACCCATCGCCTTCTCTCTCCCGCAGCCCGCGAAGCCCACCAAGTCGCTGTTCGAGATCAAACTGAAGCCGGAGCTGACCGAAATCATCAAGGAAAACGGTGGATCGGACGCGCAAACAGAATCGGCAGCGCCTGCAAACGAAACGCCAAGCTTGCTCCCGGGTCAGATGGTGGACGTGGTGATCAAGCCGAAGGAGAAGGCGACGCGGAAGCGAGAGGTGGTGAAGCGAGTGCGTGTGCCGTCGCTGGCTGAGGTAGGAGTGGCTGTGAGCGGTTGAGAGCCAGATCGAGTGCATCACGGGAGTGAGTCGCCATCACCACTGTCCCGTCTGCTACGTACTGCCAGAATAGCCCGAAGTCACCGCTAGATTTGCCGAAGACGCTTCAAGGACGAGAGTCAGATTCAGCGCCACCTCCAACAATCCAAGTACCACCAGGTTGTCTCGTGTCTCCTCGCTCACGTCTAGCGGTCGTTGAAGCAGTGGAGGAAGTACCACGGTGACCAGACCGACTATCGCAACCGCGCCGAGGAGCGGCGAAGAACCGTCGGCTCCACCGCCTTCGTGTCGCCGCATCGCCCCGTGATCCAGCTGCCCGCCGTCGTGCCCACCGCCCAAAACGGGTGGATATCGAGTGGTGCGTCGCGCGACAATACGACGGTCATTCCCGGCTACGCCTCCATTCCTCCGCCGCCCATGCCGCCCATGCCCGCGCCTCCCGCCATGCCTCCTGCGCCGCCTGCGCCACCAGTGCCCGCCGCTCCGTCCATTGGCGAAATGCTTCTGGCGAAGGACGGGTGGCTACGGAAGCACGACTTGGATGACGTGGACGTGGTGGGGAACGCGAGCTCGAATCGCGGGGGCTTGGGCTTTCAGAGCGCGGACGGCTCGTTCCTCCGCCAGTTCGTGAAGAAGAGTTGAGGGCTGTTTCCTGAACAAACACGAACACCGCACGAAGTACCTCCTCAAACTGGAGGGGATACTGAATACATAAACACAGCACAGTTTCAACAAGTGGGGATTCTGAACCCGTCAGCCTTTCGATCCGCGTGTCCTTCTTTCTTTCTCCGGGGTTTGGAAGCGAGTCTCCGCGGTTCGACATCCTACGCGTAACCACAGCCCAGCGAGCCCACAGTGGAGCGAACCAGCGGCTCGTAAATGTGAAAGATGTCGACGACGGACAGGATCTTCAGGAAGAACTCGCACGACTGCAGAATGGTCAGCAGCGAGTCCTCCTGCGCTGCGGGGACCGCCGTCTTCGCTCCGTCAAACGGCTCGTTCACCACCTCTCCATTTCCAATATTCAGAACTGGCGTGATGACCGACGGGCGAGGACGCTCCGACGCCGCGCGCACACTGGGCGCGGACGAGACAGCGGGCGAGGGCGGCGCGGCCGACGACTTGCAACAAGCAGCGACTGCTTGGAGGAAAATGCACAGCTGGGACTTCAAGGGCGAGATCGAGGGCTGTGAGTGAGACGAGAACACCAACCCAACATTGGAAATCGCCTCGTAAATGACTTGCAAGAGCCAGGTGTCTTTGAACAGCGCTACACGTGACCCGCACGCGGCAGACCCACCTCGCCAGACTCTCGCGTCCTTCGAGTACACCAGCGTGATGAGAATATCGACGATGTTGATGTGGATGTTCGTCACCGTCGGGAACACCTCCATGACCCATATCACGGAATCGATGTAGTGCTACGCGTCAGTCACACGCGCCTCACTCACGTGTTGGAGCAAATGCAGCAGCGTTTTGGTGTCGTTTTGATCGTGTATGTAATGGTAGAAAAACTCACAAAACCCGATCACTGGCTTGGGTGCCATGCGCAGCACACTGTCAGGAGTGTGCTGTTTCTGCTTCTCGACGAGCTGGGAATGGGACTAGCCGTCACACCACACGCCAGCGCCAACAATCACAACACGTTGCATGGTGTTGAAGAGCGAGCAGAGGTGCTGTCTGCACTGCGTTACCAGAACCTGCATCCACTCCTTGTTTTGAATGCCGCCCATGCGAACCATCTCCTGAATAGGGATGGGCTTGGCGTTGAAGCATGAGTTGTACCCGCCTCGTCCTGAGGTGACTACGCGTGAGCGAAGACGGAGGAGGCGACAAGGCGTGTACTTGATAAAGAGTCGCGAGAGCAGAAGAAAGCAGTTATTCGAGATTTCAAAACTACTGCTGGTGAACTGGTTGATGAGCACCGCGTCTAGGGATGAGGCGGCGAGAGAGAACGCACCGTCCAGGACACACTGGCAATTATCGAGGGCATTTTGGTAATAGTTCACAACACAGTCCAAGTGACGTTGGAGCATAATAAACAAGTGTTGTATGCTCGACTCACTCATGAGTTCCTGCAGAAGCCAGTAGGAGGACTTCCGCGGTTCTTCTTTGCTACGCGTGAGGTGGCGGGAACAGCGGAACTTGTAGACGGTCGCTCGTTGGATGATGGAGAGAAGGAGCTCTTTGATGTTGAAGGAAGAATGTTTGTCTTCCAAAAGGGTCAGGATTCTCTCCATGAAGGGCTTGGAGTCGCCCCACCAACACGCGTCATCTAGCGGTCACACACCCCTGCAGCGCTCACCGTAGATTGGTACATCGAGGAGATATCGCAAAGAGCTTAAATAACTAGAAAGCGCAATTCGGTTCAGGAGCAAATCAATTATCTTGTTTGCATGCATTTGAAGGTAAGAATACAAGAGGTCTGGAACAGAAGAAACGAAGCGTTCAATCATTTGGCAAAAGCAGCTCGCCATTCTACGCTCGCAGAGAACGCCCCACAGCCTACCTTGAATCCAACAGAACCGTGGGAATCGAAAAGAAGGAGTCCATCAGATAGTCGTTCGAGCAAATATCGTCAACAAAACGATCCGGAAGACACGTAAACACATCGGCGCATATTTGTGGGAAATACAACTCGTTCCCCTTATGCTCCTTCGTGTTCAGCTTCACGATCCTGCTTGTCATCCCCCGAATCCAACCGTACTCAAACAGTGCATCGATGGCGTACACGTCGTCGAATAGATCTATAACGATGCTATTCTCCGATTGGATCTCGTCGACCACATCGATATGGCAGAAAACATCGAGAAGTGCGGCCTTGTGAGATAGACAAGCTTCTCTGGGCGTTCTACTCTCTTACTCCACCCACTCTGTTGCTACAGCTCGCGATGACCCATTAAGGTCACGAATAATGGCAAATCGGCGACAAGGGAGAATGGCAGAAATAGGGCTCGCTTGGGTGGAGGAAACAGCCCCGATTTCAGTCATTCATTTTCAACGCGATTTCTTGCCATCTGGTCATTCCCTCCGCATTCGGATTAGCAGAAGATGAAGTACCACAACTGGGTCGAGTTCAAGGTGAACGCCATGGAGTTATTCCTTCACAATCCCGAACTAGTTTGAGTGCTCTCCGTCCGGCTCATTTTTAGTTTCGCTACAATGTACAATATGCGGAGCACAAGAAGGGAGTAAGCGTGAGTTGCACAGATAACGACATCGTGAGTTGCCCGTCTCCCGTCTCATTTGCAGCACATTGAATATTTCACTACACAGCACTCTGATCTGCGAAAAGTGGATCAGCTGGTGCAGTGGTTTGTCTCAAAGATGGCGAGTGACTTGCCTACAGATCAACGTTGTGCCGCGTTCTTGTGCTCATGCGTAGTGGTGAAGATGATTCGTGCCGATATTGAGGAGGAGAAGTTGAAGCGCTCGGGAGCCAAGCAATAGGTTGTTTTCATATCTCTGTTTGACAAACACACCAACTAACGTATATAAATAACTATAGCTCTTATTCCACATCCATCTTGTTGTCATCCTTCTCCTCCTCCTTCTTCTCTTCCTTCTCCTCTTCAGTCTTCTTCTCCTTCTCTTCCTCCTTCTTCTCTTCAGTCTTCTTCTCCTCTTCCTTCTTCTCCTCCTTCTTGGGAGCGGGCTTGGGCTTGCTCATCACCTTGTTGTACAGCGCGTCCACGTTCTTCATGCGGTCCAGAATGTCCACCGCCTTCAGCACGGGGTCCTGCGTGAGAGCGAGGTTGCTCTGCTCCACCAGCATCTTCTGCAGCCAGCTCTGCGCGTCGGCGATCATCTCGCGAACGGGCTTCTTGTCCTCGTCCGTGATGTGGTCGTACTTCTCGTTCGGCGTGCTCAGAATGCGCTCGATCGTCTCCAGACGCTGCGTCAGCTGCGACACCGCCTCAGGACGCTCCTGGCTGTCCTTGTAGCGGCACACGATGGGATTGCCGATCGTCTGCAGGTCCGTCAGACGCGCCTCGAACGCCTCTCTCTTGGCGAAGTAGCCCTCGTCGTCGTACAGCCAGTTCTCCGTCGCCTCCAGCTTCTGCAGGAAGTCGTCGCGCACGTTGTCCAGCACGTACGCCTTGTACACGTCGGTCACCTTGTCGCGCATGTTGTAGATGTAGCTCTCCAGCTCGTTCTTCGCGTGGTTGCGCGCGCGAATCTCCTCGTCCTTCTTCAGCATCGCCTTCTCCTGCTGGTCCGCCTCCTTCACCTGCTCCGCAGTCAGGCCGTTGAACGAGCTCAGGCACTGAAGCGTCTCCGTCTGGTACTTCGGCTTGGGCTCTTCCTTCTTCTCCTCCTTCTTCTCCTCGGGCTTGGGCTCCTCCTTCTTCTCCTCTCCCTCCACGTCCATCTCCTTCTTCTCCTCCTCCTTCTTCTCTTCCTTTTCTTCCTTCTTCTCTTCCTTTGCAGGCTCCTTGGGCTCCTCCTTCGGCTTCTCGGGCTCCGGAGGGAGCTGGATCTTCGCCATGGCGTTGTACAGGTAGCAGAGACCGTGCGCGTCGTAGCAGAAGTTGATCATCACCGCGGGGTTCTCCGCCTTCTTCACCGCGTCCGTCATGTTCACCACCATCTTCGCCACGACGGGGTGCGTGCCCGGCATCAGCTGCTTGAGCGCCTCCTCCGTGTACTCCAAGCGCAGAGAGATGGGCTCCGTGGTGTGGAAGGTGATTCGACGGTACGACGGGAACTCGTCACCCTTCTTGAACAGGTCGAACGCCTCCTCCTTGCCCTCCTTCTCCTGCACGCAGCGGATGGCGTAGGGCACCACGTCCACGATGTCGTACGCCTTCACGCGCATGCGCGGAGACAGGATGGCGCACTGCAGCGCGCAGCCACGCGCCACCGTCTCGTCCATGTTCAGCGTGGTGGACAGACCGTGCTACACGTCACATCGCTCCACAACACTTACGTTCAACGCGGCGAGGTCGAAGCCCAGCGCCGTCGCCAGCGCCTTCTTCATCTGCGGCACACGCATGCCTCCGCCGATGATCTCGCACGCGTTCAGCTGCTGCGCGGTCAGACCCGCCTGCTGCAGCGCCGCGAGAGCCACGCTCTGGAGACGCGCGGGCAGGCCCTGCTGCTCGCACAGGTCCTGGAAGTCCTTCAGCTTCAGCTCCGTCTGGTAGTCGTAGTCCTCGTGGAGACACTCGATGTAGATCGGCGTCTTGTCCACTCCCGCGGGAGACAGCGTCTTCTTCGTCTTCTCCGCCGCCGCCAGCAGCTTCGCCATCGAGCGAGGGTTCGTGCGCGGATCCGTCTTATACTTGGCGATAAAGCCCTTCGCGATGTAGTCGGCGATCACCTCGTCGCAGCAGCGCGAGCCGAGGTGGCGGTCGTAGGCGCACGCCAGCATCTTCACCTTGTTCTACATGTCAGTCCCGCACACGCGAACCTACGGTGGTGAAGCAAGCGACAGACGCGTGCGTCGCGGTGTATCCCATGTCCACGAACAGCACGTAGAAGGGCTTGTCGCTGAACTCTCCCTTCATGTTGCGGAAAATACCGTAGTCCACCGCCGCAGCCACGTTCTCGTTGATCAGACGCAGACACTTCACGCCCGCAATCTGGGACGCCTGGTACATGGCGCGACGCTGAGCGTCGTTCCAGAAAGGAGGAACCGAGATCACCACGTCGGCCTTTCCGGACGTCTTGTTCGCCTTCTGCGCCAGCTCGTTGCAGTGGTTCAGGAGAACAGCTGTGATGTGCTCGGGGGTGAACACGCGGTCCTCACCGTCGTAGTTCACCTGAATGCCGATGTGATCTCCCTCCATCTGAACCAGCTTGAACGGGAGCTTCTTCATTTCCTCCTGCACTTCGGGATCGCTGTAGTTCTTTCCGAGAAGACTCTTCAGCATGTACGGAGTGTTCTTCGCGTTCGAACGCAGCTACCGCCTAAATACACCCCGCAAACCACCTACCATCGTTTCAGCGTGCTCTCCCACGAAGCGCTCGTCGCCCTGGAAGGAAACGATAGAACTACGCAAATGAGCAACCGTTCCGAGCAATCCTACGGAGTTCTTCTTTTTGAATTATCGTTTAACACAATATCAATGCCACCGCGGCCTACGCCCGCTCCCATTCCACCAGCCTGGGCAATAACGCATGCATCACTTCCGAAATCAATTCCAAGAACAGACATTCTAACCAAATCAATTCGTAAAATAAGAATGATAAGGGAAACAGAGAACCACAGAATCGAATGTTCTCGAAACTCCCATCACAAAGAGAATTGCACGCTGCGCACCATCCGCCTTGACGATTGAAACCGTAGCGAATCGAGCATTGCGATGGGAGGAAAGACGCGATTTCAGTTCAAATCAACAAAGACCGGAAACGAACAAATATTACATGGAATCGCCCTGCACAGAGATCAAAAACTCGAGAAGATAGTCCAGCGTCTCGTTGTCCATCGTGTCAACACTGATTGTGTAGGACTGCGCGTCGCTCTATTCCATGAACAGGGGAAAGCGAACTGAACTCGCTGCAAACACTCCGGACAAACCACACGCAGCACGCCAAACACAGCAGCCACCGCCTTCGCGTTGCACTGCGACAGCGCCGTCGTGAACTGGGAGATCCGCTCTTCCGATTTGCTACGGATCACAAAGAACAGTCCAGGACGCACGGCGGGGAGAGATGGAAATCAAAATCTATTCCTCACCCCAACCTCATTCCAATACCATATAAATGGGTGTCTTTGACACGCTGTTCAAACGCCATCATGAACTTCTTGCCCTCCTCATACAGGAGCGACGTCTCCTACCCAACAAAACACGCTGGAGAAAGTACAAGGTTGTATATCATGCAGTTGCGGTAAATCAAGCGCATATCGTATATGTATTCCGCAGGTGTCGCGTACAGTCCTCGGTTCAATTTACGCTACGTGTAAACTCATAGCAGAACGAATTGCCTCGATGGTGCCCATATCCATCGGCTGCTTCACGATCGTCGGGTAGTCGAGCAGTCCAAGCTCCTTCCACTTCACAGGCGCGAGGAAATCGGCTAACGGTCATCACCGTCAGACTCCCTCACCATAGTCGGGATTTGTCATGAACTCGTGGTGGATGTCACGACAAATGGAAAACTTCTCGTTCATCGTGCGAAAATGGCGATTACGCCCTGAATGAAACGCCTCTTCTCGACGAAACGCCCACTCCAGACAACCACCACAATCTGGCCCCCGTTTGGCGAAGGAAAGTGGTTGAATCATGCCTCCAAGAAAGAAGGAACTGAGCAAGGGTGAAATGAAGAAGGTGGAGAAGTTCGTCGAGGATAAGACGTTCGGCTTGAAGAACAAGAACAAGAGTATGCACTTTGATTACACTTTCTCATCTTCATAGGTAAGAAGGTGCAGGAATACGTGCAGAACGTGAAGAAGGTGTATACCGGAAAGGTGCGCTCTGTGCTTCGCGGATTATGACTAGGATAACAAGACGGAGGAGCTGCGCAGACGAGAAGTGGCTTTGCTTGTGTAGAGTGAGAGTTAGGCGAAGAAGGCGCGCGATGCCAAGAAGGAGCAGGAGAAGGAGCTGAGCGAACTGTTCAAGGCCGTCATCACCGCTCCGAAGGTTCGTCATCGCTGCGCTCGGTGAACTGTAGCTCGCCTTCGGTGAGGATCCCAAGTCGGTTCTCTGCCCCTTCTTCAAGGCGGGTCGTTGCGACAAGGGCGCGAGATGCAAGTACAGCCACGACCTGACTCTGAACACGCGTCGTGCCGCCAAGAAGGATATTCACACAGATAGTCGTGACGCAAAGCCCCAGGAAACGAACGCGGACTGGGACCGTGACAAGCTGGAGGAGGTGCTGCGCCAGAAGGAAGGCAAGCGCCCTCAGCCGCAGACCAAGATCGTCTGCAAGTACTTCTTGGACGCCATCGAGAAGGAGTGCTACGGCTGGTTCTGGCAGTGCCCCAACGGACCCGAGTCGGCGTCGTGACAGGGCGTGATCTCTAGTTGCAAGTACAGACACGCTCTTCCCGAAGGCTACGTCTACAAGAGCCGCGCCGAGCGCGAGGCGGAGGCCGCTCTCCGCGAGAAGGAGCGCGCCGAGGACAAGAACTTCATGCGTCTGGAGAACATCGAGGCTCTCGTAAGCGCGGGCGTGGTGCGTGAAGTCTAGCGCGCGAAGCTGCCCCACACCGGTCTGACGCCCGTCACTCCCGAGACCTTCGCGAAGTGGAAGGAAGATCGCATGAACCGCAAGAAGGTGCGTGGCGCTGCGCGTGCGTGACCCGTAGAAGGAGAAGGAGGAGGCGGACAAGGCGCTGGAGAAGAAGAAGGTGAGCTCCAAGGAGGCGCGTCTTCTCAGCGGTCGTGCGCTGTTCATCTACAACCCGACGCTCTTCGTCGATGACGAGGCCGCGGCGGAGACCAAGGCGTACGAGGTGGTGGACGAAGGTGGTGGTGTGTGTGTGCAGTGATGGGTAGGCGAGGAGAACAAGGAGACGGAGGAGAAGGACGTGAACATCGCCGAGGCGGCGGAGAAGGCTGCTGCGGAGGCGGAGGCGAGCGGCGAGGCGAAGCCTGAAGAGGAGGTGAAGATTTCGCTGACTGTGTTCGAGGATGAAGATCTGGGCGACTTGCCGGACGAGGAGGACGAGGAGGACGAGGAGCCTGCAAAGGTGGAGGAAAAGGTGGAGGAAAAGATGCCCGAGGAAGCCACAGAGAAGACGACGGAGCCGTCTTAAGACAATCTCATTCTTTGACTTGCATTTGTTTGGTTGCACAGACAAGGAGATGGAAAGATCCGTACAGTAAGTGCTGTGTTCATCACTGCTCTGGAGAGCGCGATCTGTGCGTGGTTTCCGTTGACTCGAATACGGTGATTAAAAGGAGAGGCATGAGGTGAGCGCCATCGTCGGCAGCTCCTGGTGACTGTACGCTTGATCTCTGAGTATGAGAGTCCTTTGGACGATTACTCCCCCGTTTCTGCCTGTGCATTCTAACCGCTCGTAGAAGGGGATGAGGTCATCTCGTTTTCATTCAATCCTTACGTAGCCATTCCTTGCTCGAGAATGGATAGTTCCTACGTCAATTTACAGATGGATATGCACCATATCCAGGAATTGGACGAAATGGTTCACTGGAGCGGCTTTCTGGATTACGTCTAGTATCGCATTCTGAATGAGCAAAAGACAAAGAACGAGACGGCTCTGAGGCGCGTGAGGCAGGAGAACGAGAAGAACGTGTATCTCTGCGGAGGTGCCTTTTTCCAGAAGATCGATAAAGAGGGCGCATTGAAGGAAATCGAGAGTCGTTAGTCGCCTGTCGTCCGCTCTTATGGATAGGGATTCAGCGGATAGAGAAGAACATACAGGACAACAGGTCGGAATACGAGATACTCGTTCGCAAATTGCACCAGCTCGGCATATATGGATTGTAGAGCGTGTTTCTTGACAAACAACGAAACTAAAGAACAGAGCACGACTTCCCCTTCTCCCTCTTCGCGTTCAGGAGGCAGTAGTACTGCTGGACGTACTTCATGTTCTCCTTGATCGAACCGTAGGGGATGTGGAAGCCGGAGGGATTGTCCTGAATGTTCTGCGTGTAGCTCAGCGGGAACTTGAGCGCGAACTTCTTCTTCTCCGCGTCCGTCCAGATGTCGTAGTAGATCTGGTTGTGCTCGCGCCACTTCTGGAATCGCTTGTCGTTGTGAATGTGGAAGAAGTGATCCCGCATCTGATCGTTGGACAGGATCTACACGTCAATGGCACAGCAATCCCCAACCATAGCGTCATTCTCTGAAGCCAATGCAGCGTACATCCAGTACCAGTCGTCGTTATTGCCCTTCACCACCTTGTACGCCAGCCCCTTCTCCAGCCACTCCTCGGGCAGCGTGGTGCTCTCCTGGTTGAAGTGGTGCTCGTGCAGCACGATCAGAATCTTCTTCTTCTCCTTCAGCAGGTAGTCCACCACCATCTGAATCTGGCTGTAGTTGAAGCAGCCGCCGTCGAAGTTCTGCTTGTAGTGGGCGATGTTCGCGCCGTCCAAGAAGATGTCGTACGGACCCGTCTTCGCGAGGAATTGCTTGAATGCGAGGAAGTTCTCGATCCGATCCTCCTTTCCCTTCCTGGTCTCTGCGGATGATTACGAGAATACAATGCTACGCGAAAGGATCATTGTCTCCACTTCCGACGCTAATTCATGCTTTTCCTTCAGCGAGAGCGGCTCCTTGCGCATTTGTTTTCCGCAGACATCGCACGTCCCGGAGGCAAGGATTACGCACGGCTTCAGGATCCAGTTAGGATAGCTACGCATCATGAAGCGGCAATGTCCATACCGCTCGACGAACTCCTTGAGCAGGTCCACCGTCCTCTCGTTCTGGAGAATGTCCACCGCCTTCATCAGCTCCTTTATGCACACAATGAACAGTTCCTCATTCTTGCCCACCAGACCTATTCTGAAAGCAGAAAGAGGAGGGTACACGTCTTCATCTCGAAGTAGTACACGTTTTCGTCAAAAGGAATGGCGTGTTCTCTCATGTGCGCAATCACCCTTCTCATGGACGCAATATCGCCTCTCTCCGAGATGCTCTGAAGCAAGGGGAGGTAGTTGCGGAATCTAGGAGTCACACATCTCAGCAACGCCCACTTGATCTTCATTCCCTTCTCAATGATGAGATTCACGTACTTCATTGCCTCGTCCTCCATGTCTGTGCTGCAGTAGAATTGGATAATCGCTACGACTCAGAAGGAGGGGGCAAAACGGACAGGTGTAGGCATTCTCTCCCAACTCAATCTCCTTTTCAGAGACGAAATCCAACCACTTCTCAAGGAAGGGAGTATCGTCCTTTGACGCGAGCGAGCGGAACAGAAGAGAGAATATGTCGCCGTCGACTTCGCCAGCCAGTTTCACATACTCTTCGAAGTGGGAATACGCCAATTTTGCATTCTTTGCGTTCACTGCGGCAATAATCCGTCCCTTCGCCTCCTTTGCGGGCTTTGCATTCTCGTACTAGCGTATCAGCACAATCAATAGGGAATGGTTACTTTTTGCTTCTTCGTCAAAACCGGTCCTTCAACTCCAGAGCCGCTGCTCTGCGGACGCTTCTGCTGACTCGACTGCGTTGTATCCTCCATGTTCTCACAATCCACGATGAAAACCCCAAGGGAGAATCAAAGAATAGCCACAAAAGCGAAGTGCCATGTCTGAAGGCGTTGTTCCTCTTGGTATTCGTGTTTCGCAAGTCTGTTTATGGCGTAGAACTGATTGACAAGACCATTGGATCCAGAATCACCCTTATCACCAAAGGCGATGTGGAATTCTCTGGAATTCTTAAGGGATTCGATACCTATCTGACTATGGTTCTGGAAGACGTGACCGAGATGTGGGGCTCGTTTTCCGTTCCTCTGACGATGTAGCCATTACACTGCTGAGGGAGTGAAGAAGAACAAGATTAGTCGTGCTTTAGTGAACGGAAAGAACGTGTGCTTGGTAAGGGCTCCATTCCCTTGTAAACTGTAGTTGATTCCTGGAGGAATTGAAGATCACGAAGAGAAGGAATAGGTGTGTTATAGTACGGAGTTCCTTTGTTGTCATACACTCTCTTTCTTGTTTTGACGGGGAAGTCGTGTCTCTCCGTCATGTAGTTCACGAATTCATTCTGTCAATGGTTTTTCACGTGATTGACCTAATTCCTCTCTTCTTCCTTCTTTGATCACTGGATTTGGAAAGAGACAGAGGAGGAGTGTGGCATGACAAAGAAGAAGCGAATCTATGTGATGAATCCAATGTCATTCTCTGCAAGCGTATGTGTTTCCCTCATACGCATGCATCCATTGAACATAGAATGATCGCAAATCGAGCGCGATTCACGCACTTCAATCAAAAGCAGTCAAACGAGATACTCGTCTCGTTCCATGCACAATACGAGAATGCGAGTCCGCGTCCCTACTAACAAGTGAATTAGGTAAAGAGAAGCGAGCTCGGATTGCCTGCGTGGTTCCCTCTATTCGATTCATCTGAGATTCCGACGTGCAGTCTCGATCGCAGTTTATTCAGTAATAATCTCAATCGACAAATGAGTGCTGCAGATATCAACAATACTATTGCTCTTGATCTGGGAACGAGCAATAGCTGCTGCACGGTGTGGAAGGGTGATCAAGCGGTAGTTCTGAATACAAATGATGGAAATACGACTCCCTCTGTGGTATATGTGACCGACTCGGATATGCTTTATGGTAGAACTGCTCTGAACAAGAAGGGAAAGCCTGGCTGCTTTTTCGAGTTCAAGCGTATCCTCGGTTTGGGCTTTAACGACAAGCTCACGCAGGAGTACATAAGGAGATGGCCCTTCACCGTCAAGGATGTCAAGGGAGACAACGTCCCGTGCTTTGTCGTCAAGATGGGTGACGAAGAAGCTACGTTCACCGCGACGGAGTTGTACTCCGTGTTCATCAACTACTTCAAGGAAAAGGCGGAAGAGTTCCTTGAGCATAGCATTACACACATTGTCCTTACCGTGCCTGCTCACTTTAATGATGTTCAGCGCATTCAAGTCAAGGCAGCCGCCGAGTCTTGTGATTTGACGGTTCTTCGTATTCTGAACGAGCCGACTGCAGCGGCGTTGGCCTACAGTATGGAGGAGTCACTGAACAAGAAGACGATCCTCGTTTACGACATCGGTGGAGGCACCTTCGATGCTACGATTCTGAAGGTGGATGACCAGTATTCCGTCCTCTCGTCGAAGGGTGATATTCATCTCGGTGGTGTGGACTTCACGCACGCGATGGAAGACCTGATCAAGGCTCGCATCAGGGACTTCTTAGGAAATGATTATGAGTTCAGCAAGAATCAGGAAACGAAGATTGCCAAGTTGGCCGAGGAAAAGAAGATGGAATTGAGTAATGATCAAGTTGTTGAGTTCTATGAGGACGATATCATATCCGGAGTTGGCGATTTTTCCATCTCCAGGCACCAGTTCGAGGAGGCAATCGCCCCTTACTTGAACAAGGCCCAGGACATTCTCTTGGACGCCTTGAACGACGCGCATCTCGCCAAGGACGACATCGACGCCATCATTCTCATCGGCGGCACCTCTGTGATCCCGTCCATTCGCACGCGACTCACCGACTTCTTCGCCGGCAAGCCCGTGCTCCAGACCATCGACCCGAACACGGCGGTGTCGCGCGGCGCGATGAACTACGCGGCTCTCTATCTGGGCGTGGTGGACCTGCGAGGTGTGGTGATCCCGCAGAAGGAGGTGGTTCCTGAAGGGCTGGGCGAGCAGTACAGAGAGTATGTCGTGAGCAACCCTCACGACATGGAGATTCCGCTTCCCATTACGGAGTCGTTTGAGCATCACAATGAGCTTCCTGTGCCTCATGAGCCTGACCTTCCTGAAATGCCTGACCTTCCTCCTGATCTTCCTGAGCCCGACCTTCCTGAGCCCGACCTTCCTCCTGAGCCTCTCGAACCTTCTCTTTCTGTACCCGAACTTCCTCCTGAGCCTCTCGAGCCTCCTGAAATGCCTGAGCTTCCTCCTGACCTTCCTGAGCCCGATCTTCCTGAGCCTGACCTTCCTCCTGACGTGCCAGAGCCTCCTCTTCCCGAACCTGAGCCTCTCATGCCTCCTTCTGAACCTGTGGCACCACAGAACCCTATTACTGGAGGCATCATCGATGAAGAAAGCGTCACAGCGAAGAGCTACGTGCTCGAGCAGCCCAACGACACCGTCGCCATGCTGCTTCCCGCGGGAACCAAGTTCCTCAAGGAGAAGGTGATCGGTCTGGAGACGGCGGAGGACTACTGCGACGAAGTGCGCATCCGCATCGCTCAGGGAGAGAGCCCGCGCTACTCCGAGAACGACTTCTACTGCCGCATGACGATTCGAGGCATCCCGCGCCGTCCGAAGGGCGAGGTGAAGGTGCGGCTGACGATCCGCGTGAACGGCGACGGCATCGCCGACTTCGAGGCGGAGACCCGCGAGGGTCTGAAGGCGGAGGTGGTGAAGAGCAACCCGCAGTTCCCGCTGTCGTCGGACATCTTCATGCACAGAAGCGGCATCTACGAAATGCAGGCGGGGAAGCGCAAGGAGAACGCGCTTGCTCTCTACAAGAAGCAGCTTGCGACGATCGAGAACGAGTTCACACACAACACAAACCTGACTGTGACGCCCGAAATGAGGGAGTGGCTGGATGGCGAGAAGGCGTGGGTCGCCAACACGGAGGCGGAGAGCGCGGAAGAGTACACGAAGAGGCAGAACGAGATCGGAGACGTGCTCAGACGGTTCAACATTACCGACTCAAGACTTGTCCTATACGCTTGTGTGTTCAACAAACTCGATTACGCCTTCACGGCAACCACGAACACCTCTCCGCCCTCCATTCCCAAGAAGATGTACTGACCCTCGGGAGAACAGCGGATGCAACTCACCTTCGTGGACAGATTCGGCACCTGCGCGAACGCCGCCGGCTTGCCCTCGCCGCCGTAGTGCTCCACCATCGTCGGCGTCACCATCGCGAAGTCGCTCAAACGCATCATGAACAGCGTGATCTTGTCCCCGCCCGCGATCACGTACTGCGTATCGTTGCTGAGCGCGATCGCGTTCAGCTGGCTGTTCATCTCCTTCTCCTTCAGCTTCACGCCCAGCGACGAGTACATGTGGAACTTGAAGTCCAACTCCGAGTAGTACACCACGTTCCCCTCGTTCGTGATCGCACACCAGCTCACGGCAGGAATCGACGAAGGCTCCTTGTCGTCGCCCACGTCGCGAATGGTTCGCAGGTACGTCGAGTCGGCGAGCGAGTACAGGATGACTACACGTGACGCTTCTCACACGACCTCACTTGTTCCGTCGCAACTGCCCGAACACACCAGGTTCATCTCCTTGTTGATCGCCACGCAGCTCACCGCGCCGTCGTGTCCGTACAGCGTGCGGCGACCCACCACGCGCGGCGTGCTCTCCGGGTGCTCCAACTGGTACAGAACCACCGAGTTGTCGAACGAGCCCGTCACCACCATCGTGTCGTCACGCGAGATCGCCACGCACGACAAGTCCTCCTGACCCGTGGCGACCGTCATGATCACCGCGCCCGTCTGCGCGCTCACGATCTTCAGCGAGTGGTCCCACTGACCCACCACGCACATGAACAGCCCGTTGTGCGACACGGCGACCAGCTGCGACGCCTGCAGCGAGGGCTTCTCGATGTTCAGCAGTGGCGTGAAGGGCTCCGCGACCACGGGGCACCCGCGCGTGCGCAGCAGCGGGTCCACGCCGATGTCAAACGGCGTGCTGCGTCCGTTCTGCTGCTTCACCGGGTTCACGGCGAGCTCGCGGTTCTTCGACAGCGCTACCACGCTGCCCGTCACGGAGTTCACACCCATCGCCATCACGCCCGAGCCCAGGTTGATGTTCGTCTTGTACAGCGCGAGCGCGCGACTCGCCGGCGCCGCCCGCGACGAGCCAAGGCCCAGGCAGCGGCAGCCCGATGCGGAGCACCAGTCGCGGTAGGACAGCAGCGGAAGCGGCGGCGCGAGCTGGAGCGGACGACGCTGGTGGTGCGGGTTGGCGAACATCTGGAGCGGCGTCTGCCCGAAGTTCTCCAGCATGTCGTTCGCCTGCTGCCAGTCGCCCTTGCTCGTGTGGTACAACGACTCCATGTCCAGCGCGCCGAAGTACGTCACGTGCGAGAAGACGTTGTAGCACGCCTCCGCCTCCGCGCCGCGCTGCTTGAAGCCGAACACCATGTCGATCCACTTGTGCACGTTCATCGACACGTACTCGCTCTCCAGCGCGTCGCGGTTGATGCGCACGAACTCCTCGGGCGTCTTCGCCCACGGCGGCAGCTCCACGTCGCCGATGGGCTCGGCGCAGTCCTGGCGAATGCCCAGGTTCAGCCTAGCGCTCACCCCACCCCGCCTCACTCACTTGTTGTTGTTGCGCAGGAAGTCGGGCAGGTAGAAGAACTCGGGGATCAGCTCCTTCACGTCGCCGTCGTTCGTGGTGCAGCCGTTGTACGTGTTGCGCATGCTCCAGAACTGGCGGTCCGGGCGGTCGAACTTGCCGTCCTGCAAGAAGATGTGCAGCGACGTGTACGGCTCCAGGCGGATCAGGTACCACAACACGTTGGCGCTGTTGCTGTAGTGCGTCGAGAAGAAGCGCGGCGGCGGACACAGAATGCCCAGACGGTCGCCCATCTCGCCCGCGCGCTGCTGGAAGTTCTCCTTCATCACGTCGAACTTGTCCTACGCGTAACGCCGCTCTCTCACCACAACGCGCAGCGCCTCGCGACGGTACTCCAGCTGCGCCCCCATGGGGAAGTTGAAGTCGCGGTAGATCTTCGGGTCGCGCAGGTCGATCTGCGGGCTGGTGTAGTCGGCGATCACCCACGGGAACACGTAGTACTGCGAGAGGTCATTGTACGTGCGGCCCGCCAGGCGGTTCAGACGCATCAGGTACTCGAAGGTGGAGATCTCGCGGTTCACCCAGCGACGCGTCGAGTCGTCGTGCGCGTAGCGCTCCTCCGCCGTCGCGCCCAGGAACGGGGTCAGGTTGGCAGGGCTCAGGCGACGCAGCTGGTCGTGGAAGGAGCCGCGCGCCGAGGGTGAGGTGAAGGAGAAGAAGGAGGAGGAGCCGTCCTGGAAGAACAGCTCCACGGCCGTCTGGCGGAAGAGGTACAGACGGAACTCCTCGTGCGTCAGCTCGCCCAGCTTCCAGATCTTGTTCTCGGGCAGCGTCAGCATCAGGAACTTGTTCACGCCCTCGAAGCGCTTCGCGTTGGCGATGTACGCCGCCTGTTTCTCGATCTGCTGCTTGAACTCCGCCTCGAACTCGGGACTGATCGTGAACGAGAGCGTGGACGTGCTCAGCTCCAGCTTGCCGCGCACGGCCAGCATCGGCACCACCATCAGACACTCCTGCGAGAAGAGAATGCGGCCCTGGTGGCGGTTCGCCATCAGCTCCTCGTTCATCGCCTTCTCCTGCTCCTCGTCGATGTCCTCCTCCACCGAGGAGCGCATCAGCGACAGCATGCCGCTCTCCTTCTGCGCCTTCTCCTCCTCCTCCAGCGTCTCGTTCCACACGGAGGCGTCCGCGTGGTTCGTTCCCTTGGGATCCTTCACCAGGATGGAGTGCATGTTGTACTTGTTGTAGCGACCCGTCAGCGTCAGGATGCTACGCGTCACACCACACCCCGACACACACCCCTCGTTGTTGCCCAGCTCGCCCCACGGACCGCGTTCGTGCTCCAGCGACTCCACCATCGTCGACCAGCGGCGCACCGTGATCTGGTGCTTGCGCCAGTAGTTGTGCGAGCCGTCCTTCAGGCAGCGCACCTCGTACTTCCTCTCCTGCTCCTTCACGTACTCGATCGCCGTCAGGATGCGACGCGTCATGCCCTCGCCGCCAATCGTGTAGCGACTGCCTTCCTCGAGTGAGGCGTCGAGGCTCTGGCGAATCACCACCTATCCCTCACGCACACACCCCGCACGCTACGAAGTTGATGATGAACGTGACGTCGCTGGTAAGGTGGAGGAGCTCCAGCGTCTTGGAGAGGTGCGTGTTCTTCTCCGCCCAGCACTCGGGCGGCAACACCAGCATGTCGTTCACTATCCATCATCATCATGCACATCACTGTACGCTCCTTGCTCACCGCCTCGTACAGCTCCATCTGCGCCTTCTGCTTGTCGCTCAGCAGCCACTTGCGCTTCGGCTTCGCCTCGTCCACCTCCTTCAGGATCTCTCTCGCGCGCGTCTCCACGTTCTTCAGAGCGATCACGCCCATCTCGATCAGCATCGCCTTGAAGTCGTCCGTGTTCATCAGCGACGACTACACGTCACACCGCCACACCACACCCACTTCCGACAGCAGCGTGCGCAGACCGTCGTTCAGGCGACTCAGGTACACGATGTCGTCCAGCGGGAAGTCCTTGCTGCTGATCAGCAGCTTCAGCTGCTTCGCCACCTGGATCGCCTCGTTGTACAGCGGCTTGTACGCCTCCTCGATGGGCTGCGAGCTGCATAGCACGCCCTCAGGGCTCGCCGCCATTCCGGAGAACATGTTCACTGACGCTACGGACTGCGCAGCCGGCGCCACGCCTCCCAGCAAGTCGTCCACTGCCGAGGGCTGCGTCACAGGCATGCCGAGCAAATCGTCCACCGCTGAGGGCTGAGGCGCGGGCATGCCGAGAAGGTCGTCCACCGTGGAAGGCTGAGGCGCGGGCATGCCCAAGAGATCGTCCACCGACTGCGCGGGCATACCGAGCAGGTCACCCACGGGCTGAGCAGGCGCTTGAGCAACAGGCTGAACAGCAGGCTGAACGGGAGTCTGAGCAGGCACCTGAACAGACTCAGCGGGCTGGACAAGGGACTGGAACGAGGCGTCCTCGCTGACCTCGCAGTGGTCGTTGATCACCAGGTTGTAGCGATTCAGCAGCGAGAGCAGCAGTGAGATGTCCATCGTGAAGCACTCCTTCTTCAGCCCCGAGATCACCGCGTTCTTCGCGAGGTCGCCCGTCACCAGCCCGATCGCCTCGATCAGCACGGTCACGAGCGTGTTGAACGGACTCACCAGCTGCCAGTTGTAGTGGTCGCGCTCCACCTCCTTCTCGTCCTCGTCCTCGGGAATCTCCACCATGTGCACCGCCACCTTGTACAGGAACGCGATCACCGGCTCGATCGTCAGCAGGAAGTTGGTCTAGTCGTCACTCGCCGCGGCGACGCCTACGCGGTTACCGGGCATGCCCAGCATGCTGATGATGCGGTTCACCACCAGGATGTAGAAGTCGGCGAACAGTCCCTTGCTGAAGCTGCTCACCGCGTCCTGCTTGAAGTCGTTCAGCCCCAAGTACCGCTTGATCGCGCCGAAGATCAGCCTCATCAGACGCACCGTCTCCTCGTCCTTCTGCACGTCGCTCGCGTTCGCCACCGTCTTGTAGAGATTCTTCTCCATCGTGGACACCACCACGGAGAGCAGCAGCGCCTGCGACTCGCTCCACACCGCGTCCAGGATCGACGGGTGCTCGTCGCGCACGCGGCACACGAATACAAACAGGTAGTCGTACCAGAAGGGCAGGTTGAGCAGCTGGTTCAGGTTCGTCGTCGCGTTGATGTCTACTCGTGACGCGCCGCCCAGACACGCACTGGAGAAGAGGCGTGCGAACGCAGCGAAGTACTTCACGATCAGCTCGTCCTCGACGCAGGGCAGCAGCTGCAGGAACAGCGGGACGAAGGGAGTCATCTGAATGCTCAGGTTGTCTACGCGTCACACATCACCATCACCGCCACCGTTGTCCTCGATGTGCTCCGAGTTCACGATGCGCTGCAGCAGCAGCTGGATCAACTCCTCGTTCACCACCTCCTTCGGACACGCCGACGCCACGAAGTCCATGATGGCGTGCGCGTTCGACCGACTCACGCCCAGCACCGACCACAGCGAGCCGTTGGGCGAGCGCTCGCAGAGCGTGACGACGAAGAAGAAGAGACGGAGCGCCTTCTGCGTGAGGAGCGCGTCCTCGGTTCGGAAGAGCGCGAGGAAGAGCGGAAGCACGCCCGCGTTCACTACACGTCACTCGCACTCGCTCCACCCACCGTTCAGGTCCTCCTTCACCGGCTCCGCAGACTCCTCCGGCTTCTCGCTGCTCTGCGCGACGTCTCCAGGAAGGTCCAGCGACACGTGGCTGAATCCCGCCATGTTCTCGACGAAGAACACGCCCATGCCCTCCTTGTGCAGCACGCCGTCGAACAGGTCGAAGAACGAGAGGAGCAGCGGCATGTCGTGGACGCGGCAGCACCACAGCAGGCTGTTCACCAGGTAGAAGCACGCGTACTTGGTCACCATCGCCGAGTCCTCCAGCAGCGTGCGGACGATCTCGAACAGCACGGCGCGCACCTCCGCCTTCTCCTCCGAAGACAGCTTGTTCAGCGTCGACTTGGGGTTGACTCGCAGGTCCTCCAGCGCCAGCCACTGCGAGACGATCGCGCGCTCGTCGCTCAACTACACGTCATTCGTCACAGCCAGACACACCTCCTCGGGAACGGCGATCGCAACGTCGCTGTAGAAGTAGCGGATGATGTGGAGGAAGCCCTCCAGACCCACGCCCTTGATGATCGAGATCAGGCCCTTGTTCTCGTTGTTCTTCAGCACCGTCAGGACGTACGAGTATACCTCCTTCTGGATCGCCGCGCTGCAGTTCATCCAGAACGCGGAGTTCATGACGAACGCCTTGAAGATCTGCTGGTGGAGCGCCGGCGACAGACTGGCGTCCTCGAGCAGCTGGATCAGCTTCTCCACGAACAGCACGCTCACGTTCTCCAGCTTCGACTTCTGCATCAGGTACGCGATCACGTCGAAGCCGTTCTGCGTCTCCATGAACTCGCGACTCAGGCTGCTGCCTCTGATCGCGTTCGACAGCAGCAGGTACAGCTCGCGGTCGAACACCTCGGAGGCCTGTGCGTCGCTCGCATCGCTGCCGTCCACCAGGTCCATCTGCGGCAGCAGCGGGAAGAACAGCGAGATGCCGCCCAGCGAGTCCACCACGGAGGCGATCTGCTTCGTCGAGCACACGTACGTGCCTGCCAGCAGCTGGCCGTTCACCGCCTTCACCTCCAGCGCGTCCTTGGCGTTGCCGCCCGTCCACGTCCGCTGACGGAACCGCACGGGCGTGTCGTCCAGCACGCAGGTCTTCTTCGAGTCCATCACGCACGCCGACAGGTTCACCAGCAGCGAGGAGGTCAGACTGCCGTCGCACACGTCGTGGATCGCCTTGTGGTCCTCCTGCGTCAGACTCATGTCGCTAAAGATGGGGCGACTCTCCTTCTCCCAGTTGTCGAAGTTGAACATGTAGTTCGGTCCCAGCAGGAACATGCCGCGCGCCTGCACCTTGCTCACCGGCTTGTTCAGCATGTACACCGTGCCCAGCTCGCCGTTGAACTCCGTGTACGCCGTCGGGATCGAGGTGAACGCCAGGTCCACGCCGCGCGTGCCCACGAACATGCGGACGGACGAGGCGAAGGACGGGTAGGGCGCCGAGCACTCGAAGTTCGTCTCGCCGTTCAGCGACACGAAGAGCGGGTGCGTCTTCTGCAGGCGGTTGTAGCCCTGCGACACGACGAGGTGGTACCAGCGGTTGTCCACAATGGGCAGGTTGGTGTTGGGCAGCGCCACCTCCTTGCCGTTCTGGAAGTACTTGAGCACCAGCGCCGCGTCCTGGATGTACACGAGGAACGCCGTCTCGCCCTCAACGAACGAGAACAGGTGCGGGACTCCGAATTCTACAGTAAACGCCGCCAGACAGTCCTACGTCCCTCCATGATCCAGTCCGCCATGAGCGAGGTGAGGTTGAACCAGAGAGACAGCGTGTAGCCCGACGAGGGGAAGCGCAGGATGCCGTCCACGCTCTTGCCCGAGGGCAGGGTGGGCGCCGCCACCTCGGAGACGATCTGCAGTCCGGACTGGGGCGGCACGAGCAGGTACGACTGATCGGGTTTCTTGACGTCCATCGCGGCGTAGAGCTCGTTGAGCATGGACATGATAGGGTTGGCGTAGCGCGCGCGATGCACGTCCTGGACGTGGAGGAGCTTGAAGACCTTCTTCAGCTGCTGCACGGTGATGTTGTGCTTGGCAACGGTCTGGATGATGCCCAGCACGATCGGCACGTTGGCCACCTTGAAGTCCTCGAGGCGCTATAGGTGAAGGAGCGGACGAGGCGGTACGTCGAGCAGCAGGTCCACCAGACCCGTCTTCTCCGTCGTGATGGCGATGAGGTTGAGTTGTTCTACGCCTCAATCCTCTCTCCTTCGCGCACGGTTCTTCGACTCCAGGAGGTGCTGCAGCAGCAGCAGACAGTTCTTCTGCAGGCCCTCGTTGGTCTTGAGCACGAAGAACAGCAGCACGCGCAGGAAGTCAGGTCGCACGATGCGCACCGAGTCCAGCAGACTCTTTGCCTCCAGCACGTGCTCGAAGTCGGGCTGTAGTCCCAGCACCTCCTCCTCCTTCAGCACGCCCACGATAAACTCCTTCACCTTGGGGAACGCGTCGTAGAAGGAGAGCGTGTCGAACACCTGGCGGTCCACCAGGATGTTGAACAGCGACTGCAGCAGCAGAGAGGTGAAGCCCGCGTCGCCCGCCACAATGGTGCTCTACACGTGACACTGTTTGCATGTGCTCACGGTGAACTGGTCGTCCTGGGCGGTGCTGCGGAAGTCCTTGTAGAAGTCGGGGTTGTTCTGGAGCATGAGGAACATGGTGAAGAACATGTGATAGACCACGCCCAGGTAGTCCTCGCTACATGTGACCGATCGCCCTAACCCTCACTTCGGATTAGGGGTGGTGATGATGGACATGTAGTGAATCAGGAAGTGCAGTGAAGGAAGCAAGGCAGTGCCAGCGGCAAGGATATACTCGTCTTGTGCAGCACCTCCTGACGTGTGCGCGTCACGGCGAAGTCGCGGTTCTTCTTCTCCAGCAGCAGGTAGTCCATGATGCTGAACAGCTTGTGCATCGTCTTGCAGTTCTCCGTGCTGAAGGACCGCGAGTGGATGCGCGACAGCGAGGTGCCCATGCTACGCGTTACCCAGCACCGTCACCGCCACTTCACGAAGATGCTCGTCAGCGTCTCCGACGACGCCTCGCTGACCGTCGCGTCGTTCGTCGCCTTCAGCAGAATCACCATGATCAGCGCCGTGCCGAACTCCACCGTGCGCTTGCTCTCCACCAGGTTGAACACGTACTCCATGGTGTTTACCACGCTCCCGTTCACCATCACGCCCACCGACAGGATCAGGTTCATGATGGCGTCCTCCGAGCCCAGCGAGCGGTCGAGCAGCTGCAGCAGCGCGTACTTCACGCACCAGGTCAGCGGGAGGTCGCGGTTGCTGCTGAACAGCGCGTAGATGACGTAGTGCGGGAGCGATGTCGCCTTGAGCAGCGCCTGGTTGTTGTTGATGAGGCGGTGAAGACGTGTGCACAGCTATGTGTCAAACCCATCCCTCGACACCACCGAAATGACGCAGAGCTCGTCGAACTGGTCGCTCACCAGCTCGCGCAGCAGCCGCGTGATCTCCGCCACCTTGTCGTTCTCGTTGCAGTTCTTCAGCATGGCGAACACGAAGTCAAGCAGCGCCTCGCGCACTACCCCTCAGCTCGCGACCACACTCCCACCTTTGATCGTCACGAGGTCGCTCTCTGTGATCGCGCCGTTGCGACACACCACACGCTCCTCCTCCTCGCGCTTCTCGAACTCCTTCGTGTCGATCTTCACCAGGAACGACTCCTTCGTCAGCTCCTCGCCCAGACGGTTCTTCACGCACTCGTCGTACAGAACGGGCTGCTGACGACACATGCTCTGCAGCACCGCCAGCAGCACCAACTGCGCGTAGCTGCGCGTCGCGTCGTCGAACATCTTGATGGGGTCGGCGCCCTCGCTGGTCCTGAACACGGACACGAACTCCTGGAACAGCTCGATGTTCGTCGCCAGACGCTGCTCGCTCTCTCCGCTCACCGCCCACACCAAGAAGCGACAGACCACGTCGACGAACGGGTTGCGACACTGGATGTCGCCGACGCGCTTCATCTCCTCCTCCAGGTTCCACGACGCGCGAGTGCCATCGTAGTCCTCGCGGAAGAGGACCGGCGTCAGGATGTACACGCCCTGTTTCTCCATCTCGTAGTGGGACGGCACGCACACCTGCAGCGCGCCCTTCTCGTAGGCGGAGAAGTCGATGCGCACCTGCTGGCGGGACAGACCGTACTTCAGCGCGTACACCAGCACGCGCTTCAGCATCGTGTAGCACTTCATGTCCTTCGCCTTCACGCGCGTGGCGTCGCTCGTGTTCGCCGCCAGCACCACCAGCACCGTGAAGTCCGCGTTCAGACTCATCACCTCGTACTCCGTCAGCAGCGTCTGGTTCATCTGGAACAGGTACTCGCCCGAGTTCTCGATCACGTACTTGATCCTCTCCAACACCTTCTCGCTGCGCGCGCTGTTGGGACAGACAGCGAGGTTCTCGGCCGCGACGAGGATCATCTGGTGCAGCAGCTCCACCCACTCTCGCTTCCTCTCGAAGAGCATCACGGAGGCGAAGAGCTGCATGATCAGCGTCGACAGCTCCAGCGTGCAGTCGATCGCGCACTCCAGGTGGCCCTCGCACGCGTTGCTAGGGTGAAATGGAAGGATAGCTCATACCAAGGAGGCTCCGCAAACACGCTGCACAGGTTCTCCAGCACGGTGGACGTGTTCGAGGCAAAGACGCTCTCCAGCGCGAGCCAGGAGGCGTGGTGCAGCGACGGGAGGAAGTTGTACACGGTGCGCATGACCGTCTGGAGCGACTCGAAGCACGACGCCCTGCGGGTGAGAGAGAAGAGACAATCGAACGATTCGCCGTCGGAGGCGAGCATCTCGCTAAGGGCCCTCAAGCGCTCCAGGAGGATGCGTCCGAAGCCGTTGTAGCGCAAAAGAATACGGTTGTGGGGCGAACGAGTGAGAATCTCCAAAGTGGCTTCCACCTTGTGCGGGTCTCGAATCTCCTTCTTGTCGTTCCACATGCACTTGATCCACTACGCTGTTAGAGCGAAACGCAGACACAACGTTCAGCAGACCGCGGATCAGGCGGAACGGGTGACCGACCGACTGCTTCGCCTCCGTGGCGATGGAGTGGAAGAAGTTGTCCGGCGTATTCTTCGGCTCCCGGGGATAGTACTCGTCCTTGGCCACTTCCGTCGGCTTCCACTCTTTGTACACTTCGATAAACATATCGATGAAGGCGAAAAGCTCGTCCTGGCAGTCCTACGCATGAACGCCGCCGGGCAGGACTACGGAGGCCTTCTTCTCGCAAAACGCAATTTCAAACGCCGTCCACAGATCCGCGAGCTTCATTCCCGTTTCGTCCCAGCTGATCGTCAATGCCCACAGCCCAGCGATCTACCTGAAATTGTACTCGATCGTCGGGGAGTATATGGTATTCAGCGTGGGATAGTCGCTCTCCTTCTACGGCCTCACACCCACCCTCAGCGACTACAATCACGGTTTTGTGTAACGCTTCAATTGTATCCATATCCGAATGAATCCGATTGTGTTCACAAAAGCAATTCTAGCCGACACTCATGCGCGTCCAGTGGTTCCGCGGTGATCAAGACATCCCCATTTCTGTGCACAACAAACACGGGAGGCGGCAGAATCGTCGACACTCATATCCACGGCAACCGTGTCGCTCGTAGACACCACCTTGTAGATTCTCTTGAGCAGATCCTCGTAGTTGAACGCAAAGTGGTGAATCAGCACCATGGGCGACACGATAATGGTATTCGGGAACTTCATTCCGCTCTTGAATACCGCTGCGCCAGGATTGCCAGACACCGTCGTCAACGCATTCTGAATCCTCTTCATCGTCGACGACTCCTTGGTCTATCCCTCACTTCCCACACCCGCAGCTACGTTCACGATGAAGCGCTTCCGATTCTCGTACTCCTCGTAGTGATCAATGCAGGGATGCAGATAGTACACAGAGCCAGGCAAGTACATGTTCAGCAGCTCTCCGTTCTCCCCGAACATCGACAAGTACGTCTCCTTCACCGCCTTCTTCGCCTTGTGGAACCACCCTCTCTTCTTGTGGCAGTTTCCCACGATCAGCTTAATGCAGTCCAGCAACCCGTCCTTCGACAACCGCGGCACCACGTCGTCCTCGTTCACGAAGCTGAACACGTAGCCGACGCCCTTGTCGCGCACGGAGGAGGTGAGACAGGGCGGCGGCGCGATCGCGTAGCACACGGGGTTGTTGTACAGGCGCTGCTGGTGCCACCGGATCGTGATGAGCGCCGCGATGCCCGCGCCCAGCGAGTGACCCACCGCCACCATGCGATAGCCCGGGTTGGCGGCGAGCGCCGCCTCGATCGCCTCGGTCAGCTCCTCGTCGTCCAGCAGCGAGTCCACCACTAGCGCGATGCCCTCGTGCGCCTTGCCCCTCTCCCACGCCACGCCGCAGCACTTGAAGTCGGTGATGAAGTCCTTCACGTTCCACGTCCCGCGGATGCACAGCACGATGCTCTGCGTCGCCTCGTGGCGGATCAAAAAGTACGGCGGCGCCGTGATCTCCACCCCGCTCGCCGTCGTGATCGCCAGCGACGCGCGGTCCTCGCAGCCCCAGTTGGTGTAGAGCACGTCGTCGGCGCGGATGTGGCAGTGGGCGAGGAACGCCTGCTTGTAGCCCTCGCGGTCCTTCTTCCCGTTCAGCAGGCGCTTCACGTCGTCGGTGCTGTCGATCTCTCCCATCACGCCGTAGATCATCGACGACCCGTACATGCCCGTCGCCAGCTCGCTGTAGAGAGACGCGTTGCGGAGCAATGGAAGATCGCTCTTTCCCAAACGCGCAGCCGGCAGCGAAATGGGTGGCTACGGATTGCACTCATGATGAGAACGTACTTGCGTCGTTCCCGCCTTGTAGATGCCCCCTAGGAGAGCCACAGGGGAAATGTTGTCAAACTTCGATAGATAGGGTCTAAAGAGAGAGGAGATTACATTGTAGCAGCTAGGAATCAGCGGGGGATAAGAAGAATACTTCATATAGTCCTCGGGAATAATGCGATTCCAAACCTTGGAGAAGAACGCGGAGTGCGCGTGCAGTCTCTCCTCGTAAAAACTCGGGTAGTGCTTCTGGACGTAGCACAGTCCAGCCTTTCCCAAAAAGTACGCTCCACACACCTTCGGAATCAGGTAGTGAAACCCGAACGCGTATCTACGATGAAGAAGGACCCCAATTCGCACGGTTTGACAAAGAAGCCACCGACAAAGAGAGAACCCATCACGAAGTCCGTCACAGTCACATACTTTCGGGTGAAGTTGATGAGAGCAAGGAATCTAGTCGTCACTTATCTACTCGTTGCCCTACTGCCGAGAGTTGATGATTCGCTGGTACATTTCGTACAAGTAACTCTTGATGGCTTCCATTGCTCCACTCCTGCGATATGAGGGTTTGAAACGACAGCCGAAATCGCGCCGTTATTTGGAGTTCGTCTTCATCCGCACAGTGTATCTTTGCGAATCAGAGCGTCCTGCAACAGAACATGAAGCGCGTAATCACGTCCGCAGTGCTGTTCGCGTTCCTTCACTGACTCATGTACAGAGGATTTCTTCTCATCGGAGTGTGCTACACTCCCTTTACTCTCCACTACGCGCGGAAAAGAGCGGAACTGCCTGCGATTTGCGCATCGCACTTCAATCTCTCCGCTATCCCAGATGAGTTCAAATCTCAAGTTCCAGTCTCTCTGTTCCGTGACAACTAGAGCGCCTTCTTCCTGTCCACAGTGCTCTACCCCCTCGGAGTCACCGTCTTCATATTCCTCCTTGGAAGTGGGAACGCTCCTCAGCGCTTACGTGTAGTCCTCTTCTCCGCTTTTCCCCTGTCTGCCTTCAGTGGTCTCAACGTGTCGTTCAGCGAGAAGGACGGCAGCTTCGCGCGATTCCGGTCATCGTGATTGCGGTTTGACGGCATGATGCATAGAATCGTCCTGTTCTTCTCGGTGGTGGCATCGCTCGTCTCCATCTTCCTGTTCCTCGTGTTCGATCAGGACTGGAAGTTCAACTTGCACGTACTCGCAGAGCGAACGGAATGACCTGTAGTGCACGATTGACCCCAAGCACCCGTCCCACTGCGACTATCGTATGACGCTGTGGGCGCAACCCGTGGGGTTTGCCGTCATCGTCGTTGCGATGACCGTATGCTTCATTCGCCTGATTGCCAAGAAGCGTCGAGAGGGGTTGCTCGAAAACGAGAATATGTAGTCCTGTAACATAGCCGTTCTCTTTCCTCGCAACAAACAGACACACACCAAACAACAAAGCACATTACTTCATTCGCAACTGGTAATCTCCGTTACGAGTGATATACCGCACCCACGGCAGCGCCTGGTACCCGCTCTTCTCCA
>ERZ1106923.62-NODE-62-length-50742-cov-17.929015_pt1 | contig 50742 bp, 72 predicted proteins | sample MGYA00403657_ERZ1106923 | MGnify/ENA primary metagenome ERZ1106923 (study PRJEB35170, sample SAMEA104062425) | human gut metagenome | biome: human gut; feature: human-associated habitat; material: faeces | place: Denmark | collected 2012-06-19 ...
ATGTTGGAGATGTGGAAGAAGCTGCAGTGTATGCTGGGGAGTTGGGGTGTTTGTTGTTCAGAGTGTGTTATTGAAGGAGTGTATTGATTATGAATTGATATGGGTTGTATTCCAAGCAGGGCTGTGGTAGGGTGAATTGGAAGTGTGTTTCCAATAGGGAGTAACCTCGTATGAAAAGAAGAGAGTGAAGGGCATCTTGTCGAAGAGCGTGGAAAATACAACTGAAAAGGATATCATTGCATTGAGAGCGTTTGTAAAGCAACATGAGAACGATAGTGAAGCAAAGAAGCCATTGCTGCTGTTGAACGACATTCATGAGCGATTGATGGAATTGAACGGCTTGAAATTAACGACCAATGTAGCTGGCGCGGCAAATGGGGCGAATAAGGTTGAGATTACAGACTTTGATATTACCGTTGCCAAATTGAAGAGTGAGATTCACAAGATGAATACAAAGATAAAGAGAGTGGGAATTTCATAGTTGCTGTTAAGAGTAGTTGTATGGCGAAAAGGACAACCTGCTAGAATTGGCGAAGGAGAATCGTAATAACGAAGTCGACTGTTGGTAATGAAATTAATGTATAGGGTGCTGCGGTTTCGTACATGAAGCAGGCGAAGTGAGGACTTGTTGGCATTTTTATTCACAGAAGGAAGGAGGAACAGTTGAAGAAGACATATAGCATCTTATTGAACCTGGAGGACAATGTGGGGTTGTGGTACGCATTTCATGTGTAGTTGAATACAGTGAGCGATGGACAGGCGTCAAAGGAAATGGTTTCTCTCATGTCTAACGTGGCGTCCACATTGGAGTCAGTACGGACTGTATTGTTGCATTGTGGTGATAAATGCATAGCAAATGGGTTCGGTGGAAGATGTAGAGAAGTTAATGGATCGCCTGAAGGATTTGCAAGACAATGTGGATGTGATCATTAGGGAAGGTTATGATAGATAGGAAGTGAATCGTGTGATCATAGGAGACTCTCAAGAAGTTGATCCCTCCTATCTGGCTGAGATTGATCAGAGTTTGGCGGAGGATGCGAAGAAGGCTTTAGATTTGCCGTCGGTACCAACGACAATCCCTTCTGCTGTAAAGGAGGAAGAAAGGGAAGGAGTAATGGAATTAGCGTAATGTGTTTGTTTGAAACAAGGAGAGTTACAAAAGGGATTGAATGACCGAAGCGTCATCCATTCGTTCACACAGAAGTTGCAACTGAACCAGTGAAACGCTGTCATTCTCCTGCTTGGCTCGTTTCACCTCCTTTATCATCGTCAACATGTCCTTCTTCTCCCCCAACAACCCTTCCAGTCCCACGCCATCCACTCGTATCCATTCACCATAATCCTCCTTCACCTCCTCCACAACACGCTTCTCTACCTTCTCCGTCTCACAACAACGAACCAACTCTCTGAACAGCTACACATCACCCCATACCAACTCCTCTACCGGCAGAACCAGCGGGCGCTCGCCCAGCTGCGCGGGGTAGCACGGAAGAAGACTCAACACAAGAAGGGGCAGGTTGAACGACGAGTTGAGAAGTCTTGATTCGCCGCGATCAAACGCGATTAGAGCCATCGAGACACTGGCGGCAGCGATCACATCATCCACTCCATTGCCGACGCTGCGATCCTGTTGTGCCTTCAGGTCCGTGCATGTGAGAAGAATGTAACGGAGAAGGAGAAGAGAAGGGAGGTGGAGAGACGCGTGGAGAAGCAGCCCGGCGGTTTGAAGAAGCGTGAGAAGGAATGGACGGTGGAACAGAAGTAGATATGTGAAATGGGAGGATTTGACGTAACTGGTTAAGAACTGAAGAGCGAAGGAACCAATCAATGTAGTGGGAGTTACACTCTTGGATTGAATCTCGTCCAATGAAGGAGTCGGTGAAACGCCAAGGTACTTGAGGGATGAGATGAAGAGGATTCCCGCGGTGAAGGCTTGCCAATTCACGTACTCCTCTTCCGTCATGGGCGGTTCGGGTTTGGTGGGCAGAGAGAGGGAGAAGAGAAGGAGTGTGAAGGAGGAGGGGAGAAGCGATGTGAGGAACTCGAGAGAAAGCGTCAGCTAACCGTAACGAGGGAGAGAGAAGAAAACCTTGTGGTAACAGGAGAGAGCGAGCGAGCAGCCGTAGAAGAAGGCGACGTCGCAACGAAGGCGTTTGAGGTGGGAGGCGATGGCGGTGGAGTCGAGATGGAAGAAGAGAGAGCTGAGGAAAGCGTCGTTGTTGGAGTTCAGAACGAAGCTGGCAAACCCGATAGAGAGCAAATCACCTCCCTGCTCCTCCACAGGACACTAGAGGTGAGAGAGAAGGAGCAGAACGACAGTGACTCCGGTCGAGAAGAACAGACCGGAACACGGCTTGTGGGGCTGAAGAAGACGATTCTCCAACACCGTGATAAAGTTGCCGCAGAAGGGAAGAGCGTCTTGGGAGAGGACGAGAGAGATGGCAAGGGAAAGAGTGAGGTGGAATTGGGTTTGGTGGATGGAGGACGAATCGATGGTGACTCCGATGAGCGAAGACAAGAAATGCAGCACGACCGTGTGATTGGAGGCGCGGAAGACCAGACCCAGGCCCAGCAGGCAAACAAACAAGAGAAGAACGATGTGCTCTCGGTTCCCGTTCATCCATTCAAAGAACAACCCGTTGGCGTTGGGTTGGGCCTGATGCGCGGACCCCGCCGCGTGGTGTTTGAACAGAGAGAGAATGGAGTTGATGTAAAACTGAAGGAGTTCGAGCACCTCCGTGTTGGCGGAGTCGCGATACGCCAGACAAACCCCGAACAAACACTACTCATGAGAATCACAGCCAGAACAAACCCCGATCTCTTCCGAAAAGTCGATCTCTTTGGCGGAGAAGGCGTTCTGTTTCCACTGGCTCTGGTTGTAGTAAACCAGCCTCAGCTTCAACAGGCTCAAATCCACCGTCCCCAAGCACTTTGTGAGCCCAGCAGCGAAGTACGCCGCCAGTACCTCCACGCCACGTCTGCCATCCAGCAGAAAGGACAAGTCGTGGATGGAGAGCGTGAGCGAGGAGACGAAGGGAAGAAGTGTGAAGACGCTGTGATGAAAGCGTGAGGCGGCGAGGGCTGGGTCGGTGAGCGTGCATTCGATGACATCACCTGAGTGTGAGAAGAGAAGGAGTGGAGTACTCTCGTCGTTCTTGCGACCACACAGATTCAAGTGCAAGGAGACTTCGTGTGCGGATTGAAGAGAGGAGCGAGTGGAAGGAAAGGAGAAGTTGAAGAGCGAATACGCGAACGCCGCGATGAGTTGCGTTTCCACTCTTACCTGAACGGTGAGTGGGATGTTCGTGGAGGGTTGCTCGGTGGAGAGGTGAAGATTGACAGCCTGATTGCTACGCGATGAGAGAGTGGACGGAGACGCACCCCAAACACGACTCCAGCTCTTGGAAGAGACGCGCGTGTGTGTCTGTGTTCGTATGGTTCTGAGGAGAGGACGAGGGACTGTGAGAGTCAGAGCAGGTGAGGGAATCGAGCCAGCGAGCGAGAGTGGGAAGAATGGACTGAACGTCGCGAAGGGTCTGGAGTTCTTGTCGATACGACGCGGCAGCAGCGGTGAAGAGGAGGTGGAGAAGGAAGGGAAGTGGGTGCCAGTGCAGCGAGGTGTTGGGGTGTGTAACATCGAACAAGAGAATGGACGCAAGCCAGTTCTATTCGTGATAACGCGCAGACACGCCAACCGAATCGCTCTCAGCGTAACACTGCAGATAACACTCCACTCGTTCCTGCAGAGTGTGGCGTGTCGAGTCACCTGAGACAAGCAGGAGAACCAGGCGACGCAGCGCGTGCATGCTCTCGCCGTCCCTCCGAGCCCAGCTGCTGTCGAGAAGAAGGCAGCACGCGTGAAGCGTTGCTACGGGCTGGAGCGAGTGGAGCGTCGTGGCGACATCGTCAAGAGAGGACAGAGAAGGCAGAGCGGAGAAGGAGGCGTGGGAGAGGATTGGGAAGAGAGCGAGAAGAGAGTCAACAGATTCGGTGAGTTGTGTGTCGAAGGAGATGTGTTGCAGCGTGTGTGTGACGGCGTTGTAGGAAGAGAGAATACCACTGTGCATGCAGTGGGAAGAAATCGTGACGTTTTCTGGCAATTCGACGGAGGATTGATAGATGGCATGACCATCAAGAACCACTGTCCACGCATCCCGACAACGCAGCAGAATTGCGTTCTTCAACAGCAACGAAGAGTCATTCCATTCCCCCACAAACTCTCCCTCCAACACCGAGATCAATGAAACTCCCGCCGTACTGAGTGCGTCATCATCGGTGGAGAACCCAGTAAGCCTGTAGCAGTGAAGCGCGCGAGTCGTTGCGAAATAGAGAATGAAGGAAGAGGTGTCGAAAAACGAGGGTTTTACGGTCACGGAGAGGCAGGGTTCGTCTTGCAGTACGCCCGAGAACAGTGTGATCATGCAGAGGTCGGGCGAGTTCAACGACTCAAACACACGGTCCTTCATTGAAACGTCACTCTGATGTAACTCCCTCAACATCAATTCCGTCCGACTTGTCACGCCCACACGCTTTGAGTGCACGTCACAGAGCTGGATCAGTTGGTGTTCCTTGCTGTTGCGGTTGTAGGTGACAAGAAGGTGGTATTGGGGAATAGAGGACACGATCACGACATCACGATCGAAACGACTCACGTCAACACGACTGTTGAAGAGGTCGACAATGGAGAAGTTCATAGACAGATCCACAACATGCGACAGCTCTGAAACGGAGGCGTTTGACACATCGGGAAGCACGACTCCATCCTGTGGTTGATAAACGGGCTTGGGGATCGAAATAGGGGAGGACAGAGAGTAGTAGATGGGAATGGAGGTTGTGGCTGACGTTATGGTGAAGGACACATTCATGGACCCCAGATCGTCAACTCGCTCGAACAGCAAACCGTTGGAGAGGGGATGGAGAGACGACATGCGGCAGGGAAGCGGTACGGAGTACATTTGTTCCGAATCACTCCAAATGACGCATGAACTATTCAGAAGGATTGCCACGCAGGAGCCATAGTTGGTAAACGTGCAGCACGCAACACACTCGATCCTCTCCGCAACACTCAATTGTTTGATTAAACGGCCATTCGCAGCATGGTACAGCGCCACCGTTCTATCAGAATAGAGGACTAGAACGGGGGCAGCGCCATACAGAGTGAAGAAGGAGTGCGCCTCTTCAGAAATGGCTGGAACGGTCTCTTCTGAAACGAGTACGCCCTTCATCGCATCCTTCTTCGGTTCAAAAGAATGGTGTGAAGTGGAATGTTTGGGACCCCAACGAAGAACAACAAAAGGAATGAAGTCGATAAAGGTGATTTCGGATGGAGTGGCGTCTTCATCCCGCTTTCTCAAGTTGAGGAATGCGGTCTTTTTAGAGAGTGGTTTCCGTCGTTCCTGGGACTACATCGCCGTATTCGTTTGTGCATTTCGATTGACTCTAGTCTAAGGATTCGGTGACGGCGCTCATCTTCGATAAGCAATCCCTTGCTCCTCTGTTGATCGTAGAGTGAACAAGGATTTCCTGTTCGTTTCCCAGTTTCGTCCTGCTCTCTATTTTGGTGCGAGTGAGCTATCCAGAAAGACAATTGATCCCAGTCGACTTGGCTATTGGTATTGGTGCTAATATAATGTAATCCTTAGTTACGAGCTCTGCGCCGGTCTTTTAGACGATCCGAAGCGATCGAAGGAGAGAGTGATGGCGGACGAGATTCGTGAAGAGCTTGGCTATGACGTGAAGGAGAGCGCTCTGCAGTTCATTGGAAGATGTAGGATGTGAAGACTGCGTGGAATTGTAGCTCCTGGCTCTGTTGGCATGTCCGGCGCTCGCATGTACATGTTCTATACGGAAGTGGTTCCCGAGCAGAAGGTTAGATAGAGAGAGTGATGTGATGCATAGCGCTTTAGTGGAGGCGGTTTGAGGGAGGAAGGGGAGCAGATCAAGGAGAAGAGAGTGTCGTTGAAGGAGATCGAGTCCTTTTTGGCGGACTATGAGCAGGAGAAGTCTGCTGCGATTATCATGGGCATGTATTGGTGGAAGAATCACAAGGCGGGTGATTACTGTTATACGTGTTTGTTATTGCGACGCGACGTTCATTTCTTTCAACCAAACACCACTACACTTAGAAAATGTCACTCTCTCTCCACTTCACGTCATCCTCCGGTTCGCTGTCTTCCATCATTTGGATTCTCTCTCTCATGCGTTGCCGAATCTCGTCGTTCACACTCGGTTCGCGGACGGATGATGTTGTTTGTTCTCGAACCGGGGTTCCGTCCTCATTTCTATTCCTTAGTCACAGCAAAGAAGCACAAACCGCGGGACCTTGCGCAGCTTCACAACGCGTGCTGCTTCCTGAATCTCGGCAAGGAGTGTCGGCGATCGTTTTGGTTTTGAGTTTCGATTTATCGTTGCGTGTCCATCCATTCTCTTCTGCTTGCTTGGAGATATCGGCTTCGACGGTAATGGCGGGGGCAGAGCCGGCTTTTCCTGCTGTTCTAACGGGGAAACGGGAGAAGACGGCACTTTAAGGGGCTGAACCACCGGGGATGCGATAGTCTGGGTGGATTGGGGGACATCCTGTTCAGCCGCCTGCGTGTATCTTGCGAGCTGAGGAGGGAATGGAGGAGGAACGGGACGGTGGGAGGGAGAAGAGGGGCCTGAAACGGAGGCGATTTGGCTTTTCAGTTGTTTGAGCTCCTCGTTCTTTCGCTGGTTCTCTTCTTGCACCGCCGCCATTTGTTTCTACGTTATGAACGCGAACGGAAGGAATCACCATGACAAAGTCCAGTTGTTGCTGAATCGCGTCCATATTGGATGCCCTTCCTAGAAATGAAGTGTTGCTGTGAATGCTACTCGGCTTTGTCGAGGAGCGGAAGAATGAAACCACCTACGCATAACGGAGTGATAGAAGCACTACGTAGGAGATTCCGTCCACGATGGTATCGGTTGCCACCAAGTGTTGCACTTTGCTCACCACGTCTTCGTACCAGAGCATCGTCTGTGCACCGTACTCCTATTCCATTAGAGAGACGCAAGAATCCAAACGAGCAGGCGATACGACGGCGTGTTGAAGGATTTCAATAGTTTCTCCTGATCTTTTCTCGCTTGCTGCACATTTGCAATGGTCTGAATCGATTCCGTCCGAGCCTGCTGTAGCTCCTCCGTTCCTGCTCGTCACGAAAGGAAAGCACGATTACGTCCGATATCAGCTTGGATGCATGCGGCTTGTGGATCCATTTGCAGTGAGAGTGTCTAAGGGAAAGAGGGAGAGCAACAAACAGTTCGTTGAGGGCAGTTTTTCTTCAAGGGAGCAACTATGAAGACTGTTTTTCTGATCCAACTGCTTGTACTTGGTGAGTGGATGAAAGTTGCGTGTGATCGTAGTGGTTTGCTCTGCGAGCGTTCACTTTCGTCAATTAGAGGATTCTCAGAGTGTGCAATGTGCACATGGAACAGTAGAGAATGGTGCATGTGTCTGTGACGAGGGGTTGGGTTTTGGCATCGTTCCTGTCATTTTCTAGTTATGTGGGAGAAGCGTGTGATTTGCAATGCCCGGGACTTATAGAGGACGAATCGGGTGTCGTGGATGTGTGTAACGGAAATGGAAAGTGTGAAGTCTCAAAGGGCCCCAACCCGGAGGCGGTGTGTAAATGTTCCCATGATCTCTTCACTGGAGCAAACTGTACTGCAGCGTGTCCGAACACGTATATGGACGCTGGCAGCCTGATCATGTGCGACGAGCACGGCGTGTGTGAGAATGACAAATGTGAGTGCCGAATGGGTTGGTACGGAGAGGGATGTGACCAGTCCTGTCCCGGGTTGATTGAGCATGCGGATGGCGTGCTGGAGTGCAACGGGAACGGGAAGTGCAACACGGATACGTTCCAGTGTGAGTGCAACCAGGGAGATTTCATTCCCGAGACTTGTGGTGATTGATCGTGTCCATGATGGATAGGTGCTGTGAAGCAGACATCGTGTCAACATGGTGAGTTGGAGAATGGCGTGTGCAAGTGTGATGCCGATTATTACGGTGACACGTGTGATGTGCATTGCGATTGGCAAGAGACCTGCCACAAGCACGGCGTGTGCAACGCGTGGAGTGAGGATAGAGGCGATGATGGATAGAGAAGGCAAGTGTGACTGCGTGTACGGCTATGGTGGTGACTCATGTGATATGCCATGCACACGCGAGGATTCGTGCAGTAGCCACGGTGAGTGTGTGTCGGGCGGTTATTGTGTGTGTGATGCTGGGTATGAAGGCGAGATGTGTGAGAAGAAGGAGAGTGGGTATGGTGTGGTGATTGCGATTCTGCTGGTGGCGAATTGTGTCGTGACGTATTTGTGGTACCGCGCGAGGGTAAGTAATCGTGGCTTTCTCGTTCGTGTTTCATTTCCTCTCATTCACTCACTCTCACATCTCACTTCACATCTCACTCACTCACCTCTCACTCACTCACCTCTCATTCACTCACTCTCACATCTCACTTCACATCTCACTCACTCACCTCTCACTCACTCACATCTCACTCACTCACCTCTCACTCACTCACCTCTCACTCACTCACCTCTCACTCACTCACATCTCACTCACTCTCACATCTCATTCACTGAGTACTTACTCACCTCTCCCAGAACGCCGCCGTCTTCGAGCGCAAGCTGTCTCCTTCATTTCCCTCTCTCACCCCTAGTCCTGCTCAGTTCAACCCAGACCACCTCGCCGCACGTCGCCAGCGCGAAGCCGAGCAGTCCCTCACACACTCCGCCTCCACCTCCACGCCGCTGCCTGCAGTGAAGGTTACCGTCAACTCCCCGCAGGAACACTGGGTCTGTCCCGCGTGCGCGTTCAGTAATCCGGCTTCTGCCAAGACGTGTGTGGTGTGCAACACGGAGCGTGGTGCGGTGATCAAGAAGGTGGGCAGAAATAGTCGCGGTTTATGGAAAGGAAGAAAAGGAGGACATTTTCGCCGACGATGACGAACAAGAAGTGAGCATTAAGCGAACGCGTAAGGGTGCTCAAAAGACGAGTCGGAGCAGCCGAACCAAGGAGGTGAAGAAGGCGGAGCCGACGAAGAGTGATGCTGCAACGATTCCCGCGGACTTGGAGTTACTGCCGACGTGAGAGAGAAGGCAATAAGTAAACAGCTAGAGATACGAAGGAGGCGGAGACGGAGTTGTTTAGCAACGAATCGATCCGCATTATGATGGTGTTGAAGAAGTGAGGAATGGCGCGACGAATGATGTGAAGATTTGACGACCCCCGTCTTTTCAACGTGCTTTGCCGTTTTTACGCCGTTTCCGGACAGATCACGGATCTCAGCATTACCGTCGCTCTTGAGGGCATGGGTGATGTGTAGTTCTCTACGCCAAAGTACATCACGATGAACGCCTATCCGCTTTCCGCGACGACGATCTCTTCTGATGCGCCTGTTTCCCAGGAATTGGTGGTAGGATTCAGATGCTGTGTGTAAGTGTAGTGTCTCCTTACGGAAGAGAAGGGACTCAAGCTGAGGATCTCGGGCTCGTTTATGATGGACGGAAAGCAGGTTTCTTTGCAGACGGGAAGTCTTAAGGTTATGTAATGTGTGGTGTGTTTCTTTTTGTCACATATCCTTGCAATTGAAAGTATCGTGCTTGATCCACCGCACAACCAACCCTCATCTCCTGAGTGTCGCACAATTCCCCAGCGAATACTCCTCATCAAGAAGGGGCACCCCCAATCCTTCACTCCACCTCCATCTCCCAAATCAAGGACAGCCCCTTTCCCGAATCCCTATTCTTGTCATGAGATTCGCCTTTCTGTGTGTAACCTCCTCTCCCTTCGCCTCACACTCCTAGTGTTTTTGCCTCCTGCCATTCCTCGCCTTGTCCTTGAGGACGCAGTATGACGCTATCGTCGTTGACAATGCCGCCCTCATGTACCAGGGGTTTTATATGTTTGATAAGAAATCGGCTCCGCGATCTGGGTTTGTTGTTTGCGTATTGCGTGTCACGTGTAGTCCTCCCGGCAACGGAGAGTCGTACATCGAGATTGCGTTCAACATAACACATCACATTGACAAGAAGTTCGGTTACGGCGATATTGAGGTCAAACCCTTCCATTTCATTCACGCGTAGGCGATTATCGCTTCAGAAGAGTATTTCCAAGCCATCGGATACGAAGAGGACGGGAAGCGAATGGTGTGCTGCGACTCGCGAGCCATTGACGTTTCCTTCCATCCCGTTCATCACTTCGTAGGCGCAGAAGTGCACCATGGAGGGAAAGCTTATCATCCCCGAAACGCTGCAATTCGCATTCCCCAAGGTGGAGGCGAAGTTTAGGTATGTCGCTCTCCCTCTCTTTCCCCTAGTGACGCGAACACCGACGTCTTCGTCCATTTCGACATCCCGAAGGAGGGCAAGTATTACTTCATCCTCGGCCTCTGCGACCCGACGACGAAGAATCTTGAGATTCGCGGCGAGTCCGTCGTGGTCAATCCGTACGGCCACGTCCCGGCTCCGCTCTACGGCAGCATTCCGTTCGATGCACTTCTCATGGTGTTATACTCAATTCACTTCGTGTTGTGGTTAATGCAGTGCGTGAAGTACAACGAGGAGCTGATGAGCATCCACTACCTCATTTTTGTACGCACTTTTCCAGGCTGTCAGAAATAGGTAGTATTATTGTCATTTATTGTGAACGCCTTCTTCTCGCTCGTGAACCTCAACGTGCTGAACCGGACCGGATACCTCCTTCCTGTCGTCAACTTCCTTTCCATTCTCATAAACACGCTGTCCAAGACGCTAGCTCGCGTGCTAATGATCATCGTGTGTCTTGGGTCTTCCCTCCCTCGTCACCTCACTTGTAGTCTCGGCGTGTCGAAGAACCAGCTGGGTTCGTACCTGTGGCGCGTCATTGCGATGGGCGTCATCTTCTTCGTAGTGACGCTGTGGGACTCCCTCTCGTCTTCTCTCATCTCGCCCGTGTCCATCTCCTTCTTCCACATCATTCCGTCGTCAATGTGGGGACATCCTCTTGGCATCACGATTAGCGTCGACTCGCTCTTCTACTTCTGGATCCTTCAGTCGCTGATGGACACCGTGCAGGAACTCGAGGAGAAGAGACAGACGTCCAAGCTCGAGGTGTTCCGCCAATTGCGTAATGTCGTGTGGTCGTCCGCCTTCTTCGCCGTGCTCTACAACGTGCTCTTCTCCTACGTGCTGCTGGAGAAGGTGATCGAGCGGTTCTGGAAGTACCAGTGGTTGTGGGGGTTTTGGCACAAAGTGACCCAATAGCTTCACCGACGGAATCTGGTCGTGTTTCTATTTCATCATACTGACTGCGGTAATGGTGAGTGATGCGCGCGGGCGTGAGGGGTAGTATTTGTGGTCGCCTTCGGACCGTTCGTTAGCGTACGCCAGTCACGTGCAGGTGGCGACGGAGGAGCAGGGCAACGAGGAGGAGGAGAACGAGGCGTTGCAGGACGACTCGGGGACGGTGCGCGTCGCGTCGCTGGAGGGTTCCAAGTTGATGCCCATGCAGATCGGGAATTCGTATTGTCGTGTTTGTTCGTAGTCTCTCGATGGTTTGAGTTCTCAGTGATGAAGAGTGATCAACAACTCTCAAACAAACACACGACACATTCACACAATCCTCCACCTTCTCCTCCAAGCAGTGGTGATACTTCTGAAGATAAGGATCCACAATATCTCTGTTGAAAGCATCCACCTGCTCGGGAGCGCGTCCAATGAACGCGATCGGGTCCACGATGCTGTCCAGACGGTCGTGCACCGCGGCAAACAGCGGGTCCTTGCGAATTCTCTATCCATCACCACCTCACCTCACGCCCACCTCCAACAGATCGAACGGCTTGCCCTCCTGCTTGAACACGCGCGCCGCCTCCATCGAGTGCACGCGGATCGCCTCGTGCAGCTCCTGGCGATCGCCGCCAGCCTTCACGCACTCCATCAGGATGTTCTCCGTCGCCATGAACGGCAGCTGCTCCTTCACGTGCGCGCCGATCACCTTCGGCCACACGATCAGGCCGCTCGTCACGTCCAGCGCCACCGTCAGGATGATGTCGGTCGCCAGGAACGCCTCGGGCAGCACGATGCGGCGAATGGCGCTGTCGTCGAGCGTGCGCTCGAACCACTGACACGCGTGCGTCTGCGCCATGTCCTGCGACAGACCCATCACGTAACGCGCCAGCGAGCAGATGCGCTCACAACGCATGGGGTTGCGCTTGTACGCCATGGCGGAGGAGCCGATCTGGTTCTTGCCGAAAGGCTCCTCCATCTCCTTCAGGTTCGCCAGCAGACGGATGTCGCCCGCCATCTTGTAGAGCGACGCCGCGATGCCCGACAGCACCGTCAGGATGTAGTAGTCCGCCTTGCGCGTGTAGGTCTGGCCGCTGACCGCGATGGAGCGCTTGAAGCCCATCAATTCGCACACGCGCTTGTCCAGCGCGATCACCTTGTCGTGGTCGCCGTTGAACAGCTCCATGAAGGACGCCTGCGTTCCGGTCGTGCCCTTCACGCCGCGGAAGGGAATGTGCTCGATCTGGTACTCCAGGTTCTCCAGGTCCATCACGAGGTCCTGGTTCCACAGCGTCGCTCTCTTACCGACGGTCACCAGCTGGGCGGGCTGGTAGTGGGTGAAGCCGAGGGTGGGGAGATCGCGGTACTGGTTGGAGAAGTTGCGGAGCGCGTTGATCACGCGGACCAGCTTGTCCAGGATGAGGTGAGAGGCCTCGCGAATCTGAATCAAATCCGTGTTGTCGCCCACATAGCAGGAAGTCGCGCCCAAATGAATAATTGGCATGGCCTTGGGGCACAGCTCGCCGTAAGCGTGGACGTGGGACATGACATCGTGACGGAGCTCCTTCTCCTTCGCCTCGGCGAACTCGTAGTTGATGTCGTAAATATGGGCCTTCATCTCAGCAATTTGCTCGTCCGTAATGTTCAAGCCGAGCTCCTTCTCAGCCGTAGCCAGAGCAATCCAGAGCTTTCTCCAGGTGGAAAACTTCATATCGGGAGACCACACGTAGCTCATTTCCTTGGAAGCATATCTACCCATCAGCCCCTTTCGCAGCATCGTGCCTATCAACCAGAGGGTTTTGGTATTTGGGGCGTTGAGGAACGTATTCTTCGGGAGCAGCGTTCATTCTTTCGTTTCGTGGGAGGATATTTGGGAGTGAATGAAGAGGAACGGGTGTGGGGTGCTTTTCAAATAGCTGGAGTGGTTTAGTGGGGGGCGTCTATTGCTTGTTCTCTTGAGAGTGGAGCTGATACAGACTAAGAATGTGTTTGTGGGTGAGAGAGGTGCATTGTAAAGAGTGTGCTGGGGTTGCAGTGTGATGATGACTGATCGATTGAGCAACACAATTCGATGGATTGCAAATTGGAACAGGGAAGACTCAGTGATCCTCCTCAGAGCGGAGAGACACGCATTCAAAACCGTGGAAACAGGGAAACTCACGTTCTTACACTTTTCTCCTCAAGGAAGGAAGATGAAGAAGAAAGTGCTCGATGAAAAGGAACACCCGGGTTTTTGCCACCGATTTGAAATGAGAGACTAGTGATCTACGGAGTGTACAAGTTCTTTTCGGGATCGACGTCGGGTGTTGTTTCGGGTATTACATGCGTGTTCTCCGTGATTAGTTAGCCATCATTCTTCAACCCATGGACGTGATCAAGACAAGACAACAGGGTTTCTTCCACGAAGCGACGGTGGCAAACGGGAACGCTGCACAGTCGCTCCAGAACATCCGATGGCAAAAGTCGGCCAAGGTCATCTACAAGGAGAGAGGCATTCTCGGTTTTTGGGACGGATTGGTTGCAATTTGAGGCCTGGTTTCATCCGTAGTCCGCCAGTTTGATTCGCGTTACTTTTGGAGTGGGATTGTACTACTACTTGCTGCATCTGTTCCTAAAGGACGAAACGAACGGAAGGCCGTAGGGCTCACTGCAGTCAATGACGATTAGCAACATCAACCACAAGTCGCTCTATTCGCTGGGAGCGGGATTCTGTGCGCGATCTATCTGCTCCTCGATTATGCTGCCAGTTACGCTCGTGAAGACACGGTACTGCGCTATCCGTATCGATCATGAGTAGAATGGAGTACGACAAGGTGGCGAACGACACCATCTATCACACCTGCAAGAACGTGATGAAGCAGAACAAATGGGGCCTCTTTTCTGGGTTGATTCCCACCATTCTTCGTGACGCTCCCAACTCCGGCTTGTACATCTGCATTTACCACACGATCAAGCCGCACATCATGAGCATTCACGATTCTCATGAGAAGACGCCCATCACCCTTCTCAATCTGACCACGGGCATCATCGCTGGCATTTCTGCAACCTTTTTGACACACCCCTTCGATATGATCAAGACGCAGATGCAGATCAACAGTTGGGGTGATCGTGGCGCATCACTCATAGATGGGGACCCGAACTATCTCACGGTCCGCAGCACGGTGCGCACCATTCTCAACTCGAGCAAATACAACTCCAGTGGCAATCGCTTCGTGAATGCGTTCAAGGACATCTACACGGGCGGGTTCATTCGCATCACCAAGCGTGCGGTGAATTCGACCATTACTTGGTAGGACTGGGGAGAGAGCGTGACGAGTAGGACCATTTACGAGGCGATGAATCGTTTGATCAACTAACTGTACTATACTGTATCGGATGCTTTGTTGGACAAACACGCTATTCCTTTCGTTTCTGTTGAATGCGACGCATCACCTCTTCGCGGATCTTCCGCTGGTAGTCATCGCGTTCACTGTTCTTATCCGCACTCTCCATCTCATCAAACCCCTTGTGATTCCAGTCAAATGTGTCTCGTTGACTGGGTCTGCGGTATTCTCGATATCGGTTGTTTCTCTCGTAAGACCGGTCGTCGTTGTATGCTATGCATTAACGCCAACACGATGCACTACTTCTTTTCGGTTCTGGCTTCCTCTCAACACTTCTCCGTTCCTCCTATGCATCATTCTTCCCTTTTGCAACACAATACATGCTTTCTCTCCTCGCGGCTGGGGCGTCTCTCCTCTTTCCGCTCAGGGGAACGATCTATGCCTCACTCCTATACGGATCACAGAATACGATCTCGTTGAGGAGAGCGAGAGTGTCGGGAAGCGCTTCGCGACGAGTCGCGTGATGACCGTGAATCACGGCTTACAGAGCGCCGCTGGGATCTATTCTATGAGCGTTCAGTGCACTGACCGAACCTAGAACGAGAACGACTTCTTGCCATTTTTGAATGCAATGACGCTCAACACAAGAGAGACGATTGCTTGCACAACAACAAACAGCACAAACATACGGAATCCTTATTCTGCCTCCATAGCCTTGTTCTCCGCTTCTTCAGGAACAGCACGAATATATAGCACATTGTTGCATCTACCCATAAAAAGACGCTGCGCAAACGAACCGAATCAGCACATCGCCCAGAAGTGCAGTACTCTTTCCATCCACATACTCTTCACAACTGGCTAACTACAGGTGAAACGCAGGAAACGACAACGACCTGCAGATTCATGTACGCGTCGTAAGAAACCAGATAACCTACGGTCAACGCTCCTCTCGCAAAACTCACCCTGGTACTCCAAACCCCATTTCAGTTTCACGCAAATGAGCTTTCCTGTCATCATACTCAGGAACGGCTTAGGATTGACCAAGTCCTTGATCTACACGTTACACGCACCGCCGCAAGAAGAAACGTACAATGCTGGCACTCATTCCTTCCTTATTCTATGATTTCCAACTCAAAGACGGTTACCGCGGTTATTTCAACAAACAGAATCCATCTCAAAAGATTAAGGAAGAACGAAATTCGGATGAACGTCGATAATCCAGTTGTCTTCCTCCATATATCCAATATCACAGTTCACGACCAGGACGTGATCCTTCTTAATCAGGCGGTGAATCACCATTCGCACAATCTTCTTCTTGTACAGCAGCTCCTCCGGATCCTCGATGTGCATCGCAACGAGCAGCTCGTTCACCACTCTCGCCAGCGGCAATCCCTTGAACACCTCATCCGGAGAGTTGCGCGCCGCATCGTCCTTCGCCTTACGCAGGAGAAGAACGATCGCCGACGTCATCTGCTTGTACTCCTCAAACGTCACGTGAATCACGTTCTTCGCTGTCGCCTCCGCCACCGCCGCTTCCGCTTCCGGCTCCTTCTCCTCGTCCATGGCCTCCTCCACCGCCCACTCGTCCACGTCATCCAAATTGACATCCGCCGATTCGACATGAATGATCGACTTCTGCAGCAAGCGATTCGCCTCGATCACGTACTTCGGGAGCACGTACTGGTCGAAGAACAGCTTGGCCAGCGCCTCGCTCAGTCGGATCAACGACTCCAGCTGACGCACCGTGATGCGATACGCCGTCTGGCTGCGGGATCCCACAGAATCGTTCTCACGCAGCTTGCGGTAGCACGACACCAGCAGCTCCTCCGCCTCCTCGGTGAACTCTACCCATGACCGTCTTCCCCAACGGCCCACGTGGCGTGAAGTGTCTGGCGAACTCGATGTACTCCTGCACCTGCTGCGTCGAGTACAGAGGACCCGTCTCCTCTCTACGCGTGACGCTGCTCGCGAACACTCACTCCTCGCGCCCACGCCGACGGTTGATGATGTGATCGGCGATCATGCGGTCCGTGTCGCCGTCGCAGTCGTCCAGCACCACGAAGAACAGGTCGAATCGACTCATCAGCGGCGCTGTGATGCTAATATTCTGCTTCAGCGTCTTCGACCGGTCGTACCGCCCACCGATCGGGTTGGCGGCCGCCAGGATGGACGTGCGCGCGTTCAGTGTGGCAGTGATGCCGGCCTTGGTGATGGACAGCGTCTGCTGCTCCATGGCCTCGTGAATGGCGACTTGGTCCGAGTAGTCCATCTTGTCGAACTCGTCGATACAGCAGATGCCGTTATCGCTCAGCATCAACGCGCCCGCCTCCAGACACAGTTCGCGCGTCTCGGGGTCGCGCGTCACGCCCACGGTCAGACCGGCGGCGGAGGAGGAGCGTCCGGAGGTGTACACGGAGCGTGGCGTGATGGCGTTGACGTACTTGAGGAACTGGGACTTGGCGGTGGAGGGGTCGCCGACGATGCAGATGTTGATGTCGCCGCGAATGGAGCCGCCGTCGGGAGTGTATTTGTGGACGCCGCCGATGAGTTGGAGGAGAATGCCGCACTTGATGTCAATCTGGGAGCGTGAGTTGTGTTCGTTGTTTCATTTGTGTAGCAGTTCAACTCATTCAACTCAAAACTCATATTAAACTGACCACTCACACCATTCACGTAATCACAACACTTAACCCACACTCACATCACTCAATTCACAACTCACATCACTCATCACACCTCACATCACTCAAGTAATCACAACTCACAACTCACACCACTCAATTCACACCACCTACATGCCCATACACAGACGGCGCGATCGAATTCGCCAGCTTGCGATAAATCGCGCTGTCCTTTCGCATCTCGAACACGCGCTGCTTCACCTCGTCACTCACGCTGTTCACGTAGTCCGCCTCGTTGCTCACCTCCTCCTCCTCGCTCTCGTACACCGACGTCACCGACGAACACAGGAACGCGATGCGATAACTACACCTCACGCACACGCCACACACGCCACGTCAGACAACGCATGCCCAAACCGCTCAATCCCGTCACCCCCTGATCCCCATCTTTTCGGTGCAACGTCGTGATCTGACCCTGGCGCGACCTACGCTCATCACACTCTCACACAACCCACATCTGCGACACGTCCGGAATCACGATCAGACTGCCCACAGCCACCACCTTGTCGCCCGGCTTCACGCTCTCCACCAGCGACTCGCGCAGAATCAGGTCCAGCGAACGAGGCATACTTCCCGCGGGAATCTCGTTCGTGTTCTCCTGGAGCTTCACGCGCTGCCAGTCCGTGAAGACGCTGCCGCCCAGGTCCAGCGTGAACTTGGAGCGGTTCGTGCACTCGCGGTTGGGACACATCGTGGGCTTGGTGAATTGGAATTGCTGATCCACCGACTGGATCACCGTGCCGCAGGAGTCGCAGACGAAGCAGCCGTACGTCAGCTCCGGCTTCACATCCGTCGTGCGAGTCACCGTGCCCGAAATGCTGATCAATCGTCCGATGCTGTCGCTTCGCACCTGACGAAGAGCAAACACTTTGGGGAGATTTGTGAAGGACACGAACACTTTGGGCGTGAAACTCGCCGTGCTATCCTATTCTCTCAGACTCACGCTCCATCCATACAGCGCCAATTCGCTCCTTTACGTACTCCTGAGCCGCCTTTTCGATGTAGGGATACACTTTGTGATACTGAAGCTGAATACTATTTGCCAGCACCTCATTCTCTCTCATGAGCTGCTCAAAGTCAATGGTTATCGTCAATCCGGTTCTCGCTCGTTCCTCGTCAATCTGCATGTCCACCTCCTACAGAAATGAGGATAACAACGAACAACGTACGCTCGCCGTATTGGACTCCGAACTCTCCACGCTCATGTTATCACCGCCATTCTCATGGAGACTATTTCGTTAGATTGGCACACCATCTTCTACGCGTTGAGATACGCAAGAAACTGCTGTTTTGCCGCGTTTTCGAATTCACCCTCGACTACTTGAATGTGTCCGCCTTGTGCACCCTGTTGCATCTTCCAGGATGGTGTTTCTGTATTTGAAAAAGCGGGAGGAAAGGAATTGCGCAATTCCAATTGCTTTAGGGAATCCGGTGCACGAATTCGTGCTGATTTTGGGAAAGAAGCCAGGAGAGCGAACCGCGTGCTTGCATTCCCTTAGCAATACATGCAGACTTCGCTTCAAACGACGCAACGACAACAAACACGCCACGCAATCATTCCTCTCAACTTGATAAACACACTCACTAGCGATGCCAGCTGAATATCCTCCTGCGTTCCAGCAGTCAAACGATACCTACGCGTCATTTCACACCAACACAACCACTCAAGCTCCGCCAGCTCCTTATACAAATACGCATCCGCCTTTGGAGGGAAAACGACGTCCTGGAGCTTCTTCACCAACTCCGTCAGAATGTCGCTCAGCGCAAATCGCTTCGTTGTCCGCAGCGTCTGCAGGCTCTCCAAACACTCCGAGAAAGACTTGTTCAGCAACACCTGCAACACGAACTCCATGTCCTCGGGAGAGGGGAAGCCAGCGCTCTTGTACACGTTCTCTCCAGTGATCTTCCCGTACGCCATTGCAGTCGCCTAGTCGTCATCACCATCGCGCAATCCCACTTGGAGAATGTTGATCACGCGTCTCATATCTCCGTGCGCCAAGTCGAGCAGCGCATTCACGCCATCTTCCGTGTACTCCACACTACGCATAACTCCAGCTCCCTGTATCCACTTCTCCTGATGAATGATGTACATCAATCGCTCGCGAATCAGCTCCGGATTGAGCGGCTGGAAACGGAAACGAGTGCAGCGGGACTGGAGGGCGGGAATGATCTCGGACACGTAGTTGCAAATCAAGCAGAAGCGCGTGTTCTGGCTGTACTTCTCGATGACTACGATCACAGCAAGCGAATAACGCCACTTCTTCGCAGAGCAAACTGAGCCGCGTTCGTCATGTTGTCCGCCTCGTCCAGAATGATGAGCTTCGTCCCAGAGTGGAACAGCTTCTTCATTCCCGCAAAGTCCTTGATCTGCTCTCGCACCACATCAATGCCTCGGTCGTCCGAAGCGTTCAACTACAGCCTCACTCCAATTTCCTGTGCATTGCCTCTAAGATCATGTTTGAATGGCTGCTCCCGTACAACATCTTCGCACACGCCATGATCGTCGTTGTCTTTCCCGTACCGGGCGGACCGTAGAACAGCAAGTGCGGGAGACTGTTTGTTTCGATAAAACGCTTGACTACGCGCAATGAAGAACCCTGCAGGCATCCTACTCGTTGTGATAATATCGTTCTGCGAAATAATCTCATCGAACGTGGAAGGGCGGTACTTCTCCACCCAGGGAAGTGAATCAGAAACGCGCTTCTCTCTGGACTGAACGGCCGTGTTTCTATTCATTATGTCGCCCACTCGTCCTCTCTACGCGTCTTCCACTTCCATGATGTTTAAACCTGATCGGAACGGTGAAGTGTTGTGCGTTACTCTCTGAAACAAACAAATCACATAGTATACAAAGGCAACTCAGTCTTGCTCTTGGTGTCAGAATTCTTGGTGATAATCCGGTACGTGATTCTGCACACCACGACGATAAGAACGAGGATAAACGCAATGACTCCAAAACCGATCTTCGAATAGGGTTGGCACTCTCCCTCGATAGAAAACCACACTGCCTGCCCATTGAACGAACCACAGTGGCGCTTCAATGAGCCGTAATAGCCACCCATCCGCTGACAACTGACGACCTCCGTTACGCCCACTGGAGTCTTGTCCCAGATGCTCTCAGCCGGACAGAATTCCATTTCCGGGGTGCTTCTCTCGAACTCTGAAAATGATAATGGTGGAACCATACTCGTGCAAAATGCGTGCGATTCCCGTGGTCCTGGCTTCGGTTTCCACGCGACAAGAACGTGATCCCCGTGATTATTATTGGGTTTCCGACTCCTTGGTTTGTTCAATGCAAACAACACAGATAATCATCGATTGCACCACACAAACACACTATAAAGATACAAGGAAAGGAAAAGGGGAATAGGGGATGGAGTCTCTGCGACTCATCAGATGTCGTCAAACCCTTCCTCTTCCAAATTCCAGGCGCTCTGCTCGGCGTTCTCTTCACCCTTCTTTTCCATGCCCTCCTCCTCAACCTTTTCGACTTCCACCACAGTCTTTTCCTTTCCCTTCACTGACCTTCGTTTCCGTATCGTCAGATGACGCTTCTTCTCCTCCTGATTCTATGGCATCATTCCTCTCCGCAACTGCAACAGAGGCATACACGCTTTCCAGAAATGCGTACCGCTTATCGGCTTGCGACAAGGTGTTGCTACCCATGAACAGAACACCCAATCCCGAACATCGTATAGTCGTCGAATCGCACCACCTTGTTCTTCTGAGCGTCGCAGAGGGCGTCCTTGACGACTTGTTCAATGAACACCGCAACGGAATAATCTGCTCATAAGGGATAGAGAATCGATGCCACTAATCGCAGTCAAGGCCTCTTGGTTGATCCGCCCCACATCCTTGTTCTCCCACAGAATCCGCTTTATCGTCTTCTATTCGAGATGACAATGCAGTGTAAAACAAAACGTTGTTAAAGGACATCAAACTAGGACACCACGAAGTACTTTTGTTCACTCACGTCGCGCACGAGGGTTTCAAACCGCTTCATCACCGTATCCACATGGATGAGAATGTTCTTATTCCTTCCATCCGAAATCGTCTTCTCCGACTTCACCACCTTGTTCTGCCAAATTGGCACATAAATCAAGTCCGTCTTTGCGGCCATGTTCTCGTAGTACAGGATATGCGCCACGGGAGAGAAGAACTCCATGAACCCGGAACGAGGTCGCATAAACATGATGTTGACGAAGGCTGCGCCGTGCATGCCCATCACAATGTCCAGCGTGCTCATAAGGCGCACCTGGTCCTCAAATGACATGTTCTTGAAGAACCGCTTTTCCAAATCCATCTACTGCTCATATCGATAGAAGGCAGGTACTCGGTCCCCATATACGCTCCGGATGCGCTCCAGTAACTCATCGCCATTCACGATTTGCCGAGTCGAGCCCTCTCTGGCAATGAAAAGAACCTTCCACTGGGACGGACGTTGCACCGCCTCCGCAATGCGAAATTCGCGATAGGCGACCTTCTTCACCAGAAGTGGCTCTTCCAGCGTCATGAACATATCCGTGATCGGTGTGGTGATGCTGATAAAGAGCTACGACTCAGCGGACGAAAGCAATCATACACACCGATGCACGAACAGCGGCGAACTTCGAGACTTCATCAGCGGATTCAGAAAAACAGGACGACTGTCCTCGGGGAACAGGGCAAGCACCGTGGTGAAGAAGGCCGTGTTCCAGTCGGAGGTAGAGGAGTAGCGGAGGTCGTGCGTGGGGTTAACGATGAGGAAGGCGTCAATCTACTTGTCAATGTCATGACGAAGACGGACAAGAGGAAACTCGGAAATGCTGCGGGCATAGTGGAGCAGGTTCACGATCCACTCCGCGTTATGGTACATGTTGGCAAAACCGCGCGTGGACAGAATGGCGATGCGATCGTAGCACGCAGCCCTCCGTAACGCGGCCTTGTGCTGAATACGCACACTCTCATTAAAGGATACAGCCGGCTGTGAATCGGACAGGGTAATGGTGGAATCGTAGGCTCTGAAACCTGAGGGTCAGTTCGTGGGAGAAAGGATACGCGCGGCGAAGTCGTAATGAAACGAATCCTCTGAAGACCGGTAGAACACGATGTCGTGTGTATTCTTGTTGAAGGAAAAGTCCTCTCCGTATTGCCAGCCAAACTGGATCGGCATGAGCAGCGGGTTCCCCGTCTGCTTGTTCACCTGTCGCTTCTTCCGATTCAGCGTGCTCGTCTTGCCGAACGATTTCACGAATTCGTTGTAACGGTCCGTCATCACGTCCCACGACAACGCCGTAGAGAAGTCGGGAAGACTCTGTCTTTGGAGAATCACCGACGTCCTCGTTACTTCTTCCCTCGCTTCCACTTGCGTTGGAGGGATAGGTGGAGCGGTTGTGGAAGAATCCGGAGTCGCGGTCTTGACATCCACCACTGTTGCCGGTTTCTTCACTCGCGACGTCACAACGGGCTCCTCATACCAAATGGACACGAAGTTGAACGCTACAACTGACGAAAGTCGTGAGCTAATCGCGTCCGCTCTACACCAATGATTCCGACGCAATCATATCGTACTGGGATATAATAATGCAGCCGCTGAGAAGCACGATAGCCACCATCGAAAGAACGATGATGAGGAACGAGATGGAGATACGAAGGCTACAGAACACGCATGAAGAAGCAGACTACCCTATCATACTCCCAGTGGTAGGATGATGAAAAACAAACAGCGGGACTAACAGAATGAAGAATCTCTCTTATGGGAGTCATAATACTTGCACAAGCCCCACACGTAGTTACCCATGCGGTGGTCCTCGATCAACGAAGAGTCCATACTGTAGTGATCAACCTCGCTCTTCTCAACCTCCACCAGCTCCACGTTCTCCTCCTTGCCCATTCCAACCGGCTGCTCCTTCTTTTCCAGTCGATCCGCAACCGCCTCCAGCAATTCGTAATCATCTCGCTTCCCGATGCTGGTGTTGTTCCTCATGTGAATAAGCGTGCCCGGAGGGTACAGTTGCGGGTACGGGAACCAGTCCTTCTGCTCCTTCCCAAACCCTTCGGTAATGAACTGACGTACCGTCTTGTACAGCGAACTCAGGTCGTATTTGGAGGGCGACAGAGACGGCAACAGCGTGTCGCCCATGCTCTGCAGCTCCGTGTAGAACTGCGTGATGTTCTGCTGCAGACTCTGGTTGAGTTGAGCGACGCTCGTCTGAAGGTAGTTTGACAACACGGTTGTTTGTTGGTCGATGAAAGGACAAATGTCGTTATTTCGCTCCTCCTTCAGCGCACGCACACGCGCCTCCACGTCCTCTCGGCTCGTCTCACGCTGGGCCAGCTTCAACACATCCATCGTCTTGCCGAAACTGTTCTCGATGCGCGACTGAATGTTCTCCGTGTAGCTCTCCACCAACTGTTCCGTCGTGCTCTTGAAGCGACTCATCGCCTCCTTGTCCTTCTCGCGGTAGTTCGCGTAGGCGCGAGCCACGTTGACGAACGTGGAGAGGTTCGAGTTGATTCGGTTGTAGTCGTCGACCCAGGAGCACTCCGGCTTCGGCGTCGCGAGGTGGGTTTCATTGTTTGTTGCGACGTCACGCGACTGCGTCGGAGGTGCGCTGCAGGTACACACGGAAGAGAGACAGCCGCAGTTGCGCAGAGAACAAAGACACGAGGATTCTTCGCGACAGCTCTTCATGGCGCGAACGGTGCACATGAGTTGGTTCCTCTTCGCTCGGTTGTTGCGCACACGATACGCGCTCACTACTCGTCACAGGCATGCATCACGCCTTACCCGACTCGCCGTGCATGTGCTTGTGTGGAGTCATTCTGTTTCGCAGAGTTAGCCACGGTGTGCACGCTTCAGTAGTGGGCGTTTTCTTTCCAGTTGTTAAAGCATCCACCTTCTTCTCATTCAAGCCATCAACCATCTTCCCTTCACTCACACCACCCACACTCTTCCCTTCACTCACACCACCCACACTCTTCCCTTCACTCACACCACCCACACTCTTCCCTTCACTCACACCACCCACACTCTTCCCTTCACTCACACCACCCACACTCTTCCCTTCACTCACACCACCCACACTCTTCCCTTCACTCACACCACCCACACTCTTCCCTTCACTCACAACACTCTTCTCCTCCTCGCTGTCAAACCCCAACAACTCCAATCCCTTATCCATCCCCTTCACAAACTCGCTCACCTGCGGGTTCTCGCCGAACAGCACCATCACGCGCTACACCTCACACACCCTCCACACGCCCACCTCAATCACTTCCTCCCAGTTCACCTTGTCGAACGACTCGCGCAGGTGGTGCATCGCGCTCGAGTTCATTCGCGGCACCAGATCGTGCATGTTCAGCACACTGACCACGGAGTCCGATAGCCGCGGGAGCAGACTCTCCGACACGCAAGACGGACAGGCGTAGCAGTACGCTTTGATGGACGGGTAACTCGTCTGAAGGATGAGTGAAGCGATGGCTGCCGCGCCGGCGCCCAAACTGTGACCTGTCAGCACCAGCTTGTAGTCGGGGTACTGAATGAAGGCGGAATCGATGTACGGCTTCAGGAGGGTGATCACGTCATCCGCCTGGTCTCGCATGCCGCGATGCACCAATCCGCCATTGAGTCTGCTGGGTTGGATGATCAAGTCGCGCAGCACGTCCAGCTCCACCTGCGTACCACGAATCGACACGATAATTCTAGAATCAAGACGAAGAGGGAAAACTACTCCTTCGATGCGTGGTTCACTGCCAGAAAGCACGCAGGCTTCCCCACGGCAGCATTTGCGTTGAAGTAGAGGATGTTGCGTGGATCCAAGTGAAGTGTTGCGCAAAGACGATCGCGATCAGACGTGTACGCCCCAAGCGAGTAGGCGGACATCTCCAGCAGCTTCTTTACCGATGTCTACGCGTTATCAGCACAGAGAAGGAAGCACGGTGGACGAAAGCGGCTTCCCCTGCGAAAATCGATTATCCAAGTTGAGCAACTTGTACCAGGGCTGCTCCGACATCAATACGAGCATCACTTGAACAAAGTCCGAGTTCATCTTGTCGCCAAACGAGTCGTACACCTTCTTCAGCACGGGGACCAGTTTTCTGATTTCTAACGACATGGGCGTTGAGCACAGAGAAAAGGAGTCGGTGGGGAGAAGAAGTCTGGAGGCAACGCCCGCTCTTCCCGGAATCGCGATGCACTCACTTCCGTCCTTTCTTGAATCGAAAGCACAGCAGTGTTGCAGAGATGGGATACGGTTCATCGACGAGCATGGCAGAAGAATGGTATGAATCTGGAGCATTTTCTGCGAATCGTAAACCGCTTTGTCATGTAGGGAGAACTGGATAGGAAAGGCGTGACTCTGCAGACTCATCATCGCGTACGTCCTCCCCGCCTATTCCTGCTACAAGGATCAAAAGTCTGGAAACAAGGAGATCATCCAGAAGGATATTCGGTACTGGTGCGTCTCTCTCGGTGGAGTTCACGAGTAGGTTGGTTGTTGTTCCCGTCAGTGCCATCATCTCCTTTATCAAACCCATTTTATCAAGATAGTGAGGAAGCGAGGGGATTTCTCATGTGTAGCAATCGATGGAGCGAGCTGTACGAGCTGGCCTTCGTTCTGTTCTTTGCCCATCCGTACTTTTCCGGGTTTGAGCGCATCTACGACTTCTTCATCCGGCGTGGTCTTTTGCGGTGGGAGACGGAGATTGCCTCCTTTTTCAAGCGGATGCACGACGCCCATTGGAAGGCCGCCACGGTGTGTGTCCAATACGTGATGCACTTTCTGAATTCCTGTACATTACAAATCAGCGAGATTGTTGTGTCGTTTCTCTCTCTTCACGCATAGATCGCGCGCAAACCGCCAAGCAAGCATATCAAGTAAACACGTGTTTATTGTACAATCACTTCATCGGACTCGAAAAGGGAAACTATCCGTCACATCTCCTCTCTCCACCCACCTCGTCGAACTCGCACCACTCGCCCTCACCCCACTTCATCTCGTCGAACAGCTCAAACACGAAGCGTCTCCACCCCCGCGGAATCTGAATCACGGAGAACAGGTGATGCACGAACACGTACAACCCTATTCCTCACACACCACCAGTATCACGCACGCGCCTGTCGGAAGAGGATCGGCGACAGACGCTTCAGCACCATCAACTGCTGCTTCGTGTCCTTGAAGTACACCACCGAGTTCAGCGACTCTACGCCTCACCGCCGTTAGGCACCACTACGCACCAACTGGATGATCTTCTTCTCGTCCTCCGTCACGTCCTCCTCCACGATCGTGATGTCGCTGGGACAGATGTTCGTCTGATTGTACCCGCCCACGCTCACCTTCTCGCCGCCGCGCGCCAGGTTCGTGAAGGCAGAGCCGTCCACAGACGCCGCCTCGCTCTTCCGGAAGTGGTTACACGTCGGCAGCAGCCAGTTCTCCGACGTCACGCTCTTGTAGAAGGTGTCTTGCTTGCTGACGGGAAGGCAAATCGTGTTCCCGCTCGTGACGCCGCAATACCAGCCCTGCTCGGTTAGCTTGTCTCGAATCGACGGATTGCTCACCACGAAAGAGAGCGCCATCAGCGCGGTGCCTCGCAGCGACAAGAACTCCTCGTCCAGCGCCATGTTCTGAAGCGTCGCGATGAAGTCGAAGTGGCACTGGTTGAGAAGGAACGATTCCCCGCGCGGCTGCACCACGATGTGCGCCAGCGACCAGCAGACGGCTCTCCGGTTGGTGATACTCTCCGACGGGTCCGTCACGATCTTGCAGAACTCCACCAAGTCGATGCGCGACTGCAGGAACGCGAAGCCTGAAGAAGACGCGAAGAGCGAGCCGAGGAAGTGGGGGTGGATAACCGCGGGACGCGGTCTAGTCGTTACGGGAGAGCAAACGCATGCACTTCTGCGGAATCAGCTCCACCACGAACTCCACCGCGTAGATCACGATCTCGCCCTCCTTGCCGCGCGCGCACTCCCAGATGCAGCAGCTGCCTACACTCACATCACCGTGCCAACCGTACCGTTCTTGCACACGCGCTTCAGCAGCGTCGGAGACTCCGCCTGTTCGGGCAGCTTGGTGCTCAGCAGCGCGTAGTCGATGTTCTCGAACGACTTCAGGTTGGAGGCAGTCGTGATGTACTGCCAGATGGCCATCTACGTCTGAGGCCCACACACCACACGCACGATGCGATCCACGCCGGTCGACTTCACACCCTCCCAGTACTTCTCGAAGAGATCGTCCTTGTTCTTCACGTCGTTCACGTCGCACCGCAGGTTGTTGTACACGATCGCCTCGCTCCCGATCATCAGAAGCACCGACGCCTCCTCGCCCTCGCGCAGCACGATCGGTTGGATGTCGCTCGTCTTCGCGTCGCAGAACACGCCTCGCACGTGCACCGTCGAGTGCTTGGTGTCTTCCCCGAAGGCGAGCATGTGCGGCGCGTTCACGTCCACCGTCACGTCGCAGTTCCTGCGTTGGCTGCGCGCGATCGACTCGATCCTCCATGGCAACTCATAGAACCACTGAACGTGCAACAGGTCGTCGCGGAGAATCGACATGGTGATGTGATATGGCGGTTGAAACCGCAGCGGTGTCACCAGCAACTCGCTATCGTTGTCGTAGTAGAAGGGAGACGACGACGCGTTGGCTGGGTTCTGCATGAGACTCGCCGTGATCACGTTCTCCATATCCACGACGTACTCGTAAATACCCGCTTCCTACAGTGAACCGAAGCGCCCAAACCTACCATGAACTCGTCGAAAGTGTCCGACACGAACTGGTGGTCCTCGCAGAGCTGGAACCCCGCGTCGGTTTGGATGAGTCGGAAGAGGAACTCTCGACACTCGGGCAGGCGGAGGAGGAACGCGATCAGCTCTTTGGACGTCTGGAGCGCACTCACCACGAGCGCGCTGTATGGTGTATTCACAAACACGTCATCGAGAATACTCGCGGCGAGGGCGGTCAGCGACTCGGTCTCTCCCACGCACAAACACACCAGCGGCAGGCACCAGATCACGAACTCCTCGTTCGCCGTCTGGTAGCTCAGCTCGCTCCGCAGGCGGTTCAGACAGTGGCGGCGAATGTCGTCGTTGCCGTGCTCGAGCAGCGACGCGAAGTACAGCCGCTCGCTGTTCATGGACTCTTCGGCGATGTGGAGGTGCGTCACGAGCAGCGCGATGAAGTCCGTGTTGAACATGAAGGAGGAGGCGCGCGAGCAGAAGGAGAAGAGCGCCTGCTGCACGGGCGACTGGTCGAGAATGGGGCGCAGTCGCAGGGAGAAGAGCAGGTGGATCGCCAGCACCGCGTAGAAGTACGCGTTGGTGTAGCGCAGACTCATCGTGCTGTAGATGCCCGTGTTGGTGGTGACGGTGCTGCGCGCCACCTGCTGCACGCCCTCCGTCACGAAGCGAATCACCGCCTGCTTGTGCTCGCGCGTGACGATCTGCGTGTCCGCCAGAATCACGATGATCAGCCACAGAGCGCACGAGCACACAATCGTCACAGAGTGCGTCTATGGTGAAAAGTTGGGGCATCCCCTACCGTGATGGGCTGCTTGATGAACGACGCCTCGTCCGTCGAGGGGACGAAAAACAGCTCCATTTCCGCCATGATGCGCGTCTTGGCGAACTCGTTGATAAACTGTGGGCTGTTGACGGTGATTAACAACAGACTGAACAGCACGCTCCAGTCCCACGACCGGATGTCCTTCAAACACTCCTTCTAGCGGTGACGTGGCGAGTCGAGACCTACGTTGATCTGGCGCAAGAGAATCGTGAAATAGTGCCGATTTTTGAACAGCGTGCCGAGGGTTCGACTGAGCGTTTCCTGGTTGATGAGGTGGTGTTTGCAGAGCGTGTCGGTGATGGAGAAGGGTTGGCTGGCGCGCTGGTTGTCGCAGAAGCTGTCGATGATGGTGTGGAAGAGAACGATCCAGCTCGCGTAGTCCACCAGCTCGCTCTGCGCGCACACGCTGTGTTGGATGATGGGATAGAGATACAGAATGTTGGAGTCGATGGCGATGATGGAGTACGGAAGCGCGCTGTGACTGGTTTCCTTCAGCGAAAGGAGCAGCGACTTGGAGAGCGACTGATAGCACGTGTTGTGTGCCGAGGAGACGAAGAGATTGGAGAGCAACGACAATACCATCAGCAGACAGCGCGACAAGAACGCGATTTGCGAGTTCGCACTTTTCAACAACGGAACCAGCGTCTCGGGCAGCTTGGCGCGCAAGCTCGTCATCACCAACACCGACAGGTACGTAGTGAGGAGATTGGTGCGCGGCGCGGCACGCAGCGACGGATTGAGGCCCACGCGGTCGAGGAATATGGAGCACTGCGTCCAGAACAGCGACTGCTTGATCGGGTCCTCTTCGTTCAGCAGGTTGGGTGGCGGGACACCAAAGAGCGAGAAGAGGTTGCAGAGAATGGCAATGACGAGTTGTGGGTCGTCTTCGCTGCGAAACGTCAACACGTTGATGTAGTTGCGGAACGAGTTGAAGTCGCTCCCTGCGATCAGCAGTCCATTCCACGACCGCAGCACTGTCAGCACCGCCACGTTGGGCGAGGTGTAGAGGAGCGATTCGTCGTAGCCCTGTGCAGTGGACAGCGTGGCGTCCGATAACAGCGGGTCGATGATCACCTGCATGTCGAGAAGGAGCTTCGACTGGCGGTAGGTTTTGTCGTTGACGAAGTAGAGACAGGTCAGGAGTGCCGACTGGAGTAGCGAGGTGTCGTGGGTGAGCGTGCAACCATTCAGCAGACACGACACGCCGTCGCAGGAGATGAAGAGCTGAGGCGAGTGGATGAGGAGGCGGAGGAGCGTGTGCAGCGCGGCGCGAAACAGGGAATCTGTGGGGTCAGAGGCGATGGCGATCAGCGACCGCATGAGAGAAGGCGGGATCAGCGACGGGTACTTCTGGACATGAAGGAGGTGGATTAAACTGACTTCAGTGAAGGCGTTAACGAGGCGGAACGCGCTCTCGTGCTCTGGACGCGCGTTCTCGGACCGCTCCAGCGACTGGATGAGAAACAGGTGCGACTTGTGCGCGAACAGCGCGGTGATTAGCCCGTTCTGCTCGACGTGGCGAAGGAGGAAGCGGTGCGCTACGGCTGAGAGCGCGGACGGGTCGTTACTCATCACGCGAACGGATTCGACGGAAGACGCCAACAGCTCGCGAATCACGTACTGCTCTCGCTTCTCGTCAGAGCAGACGGCGTCTTCCAAGCGCATGGAGGTGAGCACGAGCTGGATGGCGTGCGTGTCTATCACCGGGTACTGGAGTTGCTGATGAATGAACTAATGATCACCATGGGGAAGAAGAAGCACCAAAAACAAGTCGTCGATGCGTCTTTCTCGCAGCAGTTCAGGAATGGAACGCGGCGAGATGCTCTTCTCCGGGATTCCCTTCTTTGAAAAGGGAGACTCCTGAGTCGATTTTGAGTTACGGAATGAAAAGGAGGAGCGCGCGCGACTCGCCTCACCCTCCGTCGTCTGGGCAAGCAGCCCATCCGCGCCGTTGAATATGGAACTCAGACTGTTCAGCGTCTCGCGATCCGCCACTTGGAAGGAGTTGCGAATTACGCGCTGAAAACTGGCGCTCGCTCCATTCAGCGTGGTTAGCGAAAAGGGACTCGATTCGGATTCCAGCATCACACTCAGCGACGCATTTGTGTATCGCTGGAAGGAATACAACCCCTCTCCCGTCAATCGGTCTCCTCCATCGATTGCGTTGTAGCTGTTCTCTACGACTCATCTCGCTTATGAGGGAATTACCAATGCCTTCCGGAAAGAGTCCGTAGCGCCCGTTTTCTTCCGTCTGCAGAGTATCACTACTGAATCAATGTCAACTCAATGCTGCATACTGTTTGCTTAAGATTTGATAGAAATCGGGGACAGGACTGGTGTAGTCCGAATGATCGGTCGGCTGGTCACCCGGTTGGTCGATTTGCATGGGATAGACGTGTGACTGCGGATCCGAGCGCGAACAACGCAATCTTCGCGGACACGGATGAAGAAATGACACTGGCGTTGTGTGACGCAACAAACAGCACAGCGGCAATGCAATTACAGATTAATAGTGTGTCAAACCATACTACGAGTCAGTGTGGAAATGCACCCCCACTCCCGATTCTATAAGGGGCTTCAAATGAAAAGAACCCTGCTCAAAAACAGAAAAGGGCCTCGAGTCCTCCGAATTCTCCTGCAAAGACAGGAGCTGTTTGTGTTTCCTCTTGTCCCCATTCGCTGTCGACGTCGCTTCCACAGGCTCTGCATTTGCCTTCACCGTTTCTGACTGCGATTCGGGATGTGATTCGTGTTGCGATTCTGATCGCGATTCTGACTGTGATTCCCTCTCCGCCGTCTTCTCTGGAGGCGGCACGCACGAAATGCCTACAACGCGAATTGAAATCTGCCCCAGCAAATCAGGTTCCTCCTCCGGCACCTTCGGAGACGGGGGCTGCGACTTCGCAAATGCGCCCAACCACAATCCTACACGCTTGATAACAAATGACAACGTGGGTGAAGAAATCCAGTGAAAACACAATAAGGATATAGAAGGAACACGGCTGTTGAGATCAACGGGAGCATCACAACGCGAAGAGATATCGGGAACCGAGCTGTCAGAAACCACAAATACAGGAAGAAGGCAAGTCCAGGAACACAGAGGGCACTCAGAAACACGCCATTCTCCATCTCAAACGGATCGCTGCCATGCTTTTCGTATTCAACGCTCTTCTCATCCTCAGTCACAGGAGGCGGAGAGAAGAGACGCAAGTACAGACCGGAGTCCATCTCCTGCTGCTGAAACGACTGGAGGAGCGACTCGTTCTCCTCGGTGTGGATCGACGACAGAAACATGTATTTGATGTTGAGGTAGAGGCGCGTGTGATTGACGGGGTGGTGGAGCGTTACCCACTCCTCTTGAATGTAGGAGGAAGAGCACGAGGGGAGGAGCAGCTTCAGCGAGACGCCGTTGACAAAGGTGAGGGTTATGGGGGTATTGAAGAACACGGACTCGTAGGACAACGGCAGATCCACCTACTGCGTCAGGGAGAAAGGAAAGGGGAACGGTGAAGGAGGAGGAGTAAATGTCGGAGTATTTGTCCGCGCTCGTGATACCCACGTTCTTTACTACGCGTCACAACAGCCACGGGCTGATACGCAACAATCCCTCCACCCAATCATCATGCGTGTCGTCCATTCGGGGATGCTTGAAATCCACAATCCTCATGTTGTCCATAGACGTCTCGCGCACGTAGAGACAGCGGTTGCACACCACGACGGGTTTTCCGTTCATTGAGCGCAGCATCGCCTTTACTCCCTTTTCGCGGACGCAGCACTTTGTGCACACGACACGACCGCAAATCGCGCACGTCTTTCCCTGAAGGCGTCGAAGCGGCTGCGAGCATATCGGACAGAGACTCGTTTCATGGTGAGGCGGCATAAGGGATTTGTACGGAGTCCCGAAAGATAATGGGGTTTCTTTGGATCACCGAATCCCACTCGATTTCTGCCAATCCCCTCTGTGGGGCCCAGGATTTGCCCCCTACGGTTAAAGTGGAGGACGCGGGCCCCTCTCTTTAAGCCACACTGGCTGGAAATGAATGCGAGTACGCTGAACGTTTCCATTGTTATTGACGGGGAGAAGCCCATCCTGACGACAGTGAATAGCGGTTTCAGTGTTGAGGAGCTTCGCGGCTTTCTCCATGTTCATGGATATTCTTGTCGGATGACCGACTAGGAGAATTACCAAATCGCCACGGACTCCGTCCAGCTTCTCGTTGACGGATTACCCACGGAGGAGCATATGATCCTCTGGATGATATGCATCTCTCCTGTTCCAACAATTCACATCATTTCGGATCCGAATATCTGCTCCGTATCGCTTCTTTACGGAGAGTGCTCTCTTCTCTGCAACTACCCATCGGCTGCCACCATGGACATTGTAGCAAATGGATTCAACACAGTAGGAGCGGACACGGATTGCTCATTTGCAGTACTTGATTCGGGAGTACGGGGATATGATGTCGCTCGACGATATTGTCATTCAACTGGGAGAGGAAGTCGTTCCGTTCACTGCCTCCCTCCAGTCGCTCGATCTCAGCGAGAACAAGCCATTCCTCTTCCAGTACCCTCCAAACGTGCTTCCAGTGTTTTCAACTCACGAATAGACGGTGATTAACCCGTACATGCAACTGTATGCGCAGGAGCGTCGTCGCCGCTTTCAATCCGACTTGGACGTGAGGGACTTGCGCAACGACTTGGATAACGTGTTCCGTCACAACGAGGAGGTGGAGAAGCAGAACGCGGAGTTGACGTCGAAATTGGCATCGACATCGACTTCCTCTTCCGAAGTGGATGTCGCGTCGATTCAGAAGGAGAACGAATCGTTACGAGCACAGGTGGACTCGCTGACACATGAATGCGAGGATCTGCAGAAACTGCGACGCGACAGCAACACGAACCAAGAGGAGTGGAAGAAGGAGCGAGAGGAGTACAAAATGAACGCGACGGGCCTCAAGAACCAAATCGAGGAATTGGAGATCATCACGAAGGAGGACCAGCGGCGCATCGAAAACCTCTACAAGGAGTGCAGCAACCTCAGCGGCAAGCTCAACGAGTCGATGGAGCTGATGGAGAAGTACAAGACAGGTTACATGAACATGAAACGGCGTCTGGAGCACGCGGAGAAGGCGTACGCCCTCGCGCAGGCAGTGAACGGATTGAGCTCGTCGAGCGGCAGTCTGAACTGTACGGGTGTGCGTGTGTGATGACGGGTAGTCGTGATCAGCGACGAGAAGGGATCGTTGAATGACTCCGTGTTGACGCTGAAGGACGAGATCATGGAGCACGAGGCGTACAACATCGTGCTTTTGAATCTGTGTGGTAGCACTCTCGACAGGGACGTGGTGAATGGTGTGTTCTGTCTCGTGGAGAGCGGCTTCCTGCCCAAGTTGCGCATTCTGGACTTCTATCACTGCACTCTGAGGGAGGACGTGACGGACCTGCTGTACGAGTGGTCGCGCTGTTTCCCGTTCATCGACGTGCTATCACCGTTGTTGATTCGTTTGGTTGCTCTCTCGTCTTCAGCGTAGAGTACAAGGTGTCTCCCATCACCTTCTCCAAGATCCAGCACTTGCTTGTCGAGAACACCAGCGCCACGCACATTCTCGATCTGCGCTGTATGCCTCTTCCTCCTCTCTCACCATAGTGTGCGAACTGGGCGACGACGGCGCGTTGATCATCGCCGAACTTATCTCTCATCGGCTATTCCCCAACCTGACCACACTCCTCCTCGACAGTGCGTCTGGCTCTCGCTTCTCACCCCTAGACAACGACATCTCCAGTATCGGGCTGCGCGCGCTCTCCGTCGTGCTCACCACCACCTGCGTGCCCAAGGGGCTGTACGTCTTCTCCGTCACCGGCAACGCGCTCGACGCCGACGGCGTGGACGCACTCAGCACCATTCTCCGCAACAACAGCAAGCTGCAGCGTCTGTGGGCGAGCTGTAAGGGCGTGTGCGCGACTCAACGTTAGCGTGCAACCTGGGCAACGACGGCTTGTTGGAGATCTGCCAGGCGCTGGTGGACAGCAACAACTACTCACTGGCGCTGTTGAACGTGATGAATAACCAGATCACCGCCGATGGCATTCAGAGTCTGAAACTCCTCTTCGATTACAAGCTGTTCCACATCATCGATCTCAGTCTCGCCAGTAAGTGACCGTGTGTGTGACGACGCGTAGACAACCCCATCGGCGACGCGGGCTTCATCGCCTTCATCGACGCCATGAACGGCAAGGAGTACTCCATCGAGCGGTTCTACATCCGAGGTGGCGGAGGCGGTGGTGTCTGATGGGTAGAGACGGGCATCACGGCACGTGGCATGGAGGTGCTGGGGAAGGCGATCGCCGACGGCGTGTTGCGTGTGAAGGAGATCGGACTGTCCAGTAACCCCATTGGAAACGAGGGTCTGCAGGCGTTGTGCGACGGTCTGGTGAAGGCGAACACGCCCCTCACGAAGTGGTGGTTATACAGTATCCCCGTTTATTCTCCCTAACGAAAAGATACGATGATTAACGGAGACGCAGCTGCCTCGCTGTCACGCCTGTTCACCGCGGGACTGCTCAACGACCTGCTGCTGCTGGACATCGCGTCGAACAACATCAACGACATCACGTTCTCTGCGATCTGCAGCGCGGTGGTGGACAACAAGGAGGTGCTGGCGCTCGAAGAGTTGTGGATTGGGGGGTGTCAGGTGATGAACAACGGTATTATTATGCTGGCCTCGTTGATACGCAACGGGTATTTGCCGCGTTTGACGGTGTTGTGCGCCGATAGTGGATGTGGTGGGAAGGAGTGAAGTGTAGTGTGTTCGATTGGAGACGACGGGATCCTTTGTCTCGCGGGGGCGATGCGGGAGAAGTACGAGGAGGTGTCTCATTTGAATGTGTCAGGTGAGGATGCGCTAAGTGGGTTAGGAATAGACAACGACATCAGCGAAGACGTCCGAAACGAGGTGATGGAGCAGCTGAAGGACGTCGTGTTCAAGATAGACATTTAGTTTTTGCTTCTGTTTCGCTCGAAACAAGTGTATTGTATTCGCTTCACATGAAATGAAGCGTTCCGCGCCAGAAGCCATACAGGGTTCATGTTGCGTTGAGAGGATGAGGTGCATAGAATCGGATGTTGCATCGAAGCAGAACCGCAATCAACACATTCCTTTCTTGAATCCGTCTTCTCCTTCTGAGAATCCACAGAACGCAGTAACTGCACTCTCAAGTTGCGCTAGTATAATACCTTTATTGCCTAGTTGAAAACGCAGAGGATGATTCATGGAAAGAGCCTCTCTCCTTCCTGAAGGACTATGGATACAATCTGGACGAGATTCACAGAGACACGCGCATTTCGGTAATCAGCAACGAATCAATGGACTCGAATGGAGGTCGTTCCGCTCCCACCGTATGTCTTCCTTCTTCCCTCCACTGTAGGCGGACCATTTGATCTTCTACCTGAAGAAACATCCAAATGTTCGTGTCGTGTACAACAATCAGAGGAAGGGAGAACTGCTGGAGGGGTATTGGTGCAAGCACTGCGGCTGGATCACGGAAACCACGGTTCCGATTCCGTGCCTGAGTCACTCCTAGATTCCGCATCAGAACAACTGCTTGTACCGGAAGCACGAGTACAACTCCGCGACTTATCCCAAGGAGGTGTACACGTTCCTGGACACAGCATCCGGGACTTCGGGGGACTACGAGGATGGGGACATGAACGAGTGGTATTCTCTCTTTGGGCATTTTGGAAACTTGATGGAGCCGCAGCTCATTCCCGATGTGTTTGAGGACACGAAGGAAGAGCTGGCTGACGATGTGGAGCTGCCCATTCAGGACCTGATTCGCTTCTGGGTCCATCTATGCAGTGATAATTCAAACCGAATTGACGCTCAGGGAGTGAGGGCGGTGCGATTCTGCTTGGACGTTTTCTTCGAGACGATTCTGAAGGCAATCGACACGGAGTCCATCCGGCGCACGGGAGAAGAGAACAGGAGAGTGCTCGTGCCCTCGATCATGGAGGGCGCCATTCCGAAGTGTGATTACTTACAGTTCATTTCTAATAGCGGGCTATTGAAGCCAGAGCATATCGACTGCCTGTGTTTGTTTCGCACCCATTCTTCCTGTGGCGGTACGAAAATGGGCGGGGCGGCAAATCTCTTTGAGCCATTATTCCAATTCCCGCTTGCAATCCGACCGAAGTCATGGATCAGCAGAACCGGTCCTCCCCTGTAAAGACGTTTTCCTACTCCCAGTACCTGCTGGAGGAGCGATACAACTTCTTCGACAATCGACCGTCCTTTTCATGGTATCCTTTGGATTCCTCACCGAAACAGTCTCCTAAGAAGAGCCGGCGACCTTCCGAATGAATCCTTCCCTGTGTAACCTAAGTTCTGTAATATGGCGTGTTTGTCTCAAACAGTCTCATTACCACTTTATTCGCTCGTAAACTTCGACGCGTCCAGCTTCACAGGCATGCGCGTGGCGTTGCGTCGTCTCGCGGCATTACTCTCGGACTGCTTCACCTGCACCGTGCGACGCAGCTGGTTCTGGAGCATCTCCGACTTCTCCGCAGGCAGACTCTGCAGTCCCTGCTTGAAGCTGTCCGGATTCACTCTCGCCATTACGAACAGCAGCTCGCCAATCATCGAGTTCAGCTTCACCAGCTCCGCGTCCTCGTCGCACTTCTTCACATTCAGCGGCTGCAGCTCCAGAGAACGTTTCAAGCTAATCGCGCACAAATGCAGCACAAGTTCGACGATCTCGTTCTTCTTGTCCGTCTTTCCGTACAGAAGGGCCGTGAACGATACCATCGCGCCCAGTCCCTCCTTATCGAGCACCGCACACACGTCCAAAATCGCCTCGATTATCGTCATTCCACAGGTCGCGATCACAAACTGAGCGTCCTCGTTCTTCAGTTTCTGCAGCACCGTCACAGCGTACTGAAGACCTCTCGTCACTTGGAGTACTGTGTGGTGCGACAGCGCGCTGGTGAAGATGTGAATGAAGATCGGAATTAACCACGATTGCTGATGTGTCTGGTAGAACGACAGCAGCAGCAAGACCAACTGCTTTGGAATCGACGAAACGTCCTCCTTCTTCTGGAACTCCAAAAACAGCTCCAAATCCAAATCGCTCGCCGAACGCAAAACCGACTCGTTTTCTGCCGCCAGAATCGTCACGATTTCGATCATCGCGTTCAGATCTTCTTCCTTCCACTCCTTCTCCGCCACCTTGCGCACCAGCTTCTCCACGAAGTAGCACGTGAGCGGGAGATCTGCGATAACCGCGGGAATGTAGGATTTGAAGCAGTCGCAGGTCTGGGCGAGGAGAACGGGCGTCGAGAGAAGGGCGTCGAGCACGCGACAGGCTTGGAGGAGGAGTGTGGAGGGCGTGAGGATTGTGGTGCGCACGACTTCCATGGAGGGAGAAGTGAAGTGCGTTTGTGTGGAGGGTTTCTGTTCTTCAGCAGGTGTCTTTTTGGCGGGCTTCTCTTCAATAGGCTCTTCCTTCTCAACGGTTGCCTTCTCTTTCTTCTCGTCAAAGCTCCAGTCCTCTTCCTTCTCCTCTTTCACAGGCTTCTCCTCCTTCGCGTCCTTCTCCTCCTTCTCTTCAGGCTTCTCTTCCTTTTCATCGTCGAATCCCCACTCCTCCTCTTCAGGCTTCATCTCTGTTTCTACTGGCTTTGACTCCCCAACAGGTTTCTCTTCCTCTTCCTCCTTCTCTTCCTCTTTCTTCTCTTCAACAGGCTTCTCTTCAACAGGCTTCTTCTCTTCAGAAGGCTTCTTCTCGTCCTCGAAGCCCCAGTCATCTTCCTTCTTCTCTTCCTCGCTGAAACCCCACTCCTCCTCTTCAGGCTTCTCGTCTTCGTCAAATCCCCACTCCTCCTCCTTCTCTTCCTTTACAGGTTCTTCCTTTTCTTCAGGCTCTTCCTTCACAGGCTCTTCCTTCACAGGTTCTTCCTTCACAGGCTCCTTCTCCACCTCCTTCTCCTCCTTCTCAACTGGCTTCTCCTCTTTCACAGGTTCCTCCTTCTTCTCAACAGGCTTCTCCTCCTCCTCCCATGACGCCTCAAACGTCGCCAGCTTCTTGCTTCGACCCATCCGTCCCCGTCTCGCCTTCTTCTTCGCCATTCTCTCTTCCTCCTCCTCATCATCACTGAACAGCTTCTCGCTTCGCAGAGGCGTTTCAATCACTACACGCTCCGTCTGCGCCTTCTCCTTCTTTCTCCCACGGCGCGTGGTGCGTGTGGCTTTCACTGGCTCGTCGTCGTCGTCCCACAGGTGCTCGTCCACCTCCAACTTCTTCTCCGTACGCGCTAGCGCTGTCGCCAACGAGTCTTCCGTCTTCTCAGACGCCTCTGGCTTGATCTCCTTCTCTTCAGCGGGCTTCTCTTCCTTCTTCTCCTCAGCGGGTTTCACTTCCTCCTTCTTTGGGCTGGCGGCTTGTTCCTTCTTCTCTTCAACAGGTTTCTGTTCAGCAGGCTTCTCCTCCGTCGGTTTCTCTTTAACAGGCTCCTTCTTCTCCTCCTCTTCAGGCTTCTCTTCCTTCTTCTCAGTTGGTTTCTCTGTTTCCTCCTCAAAGCCCCAATCGTCCTCCTCCTTCTCAACAACCTTCTCCTCTTTCACAGGTTTCTCTTCCTTCTCTTCCTCAAACCTCCAATCCTCTTCCTTCTTCTCTTCAACAGGCTCTTCCTTCTCAACCTTCTCTTTCTCATCGTCAAAGCCCCAATCATCATCTTCATGCTTCTTCTCAGCGACCTTCTCCTCTTCCTTGTCATCAAAACCCCAATCCTCTTCCTCCTTCTTCGCGTCTGTCTTCTCTTCCTCGTCAAAGCCCCACTCCTCCTCCTTCTCTTCCTTCACAGGTTCTTCCTCTTCTTCAGGCTTCTCCTTCTCATCCTCGAATCCCCACTCCTCCTCCTTCTTCGAATCCACGCTCGTCGCATTCTCTTCAGACTTCTCCACCTCCCACGCCTCCTCTTCTCTCGGTGTCAGACCCTTCTCCTCCAACACCTCCATATCCGGCGCTGACACCAGCGAAGGCATCGACGGCTCCATGCTCTCCTCTTCGCTCACCGTCTCGTACGAATAATACGACTCGTACGTGTAGCTGCTGTCGTCGCTCTCTTCTTCCGCCGCGGCATTCACGTTCTCGTGTGTCGTCTCCTCCATAGCCACCTTCTTCTCCTCCTCCTTCACTTCCTCCACCTCCTTCTTCTCCTCCTTCACCTTCTTCTTCAACTCCTCATCCTCAACCACCTTCTTGTCCTCGAACGCCTCCTTCTTCACCTCGCCCACCAGCACGCAATCCCTGCTGTCCTTCACGCGGTCGCTCAGTCCCTTCATCAGCACGATCACGTCGCGCACGATCAGCTCGTTCTCTCCGTACGTCTCCGTTATGTAGGGAAGCACGCTCATCACATAGCGACAGAAATCGGCCGAAATACTGTCGTCGTTCAGATATCGCACAAACGCAGCGATGAACGCGAAACTCGCAAGACAGTGATGCACCACCGTCGCCTCCTTCTCCTTCTCGTCCACGCACGTGTTCAGCGCCGACATTGCGCCGCCCAGAAGCAGAATCAGCTGCCGCACGGCGAAGGCGGAGGTGCTGGAGGAGAAGGAGTCGGTGCGCAGCAGCGACGACGCAACCATCAGGAACAACGAATACTCCGCCGGTTTCGCCTTGTCTAGTCGTTAACCTTCTCTTCATCTCTCACGCAGAATCGACCCGCGCACTTTCACACACCACTTCGCTCGCCAGTACTCGTTCTCCTGCGACACCACCTCGCGGATCACCTGACGCGTGCCTTCCGACAGCAGCGTCGCGTCGAAGCACATCTCGTAGATCCGCGCCATCGTATTCACCTTCAACTGCTCGATCGCCGCCAGGGTCTTACTGGACCCGCCGCTCTCCAGCGGCTTCAACATCTTCAGCAGCTTCGTCACGCTCTCTACACGTCACAACACACCACAACCACCACCTCGCTCGGTGATCACGCCCTTCGTCAGCAGCACGAAGGCGATGTTGGCGGCGAGCGCGGTCGAGTCCAGCACGGTGCTGAGCGTCAGCGTGCGCTTGACAGCAGAGATGATCTGCACCTCGTACTGCTCGATGAAGAAGTGAGAGGGGTCCTCTGTGTCGGGGAGGAAGTAGTAATGGGAGATGACATCGTTCAGGATGCACAGGCCGAGCGTCTAGTGGTAAGCATGATGATCAAGGAGGACCTGAATGCAGTCCAGCTGACTGCCCTCGTAGCTGATCGTGGTGGAGTGACAGCACAGCCGGATCAGCTCCGACAGCAGCCGGTACACAATCTTGTTCTTCACGTCCACCACCTCGAACAGCTTCTTGATCACGACGTACGAGCCCTCCAGCGACAGCAGCGACGCTTGCCACATCCACTCCACCTCCTGCGCGTTCTGCGTGGTGGTGGTGAGCACCTCGATGCCCTGATCACCTTCTACGCATCAGCAGCCACACACACGACAACCCTTGTCACTCTCCTCCTCCTTCTCCTCCACCTGCTCGTGCTTCTTCTCCCAGTCGCCGCTGAAGATGTCGATCAGCGGCGCGTCGCCCATTACCACGCGCGAGATCTCGCACACCAGGTTCCAGAAGGCAGGGATGTCAGAGGTGCTCAGCGTCGCAATGCGCTTGTTCACTAGGTCCAGGAAGAGTTCGGAACAGGCATTCACATGCACCGACAGACCCGATCTATTAGGTGACATATGTTCAGCAGTGACCACAATATGCACTTCTGGTAGCACACCAGCACCTCCTTCAGCAGCACCTTCAGCGGTACGATCACCTCACGATCGTCTCCATAGATGAACTTCGGCGTGGTGGCGACGATGCGCTTCATGCAGATCACAGCCGCAACTATAGCTCACTGCCTCCTCTCTCCCATACATCGCAACATCAGGTCGGAGCCGACGAGACTGCGTCGCACGCGGTCAATGATCACGGGGATGTGAAGGAACGAGGGACAGAGCTCGAACAACAGCGAGTAGATCTGCAGACAGCACTGGAGCACCTGCGAGTCGCTGCACGTACTCCAAATCTTGGGGTCACAACTCTCACGCACACGTACGTAGTCGATGATGTTGAAGAGCGAGATGAACTCGTACTTGTACGCCTCCACGATGCCTCGGTCCAGCACGCTCAGCAGACCGCTCACCACGCGCAGCACCGCCAGCTGCACCGTCACGCGCTCCGTGTAGTTGTAGCCGCCGCCGTCGCAGAGCATGTTGTGGTTGACAGTGAGGAGGATCCAGCGAATGATGCTGCGGTCGCGCACGATCTCGTTCATGTCCAGGTAGATCGCCAGCGAGTACAACACCCACGTGCGAAGCGGTTGCGTGTAGTCGGCGCAGGCAGCGACCAACACGCGGATGACGAGTTCGGAGAGCGAGTCGTTGTTGTGGTTGCTGATGAAGCGCTGGATGGAGCAGAGACAGTAGATACTCGCGCTGACGCGTAGCGTGTCCGTGTTGGCTTTGATGGTGGTTTGGATCTCGCTCACCACGCTGTTCACGAACGACTCGTCGGTGACTAGACACAGCTGTGACAGCGCCTCGGCGGCGAGGCGGCGGTTGAGTGAGTAGAGACTGGACATGGCGGAGAAGAGAATGGAGCGCGCCGCAGCGAGCCAGGGGTGGGGCTCGAGGTAGAGGTCGAACTTGACGGCTGTCTATGCGAGTGTGAGATGTGATGTAATGTGAGTTGAGTGAGAGTGAGTCAACGACATGCAAAATGAGAACAATGAATGAATGTGAGAACGAAATGAGTGACTGTAACGACGGACAAAACGAAGAACACAACGTACATCCACCACGCACCACAGAATACAGCAAATGTTGTGCGCGCAACACTGCTGCTCCTCCTTCGACATCTTCTCCACTACACCTCACTCACCGCCTCCTCGCCCACCCTTACTCATGTTGTTCAGCACCGTCTCGATCATCTTCCCGCGGTTCCCAGACCCCGTGTACACGAACAGCTGCGAGAACGCCTGGATCGACGCGTTGATCAGACGCGTGTGCAACAGCGGCGCACTTGGCTTCAAAAGAGAGGGATATGGGGGGTTGGAGCTCGGCGTCGTCAGCGCACGTTGGAACAAGGCATAGCTATCCATCACTCACACGCCCGACGCAAACAAGGTCTCGTCGTCGTAATCCCAACAGTTGCGCTTCTTCAACGCAGCGGCATTCTTCTCGAACTGCTCCATAATCGCCACACACTCCTCCTTGTTGTTCATCAGCACGACATCGTCCTTCTTGTTCAACAGCTCCTCGCCCACAGTGCTCGTCTCCTCGTTCTCCACCACGCTCAGCAGCGTGAGCGGCTCGTAGTAGTCGCATCCCGCGAGAAGGATGTGCGCGGGGAAGGAGTTGATGATGTGGAGACAGAGCAGAATCACGCGATAGAGATGAGTCTGATTGGTGCCGGTGATGAGCGAGGAGAAGGAGTACAACAACGAGCACATTGACTGGAACTGCGTGAGCTAGGGGTAACCACGCACACACACACGCACCATGGGGTTGAACAACGGCGTGTACTTCTCGAACAGGTCGCGGCGGATGCGACACAGGAACAGCATGCACTCCAGCGAGGGCAGAAGGAGCTGGATACACAACGACAGCTCGTCGGACAGCGTGGAGGAGGCGGAGGGCGACGACGCCAACGCGAACTGAACGGAGTGGAGGACCGTGCAGAGATTCATCACTGTGGAAGCGATGTTGCCCAAAATACCCTCCAATTCCGGCAGCAGCCACTCCTCGTCTATTCCTCACAACACACCACCATCACGACCCATCGCACACAGACCCAGCGTCAGCAGCCATGCGCCCTCAAAGCAGTACTGATACACCGCACGCTTCTGGAACGCACCCACATTGCCTGTGACGCTGTTCACGCGCATGTCGGGATCGGTGTGTTCCGTCCACAGCGCCATCAGCTCGCCGCTGAGTCGCCGAATCATCTCCGTCACCTCCGACGGGATGTCGTGCTTCTCTACCCCTCACGCGCCGCCACCACACTCACTCGCGTACAGCAGGATCGACAAATACCCCACACCCTTGCAGTAGCCCGTCAGGAAATCGCTCTCCAACAGCCGCTGGCGCTCCTGTTCATCCTTCTCGCTCTTCACCGCCTCCACCTGCTTCAGCAGCTGCAGCAATAACTGCTTCATGATCACCTCCACCACGCTCGCGTCCGTCGTGCCCACGAACACCAGGCTGCGCAGCACCACGTTCTGCAGGTCCGTGCTGTCGCAGCTCAGGATGGGCAGCAGCGAGCACAACAACTCGTCCAGTTGCGACTTGATCGCCTCGCCCAAAATCGGGAGGATTTTCGCCAACAGCTCACCGGCAGTAATCGCCACGATTTCGGACGGCAAGTCGTCGCCGCTCTTGTAATCCGCCATGGTTTTGATGATGATGGTCGCGGTGACGGAAATGAAACTCTCGCTGAGGTACTGACAGATGCCGGAGAAGATGATGTGTTGGACGGAGGCCTTCACCGCGGGAATGGGATGCACTATGTGTGATGATGTGTGTGAGCGCGAACGTCGCAGGAAGCCGAAGAGCGAGTTCACGAGAATGGTGATGTCACGCTCCAACACCGTGTCACGTGAGGAAAAGAGGATGTAGAGAATGGTCTGCGAGTAGCACAGGAGCTCGTACACCTCGGTGACTACACGTGAGGCGATGACGTCACAGCCACTGGTGCTCATCTTGGTCAGGAGGATCTTCAGAATGCTCTCGAGCGAGTACTCGTTCGGATTGTACACGTATTCCTCCTTCTTCTCCTCCTTCTCCGTCGCGGGCGTTTCGCTGGCGTGACTCTCCATGTACTGGTTCTTCTTGAAGTACTTGCGGTCCACGGAGCGCAGGATCTGGAGGTGAAACGGAGAAACAATTCCCACCAACTCCGAAAAGAGCATGCCGCAGTAGCGGCTCGCGTAGCTGCGGATCTCCGTCTCTGTGCGCTGGAAGAGCGAGAAGAACTCGTTCAGAATCAGAGGAACCGTAATGCCCGAAACGGGGAATTCCATCGAGATGATGCACATGTGGTAGTACAGCTCGGGAATCATGCAGCGCACGTCGATCGACGCGTCGTAGCGCATCATGCGCTGAAGACTCTTGAAAATGGAAGGGAGCGTCGCATTGAAAATGGAGCGATCTGGGGCCAACAGGAAGCTGCGCAGCTGCGTTCCCAAAAAGCTCAAGCACGCCAGTTTCTCCTCCTTCTAGTCTGTCAAGAGAAGAGGGCACAGGTACGGAGGAGAGACGCGACAGCTTCGAACTGTACGAAATGCAGTCGCTGAGGAAGATTCCGATCTCGGGGTTCTGCGAATCGAGGAGAATCGAGAGAATCTCCATGCACTGAATCTTCACGAGTTCGCAGTAGCGGGAATTCAAGCACTTCAGACACTTGCCTAGTTTTCATGCTATTTAAACGAAAACGAACGAATCAACGCCACTGCGGTGGCTTTGTGAACTGTGTAGATCTGCTCGACGCACTTTGTCAGGACACTGCGCACGGGCGGGGTGAACAGGTTGCAAGCTAGAGTTGAGACAGGAAAGGACGACGACTCCAACGACCGTCGACGCTCGTGAAAAACATCTCCTCGAATCTGTGATTCAAAACCATAAAACAGTCGGCTACAGTTCGTGGAACTTGGCAAACACGTAGTCCTCCACAGATCCCATTTCAACGAGGAGCTCGTTCAATATATCGAATGCCTGCAAGCGAAACGGATTGATGTTCTTCTCCTCTTTCGCTTCATTACCTGGCTATCACGCGCACCGCACGATCCCTACATATCTGAAGCATCGCCTTGAAGGCGAAGACGCATCCATCGATCTTCTCAGACATGTCTCGACGTATTTGTGAAGAAAACCGAGACAGTCAAAGGAGGGTGAACCGCGGGAATTTCGTATTCCAGCGAGAGGCGCTCTGTAGTCAAGTGAAGCACGGAATGGTGGTCTTCTGCACTCAAGTGAAGCACGGAATAGCATCACTGTGTACTCAAACGAAACACGGAATAGCATCATTACAAGGGACACACGGCAGGAGTGCCCAACTCTCCTTCGTAAACGCACATCGAGGGCTCCGTCAGAAGGAGAAGCTCAACCGAATCGTGACACACCAGCTTCAGCTTCAGGGAACGCTTCGGTCCGTTCCAGCAGTTGCGCCCATTCTTCCACATGAAGTACACGTCCTTTTTCGCCGCGCCGTCCTGCAATGACTCGTGGAAGTCGCTCAGCTTCCCGCTCATGTTATCTCCGTTCGCGTCCACGATTTCAAACGAGTCGCCGACGGACGTCGTGTCCTGATAGGAAGCGGCGTACGGACACACCTTGTAGGTGTACTTGTTAATCTGATCGTCAGACAGTCTTCACTCCACTACTTGTTTTGAGTAGCACTGGCCCTTCATCTTGTAGAACTCGTTCTGAGGACCGTAGTACACCACGTGATTCAGCTCCTTCAGCTCATCGTTCTTCTTGCTCAGCGACGACTCCATCTCGCTCACCTCGCGCTCCTTCGCCTTCACCGCCGCACTCTCCTCCGCGAACTCCTTCTGGTTGCTGACGCTGCGAATCTCCTCCATGCGCAGCGTCTCGTCGATCTCAATCCCCAAATCCATGCTGTTCACGTCTTCTCTCAGCTGGTTCAGCGGCTCGTTTCCAAAGCCCTTGTCGCGGGACAGCAATTTCACGATCAGGAAGCGCAGCTCGTTCTCCTGCAGATTGAACAGACCGATGCGCTTGTACAGCTCCACGAAGCGGTCCTGCTCGCAAATGGGGACATCCGATGAAACGGGCTTCTCCTCCGGCTCCGTTGTGCGCAGGATCTCGAGCTCCTTTCGCGCCAGTTCGATGTCCGTTTTGAGCGAATCGATCTCCGACTGCAGCTGGGTCTTCTTCACATCCACCTCGCCGAGCGCCGCGTTACTCTCCTCGATCCACTCCTTGAGAATGGTCGAGCCCTTGACAAAGGTGGAAATGCGCTTTTCGTTCTCAGCACTACACTTCACAACTCACACGAAGGCGCACCTCCACTTTTCATGCTCCTCTGCACAGGTGTTCTTGCACATTGTGAATCCGTTATATTCATCGCTGCCGTCGCAGCAGTCTACGACATCACTCCCTACGCACGCTCTCACCGCAAATACCATCGTTTACACGAGACGACGGAAGGGTACGTCCGAAATGACCCTTGTTCTGGCAATAGAAGTGTCCCTTCACACAAGCCGCTAGTGCGATGAAACAGGAATCAAGAGTGCCCACACGTTCCGGGCTCGTCCGAGCCATCCGGACAGTCACAGTAATCGTCGTTTACGCGCTGAATGGGAAGGACCAGCGAACCGTCCTTGCATGTGAATGTCTTCGCGTCATGCATCACTTCTGAACGTACCTTTTGCGAGTATATCGTCTCTTCTCCCTCAGAAGCCCCGAACGCCGAACTGAGGGCGCTGGCGCCTTCGGAAGCGACTAGAAGAATCAACGGAAGGAGGAATATGCGAGTGATCATTTTGGTGAAAGAAACAAACCAATTACTCTCATTCCTCTTCCGAAGGGAAGTGACAAACCAACTATTCCTTCTTCTCCTTCTGGAGCGAAACGACAAACCGGTAGAAGCGGATCATATAGAACATAATGTTGACCAAAACAACAAGCAAGAGGTGCGACGCAAACCACACCAGCGTCTTGTACACGAACGAGTTGTGGAAGCCGTACATCCATATCCAAATCGCCAGACACTCCGTGTACATCGACAGCAAGCCCACACTCACGGAGCGGAGGACATGCGGCATGTACTAGAAATGACACAGACAAAGAATGCATACGCGGAAGGGGACGTAGCAGCCACGCAACACAAGCATGCCGATCGCAACCGCTCCGCCGCAGATGAAGTGGAGGAAGTAATTGCCGACACCCTCGTCTCCCGCCAACTGGTTCAGAATCCTCTCGTTCGTCGCATTCCCGTAGGCAGTGATCGGGACCGCATGTCCCTCTCTCCTCACGGGCATGATCATATCGTCGTTCTGGACACCCACGAACGTCAGGGAAGGAGGAACACGGATGTACTCGAAGGCAACACGAAGATCGCCCGTTTCGCCTAGTCCGTTAGAACAATTATCATAAGTGTGTACACTCCTCGTCCAAATCCTCTTCCAACCACGTGAGTCCGTCCTGCTTCAGCGGCTCGCCGATTCCCTCCATGGACGCCTTCGAGTAGAAGTAGTGGGGAGAAGCGAAGTAGAAGCCTCGCTGCTGCGTCGGAATGGGGACAGTGGACAGGTCGTCCTTCTGGATCTCGTACCGCTCGTAATGCAGACCATCTAGCACGGAAAAGAACTCGTAGGGGATGTGAAACGCCTTGGCCTCGACAATCTTCGGAACAATGTCGCGAGAGGGAAGCGGATTGCGAGCACTGTTCTCATGACCCTCCGGAATCTCGAACTGCGAAGAATCGATGCTACAATTCATGTACCGAATGAAGCCGATACAGCGTTTCCGTCCATCCCTTCTCGTAGACGGGCTCGGGGTGGGCAGTCCGGTTGATAGGCTTATACTAGCAGTCAGTCCGAAGCGATGAGACATGCCTCCTTCCACTGGCAATAGTTCACAATTCGACGCATCTGCAGTTTGGCGCCGAGATGAATGCCGAACTGAAAGTCAAACGGCGCATTTCCCGTGAACGACTGCTCGTGAAGCGAGTCACGAAGTGCCTACCGTCACTGCGTTGGAATGAAGCACAACCACGTCCCTGTTGTACTTCCGAAGCACCTTCTCATCTGTCGGCAATACGTACTACATGTTACACACCGAAATCACGTCATTTCGTACAGCGTCGCGGAGAATCGCGTTTACGGGACCCAGACGCTTTCCCAGCGCAATTTCACGATATCCCATGTACACGAAGGATACCAGAATGATTGCAATTCCGACAAAGGCTCTAAAGGGAGGAACCATGAACACGCTACACGCGCGTGAGAGGGGAGGAGAAGGGGACTCACACGACTACCTGTTTGGTTTCTGCGCCATTCGCTGCAAGAGAGAAACAAACACGGAAAAGACTGACAATACTCTCATACGTTCCTAAAACGGCAATGACCAGTCCGATTACAATAATGCACACGGCGTAGATAATCTTCGCCTTCTTGTCCGCAGCCTCAATCTCACCCAAGTACTTCAGGTAGCTACTCCTCATGACTCCATTGAACTCTCACAGCACGGCGGGAATGATCGCTTCGATCAGACTGCCTCCAAGCGATCCCGTAATCGCCACCACAGAATACAGCGACTTCAGGAAAAGCGCCGTGAAGGAAGAGAAGAACACGTAGGCGGCGGTGATCGTGGCGTGCTTCCAGTAGGCGGCTACAATGATCAATCGCGACGACGGCTTACTCGTATTGGGGTCGAGACCGAGCATCTTCATCACCACCTCACGCACGTTGTATCCCTACGCGTGACTCGCCGCAGGAAGCCGAACATAGAGCGGGAAGGTGAAACACAACGCGATGGCGATGAACAGGCGACCAATCAGAATCGGCGTGTTGGTGATGGAGTAGCTGTTCAGAATGTTGCCCGTCTACCCGTCATAAATCCACTATTCTGCTACAGCGTAGCCGCAGTACGACATGTAGCCCGCAAGCGAGTTGATGCTGTACAATGTGAAGATGAGGACATAGGCGAAGAAGATCATGAGCGACACGCGCGACTTGGTCGGATTCTTCATGTCGCTCAGGATGGGGATGAATTGCACCTGCGAGCAGTGCCCGTAGCAGAACACCGGCATCGCGAGGAAGATGTTGCGGCTGAAGATGAAGGAGTGCAGCTTCGACTTCACCGCGTCCCACACGCCCGACTGGCAGTCCTTCACGCAGGTAGCCAGGTCCTTGCACGTCGCCGTCACATCGTTCGGGTCGATCACGCAGGTGCTCTTCTCGCAGGCGTAGTGCGCCGACTGCGCGAGCTGGCAGGGCTCGATCTCGATGGCCTGACTTACCATGACGATGGTGATGTAGAGAATGCCGACGATCGCGAAGAAGGACGTGTAGCGGAGAGCGGTGATCTTCTTCTGAAGAGCAATCGGGAGGATGATGAACAGCGTGACGAGGATCAGCACGAATTCGCGGCTGAACAGGAAGTAGAAGTCCGTCGACACTTTGCTGTGAAGGAACTGCTCCAGACAGAGATGGAGCTCATCGGAAATGATGATGGCGTAGCCCACGCAAGCACCAAAGCTGTATAGCAGCTACACCTCACCGATCGGGCGATTACCCACTTGCACGATATCCACGAACACCTCCATTCCCCGTCCAAACATCTTTCGCACAATCCCCGAGTACGTGTTCTGTCTCGTATATCGCTGCACCAGATAGAGCATTCCGTTCGTGAGACCGGCGAATACTACGGGGATGATGCAGCACCCACCCAAGGCCCACTGCTGAAGAAAACGTACATGAGGAGTCCGAATCCCCAACCGATCTTGCTGACTGCGAGAGACAGCGTGAGAATGCCCGCTCCTACGCTCTCAGCGACGAGGAAGGAATCGTACCCACTGCGCCATTCGCGAGGAGGAGGGAGCAGAAGACCATCGGCGTCTTCGTCTCTTCCACTTCCGGAAGCAACGAGGTTGTTAGCTTGCTCATAGCGGTGATATCTGAGTTGTGTTCTTCCAAAGAGGATCCGACCAATCAGAAACGATCCCCTACGTCCGACTTCTCCTTTGATTTCACAAACAGCAGAGTGATATTGCACTGTTCCCCTTTTCATTTAGAGCTTTCTGGCCGTCAGGTCGAGCTCCTTCTGTCCGTTCTTGGTCAGCTTGCGACCGCCGTTGGGAGCCTCCTCCACGAGACCCATCTTCTCGAGGTTGTGGATGCAGTGGCGGATCAGG
>ERZ1106923.65-NODE-65-length-49893-cov-16.827601_pt1 | contig 49893 bp, 72 predicted proteins | sample MGYA00403657_ERZ1106923 | MGnify/ENA primary metagenome ERZ1106923 (study PRJEB35170, sample SAMEA104062425) | human gut metagenome | biome: human gut; feature: human-associated habitat; material: faeces | place: Denmark | collected 2012-06-19 ...
GTCTGGAGCAGCTGAAGAAGGAGGAGAAGCTGGCTCGCTCCACGAAGAAGCAGTCGCACATGGAGTAAGGCGTTGGGATAGAACCACAGATTTCTTTTCTTTGTTTGTTCGAGAGCGCACAAACCGTCGAGTACGGGTATGAACACGACTGCGCAAGCACCGGTGGCCTCTAACAAGGGCGGCGAAGAGAAGACGTGGATTCAAGCCTATCCCTCCATCAGTGGGAAGGAGTTCTCGCTGGACGTGGTGGGTGCTTTGGCGAGGAGTGACGAGTAGGTCATGAAGAAGATCGGCGAGATCTCCATAGAGGAGGAGACGGAAATGAACAAGACGATCAACGACTCGCTGATGACGCCCATCACTCCATTTGAAAGAGAGCTGTTTGATCTGCTCGATACGGAGACGGGGGAGCTTCTTTCCGTCGATTCCGTTTCCCCGTTAATGGACATTTTGAAAAAGGACCACTCTGTACTTCCGTTGCGATTCAATGAGCGTGTAGTTGGTTGAGAGGATGATGGTGCTCGAAGTGATCTCCAATTTCAGAAAGGCAAAGATCCTGAGGCGGCTGTACAAGCAAGGGCTTCTGGACGTTCTTCGCACGTGGCTGTCTGTGGATGCGACTCCCGCCTCGGAGGCGTTGACGGATGTTGTCCTTACCTTTTTGAAGGAGCAGTGGATCACAAAGACGCTCATTTCCAACTACGACTTTGGCATCGGGAAAGCGATCGTGAAGGTGAGGAAGAGCGGAAGCGAGTCCAACAAGGCGCTCGCTGAGGAAGTGCAGCAGCGATGGACAGAGATACTGAACGCAAAGGAGAAGGAAGAGGAGGGAACGTCGAATCTCGTGTCCCTTCCTGCACAAGGTGTTCCCATCTCAAAGGGAATGATCTCGCTGCCGAGAAGCAACATTTCCGTGCTGCGCTCCGGCTCCTACCCCGCCTCGGACTCCATCGCGCTGAACACGCGCAGCCGTCGTCCCATTGTGCTGGACGACGAGCTGGACTATCGGAAGCGACTGCGCACGCTGTCGAATGTGAGCCTTGCGATTCGGAGTAATTGGCAGATGGACACATCGCTGGTCCCCGTGAACTCGCCCGAGCGCGAGAAGGTGCTGTGGAACGTCCGTTGCCGCCGTGTGGACAAGCGCGTAGGTGCTTTTGTGGCGATGTCACGATTAGACGCGCTATCTGGTTTCGCGCCACCAATCGTAGTTGTCTCGCTTGGGACTCACCGTTAGAAATAACCGCTGCAACATCAAGCTCTCCGTCCGCCTGCTGTACACGGATGACAAGGCGGTGATCCGAACGCCGCGGAGCGACGTCCTCAGCGACAACGGAGACTACGTGGGGAATGGAAGAAGATGTGAGGAGTAGACAATCAGCTGCAATCCGTACTTCATTGATTACGTGGCGTTCTACGCGGGCAGCTTTCGGAAGAACATCAGCAAGTTCACGCAGATCGACATTCCCGATATTGACGGGCTGCATCCGAGTATTCGAGTTGGTCTTTGAATTGTGTGTCTGACGCGTAGGGCAAGTCCATTGGCGTGCGCGACGTGTTGAAGGTGCTGGACTACTTGGATACGGGCTACTGTGGGAAGGTGATAAAGGAATGCGCTGTTTGTTGGAAGCAACACGGGAAATGAACCCTGCTCTTCTAAAACAAAATCTCGTCAATACGCAACGCCGTGAGTCTTCGTCGGTAGCCCTGCTTCTTGCTATATCGGTTGCGCTTGTGATACTTGAAAACGACAACCTTCTTCTCCTTCACCTGCTGCTCCACCGTGCAAATCACTTTCGCGTTCTCCACGTACGGATGGCCGACGAACGTCTTGTGTTTGCTCCCCAACAGCAATACCTAGCCGTGACGCAACAGACGCAGCGATACGTTGTTCAGAACGATCTGCTTTCCAATGTCGTAGTCCAGTTTGTTTGTGAAAAGGAGATCGTCCTACGCATCACGCCCCCGCAGCGGCCGCACCTTGCCGATTTTATACTGTGTTCCCGAGAGTTGCACCACCGCGAACCAGTCGTCGTCTCCTACAGTCACTGGCTCGTTTTCCTTTGTGTGCTCAAAAACAAGGGCGTTCTTCTACATCGTGAGGCGCTCGACTCTCCCGTTACGTGTTGGAATTTATTATGGGCCAGAGGAGGCGCAACTTCTTTTACGGGCTCCTCCTGCTTTGGCTGCTCTTCGGCGACAGTTTCGGAAGGAGCCTCCGCCGCTTCAGCAAAAGGACGCGCGAAACGAAGAGTAGGCGCCGCCGCCACTCGCTTTCTTAGGAGTTGCATTCCCAGTCTCTCGACTGGTCTCAGAACGGAAACCGTAGCTCGAAGCATCACCTGAGATAATCCAATTGCCCAGTCCAAGCGATTCTGCTTTTCTCCAATGAGGAGGAAAATCGGCAGGAAAAGTGGAATCCGTGGCTCGTGGGTTCGGCGCTTTATGCACCACTTGGTTTTGCGCTGCTCCGTGAGTTCGCTGTGATGTCAGCGGAATCAGCGGCATCGGAGATCGATCGTGAGTGTTGCTTTTGGCGTGGGAGCAGATAAATCTCCCATTTCGGAGATTGAACACGGAATAAAAGGCGAAATAGCGGTGTGGGCGAGACGCAGTCCGTTCCCCAGAATCCAGCGAAACTCCCAATGGAATGTCCTCTTCTCCACGCACTCTTTGTAAACACCGGTCCCCTTAGAAATCACTTCTGGGTACGCGACACTCGTAGCTACGAGTTGATCCATAGAATGAAGCAGAACAACGATGCAAAGCCCAGTTTGCAGGTTTGGCATTTTGTAGCGATTGTACAGATCTCCACGTGGATTGTGAGTCGTAGATTCTTGCTATCCTCTACTACCAGATTCCATTCCTTCGCTGCGCTGAATTGGACATTGTTTCTGGAGCGGTGATTGCGTTTTGTCTGTACATCGTTTCAAAGCCATTTTTCGCGCCCAAATCCAGAGACAACGCCGGACGGGAAGCGGTGGCGCCCGCTCCTGAGAAGGAGAAGCGCCGTATTGTGTACAGCGTGGATTTTATTCGCAATCTGCGGTCTCCAGCCGATGAGAAGCACGACTACTCCATCATCACCAAGCCCGAGTCCTACGGCCACCACTCCCCTGCCCCCTACCGCAGCTCGCGCGGAAAGAGCCCCGATCCGTTCAACTACTTCAGAAACCACACGCCTGAGCCTGGCGAGTACGTGACGCGCTCGCCGCGTGGTCGTTTGAACGCCGAGGAGGAGCGCGAGTACGAGCAGAGCATGCGCGAGTGCACGCCCGACTTTTGCCACCTGCCTATCGAGTCTCTTCCGAAGGACGTGCAGATGGGACGTGTGCACTGGCTCCGGAAGAACAACGGCAGAATCCACGTGCTGCAGCCGATCAACGGCATTCGGGATATATTCTTCCACCTCCGGGACTGCGAGTTGGAGGAGGGCGACTCGATTCAGTTGGGTGATTCCGTGATGTTCGAGCTCTCGCTGTACGAGGGACGACTATGTGCTGTGAAGGTTAAGAAGATGGCTACGAAGGCGATCCCATCACCTGACTTCAGTCGACGCGTGATGAAGCATAGTCAAGAGCAGTTGCCTGCTGTGGACGATCTGCAGCTGAACTAATGTTATCAATGTGCTTGGTCATTCCATTGTCTCTGTTTGTTCAACAAACGCAAGAGGTGTCGGTGCTCGACTGCTTTCTTCTCTTCAGCAGCGGCGTCTGTGGCGGCGAATAGCCGAACAGCGAGGAGGAGGACGTGTCCATCGCCGAGGTGTCGCGATCGGCGCCGGGCGTGTTCAACGGCTGCGGATCAGGCCTCGAGAGCAATCGCTACCTTATATACAGTGGTGGTGCGTGGCGGAGACATGTATTTCAGGTAGGCGTCGGAAGCCTCATCCTGCAAGAAGGAGGGAACCTCTTCAGAATCGATGGGCTGCATCAGGCCCGCTCCCGTTTCGTCGTCCGTGAGAACGAGCGTTCCCACCGATTCTCTCTACGCATAACGGAGCACGCCAGCGATGCCACCTGCGTTGTTTTGGCCGGGCAAGCGCAACTATTGAAAAAGCTCAACCACTTCTACGTGTAAGACCCGTTTCATGTGTCCCCCACTTGCGATGCGGCGTTCATTTCCTTCAGGTTGAGGGAAATGCCCTTCACGTTTCGACTCATGGAAGCCACGATGTCGATGGCTTTCACGAAGTTCGCGTCAATCTCCTCCAGACACCTCGTTATACTCTCGTCGACGGAGCTCATGGAAGAGGAGCGATTCTCGGAACGGTTATTTGAATGGCATCGTGAGGTCGGAATTCGTGGGCCCTCGACGGCGGAAAAGGAGCAGAACTCTCACGTGTGATCGTTCCTGCACTTCACGGAAGAATGAGTACGAACAGTACGACCGCGGTGGTGTCGTTATTCCCGTAGTTGTATCCATTTTCGAGGAACAGCTGAAGAACAAGGACTTGACCATCTCTGCAGTTGCCATATTGGTGAGCAATGGACGGAGAGCTGTTAGAGTAGTCGTTAGCCGCATATGTGGATACAATCAACACAACAACCATATCCGAGTTGAACCACTTGCTTGACGAGGCGAAGAGCGAGCTGCTGAACCACGCGAAGAACGATTTGGGCTGGGAGAACTCCATCAGTCTGGTGAGTCTCTCCAGCGGCTGCGAAATATTCATCCGCAACATCACGCGCGGCGTGAACGACGGAAACATAAATGAATGCCTGAAGAACGTGAAGGCGCGCTCCGAGTCCTTCTCGCGCCTTTCCCTGAACAGTCGTTCGGACATTGCGCACAAGGGGAAGCTGTACATTCGCGACGGAATGGTGTTCGCGGCCGTCCTCTCTCATGTGTAGACCATTCTCACGCACGGCATTTCCCGCGTCGTTCACGAGCTCTTCGCCAACTGCAAGGACTACAAGCGTCTCCACGTGCTGGTTACCGCGGGAGGTCTCGAGCGAGACGGGTATTGACTGATGTCGCTCCTTACCTCTAGCGTGCGTGTTGCGAACGAGCTGTCGCGACTCGGCATCCACACGACCCTGATTCCCGACTCGAGCGTGGGCTACTTCATGCACACGGTCAATCTCGTGATCATCTCTCGCCGCTCTCACCGCTAGGTCGTGATGGGCGCAGAAGCGGTGGTGGAGACGGGGGGCATCTTCAACAAACTGGGCTCCTTCCAGATCGGCGTGATGGCGAAGAGCTTCAACATTCCCGTGTACATCGCGGCGGGTGCGTGTGGAGGAGACGGCGTGAGTTGTAGAGGCGTACAAGTTCACGCGAATGTACCCGCTGTCGCAGAAGAACGTGCCCAACTCGGTGAAGGACCAGGAGCTGATCAAGCTGGTGCGACCGAAGGACCTGGACGCGAAGGTGGAGTTCGCGTCGGTTCGGTGCGACTACCTGCCTCCCGAGTACATCACCTTCTTGATCACGGACCTGGGCGTGTTGAGTCCGTACTCCGTGTCCGACGAGCTCACAAAACTATACAACTGTCGTGTTTGTTGACAAACAGAGTACGCTTTGTGCTGAAGCAGCCACTTCTCGTAAATCGCCTTGTGCGTCTCGTAGCGCTTGCGGAGCTTCTTCTGCTTCGTGGGCGACAGCGGCTTTCCGTTCTTGTCCAGCAGCGGGAATCCAGCGGCGTCGAACTGCGAGAACTCGCCCGTTCTCTTGAACATCTCGCTCGGCGGACAGTCCGGCGTGAGCTGGTTGGACTGTTTCTTTGCCTCCTTCTTCGTCTCCTTCTTCGGCAGCTCCCCCTTTACCCACAGCGTGTCTCCCTTTCCATCGATGATCGAGCAGTGATGCTTGTCCGAAACCAGCTGGCGCACTTCGTCGCACTTCTTCAGCACTTCCTTGCTCACGTTTGTAGTCACTTCCTTGCTTGAATTCTCCTTCAAATCGGTGCTTGAACTCTCCTTCAATCCCTTATTCAAACTCTCCTTCACCTCCTTACTCATACTCTCCTTCAACCCCTTGAGACACACTTCTCTGATATCTCTCCTGAACTGGCACAACGAATCCATCAGCTCGCCATTCAACGCCTCGTTCTCTTCCCGTGGACGCAGCTGGAACCCCAAATCCGCCAACAACTCCTTCACAAACCGCAACTCCTCCTTCGTCGCTTCGCACGGCACACCCGCTTTGTTCTCGAGAATCGCCTTCGTAAGTGTTCGCAGCTCCTTCTGCACCGCGTTCACCACCTCGTGTGTGTTCATGTCGTCCGCCAGCGCCTCGTCAATGCCCTCGCGAAGAGAGCCAAAGCGACGAACCCACTCACTCACCGCCGCGCGGTTCGCGTCTCCTCTCATCCCACCCTTAGCCACTTCCGTCGCGACCAAGTCCAGATTCTATGCCTCACACGTCCTCGCCACACCCACATCACGCATCACGCGGAACTGCTTCTTGGCTTCCGCCAGACCGTCATCGTCCCACTGCACGCGCGACCGGTAGTGGTTCAACAAACAAAACATGCGGAACTCGTCGCTGGAGTAGTCCTGCAGCAGCTGATCGACTACGCCTCACTCGCACCACCCAGCCCCACTCGTGATGAAGTTCTTCAACGACTTCGACATCTTCCTGCCCTGAATGAACCTACTCCTAACTCTCCCCCACTGCCACCACATGTGTCCCACGTGCACCATCGTGTCGCACCACGATCGTCCCGAGTACGCCTCGCACTGCGCGATCTCGTTGCAGTGATGGGGGAACTGCAGGTCGACGCCTCCCGCGTGAATCTAGCCTCATCACGCCATACACATGGCTACATTCAGGTGGTCGCCGAAGAGAAGGTGACAGTTGCTGGAACACTCGATGTGCCAGCCGGGACGCCCGTTTCCCCACGGCGACGCCCAGTTCGCATTCTACGGGTGAGTGGGATGGGACGCGCGTACAGCGTCGTTCGTGGACTTCCAGAGAGCAAAGTCGCGCGGATGGCGCTTGGTGGGATCGACCGCGATTCGACTCTGCGCGTCTTCGTCGGTGAGCGGAGGAACCAGCTTGGAGTAGTGGTAGAGCGGACTCTGCGTGTCAAAGTAGATGCCGCTCTGACACGGGTACGCCACCTTCTTCTCCACCAGAACGCGGATGAAGTCGATAATCTCCGGAATGGTGTCGCTCACGCGAATGAGCGACTTGGGCGTGCGCACGTTCAGCTTCCCCATATTCGAAAAGAACTCCGCTTCGTACTTATCGGCAATGTCTTTCCACGGCACTCCCGTCGCTTTGGACTTGGTGATGATCTTGTCGTCGATGTTTGTGATCCCCATCGCGTTGTACACATTGTACCCAAAACGGTAGTCTAAAATGCGCTGCATAATATCGATCTGGACGTAAGTTCGCGCATGACCGACATGAGAGGAGTCGTACACCGTCGGACCGCAGCTGTACCACGTCACGTCTCCGTTTTGGTGCGCGACCGGCTTCTTCTCTCCGGACACGCTGTCAAAAAGAACAGGACTCGACTTGCTCCAGGTGCTGAAGCTCCGCACGCATCCTTTCGTCACGCCACGCAGACAGAGCATCATTCCATCCACATAAGAAAAAATGCATGCTGAGGGGTTTGAACCCTCGAGTGACTGAACACATCAGGACCTAAACCTGACCCCTTGGACCACTCGGGCAAACATGCGTCACTACGACTCTCCCAATACCCTATATCACGGAAAACCGAATTGCGCTCCTCGCAGTCATGTCTTTCCAAAAGCGCAAAACGTCGTACCGCAAGGGAGTGACCTCCACGACGCTCGATGCCTACCCCGTCCCGAAGGAAGGAGAGACGCTCGCTCGCATTGCCAACCCACGCGGAGGCAACATGTTCGAGGTACGCGCGGAGGGGAGCTGAGTCACACCAAGGTTGAATTGCCGGACGGGCAGAAGGTGCTGGCGTTGTTGCCGACCAAGTTCAACAAGCTGATTTGGATGAAGCGAGGCGACTACGTGATCGTCACCAAGTCGGACGGCCAGTTCACCACGTCCTCCGGCAAGCAGAACGGCGTGGAGTCGATGATTCAGCACATTCTGATGAAGGACCAGGTGAACCACATCAAGAAGGAAGGATTATGGTATACACGTGGACGAAAGTTGAGTCTTAGGCCGAAGGAGTGGACGGAGAGCGTGGCCGCGGAGAAGGTGGAGGAGGTGAAGGAAGAGGAGAATTCGGATAGTTCGAGCAGTTCTTTTAGCCTGGAAGGGAATCCCAACCGTCGTCGTTTTTACGTGGAGAGTGATGATAGCGATTCGTAGTCTGAGCGGTGCTTGTTACAAACACGAGACTAAACAACAGAATCGTCATCTCTGGGCGAGACGCCAAGAATCGCATTCAGGTCCTCGGAGGAGTACGTGCTCACCGTCTTGTTCCGCAGAATCTTCTTGTACTTGTGTCGCGAGTGGGAATCCTTGCTCTTCGCGTGCTTCTTCTTTTTGTCGCTCTTCTCCTTCTTGCTCTTCTTCTTCTCGTCCTTCTTCTCCTTCTCCTTCATCTTCTCCAGCACGTCCGAATGCTCCTTGTTCAAGTTGCTCAGCACGTCGTTGAAGCTTCCTATCGTCGAAATGAACGTCAGGTTGGTCTGGTCGCTCTCCACATTGCCCAGACCTAGGCGTGAGAAACGGCACCACCCATTCGCGTACCCAGATTCTCTGGACGCCGTTTCATTTGAATGTGTGTCTGCTGCCCGTCTCCTTCCTTTCCGAGTCCTTCGCCCTCGTTCCATCCCATCATTTTCATCATTTTCATTCCGAAGGACTTGCTGGCGGCTATCCCTTATGCCCAATCGCGAATCCATACTCTCTGCCCAGGCTTTGTTCTGCGTGCCTCCTAACTTCACGAGCGTATCCGACGACATGTGTATTAACTCCAGATTCAAACGCACAGGAGTTAACGGAAACGATAGAGAACTTTGCCAACAAACACTCCATTGTTGCTGCTCCATCTTCTTCTGCAGTTCGGCGAAGCACTCGTCCCGGTTCGCCACATAGTACAACAGCTTCTTCCTCTGTCCCTCCTTCTTCGGCTTCGTAACGATATAGATGAAGTCCTTTCCCGCTACACGTCACAGCCCTCACACAATCCAACTGTCCTTCACCGACTCGAGCGAATCGTAACTGAACTTGCTCTCGATGGTCGCATACCCCTTCTCGATGCACTGCAGAATGTCGATCACGAACAGAAAGCCACTACACGTCACCTTCCGCCTCCACTCCGACTTCGTCAGCACAATCACCTTCTCGGTGGTCGGCGTGTACACGTCCTTTCCCTCCTTCTTCGTCTTGATCACCTTCTTGCACGCGTAGTGCTTCACGTGCGGATTCCGCATCCACTCGTCGTACAACAGGCACTTCTTCCCGTCCACCGTCTTGATCATTTCTCTCTTCTCCTTCGGCTTCGCCTCGCTCTCCTGACCCGACGTCGGTTCTCGTGGGTTCTCCCACGCTCCCGAGGCCGCGACGCTCTCCTCGTCGCCCACGATCAGCTCCTTCTCTCGTTCTTTTCCCTCCATCCGGATGAGCTTCGCGATCCGCTCGAAGCCGCCCACAACGCGACTCACGAACCGACAGCCGCGCTTCAGCAGCGTCTCCACCAGCTCCGAGCACACCTCGTCCTTCCCGCTCGCGCCGGCGCTGTCCAGAATCACGATGTGGTAGTCGTGGGAGCGCGCCTTCCGCACGACGAGGTCGATGCGCTCGAGGTTGAGGAGCGTCTGTTTGGTGACGTTGCGCGACTGCGTCAGGTGGGCGCGCCGGTACTCGGGGAAGGGTCGTGTGTCGAGAAGGAGGTAGTGGAGACAGTGCGCGTTGCGCTCGATGCCGCGCAGCAGGAAGGTGTAGATCTCCAGCGGCGACGCCATCAGGCACGCGGAGGTGTGGTACGACTCCAGCGACTCGAGCGAGACGGTCACACGGTCGTTCAATATGTCATTCAGACGGTGAATGAAGCCGGAGGGCGTCTTCTGCATGAGGAGCGTGCCCTCGCGCACGATACCAGTGATGATGCTCGCGTCGCACTTCCTCGCTCGCAGCTCCTCGTTCAGCGCCTTGCACACGGAGTCCACGTTCGCATCATCACTCGATGTCGTCAGGATGTCGCTCGTCTGCTCGTGGAACACGTAGGTGGACTCGTCGTTATCAAACGGAAGGTGCGTCATCAGTTCGAGCAACTCGGAGGAGGGATACGCCAGAATGCGCGCCTTGTTGGAAATCAGATGCGCCAGTATGGTGAATACGTGCGTTGCGGGATTCTTGTAGAAAATGTACTGGTCCCAGATGGACAGGAGGAGCGATTGGGACATGTCGTGAGCGAAGAGGGTCAGGAGCCAGGACGGCGAGTAGATGGAAGGAATGACGCTGTGGTTCTGCAGGTACAGCGCGAGCTCTATCCATGAGAGGAGACGGCGAGTCCAACGAGGATCGTGGTACTGCAAGAGGAGACGGATCATCTCGAACAAGTGCTTCAAAAACAGGCAGTCGCGATCGTCAAACACGTAGGGAAGGAAGGTCTGGAGGAACATGGAGAAGAGGAGAAAGATCCTCTCGAGCGGCGGCTGCGGGTCCATGAGGAGGAGGATGGCGACCATGTCGTGCATTCCCTGCCAGTAGGCCACCTGGTACTTTGCGCAGTACGTTGATATGATGGTCGTCAGTTGATGTCGCAGCTCCGACTTTCTGGGCTCCTCGACGGAGTTAAAGGAGCGTTCGACATCGAGGGCCAGCACGTGATCGTTACTGAATCGCTAGGGAGTGAAACTGCACTTCGCATTCGCTACGGCCTGCGTGCTGATCATCAGTTCAAAATCGGGTTCTGTCTAACGATGAGTAAGAATCAAAGTCGCCAACGCGTTCAGCCACGTCCAAAAGGACTTCCCATATCCGAAAGCGGAGATCCTTAGGGAAGGATCGATGCAACGAAATGATGTTTCCCGCTGTCGATTTCACTTCATCGTAATCGACGGGCCTTTTGTCCAGCAGCTCCTTCATGTGAACGTAGAGCTCGTCGTACTTCTGGTCCACGTCCATCTGCGAATGCCAAGAAAGAAGTGCCTTTTGACATGTGTCAACAAACACGGGATCGATTTAGTCCTCCTTATCAAACGCGATTCGCTTCGAGTTCAGGTAGTATGGACTAGGGATAAGCGCGAACGGGCACTCCCACCTGGAAGGATGAATCTTGTATCCAAAAATGGCGGGTTGGTACTTCGGCTTCGGGGTGGGAACGAGGTCGGGGTAGTGGGTTAAAAACAGACTTGCCATCTCCCTTCCAAAGAAAGCGCCATCCAACACTACACGTGAAGCGACAGAGTCATGACGACAATCATAGGGCGCTGATGGGTTGTAGATTTCCTTACAACATGGACAAAACAGCTTCACTGAAGACACATTTCGCTCATGACTCAAACCGACAGGCAGTAAGCACGTGTATTCACAGCGCCAGCAATGGCACTTCCCGAAATCCCCACCTTTGAAGCGGTTGACCAGCACTCTCAATCCCTCGTCCGATTGAACATACCGCCTGTGAATCGTCGTGTATATGTCCAGCGCTTCCCGCTCCAAATCCCTCTTCTTCTGGACTAGCCATCAACCAAAGGGAGGAACACTACAGGAATCGGACACAGCGCTCCTGGACTTGAATATGTATGAAACGAATTCGTGTAATTCGCTGGCATTCGCGCAGATACCATACAGATTGGAATCGTCGCTGTAGAATGACGGACTGACAGGACACAAATAACTGTACTGAAGCTGAGAGCAGAGGAACGACTCCAACGAAGGATCACTACACACTGACTTGTCTCGTCCAGAGCGTACACCGCCTCATTTTTGCTCGCAGAAGGACACGTTTCCACCACTTTCCGGCAATTCATGCTTCTATCCCAGGGATCAGCAGTAGCACGATAACGCTCTCCGAACGGAATAAGGAATCCACTGCTCACCTATATGGAGAAGCACGTGTTTGTGAAGAGGGGATTCTGACGATGCGTGCTTCTTCCTTGTTATGGACCGTACTCGAGCACGAGGGTTGGCTGAATCGAATGGCAGATGCGAACGCGAATCGCGACATCATCCCGATGGAGTGATGAAAACGCGTTTGCAAGCACGGAGAACACTCAGAAAGCGCACTTCACTCGAATTATCGATCCTGTTGGATCATGCATACCTCCGATGTCCTTCATTTCAATGCATTGGGATCGTTACCACCTCTATGTTGCAGAGAAGGAGAGAGGTGGAAGACAAGGACCACCCTCCATTGTTTTCATAATTCAAATCCCTGAGGAATGGAAACGGGTTCACAGAATGAGGGAAAGGACTACACAAATTCGGAATCGTGCTCTGACAGCGATGGCATGGCCTTTCTAGAAGGTGTCTCGGAGGAGCAGAGAGTATGTGTTTGCGATGGGCATGACGAATACCTAACAATGGGAATAGAAGCTGATAGAGAGCCGCATTCAGCAGTGCCAACAGCAGTTCCAGCGATACAACGCAAATCAGGCCAGGCAGAAGGTGCGTAGTCCTGTTTGGCTATTACGCGCTAGGTTTTTGACGTCATGTCGAAAGTGGAGGGAATTGACGAGGGGGCAGCGAAATTGGCGATCGAATCGTGCAGAAACAACGAGGCACGGTCGTTTGAGCGGAATCACGCGTAGTTGATTGCCATCAGGCGCTTGCTGGACGACAGCGGGTACAAGAGCACGGTAATCGGAATGAGCAAGGGGGAGATTGAACTGGATTTAAACTCGATCATGGTTGTGGGAGTGGCCGTGCGTTATGCGTAGTACCAGGACCGTCGTCAGGAAATCCGCGACGCGCTGGCTCTGGATGTGAACGAGGAGCGCGACAGCGATGATACGGACAATTGGGAAATGGCGGTCCGTTTCCAGACCGGCACCCCTGCGATTCCTTACGAATCGGACGATGACTCCGACCACTACTCCTATTCTCGCAAACGGAGTGCACATGGCGATACTCACTCGGAACGGAGGGCGACGCGTCTATGCTTGGACGATGCGCTTATCATGGTGTGTTTAACGCAATCAATTCATTGCTAGCTTGCCAACTTGGAGACGAGGGAGAAGGAGAATCTGAAACCAAAGGAGCAGGAATCCCCGTCTAAACCGACTCCCACGCCCGAGGCGAACAAGGAGGAGGACCGGGAGAGTTCTGTGAAGTCAGAGAAGTCGGAAAAGTCAGAGGGAAAGAGGCAGAAGAAGTCCAGAGATGACGACGACTACGAGGTGCCGTCTTCCGAGTCGTCCGAGTTCGACGAGGCAGAACCGACGAGGAAGGAGAGCAAAGCCAAGTCGACGCTGACGAGTACGGTTGGTGATGGCGCGTGAGGCACAGAGGAGAAGGACATGTTCAAAGCGCTGTCCGGTTCGGCAGCGCGGCGAGTGCCCGCGGACGCGTTGCGCGAGCTGGGCTGGAGCGAGGCGCGAATCAAGGCGTTCCGGAACCGCGAGCGCAACCCGAACCAGTATTATTACCGTTTCAACGACCCTGGCGAGCCGCAAGCTACAGGCAAGTGGAGTGCGAAGGAGAAGGCGCTGTTTTTAAAGCTTGTGGAGGAGAAGGGAATCGACTACCAGGTTTGCGTTCGTTTCGCCGTTCACAATAGTGGGGCATTTTTTCGATGAACATTCCGGGACGCGTGGGCTACCAGTGCAGCAACTACTACCGCCAGCTGATCAAGGAGGGCGAGATCCGGGACGAGAATTACCGTCTCAATCACGAGGGGAAGCTGGTTTTTCAGTTCCACGACCGACACGGGCGAAGCACGCTGTTGCGAGGCAGTCGGCGACGAGGCGGGTCGTTCAGCGAGGACGAGTTGAGCGAGATCAACATTCCTGTCGAGGAGGAGGTGAACGTGCTGCCTGTATGCAATGTTGTTGCTGCTGACGGAGTAGGACTACATTGATCCGATGACCATGATGCCCGTCGAGAAGCCCACGATCAGTCCGTACGGTCATGTAATGGGGTAGTTGCTTGTGAGTGCCGTCATACGCAGATACGATTCCTGGGTGAAGGTGCTGAATCGGAATCCCAAGAACACGTGTCCCTTTACAAAGAAAGTGGTCCTCGTTGTTGGATGTAATCTCGTAGAGATTGACGAGACGCTCGTTAGTCAAACTCACACCCGAGAACATCGACGAGTATCGAGACAAGATTATCAACGCGAATGGCTTTGACGTTGATTTCCACTGTGAGTAGCATTGCAATGTAAACCTAGAGGGTGCTTTTGGGCAGTTGTTTGTTGGATGAAGCAGACTCTCTTCGAATACGACACATCCATCCTTGCAGACTCCGTGGAGGCGATTCCGAACAGTCACGAGGGTGGTTGCGCGGTCTGAGACTGATGTGTAGGTTTCTTCCTCTCGGGCACCTATCAGCTAGACGAAGCGACGCGGAAGCGGAACGGAAGAATCACGCTTCACCAACTTGAGGCATTCGCGTTCTAGGTCCAAATGAGCTTGTAGGGCGAGGCAAACTGCGTGCACACCTTTTCACATATCGATACGTCCGGTGTGCTGGATATGAAGTTCAACCCGCAGTGTGTGGGGAAGGACCACGTGCTGGCAATCGCTCTCTCCGACGGCTATCTTTCTCTCCAACCGCTGGACATTTACAGTGATGCAGAGCGCATGTGGGGCAGCGATGAGCGTATTCTTGTGGTGGACGAGAGCACGATTTGTCTGAGCGTCGATTGGAGCAACCAGATGATAGCCGATTCGGACCCACTGGTGGCTGTGTCCCTATCCAACGGACAGATGTCCATTTGCGGTCGTCGTGACGGTTCCTTGGAAGTCCTCCAGAAGTGGAATGCGCACACGCTCCCCTACACAACGATTCCTGCCGAGGTCTGGATCACGTCCTTTGATCCCCAGGACAAGAATACTGTGTTCTCTGGAGGAGACGACGGGATCATGAAGCTGTGGGACCTTCGTCTGCAGGGTGCGTCGTCACGACCGGTGGCGACGTGCAGCGAGTTTGAGGCGGGCGTGACATCCATGTGCTGGAATAAGGGCGATCCCTCCTATATCACCGTGGGCAGCTACGACGGGCACGTGCGTCTGTTTGACAAGCGGAACATCGGACACGCTGTGAGTGATTACGATGTCCAGAACAATGCGGGCATTTGGCGCATCAAGTACAAGCACAACGCAAACTACTATTTGGACGGCGCGGCCTCCACTGCGTCGGACACAAAGAACGAATTGCTGTTGGCGGCGATGCGCGCGGGTTTCATTGTGATGGACTACGACATGGACCGCCGCTTCAACGAGCGCGTGGTGTATTTGGAGCAGGGAACAGAATCGCTTGCGTATGGCGTCGATTACGTTTACAAGAAGGGATCGGATGTGGATCGGCTGGAGGGTTATGTGGGCAGTTGCAGTTTCTACAACCACCTGATGCATGTGTGGAGCTACGACTATCACTCTTGCTCTGTTTGTTTATCCACCGTTCTCTTTGCACAGCACTGCCAATAACCTACTCCTTTTTCCGAGAATCACACAAAGACTTAACCCTCTCCTCCCCTTTATGCGATTTCACACGTGACGCACTGTGCAGCGGTTCTGATGAGTAGCTTGCTGATCCTTGGACTTCTGCTGTCAATCAGTGTTGTCGGCGCAACGGACCCCAAGTATGCCTTTGCAACGATCTACTATCCCGGCGACAAGCTGTCGCTGTCCGACTTTATCGGCATTCGCACCATGTACAAGTCCTTTCAGAAGATGAACTCCGTTGCGGATTTTGTGGTGCTCGTAACGGAAGACACGAGCGAGCACGAGAAGAAGCAGCTGCGTGAGGACGGAATGATCGTGAAGTCGATGAACATCGTCAATGCGTACAAGCAGAGGAAGATTCACGCGGATTACCAAAAGATGATGAATATAATCACTCTCTGGAGCCTTACGGAATACAAGAGAGTGATCTTCGTGGATTACTACACCATTTTCCACGAGAACTTTGACTCCCTGTTCAACTGCTCGTATCTGTGCCTCAAGGACGAGCAGCCACTCGTACGAGCCGCGCTCTCTGTATTCCGTAGATCTACCAGAACGACATGATCGTTATCACCCCCGGCCACGAGGAGACGCGCCGCATCTTCGACGACTGCGTCCACTCCGAGGCCACCTACAACCAGTACGCGCTGTACAACCGCTACGGCTACTACTCCACCGAGCTGTACGAGCTCTCGCAAGCGGGACCCGTGTTCGACATCGGCGACGCGGAGTCGGACGGGTACGCCAGCAGCGCCGCCCTCACCGGTAGAGTGAACATCCGCCGCTACCTGAACTACGTGAACTTCCCGAACATGATGTGGTACGAGAAGTTCAACTGGGACCTGTATAGCTGCAGCAACACGAAGGACCGCGACTTCCCCGTGTACTCGATCAGCTTCCACTACACGCTGGGCCACCGCGACTTCTTCCTCCCCACGCACTGGTTCGCGTACAAGTACATCTTCGTCATGAACGACTACTGGCTGTCCTTCCGCAGGGAGCTGAACGAGTCCTTCTTCTTCACCTACGCGTGGCTGCTGCTGGTGCTGGGCGCGTGCCTGGCGGTGGCGCGTTACGTCATCGGCGCTGTGTCCTATCTCACGGTCCTCCTCCACCCCTACGTGGGCAAGAAGCTGGTGGCGACGGGCATGGCGACGGGCGTGGTGAAGATGATCGTAGCCGCGCTGATTGGGGTCTTCTGGGACATTTCCGTGGAGATCGTCCCCTATCAGCTGTTCCCTTCGCAGGGCTACCTGTTCTTTTTCCTGTTTTACTCCTACTTCCTCTCCGTTCTTCTCCTCGGATTCAACAAGGCGACGTCCGTGCTGATGGGTAGCAAGATGGGATGCAAGTCATCGTTGCTGCTGCTGCTGGGAACGCATGGCGCGATTGCCTGTCTGTTCCGTTCGTGTTTCACTCATGCATAGTCATGTATTTTTTCCCGCTCATCGAGAAGATCCCCACCATCTGGAGATTTGTCATCATGTTTATTCAGTTCTTTGTCGAGCTGTACTGCGTCTACTCGCAATTGAGTCCGCTGCTTCGAGACAATAAAGTGTCCTATAGTTCTCTTCCCGAATAATTCTTCCGTTCGTCTGTTTGTTATGAGTCAGGAAACTGCGCAGCGGAAGAAGCCGCACATTGTGTTGGGCATTACGGGAAGTGTGGCAACCGTGAAGGTACTCGCAGAATCCTCATTGTAAGTCGTGTAGGTTCCTGAACTGTGCGTGAAACTGGACTCCTTTGCCACCGTGAGGAAAGCGACAGACTCCTCACGTTTAGGTCACAATTATCGCTACGAAGCCTGCCCTCACCTTTCTGGAGATCGCCAAGCAGTCGGATTGCCGTTTCCGTTTCAGTGTAGATACAATCCCGAAGCGTATGCGTCGTTCGAGAAGCTGCATGTCCCCATCGTTCAGGACAACGACGAGTGGGACCACTACCACAGCGTGAAGAAGGATCCCGTGGTCCACGTGGAGGTGGGGGAGTTGGTCCGTGCTGATCTCCAGATGCGCAAAGAGGGCGACTTGCTCGCGATCGTCCCACTGACGGCGAATACGTTGGCGAAGATGACGACGGGGATTTGCGACAATCTGCTCACAAGCACCTACCGGGCCTGGGGACGATCGAAGCCGGTTGTCGTATGCGCCACCAATAATTCTCTGTTCACTAGGTCGCTCCGTGCATGAACACGGAGATGTACAACCATCCCCTCACGGAGGAACAGTTGAACAGACTGCGTTCCTGGGGAGTGCATGTCATCGAGCCCGTGGAGAAGATGCTAGCCTGCGGGGACAAGGGGAAGGGAGCGCTGCCTCCTGTGGACGACGTGGTCGCATATATCAAACAGCTGTTGTGCGCTCATTTGTTGGCAACAAACACTCCAGTTCTTCTTCTTGCCCTTCTTCGCACTCGCCAGGAGCACGGTCTCGCCAACGGTGTCCATAAAGAGACTCTACACATCACGCCCGCGTCTCGATTCTACGGAAGTGTAGAGCTTCTCCATCCAGGCGCAGACGCTGGGGAAGTTCTTTCTCTCCACCTCGCCAATCACGGTCGTCACCAGGGGGCGCAGACAGCAGGCAATTGTGATGTCGGCCACCGAGAGATCGTCGCCCGCGAGGTAGGGAGCCTCCTTCAGACGAAGCTCCAATCGACGAAGCAAGCACATGATGTCGGAACGCGCCTTCTTTTCGGCCTTAACGGATTAAAGCAAGAACGAAAAACGCACCACGGTGTTCACCTGCTCACGCGTCAGAAGACCCGCAGCCAGCCACACAAGGACGGAGAGAGGAACTTCCAGCTCATTGTTGCAGAAGGCCATCCACTACTCCATGAATACGCAGGAGAAATCGCACCTCGTCAACGAGCTTCTTCTTCTCAGGTTCCAGCGTTCCGTAAAGCGGGGATTCCGAGCACAACTCCCTTCCCATTACGAATGGAATAGACAAACGCACTTTAAAACGTCATACGCGTTATTGAGCTTCACACCCTCCTTTTCGTAGATGGCTTCCTACAAAATGAAAGGACGCAACAGCGCGGAACGGGCTCCTCGTCAACCATGGTGATCGCATACGAAGTGGCATTCAGGGCTTTCAGCGTCACCAGAATCTACGCATCGATACGGAAATGAAGTCCGAACGCTCTCGGAACGCTTGCTGTTCTTCAACAAGTTCAACATGCTCTATTTTGAGCCATTCCTCCTGCGAGACCAGCATCACCTCTGCATTCCAGTCCACAAGCGTCAGCAAACCAAACTGCAATCGGCATGTTCCTTTGCTGTGCATGTTCTTCGCCGAAACTCGCGGGCGTTTCATTATCCCTTGACCCCGATCCCTTCACTTTTTCCTTATGAAGCGCGTTTTCCTTTTCGCCCTTTTGGCTATCACCGTATTCGGGTATTCCGTGGACTTTGAGGATCTCCCGACCTTTCTCGAAGACGACGAGGTTCGAGACGAGATCAGCCGTCCCGAATTCATGGACTTCATGAGCAAGTTCGGAGACGACTACGGATACAACAACACAATCGACGATATCCGCGAGTCGGATATGAAGCGTTTGAAGGGAGCCGTCTATCTCGATTACACCGGCTCCGGCATGTACAGAGAGTCGCAGATTCAGAAGTGCTCCAATCTGCTGCTGAACGGCGTTTACGGCAATGCGCACAGCCGCAGTCCCTCAAGTTTGAACACGGAGCACCTGGTATGGTTTGGCGTCGGAATCGAGCGTAGGTTGAGAACATGCGCGAGCGCATTCTGACTTACTTCCACGCGTCTCCGAGCGAGTACTCCGTCGTTTTTACGAGCGGCGCCACGGGCGCGCTGCACACTGTCGGAGAGATTTTCCCCTGGACGAAGGACAGCGTTTTCTATTACCTTGCGGAGGTGCGTGCGGTTGTTCCTCTTCATCCTAGAACCACAACTCCGTGCTGGGCATCCGCGAGTACGCGTACCGCTTCGGCAACGGCTTCCGCGTGCTGAATGAGGAGGATCTTCCCAAGGACGAGGCGTGCACCTTCAAGTGCGAGGACGACCTGAAGCAGATGTACGGGCACCGCCAGCAGAACTACACCTACAGCCTGTTCGCGTTCCCCGCGGAGGACAACTTCGCGGGCGTGAAGTACCCGCTGAGCTGGATCCAGCAGGTGCAGGAAGAGTACTTCCACAACGGGCACAAGTGGCTCGTGCTGCTGGACGCGGCCGCGTTCGTCCCCACCAACCGCCTGGACCTCTCGCTGTACAAGCCCGACTTCGTGTCGATGTCCTTCTACAAGATGTTCGGCTTCCCGACGGGTCTGGGCGCGCTGCTGATCCGCAACAAGAACTTGGACGTGATGAACAAGCTGTACTGGGGCGGGGGCACCGTCTCGATGGCGAGCGACAAGGACCACTACTGCGTGTTCCACGTGGGTTCTGCGCGAGAGCGTGAGGCGTAGGGTCGTCCGTGCTCGCGCTACGAGGACGGCACCATCAACTTCCTCAGCATCGCGTGCCTGCACTACGGCTTCGACTCCATCGAGGAGCTGGGCATCGACAACATCAACCGCCACGTCCACGCGCTCACGCGCTACCTCTACGAGCAGCTGGCGAGTCTGCACCACAGGTGCGTGTGCGTGGGTGGCGTGACGCGTAGCAACGGCAAGCCGCTGGTGGAGATCTACGGCAAGCACAACGCGAACAACAAGGACGTGCAGGGCGGCATCATCTCGCTGAACTTCCTCCACAGCGACGGCTCGTACATCGGGTACTACGAGATCCAGACGGCGTCGGCGAAGCAGAACATCCACATCCGCACGGGGTGCCACTGCAACCCGGGAGCGTGCAGAAAGTACCTGCACGAGTCGGACGAGGTGCTGAGGAAGTGGGAGCGGAGGAGCGATGTGATGGCTAGACTGTCAGTGGAGAAGGATTCCTGCTCGGATACGAACGACATGGTCAACGGTCATCCTGTTGGCGGAAGTAGGCAGCGCGTTGGTTGTCTGACGACTAGTTCGTATCTCGCTGGGTTATTTGACGACGTTCAACGATATCATGACATTCGCTGATTTTGCAAAGCAGTATATCGACGCGTAGCCACTTGGCATGTTTGTTGGAGTCACTTTTTCGTATGGCGAGCAACCCTTTGTTCGTAGTCGTCCAGGATGAGAGTGTACTGCTTGTTCAGCGCCTTTTCGACTCATACCGTTGGCTACACACGGAGACGGGGGAAATAGAGAGTGGGTGCTACTACGACTTGGCCGAGGACGACTCGTTTCAAATCGCACCGCAACTCGCTCTTCGGAAGCAACACTACTACGAAATCGACACTGCCCTGTTCAATCTTTTCCAGCTGCTTCTTCCTCCCAGCGACCGTGACCAGTCGAACGTACCGCTTGGTTGCAACACGTGGTTCTTTCGTTATCGGACGGAGGATCGCGTTTTTGTTGGGAAGAGCTCCTCCGACGCGGGAGAGGGGTGCGACATCGCTATCCGGGATATATGGGAATCGTTCTTCTCGTCCCGGCTAAAGCGGTGGCAAACGCAGTATGAATCCGTCCCCTCTGTCGCGTTCCTGCTCTTCCCCGATTGCATTCCGCGCGAGTCGGTGTCAATGCTGGAGACCGCCTTGCAGTCCTGTGGGATTCCCTCTGTTCAGTCTGTGTGTTCCTCTTCGATTCTGCCTCATTACTTGCCTATCCCAGAGAGGGATACGCGTATTATTCATCTGGACTTGACGGATTCCTATATCCATGTTTGTATTCTCCAGAAGGGTGAATCGTCCTCGGGTGTCTGCCAGAGCATTGATTCGACCCAGAGTCCGCTCACTCTCCTCTCGCAAAGAACGTTCAACTCCTTTTCCCACCCCCAGTGCCAACTATCTCCATCACAGGTGGATCTCTGCATGCGTCAGCTCCACCTTCAATGCAAGGCCGGAATCATCCAGAACGTCGAGCGCATCAGCCTCTACGAAGAAGGATCCCAGCCCGCTCCTCTCTTTTCCGTTTCTCTTCCCTCCCTCCTGTTCCAACTCCCCACCGCCGCCGTCACGAACGCTGCCGTGTACGCCGCCGTGAGCGAGAGTGGCTATCTTCAGCGTCTCCAGACGCTCCTCGCTTCGCTAGAGGACCAGAAGAACACGGTCGTTGTCGCCGAGGGCATGTACTCGCACGTCACATGTGTGCGTCGCCTCCTCCAGTCCTTCCATTCCCGGGTTCTTTACCGCGGCTCCAACAGTCTCTTTATCCAGCACTGCACCGATCAGATCAACACCTGCTTCGCGACTCTCTGCAACGACTTCTGCTTCGTCGACCACAACGTGTCGCTCGCCATTCAGGACGGCTTCGCGCTGACCGTTCTCAACAAGGGCGAGGCGCTGCCCTGTCAGCGCAAAACCACGCTCACGCTCTCTCTTGCCGCCAACGAGGGCGTTTCACTCCACCTCCTTCGCGGCGACTCCATGCTGACGGAGGAAAACGTACTGGTTCTGTCGGTTCCTCTCCAGTTCACGCCCTCGCAGCGCGCTGTCGGCAGCGTCGTCCTCCACGTCACCGTGTGCATCGACCGAGAGAACAACCTGATCGTCCACGTCGCCGACAGTTTCGGATCCAAGGAAACGCTCTCGCTCTCCGCGCGCGACTTCCTGAACTCCTCCAACAGCTCCAGACTCACCCCGCTCTACGAGAAGCCGCGTCCGCCGCGGTGCAGTCGCCAGCGCTCCTACTATCAGGGCGAGATGGCGGACGGCCGGGCGAACGGCTTCGGTCGCCTCTACGACGCGCAGAACCAGCTCAAGTTCGAGGGGATGTGGGAGAACGGGCTGTTCAGCGGGAAGGGCATTTACTACCTTCGCACCGGCGGGATGATCATCGGTTCCTTTCGCGAGGGACGGGTGGATGGGTACGCGGTGTGGTACGACGCGCTGGGACTGGTGGTCCAGCAAGGACTCTGTCACAACGTGGCGATCGACGACCCCGAGCCCGCCAACCCGTCCGACGACGCGAAGGGCGATCTGCTGGCGTTTGTCGGCGAGCCGATGGCGGACGAGGAGTACGACCAGCCCGTGTACGAGGGAGAGCGCGAGAACGGCGTGCCGAACGGCTACGGCGTGCTGTACGACCCCAACCACGTGAAGATCTACGAGGGCAACTTCGTGCGTGGCGTGTACAGTGGTCACGGCTGCTTGTACGAGGAGGGGCAGCTGAAGTACCGCGGATCGTTCGAGCACGGCGTGCCGAACGGCGAGGGCTTCGTGTACTCGCCCCAGGGCAACGTCGTGATGAGTGGCGAGTTTTTGGACGGACTGCCGTGGGGGCTGTGCTGTCAGTACAGTGACGACGCGTCGCACCAGATGCTGTTCCGAGGGTTCTTTCTGCGGGGGAAGAGAGAAGGCCTGGGTCACTCGTACGACCCCAGCACGCGGCGCGAGTCGGACCAGTACTATCTGCACGACCACCCGTTTGAGGGTGGGTTTGTGATGTTGTGCTCGCCCTTCCGCGACAGCTGCTGTCCCTTCGACGTGACCACACGCGAGTGTCGGAACCTGCTGAAGCAGCGGTACGTCATCCTGTCGCTGAACGGCGAGAGCGCGCGGTTTCTGGCGTATTATCTCTCACAGAACCGCGTTCCCGCCATGTTTTCCGCGCTGACCATCGACAGTGTTCCTTGTTGTCCTCTCTGACCCGCAGATGCCGAGATCGCGCGGATCGACCAGCAGAACATGACGTACTTCGTCGACTTCATCCAGCAGTGCGAGCAGGTGGAGGCGCTGACGATCATCGATCATTCGCTCCGTCGCGTTATTATTTCCGCAAAGTATTGGAATCACGTCACGCAGCTGCACATTGCGATGAAGGAGCTGCAGGAGCTGACGATCTGCGATTTCAGTCTCGTCCACCTCCACTCCTTCCTGCTGCATGATCTGCCGAAGCTGTGCAAGCTGCAAATCGGAGATTCGGCACTGTGCGATGTGGACTGCGCGTACATCTTTCGTTGGCACAACGACTGTGGGTCACGCGTAGACGATGTCGTGCAGTGGCTGCAAATCATTCGCAAGAAGGGACGGCAGTGTCAGCTGAAGAGTGCGCATTGTGAGGACATCTCAGCGAATAGACCTTCCTGCACTGACAGAACTTTTCATTGGCAGAGGTTCTCTCATCGACGTATCCCTGTTCGAGCTGGAGGAACTGCCGTCTTTGCATACGATAGTGATTGGAAGTGACGCCACTTCTCTTTGTTTTTCGGGCGTGCAGCGTGCCGTGTTCCAGTCGCTCCCGTCACTTACTCAGGTGCACATCGGGAGGGGCTGCTTTTCGTTTACAGAAGAGGTGGTGATTGCAGGTGCGTCTTCGCCGTCGCTCTCACGCGTAGACAATCCGAAGCTGCATACGTTCGACTACGGTGTGGACAGTTTTTTCTACGCGCGTCATTTCCAGGTGGAGAAGACGCCTTTGCTGGACTGCGGTCGTTTCAAGGCGAACACGGATCATTTCACACCGAGTTGTGTCTGTTTGTGGAAAAGAAAAATGGGCCTACACGGGAATCGAACCCGTGACCTCTCGCACCCTAAGCGAGAATCATACCACTAGACCAGCAGGCCTCTGAACCCAAGCCAAAACCAAGTCCCCATGACACAGAGGCACTGTCAGTTCGAGAGACAGCATTATCCTCCTGCGCCTTCCCAGAGTCCAAGGAGAGTAGCTAGCAACACGATGGGTGTGTTTCTGTTCTGGTTGATTCTCTCTTCTCTTGTCGCCGGAAGAACGTACTACGATGTTATTGATTATCGTTAAGCTGACGTGTAGGTGCTGGGAGTGAGTCCGTTTGCGGAGTTGAAGGCGATCAAGAAGGCGTACTACCAGGTTCGCAGTTCATACGTTTATTCAACCGTAGCTTGCACTGACAATGCACCCTGATAAGCTGAAGAACCCTTCGGAAGACGACAAGAATCGGTACATGGATGTCGCCCATTTCTCCGTCTCTCAAGAGTAGATCGTGAAGGCGTACGAAACACTGTCCGATCCGGAGAAGAGGAGGGTGTACGACATGGGAGGAAGCGATGTTCCATTTTGGTGAAACTGTGAGCTGTAGGAGGAGGAGTTGACCGGATTCTCGAAGGAATACACAAACCAGCCCTTCTTCTTCAACTCCTTCACTCCTGTGAGAAGGACTTCAGTGCCGTGACGTCTAGCATTACCGTTTCGAGATGAAGTTCACGCCCAAACTGCTGGCCAAAACGCCCTCCATCGTCATCGAGTACCCCGTTCCTCTCGCTTCGTTGTACACGGGCATTGCTGGAAAGGTCATCCACTACAACCGGTCAAGCATTTGCCCCGTTTGTCACGGCACGAGAGTGGATGCTCCATCCCACCAGCAGGTACGATTCGCCCTTCTGTTTCACAAAGCAGACGTGCTCCGCCTGTAATGGCACGGGACTGAAGGCGTATCCAACGCTCTTTTCCAAGGACAGTGGCATGAGCGTCACCACTCTTTGCCACGTTTGCGAGGGAAGTGGATTTGTCGAGGACCATGCGCATTCCTGCTCCAAGTGTCACGGAAGGGGGATCGTGCTGTTCGATGACGCCGTGGAGGTGAATGTGAAGGGGGGCATTCGGAATGGGCATTCTCTTCTCTTTCGTGGAGTGGTCGTTCTCTGTTTGGATGCTTGATCAAATAGGGACACGAGCAATTCAAGAGACGACGCGGAGATGTCATTGTCAAATTGACCGCCATTCCCGATCCCGTGCTTGCTGTGGATGGATACGCACTCTTTCATTGTTACATTCATGAGTAGAATCTCCACATGAATCTCACCGTGTCTTTTGTGGAAGCTGTTACGGGATTTGTTCGTGTAGTGAAACTCCCGTCAAATGAGAGCGTGGAAATTCGGCAGAAGAAACGAGACGGGCTCAGCGCCATCAATTTGGACACCGTCGTTACAATCCGGGAGCATGGGATTCCCATGGGTCAGAGTGGCGTGAACGGCTCTCTGCTCGTGCACCTTAAATCGTTCTATTCCATTCTGTATTCTCGACACGATATCGAGAGGTTGAAATGGGCGTTAGGGGACGAATTCGAGGAAGTGCGTCTCTATCTGGACTTTATCAGTGATCGCGAGTTGTCTCTGCTGAGTGAAGAAACGGGGTATGAGTGGACGCACGAAGAGTTGATTTGGAGTGATCATTGCGAAACGACTGCAGTCTGCACTCCTTGTATCATGAATATCGCTTTCTACGACTCTCGTCCTTGTTGCAACAAATGATGTCATGCCACACACCTTACAATATCACTTAATCACGAAGATAGTTCCGCTGCATCAAACGAATCACTTCCATCACGACCTTCTTTTCCTTAGCAGACAGATGACGGAAAGGGTTATCGCTATCCACCTCGTCCTCGTCTCTCTTGTCGCTCGTATCCACCTCCTCTTCCCGGCCGATGTCCTTGTCCGCCTTCGTCTCCTCGTCCTCCTTCTTGTCCTCCTCGTCTTCAACAACGCCGCAGTCCGCAATGCGCACCACTGCAGAAGGCTTGCCCTCCTCGGAACCGCACTTCTCAATCGCCTCGACAACGTCCATTCCCTCGACGACAATACCGAAGGCGACGTGGTGTCCGTCCAGCCAGGGAGTGGCAGTCTACGCATCAGGAGGAATCGCGATTTCCACGGTGGTGATGAAAAACTGGGAACCGTTCGTGTCCGCGCCCGAGTTCGCCATGGAGACGATGCCCTTGCGGTCGTGCTTGATCTCAAAGTTCTCGTCGTCGAACTTCTTTCCGTAGATGCTTTCACCGCCCGTTCCGGTGCCAGACGTGAAGTCTCCCTACGATCACACGATCTATCTATTTCGTACGCCCTGAATCATGAAGTCGGGAATAATGCGATGGAACACCGATCCCTTGTAAGAGAGGGGATATCCCTTCTTTCCGATACCGTACTCTCCCGTGCAGAGACCGACGAAGTTCTTCACGGTGATGGGAACGACGTCTCCGTATCTATTCGTCACGCTGGGCGAAAACGCGGCTACAATCCGATTACGATTCTGCCCGCAGACTCGCCGTCAATATCGATGTCGAAGTACACGTAATCAGTGATGGCGGGTCTCTATTCGCATCATAATGCTCCCGTTTGGCCGTACTGCAGCTAGTAGAAGAGAGAAGCACAGAGCAAAAACAAGAACACTCTTCATTTCTTTTATGAAAGACGTTAGAATAGTACGGGACACTCCCGGCCAAATGGCCCCTTATGCAATGAAATGAGGGTTTCTCGCGAACAAACACGCGAAATGCCATAGGACGTTAAAACCTCTGTCAGCCACGTCATGCCGTGGAACTCCGCTTTTCGCTTCACGATCGCCAATTGCTTCCGAAGATCCTTCACCTGTATTTCCTTGTAAACCCACGACCCGCTGCAGCTGCAGTAGCGAGAAAGACAGTGCCGCCGGATCTGCTGGCACTTCTGGCACTTCAGATCCTGAAGGATGAAGGCCATCATTTTGCGGTTGCATATGTTGATGATCGTCTGCTCGATCTCGTTCATGTCGTACGGACTGCCGCACTGGTCGCATTTCCACGGCTGCTCCGTTGCCTACGGATTACGTGCCCGCTGAAGGCGTACCGAGATCTGCAGGTCGGGGTCGCTGCAAATATCCAGGTTCCGCACGGCGTTGCAAAAGGGACAAAAGACCGCGGGAATCACGAACGAGTTGAAGGGGTCCACGAACTGCGCCTCCTCCGAGTACTCCTTCACGTGCATGTTGCGCAGCAGCTGTCTGCGCAGAATCACCACCTCCTGGTCGACGTTCTTCTCTATCTGCATCACCAGGCAGATCAGTTTCACGAGCTCCAAAATCGGATTCGTGAGGTTGTAGTAGCGCTTCAGCTCGTCGGGGAACACGTGCAGCTCCTGATTCGTGTCCGACAGCAATTGCGAAATCTACCGCTCATTCCATGTTCCCATACCCACTTCCATAATCAGATCCCTCGACAGCTCCGTGCGAATCATCTTCCGCACATACTCCAGCTCCTTGCCGAAGATCTCGTCTCCCTTGCTCGTATTGCCATCGATGCTCTTAATGTACTCCTCGCGATACTGCAGCGGCCGCAGCAGGTACGAGTGCGTCACCGCCAGGAAGTACGCGTTGAGTCGCTCCGGCAGAAAGCTCGCCAAGGACCACTGCGAGAACACGCCGCAGCTCTGTGCCTCGCCCTCGTCCGACTCGCTCCACACGACATACCCGGCGAAGTTGTTGGGGTTGTACCAGATGAGCGAGGAGAACACGTTGTCCGCGATGAAGTTGACTAGCCTGAACACGTCCTTTGACTGAACCGTGTCGATAATGAATCTGGGCATGACGGAATAACGAGGGAGTTACGAGAGTGTTGACTTCGCGTCATCGAACGAGTACTTGTGCGTCGCGACAACAAAGCGGTCGTACGACGCATATATGATCCCTAACCCCATTCGCTTCAGTTCCTGCAGCATCTACCCATAATCCCCCCGAATTCTGCCATACCGACGTGAACATGAGATTCATCAGACGGTACACCACGCGCATCAGCAGCGGGTTGAACAGCAGCGCGCGGCGATTCAGCAACCAACGATTCACGTTCATCAGGAGGAAGTTCGCCGTGGCGTTCTTGTCCAGCGTCACGTCCTGGAGGAGGTGGCTCACGAGCAGCCGAAGCACCTCGAACGCCTTACCGCAGCCGTCGTCTTCGCTCACCACGTCGCGACTCTGTGTCTCCTGCAGATAGTCGCAGTGGCGGATCGCGTTGATGCAGACGTTGTAGCAGCGCATGTCGTAGCAGAAGCACCGGCTCACCGAACTCTCGTTGTGGCTGGCGCAGACGAAGGAGTCGTCGAAGCCCTCGTTCAGCTTGTGTCCGCCGAAGTCGGGCTCCTCCTGGCTGCACCACAGCAGGTGCTTGTTCTCCTTCAGCAGCCGGCCGTAGCATACGTCCATCATGCACACGCCCAGGTCCGTGCCGAAGTTGCACACGGGGATCTGCGCGTAGCGCGCGCTCTGCAGGCGGTCCAGGAATGAGTCGAACGACCCCACGAAGCCCGCAATCGCGTTCACCGCGACGTCACGTCGCCACGTCAGATCACTGACCTTTCGGTCGGCCACGCCCAACTCCTCCACCAGCAGAGGCGTTTCGTTCAGCGACGGCACTTGCGATCGCAGCTCCGTCTTCGTCAACGACGACTTCACGTGCACGATGTGGATCGCGTGGGGCGAGGACAGGAAGGTGGCGAAGTACTGGTTGACCGCTGCGAACGCCGCCGTCGCCGAAGACACCGTTTCCACACGCACCGAAAAATCGGCCGGATTTCTGGAGGGGAAGGACTGGGACAGCAGTCGCTTGTAGGGCACCTTGTCGATGAGATTGGTGGCGGCGTTCACCTCGATCACCGTGCAGTCGAAGGAGCAGGAGGTCTTCTTCGCCTCGTCTTCGTCTGCCTGTCAAACCGGCTTGTCAACCCTACCGCTCAGCTCCTGGTTGTTCTCGCGCACGCGGAACAGCATCCAAATTCCGCGGTTACTGTCCATCATCCAGTTGTAGACAAAAATCCGCCCGATTCTTGCCGACTTGGTTCTACGCGTCACGCCCGCCTCGCACACTCACGTCAGGTACGGGTACTGTGACGACGTGAGGTACACAATGTTGTCCATGTTCAGCCCCTTCTTGTCCAGCGCGACCACGTGTCGCATGATACCCAGCGAGGATTCCGCCGTGGGGAGGAAGAGACGACACACACATCCCGTGGTCAGAATCATGTTGAATTCAGCCGGCATCTTGCTGCCGTACACGCCCTCGATCGTGTCCAGGTCGTACGCACGTGACAGCGCGTCGACCGTTTCGCTCACCTTTCCCTCCCGCACCGTCAGCGAGTACAAGTAGCGATTCGGCTCGTTCTGCTCCATCGGCAGCGTCGCCGTCAGCGCGTGGAGCGCCGGGTCTTCCAGCGGCTTCTTGCTGTTGAGGTACAGCGTGTGCATCACTTCCACGGGGATGCGCTGCAACTGGCCCGTGGGGTTCACTGCCCACAGCACCACGTTGGAATCCGCGAGCAGCTGGATCTCGAGGATTTGGTAGTATCCGTTGTTCTGCGACGCCATCGTGGAGCGCAGGGGGAGCGGACGATTCACCTCGCTCAGTCGTCGTCTTGACTCCGCCCACGTCGCCTTGCGTCGCTTCAGCCACTCGGCGAAGTCGCTCGATCTCTTCACCGACGCGCGGCTCTTTGCAACTATCGGCTCCTCGCTCGTCTCCCAGTCGGGTGTCACGTCTTCTTGTGGCATGTCCTCGTTGATCTCGTCCTCCTCGTGCGTGCTCACATCCCCTTCATTCGCCTCCATGCCCTTCACCTCACGCGCCTCCACACCCTCTTGACGCGCCTCCACGCCCCTCACCTCGCGAACACTCACTGCTGGCGCCACGTGCTTGAACAGGTCGCTGATGCGCTTCTGGTTGGTGGTGGCGCGCTTCTCCTGCATCACGCGCCGCAGCCAGTCCGGCTCCTTCACGCGCGCCACGGGGTTGTCGATGTTCTGGATTCCCGCGGGGATCGTGATGATCTTGCGCACGGTGGTGGAGAACCGGTCGATGTAGTAGTCCCAGTCCACGAAGTTGCGAATATCGAAGTCCTGAATGGAGTTGTCCTTCGACCACTTGCGCAGGAAGTAGTTGCGAATCTTGGGCTCTGTGTTGAAGATGGGCGTGGGAATGGCGCGTTCGGTGACGGGTTGTCCGGGCGGGAAGCGCGAGATAATCATGTTACAAGTGGTACCGGCGGACTACGCGTCAGTCACACACCACACACCCACCTTCACCATCTCGTCGCCCAAGAACTCCGCCAGACGCTTCGCCGTGGTGATTCCGGTGCTCTTCTGGTTACCGTACTCGTTCAGCTGCTTGGACATCGACTTGGACTCGCTAATCAGCTCGATCAGCTCCTCGTTCTCGATGTTCTCGCCCTGACTGAACAGCACGTCCAGCCACACGTTCGCCACGTTCGCCACCTCCTGGTAACACTCCTGCAGGTCCTTGCCCAGCAGGAACTTCTCGAACACTTGCGACTGAAAGATTTTGATGATCTGCAGCTCGCCGCGACGCTTCATCTCGAACCCCTTCAGCTCCGCCATCGACCCGTCCAGGTTGAACACGGCGTAACGCTTCTTCAGCAGACGACCCTCTTCCGTGCTCGCTGGGAGAACCATCGCGCGGTAGGGACCGTCCAGCTCGAAGAAGATGCTGTTCTCCGACCGCGTGTTGAACACGTGCTTCACCGGGTCGATCTCGGTTTGGTATCTGCGACTCACGCCAACACGCCTCGCTTACTGGTGGTTCGTGTACAGCTTGTGCACCTGGTAGTTCAGCATCACGCACGGGAACGCCATCGGGTACACGCCCTTCTTCGTCTTCCACTTGAAGGACTGCGGGAAGGAGGAGGGCAGTGCGCACCAAATGCCGTCCGTGTCCAGCTCCAGCGGTCGCCCCACACGCTCCACCAACTTCCGCGCTCCCTACGAGTCAGAAAAGAGGGGGACCCCCACGGTGATGATGGTGCCGCCGAGATGCGTCACGACGCCGGCCATCTCCATCGATCGCCAGCGCGCGCCCTTGCGCATGACGTACCCGTAGAAGGAGTTGAGAATGCACTTGTGCGCCAGCTGGAGCGAGTCGTACAGCAGCACCATGGACTTGGCGGCGGCGATGCGCACAGGGTGCGGGTGAAGGAGTTTCGTTCAGTCGCACAAAGGATATGTCGCCCGTCTTCTCCTCCTCCGCCACCTTCTTGGCTGCGGCCTTGGTGAGCTTCTTGTACCTACGTGCTTCACGCGAAGTCGACACCACTCACTCGTACCGGCGGTCGCGGAACGCCTTCACCGTGTAGACGTAGAAGGGGTGTTCGCGCTGACACACCGTCGCCTCGCGCATCTCCACCGTCGTCTCCTTCATCTTGTGGTACACCTTGCGACAGTACTCCTTCGCGCGCTTCTTCATCTCCGCCGGCAGCGCCTCCTCCACCTGTTCATGTTTGTCCTTGCGGTACTGCAGGTTGATCTGGTCGAACTCGCTCTTGTTCAGCGGCAGGTAGTCGCCGCGCCACTTCCACGACATCACCTTCTTGCAGTTGTTGCACTCGTTGTTGTACGGGCACGACGCGCAGATGCTCCGGTTGGTGATGGCCGTCGGCTGCAGACGGTTCGACAGGATGATGTTCGGGTACATCGCGCCCACGTCGAGGTGGTAAATCACAGGCGTTTCGTAGCGTCGCGGACGGTCACGTAACATCTCCAGCATGTATACGATCTGCTGTCGGATCTCGCGGTAGTTGGTGACGTCGTGTCGTTTCAGCTACCCATCACGCACACCACCACACACCCACTCCGTTCTCCATCTCGATACTGAACGTCAGCATCATGTCGATCGACTCGATCAGCTCCTCGTACGCCGACGCGTCCATGTTGAACTCGTACGGGATGTCGTTGCGGTACACGCCGCTCTCCAGACACTCCACCGTGCCGCCGATGTACGTGTCCGTCTCCAGCAGGTGCCCGTTGAAGAACCGGCACGGCTCCTCCACCTGCTTGTTCGGGTAGATGATTCCGTTCTTGTAGCTCTCCACCGATAGCAGCATCTCGCACAGCGTGCCCGAGCCCTTGCGCAACACGTCCTCGCTCCCCATCGGGATCACGGTGCACAGTGAATAGATGAAGAGATGCACGTACTTCATGTACAGGTAATACGTCGCCACCGCATCCGACACCGAATACGATGCCATGTAAAACGGATCCTCGATCGCAAATCGCAACATGTCTTCTGCGTCGATTTCAATTGGGTCGTACCCCAATTTCGCTCTCGTCACCGCCTTCAGGCCCTGCGATCCGTGCGGCAGGTAGCTGTCGCGTTTCACCCACGCGAAGCAATCCAAATGCACTAGATGTCAGAAAAAGGCTCGATTTCGCACCCGAGCAACGACCGCGATACTCGCCCATCACCTCGCGAATGCCGATTTCGTCCTGCATGTTGATGCCGTACACGAGACTGCGGTCGCGGATGAAGGGCCAGTCGAAGAAGTCGCCGTTGAAGGACACGAAAATGTTGGGCTTCTCCTCCTAAGGTGAAGACGGCGAGGGAAGTGTACCTCGATCAAACGGTAGAAGCGCTTGAGAAGCGCCTCTTCGGACGGCTCGTTGTACACGTGAAAGGGACCCTTGTAGTCGGGATGAGGTGTGTATCTGATGATGACGCTACAACGCGGGCAATACTCAAAATCGTTAATGTCCTTCGACACAATATCGCGGTTGATGATCAGAATGCCGCGGCCGTCGATCATGATGGAGATCATGTAAATCGCGTCCACCTCCGCGTTGGGGAACTTCAGAGGCGCCTTGCTACACTCGATATCGAAGGCGAACACCTTGGGGTTGGAGGGCGTGAGGATGTGTTCCTGACGCGTGACTTTGATGGAGCCGCCCTCGCTGCTCACGTCGTACCAGCAGCCCACGCGGATGTTCAAATCGATGCACACACGCGCCAGGTAGGGCACGTCGTACTCGCGAATGTCCGTAATGAGGGAGCACGGATCTTCAGACAGCAGGCGCGTGTGCAATGCCGTGTCAGACTCGGAGAACGCGTCTCCCTCCATGGCTACGCATCACGGTGAGAAGGAGAGCAATACACAGCGTGTTGGTGCTATTCGTCTTCAGGTACTCGAACACGTCTTTGCGAACGTCCAGCAAATCGCTCACGTTGTAGAAGAGGAGCTGGATGTACGTGGAGGGACTATTCCTAAACGACGACGACGGCGCACTACACTCCGGTGATATGCTCGATCTTGTCGACGTCCAGCTTCCCGACAATCTGAACCTCCGACAGCTGCTGCCGATACTTGCGTTCCATGAAAGACGCCACGATTTTCTCCGTTCCTTTCTTCACGGCAATGTAGAAGTACGGTCTGCATAGTCATTTCCGCGTAACCCGCGCCTACCGGTAAATCACCGTGGACTTGAACAAATTGCCGTTCTGCTCGATGAAGAAGCAGTCCAGTCCGGCCTGATCCGGCGTGCCGTCCTTCGACACGACCGTGTTCACCAGATTCAAAAGCCAGCCCAGGCGCTTCGGCCCGTCCGAATATGTTTCGTAGCCAAACTCTAAAGGAAATGAAGCCGACTGACGCAATCGCTACTCTCATCCAGTGCTTTGTTCTTTGCAGTTGTGATGCTACTCCCCCGTTGGTACTCCTTCGGATTCGATTTGAACAAATCCTCGATTTCGTAGTCAGAAAACTCGACCTCTTCCTCACTTTCCATCGCGCAGTCGAGATAATGCGCTCCGAACTTGAATGGGCGTTTCATCCTTCCGCCAAATCCCGCCATTTCTCACAACAAGAAGAAGGGTGTTTTGCAACGTAAACGGCAATGCTCTGTAACAAAGAGGACACTGCTTTGCACTTAAATACAACACGAGACCGTCATGCGCGTGCTTGTAGAACATCGACGTGCTGTACAGTCTCGAATAGGTCTCCGAAAAGGTGGCGGCGAAGTGCTTCGGACTCGCTTCCTCCAACCTCCGAACCACCTCCACCCACCAATCGCCAACGCCCGCCGTCAGCACCGAATTCAGATTCTTCTTGAGAATGAAGCCGGTTCCGAACGACGCGACCAGCTCCTTCGCGTTCTCTTCAATCACCCGCGCACACGCCGAGCCCACATAGGGGTGTCGTTAAGAACTGCACGACAAGAGGAAAGGATATGTTCTTCGCGAAGTACTTCAGCCAGTAAATGATGTTCTGCGTGTACAGGTTGGCATTCTGCGAGACGACCACGCGGAGCAGGTAGGACAGCACGGCGTCGCTCTCCATCGCACTGAGCGGCGTGATGGTGTTCATGTTGCGATTGTCAAACACAGTGTTCAGAATCGAATCAATCTCCCTCTCGTAGTTCTCACTCGTGATGTATGTCTGGAGGAAGCGCAGCGCCGCGAGCTCCTGCACCTCCGAAGGATACGCCGTCACCGCCTCCAAACTAGCAACGGCGTAGTGGCTGTCGACGAAGGATTCCACGCTGGCGTCGTGCAGGCAGAGAAGGAAGAAGAGAAGCGACTTGCGAATGGACGAATCGAACTCGTTGTGCAACACCACATCGCGCATGGGCTGAAGGTGCTGGATGCACCACGCGTCGAATCGAGCCGAATGGTCCAGCACGTGACGCAGCTCCTGCAGAATGGAGAGAACCAACGAGAAGAGCGGCAACGAGTAGTGAGACGGGAGGAGCGCCAGCACGCTCTCCATGTACGCCATAAACTAACCATCATCGTCATTTGTTGAAACTACGTCAGCCACGTCAATCTCGCCGTTCTGGAGAAGGAGGTAGCGACTGCGCGTCTCGCGCTCCAGGAAGGATGCGTCGAAGCCCTTCAGCTCCGACAACGAAAGAGGCTGTTGCAAGACCAGCGGGATGTTCTGCGGCGACGAGATGACCATCGACGTCGTGTCCGCGGGGAGGAGCAGCGAGTGCGTTCGAGTGGTGAAGAAGGGATGGACCGTGACTCGGCTTCCGTTCTTGAGTTTGTAAGCGACCGTGAGTGGGATCGCGAAGAGGTGGCTCGACACGTGATTCAGCACGAACGGATTCTGTCAGTGAGGGGTCACAGCAATACCCACTTGGATGAGAACGAGCTTTCCGCGGGAAAGAACTGCCTTCACTTGCGGCAAGCCGGGCGAGTGGATCCATGTCTGGAGGAAGCGTTTTATGGATTCGCTCTCCTTCTTGCCCTGGTTCTGCCGCACCCAGCTCACAATCTCCGCTTCAAACAAGGCGCTCGAGTAGCAGCGGTAGCGGTAGCGCGTCACGAACGCGTTGAGCACCTTCCACAGGACGTCGCCTCCGCCCAGCATCTCCTCCACAGCGCCGATCACCATCGCGCTCTACGCCTCAGACGCAACACACGCACCCACCTTGGTGTAGCTCACGGGCGAGAAGCTGTTCACCGCCTCCAGCCCCGACAGGCCCGCGGGCTTGATCGGCACGCTGTAGTTGTACACGTCGTAGTCGTAGTACGCGGTCACGTCGCTCATGCGGAAGTGCAGCGAGCCCTGCAGCGAGGGATACGCCTCGTCGATGCAGCGATAGCCGTAGTACGTCGCCAGTCCCTCCTGCACGTACAGGTCGCTCCAGTCCTCGTTCGTCACCAGGTTGCCGAACCACTGGTGCGCGATCTCGTGACTGATCACGTAGCTCACACGCCGCCTCTCGTCGTCGCCGCTGTTCGCGTCCACCACCATGTACTCGCCGCGGCACAGAATCAGCCCGAAGTTCTCCATCGCTCCCGCGGCGAAGTTGAGCGACAGCACGATCTGCAGCTGCGGCAGCGGGTACGGCTCGTCCAAGTGGCGTTGGAAGTAGTTCATCGCCTTCACCGCCGCCTCCAGGCAGAACTGGAGAGAGGAGGAGGCGTACCCTAGGAGTCATAGGACGGCGGAGGACAAACAGGGCGGGAAGAACACGTCCACACGCGTGCCCTTGTCAGTGGGTGCCGAGAGGACGTCGAAGTCGCCGACGGAGAACGCCAGCAGGTAGGCGGACATGACGGGCGTCGTCTCAAACAGCGTCTGCTTGTACTCGTCTAGGTCGTGAAGGAACGGCAGGAAAAAAACAGGAAATGCCATCGTCACCAACGAGCGTTACGGGGGAAGAGTCCTTCTATACGTGACCACAAAGAAGAGTAGTTACAGCCTCCGTGTTGAAGAGAACGCGGTACTCCGCGGGAGCGGTAATACGCACCGAGAAGGGCATCTTCACGCGCGGTTCGTCGAACGTGGGAAGGCATGTGCGGGCGTAATTGGATTCGAACTGGGAGAACACGTACGCCTGCTCGTTGCCAGAAGTGTCCTTCGCGTAGCTTATGTAGCATCCCATCAAGTCCTTTCGCATCATACTGGCGAATCGGATGGTTAGCGAATAATGTCCGGGAAGAAGGAGGGACTGGAGGCGAATCGCGACAATCTGCTCCTCTACGAAGTGAACGATAAAAGGAAAGACTACTCTCGTTAATGTGGATGTCGTTAACCGCTATTCCCTGCCGATTGGTGTTAGTGAGCTCAACGGACATCATGTCCCAGATCATGTCCGCCGCGCTGAAGCGTATTTCCCTCACCTCCTTCTCGATTTCTAAATCGATAGCGGCGGAACCGTCAATCATCGTGCGCTGCATGTTGAACGTGATGTTCAGTTCCTCCCGCAGGGGCCGCACTTCCTGCTGAAGCGGATACGCGCTCGCTTGCGATGGGACTCGACTGTTCGTCTTGTACAAGAACACCACGCCGATCAGCACGCTGATCACCGGCACTGCGTATGCAAACAGCTGCTTTTGGATCATTCGCCTCCAAACCCGAAGAGTGAGGCGTTTCATCCATGCTGTTTGGGTCACTATTGAACTACAGATTCGCTCTGTAGCGCGTATATGCTTGCCCTTCGACGCGTTTCATCGTTCAGAATGAGTCTTCCGGCTTTCAGCGCAATCGCGGAGAATGCGTCATTTCAGGAAACGAAGTTCACCAAGGAGCAGAAGTATTACGTGCATGCAAAACGTGATGGAGTAGAATTGAGTACGAGCGAGAGAAGAAGAAACAGAAGACAAAGGACGTGCAGTTGTGTTTTCTGTATAGCGTGATGAATAGCCGTCGGAAGGAACAGCGACTGGCGCAGGAGCGAGATGCGCTGCTGGCGACCATGACGGAAGAGGAGAGGAACGCCTGGAAGGAAGAGCAGACAAGAAGAGGTATCATTTCGTGTGTTGAATGACAAGGAGAACTGGAGGAGAGAGAAGCACTGGAACAGGGAGTGCTGCACGGCCAGAAGATTGCTATCGATATCAACTACCAGGAGAAGATGACGACACGCGTTGGAAGCTGTAGGGAGTGATTACGCACAGGAGAGACTAAGCTTGGTCAAGCAGCTTTGCTTCGCACACAACGCGAACAAGAAGGCCAAAGAGCACATTTCGCTACACATCTGCGGATTCATATCCTTTCCTTTCATCATTCCGGGTTCCTTCATCTCCACTCTCCCAGTACATGCAAAGCGCTCGCCGATGCCGGGGCGGATCGTTGGCCAGCGACGTTTCACGAAGAAGCGCTGTAATGGTCATTGCGTGGTCTTCATGGTAGGGAATCCGTATTTGCTCCTTCCGATCTCGTCTACCTGTCTCCGGATGGCAGCGAATCGCTTCAACAGTTTGACAAGACGAAGGTGTATGTGATTGGCGGTTTCGTCGATCGCAGTGTGAACAAGGTGGGTTTCTTGCACCTTTTCATGAAACCAGAATCAGAGTGCGATGAGGGCGTCGGAACTGGGGATTCCCGCTGTCCACTTGCCGATTAAGGAGTACTACCCCGAGTGTTCAAATCCGAGTGTGAACTGTGCCGATCACTCACGCGTAGTATTGAACGTGAACACCGTGGTCGAAATCCTGCTGTCGATGATAGAGACGAACGATTGGCGAACGAGTCTGGTGAAGGCCATTCCCCATCGCAAAGTGCAGAATCTGTCCAACCAGAAGACGGAGTACGATTATCGACGGATTGCGAGCGAAGAAGCGCTTCTCTCCCTCCCCATAACGCAATTGACCAAGTTCGAGATCAAGCAGGCGCTGGAGCGGTACTGCATCCAGCACAAGATGAAGCTCCTGTTTGAGCGGGAGGAGAGGGACCTTCCTGCGTCGAATCGCTTTGAAGTGCGGGCTGTCGTTGATGGAAAGCAGATCGGTCGGGGAACGGGGAGCAACACACGCATTGCTGCCTCCTATGCTGCGTGGAGAGGGCTGAAAACGCTTGGCGTCTTCGATCAGGAGAGTGGAGAGAGCGCATCCGAGTAGTGATTCTTTTAGTCGTGGCTTTGTTGATACGATATGACGCCTTGAGAACGAGAAAGCGCATCCCCCACCCCCAACTATTTGCAAACACCGTTCGAGTCCCTTCATTGTTCCTTCATTTCGTGTCCTATCCCTTCTGTTGCTTCGGCCTCTTCTCTGGAAAGCGATCCCATGGAAACGATTGGAAATGAACTGAAGAGGGCATTGGAAGTGCTGTTTTGCAACGCTCCTGGTACGACTGAACAGCAAAAGCGTGACCTGTAGGAAATCAAAATGAAGCCATTCAGTGGATTCAAGAATTCCAGAACTCGCCTCAGGCCATCGATGCGTCCCTTTACGTGTTGAATTCGAATAGCAACAACGGAGCGATTCTGTTTGGTGTTCTCAAGTTGCTCGTCCAGCGAATCCTCATTGGATGGTCCTCACTCATATCCTTTGCGACGCGATTCTGTCAGCTCCTTCATGCGTAATCGCTGGATGAAATGCACACTTTGTTTTCCACCATTCTCGATTACTGCGTGAACAACCCGAATCTGCCGCCCCATTTGGTCAACTCCGTCATCGACATCCTGGCGTCGCTGGTCGTCGTTCTCCCGGACGAGGGACATCAGTGTCTTGGTTCGTTTGTGCGTCGCGTGTCATCCTCAGATCGCCTGTTCTATTTGTGTCAGCAGGGCACGCTGAGCGCGACGCTCTTCATCCAACTCTGCGCATGTCTCCCGACGCTCACCAAACGACTCTCCAACTATTTCTGTATCCTTTACGAGCTCATCTCATCCCCAGCGTGCATATCCCAAGAAGCGTTTGACAAGAAGTGGCTCGATTTCCGCCAAACCTCGTTCCACTGCGTGGATCAAATCCTCGACTCCCTCCAAGTGGACCAGATCCTCTCGCTCCCCGAGCTGTTCCACGCCGTCTGCCAGATGCTGTCGAACTGGTACCTCCTCAGCCACAGCGACTCCATCGACTCCTTCGGCGACGACTACTTCTACGAGGAGGCGGTGAAGGCGCAGGGCACCGCGAACACGAAACTGTGGGGGCTGTGGGATGCCGTGATGCGTAGAGTGCGGATTCCGTTCAGCCACCTGCGCCAGTACAAGTGCTTCGACGTGGTGTTGCAGTGTCTGGACCGCCTGAGCGCGGTGCAGAGTGTGTCCGACGAGAGTGCGGAGTGCGTGTATCGTGTTGCCCTGAGGAATAGAACCTACGCGACGGTTCTCAGCACCGCCTACGCTACGTGCTACGACCTGTTGTTATACCCGTCGCCGTCTCTGCCTCAGCTCGGTCAGATGGGCGACAGCGGCGAGGCGTACCGCGCCGTGTTCTTCCAAATCCTCTCCTCGCTTCTCAAGAGCGTAGCTGGCCTCTCCCCCGCCTTACCCATAGCAATCCGTGCTCTTCCTCTTCCTCGCACACTCCCACGACAACTCGCTGGAGTACGACCCCGTTCCGCACTTCATTGACTGCTTCGCTCGTCTCATTTCCGACCACCTCCATGTGTTCGCCGTCGACGAGTCGCTCACGCTGTCCGTGCACCGCCTGCTCGCACAGCTCATCCACGCCTGCCCCAATTGCAACTACTGCAACCTGGTGGCGGACGCGCTGAACGACTTCTACAACAACCTCACGTTCCACTACGACTCGATCAAGCAGGAGTGCCCGCGCCTCCTCGAAGTCCTCGTCCAGCGCGCCGTCCTGCCCGACTACCACTTCTCCTCCTTCCTTCTTCTCGACGAAAACGACCCGCTGCGTCGCTTCCGCCAGAGCGCGCAGGACATCGCGCTCGTCCTCTCCAACTCCTTCCCCGGCGTGTCGTTCACCGCCTCGGCACTCATCGAGATCGGACTCAAGCCCTCGTCGCCTCTGGCGATCGAAGAGAGCACGCTATATCTGTTCAACGGCGTGGTGGACGCCATCGAGGAGCACTTCATGTCCTTCTTCTCCGTGGACGACCTGTACGACGACGAGGGCGTGTCCTCGCGTAGCCTGCAGCGCACCGACATTCCGCACGAGCCCTTCAAAACCGAGTTCGACTCCATTCTCGAGTACGTGTTCCAGCGAATGGACCAGTACGCGCAGAACCCCCAGCTGCTCGTGACGGCGTTGCAAGTCATGTTCTCCTTCGACAACTGGACCTTCTCGCGAGGCGCCTACTGCAGACAGCTCTTCGAGTACCTGGTGCAGTGCTTGGAGCGCGTGCCCGTCGTCCTCATCCCGCGGTTATTGCACTATCTCTGCCGACTGTACGAGTCGCCCTGCTTCGCCGTCGACGCGTCGCACATCGAGTCGCTGATGCGTCTGTCCTCCCACATCTCGCAATTCCACGACCTCGCCGTCTTCAAGGCGTACGTGCAAGCCATCTCCACCTCCATCTCCTCGCTGCCCTGGGACCAGGCGGTGGAGATGTATCAGCGATTCCTCGCCTCCTATATGAGTGCCATCGCATCGCTCGCAGTGTTCGTGAGCCAGAACGAGGGCGGCTCCGCGCGTCCGGCGCTGACGTCGCAGACGGTGGAGGAGGCGATGGTGAGTTTCAAGTGCATCGAGGCGGTGTTCGACGGGTGCGTGGTGGAGGGTCTGGCGAACGCGCTGTCCGAAGCCATTCTGCCGTCGATGAAGCAGCTATTCGACGGCCTGGTGCGGTGGCTGAAGCTGGACCCGTCGTGTGATGTGTCGCTGCTGCACGAGGTGTGCTGTGTGTCGCTGACCATCATCAAAGCCTCCGGACAGCAGCTCACGTCCAACAACTGCAGCGTGATCACCTCGTTCTGCTGCGAGCTGATCCAGGACTCGTTGTTCATCCGCGACGCGCTGTCCATCATGGATTCCGTCGTGACGGACTCGTTCCCCGTGCTGTCGCAGGAGCAGCGGTACTCCTTCATGATGTCGATCCACTCGCTGTTCCTGTGGATGGCGCACACGCACGCGATCAAGAACGAGATTGACTGCGTGATTCTCATTCTGCGCATTCAGTACGTGTTTCTGAAGGAGGACGAGAGCGAGCTGCAGAGTCAGCAGCAGCTCGTGCAGGAGATCATGCAGACGACGCTGCAGGTGGCGAGCGAGCAGATCATCGAGGACGATTTCATTCGGTTGCTCTTGCGGAATATCATCCTGATCGCCACGAAATACAGTTTGTGCGTGATGAACATCTACCCCGACATCGTCGCTTCCTGCTTCAGCCTCGCCTCCCTCAATCTGCCCTCGCGGCTGCACGGACTGATCAACGGGCAGTTGGTGCAGCTCCTCACGCCGAGTCCCGATCTCGTGCCCGTGATGAACAACGCCGTACAGCGGGTCTTTTTGGAGAATCGCCTCCCTGTGCTGAGTCGCTTTTCGGAGGCGTTCAAGCAGAAGTGCGTTGTGTTGCTGACGTCTACGAGGAAAAGCACGACTCTCCGCTCCCATGTGAACGATGTGGTGAGCGTACTGATGGGGGACATGGACGAGGGCACGTTCGCGAGCAAGTACGGTACTTTTTAGGTGTTTCTGTTTGTTTCACAGTCCCCCGCGGCTCCGTGCGGCTCCATGTGGCTCCATGTGGCTCGCGGACTCCAGTCCACCTCCAGAGACGAAGCGGAAGCGGTTGCGATGAGTAAACGCGATCCGTACGCGAACACAAACAACCGAGTTGATTCTCGAACGGGGAGTTTCATCTTCGGCGAAACTGCCCTTCCGCAGTTGATCAGAAAAACATTGAACGGATCAAATAGCTAACCAGAAATGCAGTTTTCTGAACCGAAAGTTGATACAAACAAGGTAGGACGTGTGCGGACACGAGTCACTCCCAGACCGAGGATTGCTTCCTCTGCGAGATGAAGTCCACGGTGGACTACTACTTCCGAGCGTACGCCCCCACCTGCGTGACGCAGAAGGTCGACGACCTCATCGTGAAGCGAAAGGAGATCGACGAGTCCGTGAAGAACAAGATCAACAGCGTGTTCAACACCTGCGAGCGCATCGTGGACCACTACATCCCCGACAGCACGTACGAGCGCCCCGAGGTGGATGAGGACGCCGACGTGTTCACCCGCATGAACGTGCTGTCCCGCGACATCTCCACCCGCATCTGCAACCGTTTCCTGCCCTTCCTGACCGAGAATCACCAGAAGGTGGAGGAGCACCTGAAGGAGAAGAGCGAGGAGGTGAAGCCGGTGATCGAGTCGCTGAAGAAGCAGTGCGTGGAGACCGTGAAGCCCGTCGTGGAGCCCTTCTCGCCCGTCACCACGCCCGTGTTCGCTCTGCTTACGCTGATTGTCTCGACTCTGTACCTCATCTGGAAGACGGTGGTGGTGGATCCTGTGAGCTACGTGTACGCCACCTGCAAGAAGACGCTGACGCACTACGAGGAGGGCCTGAAGGCGGACATGAAGCCCGACGAGAAGGGACAGCGACCGATCGTGGCGAAGGCGACGACGGCGTACAACCAGGTGAAGGACGGCGTGATGGCGCTGTTCCTGGACGAGCAGGGAAAGGTGACGCTGGACAAGTTCCAGACGCTGTGCAAGACGAAGAAGGACGAGTACGAGAAGCTGGTGAAGGAGAACGTGACGTCGGAGAAGCTGCAGGCGTTCTTCAACAGCGCCTCGGAGCAGGTGAAGAGCGTGGTGGACGAGAAGATGGTGACGCCCGTGAAGGCCGCCGAGGTGGAGGGCAAGAAGTACTGCGACGAGCTGGTGGCGCTGTTCACGAACGAGGAGGGTCGCTTCGACATCAGCAAGCTCCAGGGCATGGCGGGCAAGAGCGGCGAGGAGCTGAAGAAGGTGCTGGAGGTGGCGAAGGGGAAGATGGCCGACGGCAAGGAGCTGGTGATGAAGGAGGCGACGGAGAAGGTGACGGAGCTGGGCGACGCGGTGACGAGTCGCGTGGAGCGCGTGCGGGACTACACGCTGACGCTGGTGTCGGTGTTCGTGGGCATCATGCTGCTGTTCCCGACGATATGCTTCCTGATGACCGTGTTCGTGATCTCCTACGTCATCGACCTGGACCAGATCGTGCCCTCGCCCGCGATGAAGAAGATCATCAGCGCGATCGACACGATGGAGATCCAGGAGAACAAGGACGGAAACAAGACGACGGTGACGATCAAGTACGATTCGGACAAGGCGGAGAAGCCCATCGAGGACGACGATGAGTTGTAAGTTATTCACTTTTGTTTTTCGGTTTGTTGGAAACCATGTCCCAACTGAAAGTCATCGGAGAGTCGCCTCAGGGACGGTACAAGAAGGTGTACGCCAGCCGGCTGCGTTCATGTGTAGCTCAGTGAGTGTTTGGGATCTGGCTCCTTCAAGAAGGTGTACGTGCTGTAGTGAATGTGATTATGATAGATACCGCGGGTTTGATACGAAGCGAGGTCACGATGTGGCGTGGAACGAGATTATCGTGTCGGGTCTGCCGGAGAAGGAGAAGGAGCGGTTCGCCAGTGAGGTGGAGCTGTTGCGCTTCCTGAAAAACGAGCACTTCATCAAATACTACTCTTCGTGGTACGACGAGAAGCAGGACAAGATCATTCTCATCACCCAGATCGTCACGAGCGGTACACTCAATAAGTGGGCGCGGAAGCGATGGTTGACATGTAGCTATGTCAAAGGGAAGCAGCTGAGTATGGAGGTGATCAAGCGCTGGTCGCTGCAGATCCTGGAAGCGCTGAATTACCTGCACACGCGAGACCCGCCCATTATTCACCGCGACCTCAAATGCTCCAACATCTTCATCGACGGAAAGACGTCCACCATCCTGATCGGTGATCTGGGCCTGTCGCGGCGACGAAAAGACGCGCAGATGTCGATCGCCGGAACGCCCGAGTTCATGGCGCCCGAGATCTTTGCGAACGGTGTGTACGACGAGAAGGTGGACATTTACGCGCTGGGCATGTGCATCCTCGAGCTCATCACGAAGAAGGTCCCCTACAGCGAGTGCACGTCGATTCGCGACATCTACACGAAGGTCACGGGTGTACGTATTTCGCATTGCGACGAACTCTAGGGAGAGCTGCCCGAGTGTCTGAATGACGTCAAGGACGAAGCCGCGAAGGCGTTCATCCGCAAATTGATCGCAAAAGCGCCGACGCGTCCCTCTGCGGGAGAGCTGCTCCACGATCCCTTCCTCAACACAATCACGCCTCAGGACAAGGAGTTCATCGAAGTCGACACGCAGCTGATCGTTGCATTGTGAGAGAAGTCTAACGCACAGGAGAAGGAGCGCCGCGAGAAGGAGGACAACAAGGAGGCCCTGTCTGCCTTCGCCGAGCACGAGGAGAGTCTGTCCGAAGGCATCGACTGGAATGAGGCGGCGGAGCGCGCCAACTCGGGCAACGCGCCGTTGGAGAGTGTGCGCGAGGAGACGGAAGCCGAGGAAGACGAGCCTGTAGCGGTGAAGCAGGAATCCAATTCCCTTCCCGAGAAGCCCAAAGCGAGTTCGCTGATCGAACTGCCGGATTCCGAGCCGCCAGCGCCGTCGCCTCCACACACGCCCAACGCCACCACCGACATGCGACCCTCCAGCATGACGTTCGGAGCCGAGGGCGCACGGAAGGAGACGGCAGATGCGAGCATTCAGATCGCGACGCCAGTGCGCGAGATTCATGCCGTGATCACCCACCACCGCGCACTGAGCGCGCTGAGCGGGCATCGCGGGTTCGGTAGCGGCACGCTGAGTCCCCCTGTGATGGTGCAGCAGATCCAAAGTCCCGCGCGGTCGGCGCACGTGCGGAGCACGTCGATCGAGAGCGGCGAGAACTCGAGTATCACGTACGAGGGCGCGGAGGGTTCGGAGCTGGAGAGCGCGCACTCCACGCTGGTGCTGAGCGACGAGGGCAAGAACGCGAGTGGCGTGGAGGCGTGCAGTCAACAGGTGGGGGCTTGGGGGGTGCGTGAGGTGTAGTTGGTGATCATGTTCGACGGAGACGACGAGAAGACGGGCGACCAGGGCAAGGAGCCTGTAGGTGTGGGGATGTGGTGTGAGGATTAGGATTCGATCGAGAAGATGCAAATCAGCATCGTGAAGCAGGAGAACTGCGAGTTCACGTTCAGGATCGTGTGCAACTATTGTGGGTGTGGTGTGGTGGTGTGAGGGGTAGACAAGGATCACGACACGCAGTCGACGTGGACACAGGTGATTCGCTACACGTACGGCTTGTCCAAGCCCGAGAATCTCGTATCGGACCTCGTGAGCAACGGAATCATCAAGGAGTGTCTGCTGTGCGACATCGCGGAAGTGTTCGACGACTGGCTGACCGGGTATCTGGCGTACGAGATGAAGCGGCTGAACGCGAAGGACAGGAAGCCTGTAGCGGAGACGCCCAAAGAATAGTTGTAGTATGGCGTGTTTGTTGGACATCAGAGTTGGGATTGTCACGTTTCTTCATCGAACACAAGCAAATTGATTATCCATCAAACACAAACACATTGATTCTTCCTCAAACACAACACACAGATAGATTACACTTCCACACCCGGACCTCGCGGTGTCCACTTCGCGTACTGCAAGCTGCCCTTCACTATGTACATGCTCGGGATGTACGCCCGATTCCACATCATGTCGTTCTGCTTCTGCTTCTTGTACCTCCGCTTCTCCATATAGCCGTCCAGACCCAGGTGCACCGCCGTCACGCGATACGTGGCGTCGATCAGCGTGCCGCCCGTCTCATACATCAGCGACAGCAGGTAGTTGTCGATCTTCATACGACCGATCACTGCGTCCTTCATCCGCCCGAACGGGAAGACCTGTGGGAAGATGAAGTAGTCCTATACCTCACGCCCTCCACGCTCCTCTACCGCGCTGTCCATATTGCGCAGCTGCGTCGTCCGACTCATGCAGCGCTTCAAGTACGCCTTGTAGGTCTCTTGCGAGGACGGATTCAACATGATGTAATTGCGCGAGTCGTACACACGTCCCGCGATCTCCACCTATTCCTCACCCCCAACCCACTTCCGAACCATGCTCGAGAACTCCTTCTTGGCGACCTTTCTCTTCACCTCCTTCAGCAGCGCGAACAGCGAGGTGTCGAGGATGATGTCGCTGTTCACATACCCGTAGAACTCCGCGGCGAAGGCGTGAGAGGCCTGCTGGAAGAGGTCGCGAATCAGCGGCATGTTGTACGGGTTGGTGCGATAGAACTCGATCACGTCCACGCCGTGTTGCTCACAGAAGCGAATGATGATCGGCGAGTGCGTGAACACGAGGCCCTTGAAGGAGAAGTGCGTCTGGAAGAAGGAGAGCATCAGAATGTGGTTCGCCACGTTGTATGGAATCGTTTTCTGCGCGTGACTTCGCCTCAACACACTCACCTTCGTCGTCTCCGCCGTCGTGAACAGGAGGAGGAGGACGGGCTTCTGGTCGTTGAAGTCGCTTGCGAAGGAGTATGTTACGGGAGGCAGCGTCGGGCGTTTCAGGGTTCCGAGGGTTTTGGCGGAAATGATCCTTCTTTTGGGAAGAGGGTGCTTTTTGAGCGTGTTCCAGCGAGGAGTTGTCTTCTTCTTTGCAGCAGGAAGCGATTCTTCTCTGGAGAGAGGGACATCTTTGATCGGAAGAGGCGGTGCAGCTTTCAAAGGAGGAACAGTTGACTGCTCTTTTGGAGGTGCTTGCGTTGATTCGGGAGGTACCAGCGTTGACTCTGCACTTGGGGTTGGAGTGGGCGTATCTTCTTCTTCTTGAGAAGGAGACACGGATTCTTGAGAAGGAGTTGAAGATGTGGATTCCTCTTCACGAAAAGGGGAGGGAGAACTCGCTTCTTCATCCTTACTCTCTTCCGAGGGAGATATCACATCTTCTAAAGACGGAACTTGCTCCTCAACAGACTGCGTGCCACTCTCCTTGGAAATACGGGGCGAACCAGTAGCAAACTCATCCCTGTCATCCGTATGAAACAACCGCGGTGGAACGACAGTACTGTTGGGAACGAGAATCGATGAGGCATCGGAATCACTCTCCTTTTCACTCTTCGACGGACCCATGAAAGTGGTATTCACCGAAAGATGCGGAACTGCCGAGGGAGGGAATTCGGTTGAAACAGACCCGCCTTCCTCCCTGCTAGGGTCAACGCCTCCATATCGTACGATCGTGACATTCCCTCCGTTGATATTCTCCTAGGATGAAGCGCTCAAAAGAAACGGTACACGACGAGTTCCAAACAAACAGAGAGTTATGCACAACACTGCTATGAACGAAAAATACCATTTCATCTTCGGACATAGACAGCAAAACAAAAGTGAACGGATCAGGTTACATAATGGCACAATTCTTCTTTTCGTTCTCATGGTAGGCTACACATGAAACTAGTACAACAACCCAACGCTTCAAATCCGGCTTCGTCGTCAGAGAACTCTGTAGCAGATCATCGACGGTCACGCTGCGATGACGGTGTTGCTGTCTCTTCTCCACCTCCTTTCTACTCCTCACCCACTCTCTCCACCGCGTACGAGAACTCCACGGTCTCGTTGTAGAGAAGTCGTCGCAAACGCATCAGCTGGATCTCGTAGCTTCCCGAATCGTACTCAAACGGAAACGACAGCGTGCTCTTCATCACGATCTCTCTGTCGGGGTCGCGCACCTCTTCAAAGTACGGCAGCTTCAGCGCCTCCTTCACCGTGATGCGGTGAGACGGGTCTGAGGGTTACAGGATGAAGGAAACGCCACTGAACACCAGCATCCGCTTCAGCAGCGCGATGGCTTCCTCGGACGCCGAGGGGAACAAAAACGAGAAGTTCGCCGGCTGAATGACTTCTAGACCCAAAAGGAAGTCCTTCATCGGACCGTCGTCCAGCCCCTCGATGTCCTTCCTATGTCTCAAACACGCCAGTTACTGTCACTTGTCCGGCGTGCCGATCACCTCGAAGATCTTCATCAGCTGGTGCGTCTCCGCGCGGAACTCCTCCTCCAGCTGGTTCTCCTGCCCTCGCTCCGACCGTCTCGAACTCAGCGGGAAACACGACTTCCCCGGAAAGAGAGCCGTTGGCTTCAATCCCGACTCCAGCGTTTGGAGGAGCTCGGCGAAGATGCAGCCCACCGACCACACGTCGATCTCCGCGTTGTAGTACTCCTGCATGAGTACGAGCTCCGGCGCGCGGTACCAGCGAGTAACCACATGCTGGGTGAGCTGACGCTCCATGGCTGGCTTTCCTGCGGGCTTTTGGATGCCAGCGCTCTCCACGTCGCTCTGTGCGTGATTTCAAGACGGATGAACGACCTTCGATTCCTTCTTCTCCTTGTACTGGGGCATCATCTGTCGCGCCAGACCGAAGTCGATGATCTTCACCTCGTAGTGTTCATTCAGAAGCACGTTGGAGGGCTTGAGATCGCGGTGCACGAGATTACCGCTCTAGCCGTGAGTTCTTCGCGTCATCGAATACCTGCATATACAGCAAACCGCAGAGCAACTGATAGAGAATCGACTTCACGTACGACTCGCTCCAGTCCAACTCTCTTTGCGACGAATGGACCACCTTGCTTAGATCGCGCCCACCATACTCCTATGATAATAGTCATGCAGTGGTAGTACTTGAGCCATCCACAGGGAGCGAAACGTGTGTTGATCATCGGGCACGATTAGATCCCTAGAGAATACAGGTTAGATTCAATCAACTACTTCAGTTCTGCAATGTTGGGGTGGTGGCATTGACGAAGAATCGTGATCTCCCTCAACGCTCTCTTTGCATCCGTTTTTGTCCGGAACACGTTGTTAATGCGTTTGAGCGCAACTCTTCAACGTCAGCAGGAAAGGAATGGCCCACTCTTCTCTCGTCTCCTTATCCACGGCAAGATACACAGTTCCATAGGCGCCTTTCCCCAGCGCCTTTTTGATGATATAGCGTGAATCGATGCTCGGAGGGATTCCAGGAATACGTAATCCCGGCGTATCTTTCGTCTATAACAGGAACCGGCTAAGGACAGCGCAAACTTGCATGGGTGAGTTCCTTGTGAAATCTCCAATTGTGATCCTCCTTCAGAAAACTGTATCTGTGAATTCCCGCGGGAATTGCATCAAGCGGAGAACAGAATCAGTGAAAGGGATCAAATCGAAGAACGAAACGAGTTACCACCAGAAGAGTCACATCCAACGAGATTGATCTCTTTCCATTTCATCACCACACCCATCCTCACATCTCGTGTTTCATAACAAAATCCGAATTAACTGTGGTTGTAGATTGGATTACCATAAGCATCCTTCTCGTATGACACCTGTCCCGCGTAGCTCTGGCGGTAGTTGTCCGAATTGCTGTGAGAGCAGCCATAGCTATCGCGGTGGTTTCCGGTATATCCGCGGCTCCAGTCGCTGGATTCGTGGCTATCCACATAAGAACTGCTTTCGTTACCCATTATTGAACTTGAGAATTAATAAATAATGAATTCACGAAAGGAGAAGTCCTGGCTGAAACGCTTTTGCTAGATAAGCATCCCGGCAATCCAACTCAGTTAAGAGCCACCACAAACCGCATAGGGAACAACCCTGCACCCCACTCACCTTATAACCAACAAACAACAACACCCATTAGAATCCCATGAAGCCGAGCTCCTCTCCCTCCTTCTTGATGATCTCGAAGTAC